>WBZO01002346.1_pt1 | contig 24969 bp, 23 predicted proteins | sample 5204261 | NCBI WGS metagenome assembly WBZO01 (sample SAMN12412400, study PRJNA552823) | activated sludge metagenome | isolation source: activated sludge from anammox sidestream of wastewater treatment plant... | place: USA: North Carolina | collected 2017-09
GCTCGAGGCGCACGCGAAGGACACGGCGCTCGTGTACCTCGAGACGCCGGCGAACCCCACGCTGCACATGATCGACCTCGGCGCGGTCCGCGAGCGAATCGACCGCGCATCGCCGTCGCGGCACATTCCGCTGATCGTCGACAACACGTTCCTCGGCCCCGTGTTCCAGTCACCCCTGCTCCACGGTGCAGACGCGGCGATCTACTCCGCCACGAAGTTCCTCGGCGGTCACAGCGACCTCGTCGCCGGCGCGCTCACGGCGCGCGAGCCCGAGCTCGCTGCGCGGGTGAAGGCGACGCGCGCGTTCCTCGGGACGATCTGCGAGCCGTTCACCGCGTGGATGCTCCAGCGAAGCATGGCGACCCTCTGGCTGCGCATGATCAAGCAGTCCAAGAACGCCACGAAGCTCGTGAACGTGATCAAGGCGCATCCGGCCGTCGACCGGGTGCACCATCCGAGCTTGTTCGTCGGCGAGCAGGCGCGCATCGTCGAGAAGCAGTGCCGCGCGCCCGGCTCGATGATCGCCTTCGAGCTCCGCGGTGGGCGCCCGGCCGCGTTCCGCTTCCTGAACGCGCTCAAGATCGTGCGCCTCGCGGTGTCGCTCGGAGGCGTCGAGTCGCTGGCCTCCCATCCGCGGACCACGACCGCCTCGGAGATGAGCGAGGAGGACCTCCGCGCGAGCGGCGTCACGGAGGGCCTGGTCCGGCTCAGCGTCGGCGTCGAGTACTGGCGCGATCTCGCCGGTGACATCCGCACCGCCCTCGACCGAGCGGCCGAGGCGTGACCCCTGCGCGCGTGTCCGTGGGCGGATCATGCTAGGCATGGGGGCATGAAGCGAAGCCTCCTTCCCCTCGCCCTGGTGCATCTGGTCCTCGCTTGCGGGCCGAACCCGGCGCTCGAGCCCGAGCCCGCCGCCCCCCAGCAGCCGCCGCCGGTGGCGAGCGCTCCGCCTCCCGCTCCCGCGGAGACGGCGAAGCCCGCGCCGGCGCCGGAGCCGAGCGCGGAGGAGAAGAAGAAGGCCGAGGCGCGCGCCGCTCTCGAGAAGGACCGCGCCGACATGTTCGCGGCGGCGGAAAAGGAGAAGGCGCGCTGGACGCCCGAGATGCGCGCGGCGGTCAAGGCGCTCGCCGACAAGGGCTATCCGAGCGGCAAGGCGGCGATCACCGCGATGCTCGCGAGCAAGCACAGGAAGCCGGGCAACGCCGATCGCGACAAGTACCGCCACCCGCTCGAGACGCTCGAGCTCTTCGGCTTCAAGCCGACGATGACCGTGCTCGAGTACGGTCCGGGAGAGGGCTGGTACACCGAGCTGCTCGCGCCCGCGCTCGCCAAGCAGGGCAAGCTCCTCGCGACCAACGGCGATCCGAACGGTCCGCCCGAGGAGCGCGGCACGTTCTACGCGCAGCGCTTCAAGGCGTTCGTCGACGTGTCGCCCGAGGCGTACGGCAAGATCGAGATCGTGCCGATCGACTTCAAGGCGCCCAACGTCGACCACGAGGGCAAGGTCGACATGGTCCTCGTCATGCGCGGCCTGCATGGCATGGTCACGGCAGGCAAGCTCGACGAGTGGCTGAAGACGTTCCACGCGGCGCTCAAGCCGAACGGCGTGCTCGGCATCGAGGAGCACCGCGCGGCCGAGGGAGCGAACCCGGAGGAGACGGCGAAGAAGGGCTACCTCCCGCAGAAGTGGGTGATCGAGAAGATCGAGGCCGCCGGGTTCAAGCTCGCCGGAAAGTCCGAGATCAACGCGAACCCGAAGGACACCAAGGACTACGCCGACGGCGTCTGGACGCTGCCCCCGACGCTCAAGCTCGGCGACAAGGACCGCGAGAAGTACCTCGCGATCGGCGAGAGCGACCGCATGACGCTCAAGTTCGTGAAGGTCGCGCCGAAGAAGAAGTAGCAGCTACGGCGACAGGGGTGTGATCTCGGTCGCGTCGAGGATCTTGCGGAGCACGGCTTCGTCGGTCTTCGCCGCGGCCTCGGTCACGACGTACGAGACCTTGTAGCCGTGCGGCGCCTTCAGGAACGTGCACGACCAGTAGCGTCGGCGCTTGCCGTCCTCGCCGGTGAACGTCGCGGTGATCTCGATCCCCGGGTACACGCCGAGACAGCTCGTGGCGCGCCGTGAGGTCTCGGTCCATCCCTTCATGTCCGTCTCGAACGGCTGGTGGAGGATCCGGACGTACTCGTCGAGGATGTTCGTCGCGGTCGTCTTGTTCGTCGAGATGTAGAGCTCGTCGCTCGCGTCGAAGGGCCCGAACGCGACGGGACGGAGCGACGCCACGTACTCGTTCACCTGCGACGCGAGCATCTGCTTCGGGTAATGCGCGACGGCGAGCCCGGTCTGCACCTTGTAGCTCTGCGTGAGCTCGAGGTTCTCCGGGGTGACCTTCTTGCGCGGCTTGCAGCCGATCGCGAAGGTCACCGCGAGGACGACGACGAGCGCGCGCCGCATCAGCGCTTCGCGTCTTTCGCCGCTGCGCCCGCGAGGTCCTTCGCCCACTTCCGGAGGCGATCCTCGTTCGGGCCCTCGAGCATGATGCGCAGCTTCGGCTCCGTGCCGCTCCAGCGGATCAGCACGCGGCCGTCGGCGCCGAGCGCGTCCTTCACCTTCGCCGTCGCGGCCGAGAGCTGGCGCATCTGATCGAGCGGCTGCCGCGAGGGCAGGGTGATGTTCTCCAGCACCTGCGGCACGCGCTCCATCGCCGACTTCGCGAGCTCCGAGAGCGGGCGACCGGTGCCGACCATGATCGCGAGCACCTGGAGCGCCGCGACGATGCCGTCGCCGGTCGACGCGTGGTCGAGGAAGATGAGGTGGCCGGACTGCTCGCCGCCGAGGTTGTAGCCGCCGGCCTTCATCGCCTCGACGACGTAGCGGTCGCCGACCTGCGTGCGCACGAGCTTGCCGCCGCGCCTCTGCATCGCGCGCTCGAGGCCGAGGTTCGACATGACCGTCGCCACGAGCGTCTTCTTGGCGAGCGAGCCCTCCTCGAGCATGCGCGCCGCGCACATCGCCATGACCACGTCACCGTCGACGATCTGCCCCTTCTCGTCGATGACGATGAGGCGGTCGGCGTCACCGTCGAGCGCGATGCCGATCTGGGCGCCGCGCTTGACGACCTCCGCGCGCACGTTGTCCGGGTGGAGCGCGCCCGCCTCCTTGTTGATGTTCACGCCGCTCGGCTTGACGCCGATCGACGTCACGTTCGCGCCGAGCTCGGAGAAGACGAGCGGCGCGACCTTGTACGCGGCGCCGTGCGCGGCATCGACCACCACGCGCACGTTGTCGAGCGTGAGCCCGCGCGGGAACGTCGCCTTCGCGAACACGACGTAGCGTCCGCCCGCGTCGTCGAGGCGCGAGGCCTTTCCGATGCCAGGCCCCGTCGGGCGCGAGAGGCCGTCGTCGGCCATGAGCCGCTCGATCTCGGCCTCCTGCTCGTCGGGCAGCTTGAAGCCGTCGGCGCCGAAGATCTTGATGCCGTTGTCCTGATACGGGTTGTGGCTCGCGCTGATCACGATCCCCGCGTCGGCGCGCATGCTCACCGTGAGCTGCGCGACCGCGGGCGTCGGGATCGGGCCGCACAGGATCACCCGCGCGCCCATCGAGCAGATCCCGGCGGCGATCGCCTGCTCGATCATGTAGCCCGAGAGCCGCGTGTCCTTCCCGATGAGGACGCGCGGCGTGTGGCTCTTGCCCCGCCCGGCGACGTACGCGACGGCCTTGCCGAGCTGGAGCGCGACCTCCGGCGTCATCGGGTACTCGTTCGCCGTGCCGCGGATGCCGTCCGTGCCGAACAACTTGCGCTCGGGCGCCGGCGTCACGACGACCTTCGTCGCGCCGTTCGCTCCGTGCGCGCCTGCATGCTTCTTCGTCGACTTCTTCGCCGGCTTCTTCGTCTTCGTCACGTCTAGGTCTGCCATCTTCAATCTCGGAAATTCACGAACTGGAGCTCGATGCCGAGATCCATCCCGCGCACGAGCGCGATCGTCTTCTGCAGGTCGTCCTTGTTCTTGCCGCTGACGCGCACCTGCGCCTCCTGGATGGAGGCCTGCACTTTCAGCTTCGCGTCCTTGATCGCGCCTACGATCTTGCGGGCGGGCTCGGCCTCGATCCCTTCCTTCACCTTTACCAGGATCTTGGCGCCGCCCTTGCCGGTGGGCTGCGGCTCGCCGACGTCGAGGAACTTCAGGCTGACCTTGCGCTTGATCAGCTTCTCCTGGAGCACGCCGAGCGCGGCGCGCGCGCGGTCCTCGCTCGAAGAGCGGACGTTGATCCCCTCGGCGGTCTTCTCCACCTCGGTCCCGGTGTCCTTGAAGTCGTATCGCTGAGCGATCTCCTTCTGCGCCTGGCCCAGGGCGTTGTCGACCTCGTGCTGCTGCACCTTCGAGACGATGTCGAAGCTCGGCATGGGGCGAGGAGGATACCAGCCTTTGGCCGCGACCGCCGTCGGCCCGTCCACGGGCATTTTCACAAGTACCTTACCTATGAAAATGCCCTTCGGCGGGCCACCACCCCCCGCCCACCGCAGCCGATCATAGCGCGACGGGCGGATCCGCCGGCAGGCCGAGCAGCAGACCGCGGGCCTCCCCGACCAGGTAGATCGAGCCGCAGACCAGCACCACGCCATCCGATCCCGCGATGCGTCGTGCCGCGGAGAGGGCGTCGCGCAGGGGCATCATCCCCTCCAGCGCCGCCGCCGGCCGGCCCTGCGGCGCGGCATGGAAGCGCGGCGCGTCGATCGCCGCGAGCTCCGCTTCCATGGCGCGCCACGCCTTGTCGGCGAGGGCACCGAAGACGACCGCGCCGATCGCCTCGTGCCGTTCGCGGACCGCCGCCACGAGCGCGCGCATGCCGTCCGGGTTGTGCGCGCCGTCGAGGATCACCGGTCCGTCCGGCGTGTCGATCCGCTCGAAGCGACCCGGCCAGCGCGCCGCCGCGAGCCCGCGCGCGCGCGTCGCCGCGTCCCAACCGAGCTCCTCGGCGATCCGCCACGCGACCTGGGCGTTCTCCCTCTGGTAGCTCCCGGGCAGCCCGAGGCCGGCGGGCAGCGCCAGCGGCGCCTCGTCGTCCAGGCGGATCACGCTTGCGCCTGCCGCCTGCGCCACCTCCGCGGCGGCCGCGCGCACCGACGGCGGCATGTGCCCGAGGACGATCGGCGACCCCGGCTTCGCGATCGCCGCCTTCTCCCGCGCGATCTCCTCGAGCGTCTCGCCGAGCCGGTCCTGGTGATCGAGCGCCACCTTCGTCACCGCCGCGCAGCGGGGCGGGGGGATCACGTTCGTCGCGTCGAGCCGGCCGCCGATCCCGACCTCGATCACCGCGAGGTCCACCTTCGCCTCGCGGAAGGCGAGGAACGCGGCGAGCGTGGCGGTCTCGAAGAAGGAGAGGTCGTGCCCCACCGCGAGCGCCTCCTCGAGCAGCGCGGTGAGCGCGTCGTCGGCGATCGGCTCGCCGTCGATCCGGATCCGCTCTGCGAACCGCGTGAGGTGCGGAGACGTGTAGAGGCCGGTCCGCATCCCGGCCGCCCGCGCGATCGACTCGACCATCGCGGAGGTCGAGCCCTTGCCGTTCGTCCCGCCGACGTGCACCGCGGGGAACGCCGTCTCCGGGCTCCCCGCACGCATGCATGCTGCACGCATCGCGTCGAGCCCGAGCCGCATCCCGAGCGGCACGCGCGCGTAGAGCGTGCCGAGGACGCTACTGAGCGGCGGGCGCTGCGACTGCTGCATGGGCCGCGAGGTGACGCACGATGAGGGCGATCTCGCTGCGCATGTCGAGCCGGCTCGTGATCCGGTCGATCATCCCGTGCTCGAGCAGGAACTCGCTCCGCTGGAAGCCCTCGGGCAGCTTCTGCCGGATCGTCGTCTCGATGACGCGCGGACCGGCGAACCCGACGAGCGCGCCCGGCTCGGCGATGTTCACGTCCCCGAGGAACGCGAAGCTGGCGGCGACGCCGCCGGTGGTCGGATGGAGGAGCACGCTCACGAACGGCACCCCGGCGTCGCGGAGTCGCTCGCGGGCGGCCACGGTCTTCGCCATCTGCATCAGGCTGAGGATGCCCTCCTGCATGCGCGCGCCGCCGGACGCCTGGAGGAGCACCACCGGAAGGCGCTGCTCGGCCCCGCGCTCGAAGAGCCGCGCGATCTTCTCGCCGACGACCGAGCCCATCGAGCCGCCCATGAAGTGGAAGACGAACGCGCCGTAGGCGACGGGGATGCCCTCGATCTTCGCGCGCCCGGTCTCGATCGCGTCGCGCGCGCGGGTCGACTTCTGCGACGCCTTCACGCGGTCGGGGTACGGCTTGCCGTCGCTGAAGCCGAGCGGGTCGGCCGGCTCGAGGGTCGGGTCCCACTCCTCGAGCTTGCCCTCGTCGAGCAGGAGCGCGCGCCAGCGGGACGCCGCGAGCTTGTGGTGCTGGCCGCATTGCGGGCAGACCTCGAAGTTGTGCTCGAACGCCTCGGCGGGCATCGTCTCGGCGCAGCCGTCGCACTTGCGGAAGACGCCCTTGCCGAAGCTCTGCTTCTCGCTCGCGTCGAGGCCTCCGGTCTTCTTGTCCCAGGTCATGGTGCGAGCCCGGCTCTTAGCACGCGAGGCGCTCGAGCGCCTCCCCGTCGAGGCGCACGGCGATCCACTCTTTTCGCACGTCCGCGCCGAGCTTCTCGTAGAAGGCGATGGCCGGCTCGTTCCAGTCGAGCACCTGCCAGACGAACCGGGCGCAGCCCGCATCGACCGCCTCCTTCGCCAGCGTCTTCATGAGGGCGAGCCCGGCGCCCTTGCCCCGGTGCTGCGGCTCGACGAAGAGGTCCTCGAGGTGGAGGCACTTCTTCCCGCGCCAGGTCGACCAGGTGAAGAACCAGAGGGCGAAGCCGATCGGCTCCCGGTTCCACGTGGCGAGGTGGCAGCGGAACGCGGCCTTGTCTCCGAAGCCATCCCGGAGGAAATCGTCCTCCGTCGCGACCACCGCGTCCGGCTCGCGCTCGTAGGCCGCCAGTCCCTTCACCAGTCGGACGATCGCCGGGACGTCCTCCGGGGTCGCCTTGCGGATGACGAGCATGAGGCATGAGTAGTAGCTTCGAGGGCATGGAGCTACCCCCGCTCTACGCCCTCGCGTTCGCCGTCGGTACGACCCTGGCCCTCCTGGCCGCGTTCCGGGTCGGCCAGCGGCTCGTCGCCCCCAAGGCCACGGTCGCCAAGGACTTCGCGGAGGGCAACGGCGCGCTCCACCTGCTCCACGTCGGGCAGGTCGCCGCGGTCTTCATCGTCGCCGCCTCCGTCGTGAAGAACTGCGTGCACGGCGAGGACCTCGGCGCCGACGTGCTCTCCGCCGCGGCGTTCGGCGCGCTCGGGCTCGCGCTCGTCGCGGTCGTCGGCCGCGTCAGCGTGCAGCTCCTCATGCGCTCGTCGCTCCCCGCGGAGGTCGCGCGCGGCAACGCCGCCGCCGGGCTCGCCGCGGGCTCGCAGTACGTCGCCGTCGGCATCGTGGCGAGCAACGCCGTCGCGGGCAACAAGCTCCGTGACGTGGGCCTGTCGCTCCTCTTCTTCGTCATCGCCATCGCGACGCTGTGGCTCTTCGTGACCCTCTTCCGCGCGCTCACCACCTACGACGATGCCGAGCAGATCCAGGGCGAGAACCTCGCCGCCGCGCTCAGCTACGCCGGCCTCTCGATCGCGGTCGCCGTCATCGTCGGCGTCGCGCTCGACGGCGACTTCGTCAGCTGGGAGGTCTCGCTGAAGGGCTACGGCGCCATCCTCGCCCTTTCGCTCGCGCTCTATCCGGTCCGCCAGCTGTTCGTGCAGTCGCTCCTCCTCGGCGCGCCGCTGTCGTTCCGCGGCGGACGGCTCGACGTCGCGGTCGGCACCGATCGCAACGAGGGACTCGGCGCGCTCGAGGCCGCGACGTACATCGCGACCGCGCTCTCGGTCGCGCGCCTCGTCTGACGTACCTCCGATGTACGCCGACTTCGCGAAGCGCATCGTCGCGTCCGGCATCGTCACCGATCCGTGGCTCGCCGGCGCGCCGCGCTTCCGCGAGGAGCCCGTCGTCCTCTCGGCCGCCGAGGCCCGCGCGATGTCCCGCGCCGCCGAGGCGATCGCCGAGGTCTACAACGAGCTCTGCCTCCTGGTCGCCGACGATCCCGAGTCGCTCGACTCGTTCTTCTGCCTCACGCCCTACCAGAAGGCGATGTGGATGTCGTCCGTGCCGCTCTGGCACGGCCTCGCGCGCGCCGATGTCTTCGTCACGCGCGAGGGCCTGCAGATCGCCGAGCTGAACTGCGACACCCCCACCGGCGAGGCCGAGGCGATCGTGCTCGGCGCGCTCGCCGCGAAGGACGGCCTCTCCGATCCGAACGCGCGCCTCGCCTCGCGTGTCGTCGACGTCGCGGAGGTGTTCGCCTCCGAGGTCGAGCCCGACGTCGCGAAGCTGCGCACGCTCGGCCTCGTCTATCCGACGGAGCTGCCCGAGGACCTCTCGCTCGTCCGCCTCTACAAGAAGGCGTTCGAGGAGCGCGGCTGGTCGCTCGTCCTGGGCTCGCCGTACAACCTCTCGTACGCGGGCGGTCGCCTCCGCCTCTTCGACACGCCGGTCTCCCTCGTCGTCCGCCACTACAAGACCGACTGGTGGAGCGAGCGCCAGGGCGCGTGGGACGACGAGGACGTCCCCGATGCGGCGCCGCTCGAGGAGCCGCTCGAGGCGCTCTTCGCCGCGATCCTCGACGGCAAGTGCGCCGTCATGAACCCGTTCGGTGCCGTCGTCCCGCAGAACAAGCGCGCGATGGCCTTCATGTGGGAGCGCATCCATCGCTTCTCGGCGAAGAGCCAGGACGTCATCCGCGAGCTCGTGCCCCCGACGCGCCGCCTCGAGGCGATCCATCGCGAGCAGCTCCTCGCGCAGAAGGACGACTGGGTCCTCAAGAGCGACTACGGCGCCGAGGGCGACGAGGTCGTCATCGGCCGCCTCGTCACGGCGGACGACTGGAAGGCCTCGCTCGAGCACGCGCGGCCCGGGCGCTGGATCGTGCAGCGCTTCTTCGAGGCGATCACCGACAGCGAGGGCGCGAGCGTCAACCACGGCATCTTCGTCGTCGCGGGCGAGACCGCGGGCTTCTACGCACGCGTGCAGGCGGGCGCGACCGACGACCGCGCGCTCAGCGCGCCGCTGCTCGTGCGGGAGTGAGCGCCTCGCAGTATGCTTCGAGCATGATCGCCCGGGCGATGCCGCGCTACACGATCCAGGAGTACCTGGACCTCGAGGCTCGCGCGAACGTCAAGCACGAGTTCCAGGGCGGCCGCATCTGGGCGATGGCCGGCGGCACGCCGGAGCACGCGGCGATGGCGATGGCCGTCGGAGCCGCGCTCGCGGTCCAGCTACGGGGCAAGCCCTGCCGGGTCTACTCGTCCGATGCGCGCGTCCGCGTGAAGGCGACCGGGCTCGACACGTACCCTGACGTGACGGTCGTGTGCGGCCGCGAGGAGCGCGACGGCGAGGACGCGAACGCGCTCACGAACCCGGTCGTCCTCGTCGAGGTCACGAGCGAGGGCACCGAGGAGTACGACCGGGGCGCCAAGCTCGATCACTACAAGCGCATCGCGTCGCTGCGCGAGGTCGTGGTCGTCTCTCACCGCGAGCGCCGCGTGGAGGTCTTCCGCCGAGGTCGCTCGAAGTGGACGTCGACGAAGGTGACGCGCGGGGTGGTGAAGCTCGACAGCGTGGGCGCGTCGATCGACGTCGACGACATCTACCGCGATCCATTCGCCGCCAAGCCGAAGGCGCGCGCTTCACGCCGGCGCTGATCCGTCTCGTCGCCCGTTCAGTCGTCGATGTCGTGGTAGAGCGGCGGCCGCTCGCGGCACAGCTCCTCGATCGCCGTGCGGCCCTCGTCCGGCAGCTCGGTGAACGAGAGCCCGGCGCCCGGCGGCGCGTCGCTGTCGTCGCTCGGGGCTCGCGTCCAGCGCACGACGCCCTTCGCTTTCACCGTCGTCGTCGGGAGCGTGAGCTCGACCTCGACCTCCTCGCCGATCGCGAGCGGCTGGTAGGTCGCGACGAAGAGCCCCCCTTCGGAGACGTCGAACGTGAGCCCCGCGTAGAACTGCGAAGGGGAGGTGAGCGTCACCTCCGCCTCGAGCTGCACGCGGCGCGCTCCGCGGCGATCCTTCTCCTGTTCCATCCCTCTTGGATCATGGTGCCACGACCCCGGCGAAGGCAGGCAAATAACCTCGTCTAACGTCGTCTCCTTCGCAGATCCGCGAGGAACCTCGGGTCGAACGCCCCGTCGACGCGGATCGAGTACCGGAACCACGGATCGTCGTGGACGCCGTGCCAGTCCATGTCGGAAAACCAGTAGATCGGCGCCTCCACCGTGAGCTCCTCGGACCCGTCCGGCGTCGCGAGGTAAAACCGCTTCGGCGCGCGGGCGTGCCCCGGGCAGAAGCTGATCGACTGCGCGACCGACAGCGCCTGTCCCGGCTCGCTGTCGCGGTGCAGCGGCGCGTGGTCGTTCGCCTCGATCCCGAACAGGACCACGCGGCCGATCTCGGTGAACGGCAGGGACTCGATGAACGCCACCGTCTTCGGGAAGACCTCGCGCGCCTCCTCGGTGAACGACTTCCCCGCGCCGGAGTGCTTGTCCTCCCACGTGTCGTTCTCGAGCAGGTGGTAACAGACCTTCCACGGGAAGTAGACGCCGAAGCGGTACTTCAAGAAGAGCATCTGCTCCTTCGTCAGCGGATGATCCGTCTCGTCGCCGAAGGCGAGCTCGCCCTGCCGCGCGGGATCGAGCGCCTTCACCTCGTCGTCGCCCAGCGAGAGGAAGTCGGCGAAGTCCTCGCGCCCCATCGCGTGGATGACGTGCATGTAGTCCGGATAGTGCGGCTCGCGCTCCACCCACGGCGCGCAGACGCCCATCCACTTGAGGCTGCCGCCGGTGTACGAGACCTCGACCTCCGCGAGGCCGCGCGTGACCTCACGATCGAGCTCGGCGAACGAGGACGTATCGATCACCTCGGAGAGATCGAGGTACGGCCTCCCGAAGACGCCGCAGAAGCGGCCCTTCGGCCCGCGCAGCATCGCGCGCACCGCGGCGGCCCCCTCCTCGACGTCGGTATACGTCGGAGCGCGAGCCCCCGGCGACGAGAGGCCGATCTGCTGGCGCTCGACCGCGTCCTTGTCCTGTTCGTAGACGCGCGACCAGAACGCGGTCACGTCCTCGACCGCGTCCTCCGGCGCGTCGCGGTGGAAGTACGTGCACGCGATGACATGCGTACGGTCCTCGCCGTTCGACGTGACCGGGAAGACGACGAAGGTGAGCAGGTAGTCGGGCTGGAGGCTCGTCAGCAGGTTCGGGAAGCGCATCGCGTCGTGCACGACGCGGCGGTCCTCGGGCGGGACGAGCCAGGGACGCTCGTTCCGCCGCTTCGAGAGCGAGACGGTCTCCGCGTCGTCGGCGATCGGCATGATGCCGCCCATCCACGGCCCGCCGCGCTCCGGCGTCCACGTGTCCGCGCGGGAGGACGGCGTGATCGCCTCGAGCTCGGGGTGCACCTCGGCGAAGTGGAGCGACTCCTGGAAGTTCTCCACCACGAGGTCCCAGCGCGCGGCGACGTCGTAGGCGACGCGGCGGACGCGCTTCAGCCTCGAGAGGTCGGCGCGGGCGAGCCAGGGCGGCGCCTCGCCGAGGTCGAAGTCCTCGTCGCCGAGCGAGACGAAGACGAAGCCCTGCGCGAGCGCGACGCGGACGGCCGACAGGTCCGGCACCTGCTGATCGGCGCGGCCGTCGAGGCCGAAGGTCATGCCGTGGTACGGGCACTTGATCCGCTCCGCGCAGCCGTGCGAGCCGATCGGCAGCGTCGAGCCGCGGTGCGGGCAGACGGCGTGGAAGGCGCGGATCGCGCCGTCCTCGCCGCGCACGACGAGGACGCCGGCGGGCGTGAGCGGGACCTTGAGCCAGGAGCCGGGGCCGGAACCCAGGGCGTCGAGGTCCTCGATGCGGCCGACGCAGACCCATCCGCGCTCGAAGATCCGCGTGGTCACGGGCCGGAACGCTATCATGCTCGGCCGATGGCGGCGGACCGGGAACGTCGGACGACCACGATCGGCAAGTGGTTGCTCGCGCTGGTCGTCCCAGGCGCGGCGCTCGCCATCGGCAGCCTCCTGCCCGCGGTGCTCGTCACCGTGACGCTCGCAGCGGCCGCGTCATGCGTGCTCCTGTGGCTCGAGCCACCGCGGAGAGGAGCGCGTGCGGGACGGTGGGTCCTCGCAGCCTTCGCGATCCTTCTCGGCGCGACGGTGCTCCAGGCGATCCCGCTGCCCGCCGGGCTCGTCTCGACGATCGCGCCGGGCAATGCGGACGTCTGGGCGCGCGCGCTGTCGCCGCTTCGCGAGGGCGGACCCGCGTGGCACCCGATCAGCGTCGCGCCGGCCGCGACCCACGTCGAGGTCCTGCGCGGCGTGCTCTACGGCTGCGTGTTCCTCGCGGCGCTGCGGGTCACGCTGTCCGAGGGAGGCGTCCGATTCCTCGAAGGCGTCGTGATCGCTGCCGCCTCGATGCTCGCGCTCTCGACGCTCGCGCACAACGCGGTCCATGCGGAGCGCGTGTTCGGCGTGTACCAGCCCCGCGAGATGCAGGGGTACGTGGCCGGACGCATCGGGCCGCTCCTCAACCCGAACCACATCGCGGCCTACTGCAACGTGGGCGCGCTCACTGCGGCGGGCGTCGCGCTCGCCGATCGGCGCATGACGCCTCGTGCTCTCGCGGCCGGCGCCGCGGTCCTGCTCGCCTTCACCAGCGTATGGGCGGGATCGCGCGGCGGCACGGGCAGCCTCGTCGTCGGTGCGCTCCTCGTCGCCGGCCTGACGTTCCTGCGCGCTCGCAAGCGACACACGGCGGGCCAGGTCGAGCTCGTGATCGTCGTGGTGGCGCTCGTCGCGGCCGGCGCGCTCGTCGGCGTGAGCGCCTCCGAGGTCGCGCGCGGCGACCTCGCGGGGCGCGACATGGCCAAGCTCGAGATCGTGCGGACCGCGTTCCGGCTCGTCCCCGTCGCGCCGGTGTTCGGCGTGGGGCGCGGCGCGTTCGAGTCGATGTTCCCGCTCGTCCGCGAAGGCACGACGTACTTTACGTTCCTCCGCGCGGAAAACATCGTCGCGCAGTGGGTGGTGGAGTGGGGGGTGCCGGTCTCCTTGGGCGGCGCCGTCGCCCTGTTCCTCGCGCTCCGTCCGAACGTCCTCCTCCGCGCCGAGCGCCCCCCGATCGGAGCGTGGGTCGCGATCGTCGCTGCGCTGCTCCACGATCTCGTCGACTTCCACCTCGAGGTGCCCGGCGTGACGGTGCTCGTGGCGGTGTGCGTGGCGATCGTGGTCGGCGCTCGGCGATCGTCTCAGGACCGCAAGCGAGAGACACGCGGAGCTCGGCTGGAGCCAGTGGTCGCCTTCGCGTCGGCCGGCGCCGCTGCGCTCGCGGCGCTCGTCGTCGCGCCGGACTTCACGCACACGCTCTCGGACGATCGCGATCTCGTCGCGAAGCTGGCGGTCGACCCGGCGGTCTCGCGCGAGGACTTCCACGCGACGCTGCGCGCGGCGATGTTGCGTCATCCCGCCGAGCCGTTCCTGCCGCTCGCGGGCGCGATCCACGCGCAGGCCAGGGGCGGCGAGAGCGTCGTGCCGTGGGTCGCCCGCGCGCTCGAGCGGTATCCCCGCTTCGGTCGCGCGCATCTCGTGCTCGCCCGCTCGCTCGCACCGCGAAGTCGCGCGCAGGCGCGGCTCGAGTACCGCCTCGCGTACGAATACGACGCGAACGTGCGCGCATCCGTCCTGCGCGAAGTGCCGTTCGTCATAGAGGACGAGGCGTCTGCGCTCGAGGTCGTCGCCGATGGCGGGGCAGGGGTCGAGATGCTCGAGAACCTCTCGTCGGCGCTCGCTGCCAGGCTGCCTTCGACGGCGGCGCGACTCGACGAAGAGCTCGTGCGGCGCGATCCGAGCGCTCCAGGGCCGCTACGCCGGCGCGCCCTCGCCGCGCTCGGCGATCTCGCGAACGACCATCCCTGGTGCGCCGATCGGGCGAGGTGCGCCGGCGAGGGGCTCGCGGCTGCCGAGGCCCTCGTTCGCCTGCAGCCGGAGAGCTGCGAGCCGCGCGTCCTGACCGCGCGCCTCGTGATCGCCATGGGCCGGACCGCGCAGGCACTCGATGGATTGACCGAGGCGCTCGATCGAACACGCGACCGCGGCGCGTGCGTGCGTGAGCTCGTCACGCTGTGCCTCGAGGCCGGCGATCGTCGCAGAGCGGACGCCGCGCTCGAGCGGGCCACGCGCGCGGGTTGCGGGTCGCACGACGACTGTCTCGACCTCTACACATGGGCTGCCCGGACGGAAGAAGGCCGCGGGAACATCCTGCGGGCGATCTCGTTTCACAAGCGCGCGGCGGAGCTGAGCCCGGAGAGGGACGAGCACCTCTCGAAGATCGCCGAGCTCGCCGAGCGAGCCGGGTTGACGACCGAGGCGCTCGACGCCTACGGGAAGCTCGCGATGCGCCATCCGGACGACCCCGCGTGGCGCCGGCGAGCGGACGAGCTCCGGGACGCATCGATGAGGCAGCGCATGCGTGCTCCGAGGTGATCTAGCGCTGGGAACGCGTCAGATGCGTGGTGGCGTCCTGGACAGGCACCTTCGACGTACGGCGGTGCAGCAGCGTGGCGCCGTCGGCCGAGCAGCTGCCGCCTGCGTGCATGATCCCCTCGTTCGTCACCGCGATCCCGTCGGCGTGTGACCGACCCCACGCCGCCGCGGCGATTGCGTGCCAGGTGCGACCTCCGTCTTCCGACCAGTGCACGCTGTCGAGGTCCTGGCGAGTGCCGTTGTAACCACCGATGATCCAGAGCTTGCCGTCATACGAGACGACGTTGTGATACTGGCGCGGCTCGAACTGGCCGTGTCCGTTGGGGAGGACCTGCACCCATCGCTCGCCGGCGGACATCTTCCACACGTCGTTCAAGTACGAGCGCTCGCTGTCCGTCCCGGCGTACGTGCCTCCGCCGATGACGTAGAGCTCGCCGTTGTGCTCCGTCGGCGAGTAGACCATCGCCCGCTTGGACCAGGGAGCGTCCGCCAAGCGTGTCCAGGTCGCGCCACCGTCGGCCGACTTCCACACGTCGTTCATCGCGGTGGTGCCGTCGTCCAGCTCGTGCTGTCCGCCCATCAGATAGAGTGCCCCGTTGAAGCTCGCGACCATATGCAGCATGCGGTCGCGGCACGGCGCCTGGTCGGACACGCGCGTCCACGTCGAGCCGTCGGCGGAGCGCCAGACTTCGCCGGAGTAGGCCGGAAAGGAGAACTCTGGATCGAGGTGATCTCCGCCGATCACGTAGACGTAGCGCGTGCCGTCGACCGAGTGCGTCAACACACCCGCTGTGTGCAGCCGGCGAAAGCGCGCCCCCGGGCCGTCCTTCGGGGGATCGGGATCGTGCGCGAGGATGGTCTCCCACGTCCGTCCGCCGTCGATGCTCCTCAGCACCTCGTTCGTCGTCGGATCGTCACCCCAGGCCGCGACCGCAGACGGCGTCCAGCCTCCGATCAAGAGCAGGGCGCCGCCGAGCTGCACCAGCGCGGCGCCATCGCGCGCGCCCGACCAGCCGATCGCCGGAGTTCGCTCCACGTACTCGAACGCTTCAGCTCCGCGCTCGTGAGGCGAGGTCGGAAGTGGAACCGACGCCGGAGCAGGAAACGGCTCGACGGGCGGGTCGATGGCCGCGGGGGTGGAGTCTCCGCCTCGCGTCGTCGACGGCGGAGTGCACGCGCCGACGATCACGGCGACCAGACCCCCCGACACCCACGAGCGCTTCATGCCGATTGGTCCTTTCGCCAGGGCCGAGCCGCAGCGTACCACGTTCGATCTTCGCGTGCTCGAGCTGCCCTTCCCGGCGACGTCGCGCCGCGGCTGCTTTGGCGTTGCAGCCGCAGGTGGTAGAAGACCGCAGGAGCTTGACCGTGACCACCGCCGCACTTCCGAGGGAACAGATCTCGACGACCTCGCTCCCGATGCCCACGGGACGCGATCTCTCGGGTCTCGTCGTGTGCAAGCGCTGCATCTACGACGAGAGGGTGAAGGGGATCACCTTCGACGCCGACGGCGTGTGCGTCTACTGCCGGACCGTCGAGCGCTTGCAGGCGGAGTACGCGACCGGCACCCGCGAGGGAGAGGCGAAGCTCGAGGCGATCATCGACGAGATCAGGAAGGCCGGGAAGGGCAAGCAATACGACTGCATCGTCGGCGTGAGCGGCGGCACGGACTCCTCGTTCATGCTCCTGCGGGCGATCGAGTGGGGCCTGCGCCCCCTCGCCGTCCACTACGACAACACGTGGAACACGGCGATCGCGACGGAGAACATCCGCAAGGCCCTGAAGAAGCTGAAGGTCGATCTCTTCACGCACGTCGTCGACAACGAGGAGGCCGACGACATCATCCGTTCGTTCTTCATGGCCAGCGTTCCCGATCTCGACTGCGCGACCGACATCGCGCTCGCCGAGACGCTCTACCGTGCCGCAGCGAAGTTCGGCGTCCAGTACGTGCTCGAGGGCCACTCGTTCATGGCCGAGGGGCTGTCTCCGCTCGGCACGATCTACATGGACGGCAAGTACATCGAGTCCGTGCACAAGCAGTTCGGCAAGCGGCCGATGCGCACCTACCCGAACATGAAGTTCGCCGCGTTCATGAAGTGGACGCTCCGCCACCGCATCCGGAAGATCCGGCCGCTCTGGTACATCGAGTACTCGAAGGAAGCCGCGAAGAAGCGCCTGCGCGAGGAGCTCGACTGGGTCGACTACGGCGGCCATCACCTCGAGAACCGCATCACCGCCTTCCACCACGCGTACTACAACCCGATCAAGTTCGACTTCGACAGCCGCAACACGGCGCTGTCGGCGTCGGTCCGATCAGGGGTGATGACGCGCGACCAGGCGCTCGCCGAGTACAGCCGCACCCCGTACATGGAGGAGGGCCTCGTCGATTACTTCAAGAAGCGCCTCAAGCTCTCGGACGAGGAGTTCCTGTCGATCCTCCGCCGCCCGAACAAGAGCTACCGCGACTATCCCACGTACAAGAAGCGGTTCGAGCGGCTGCGCCCCATGTTCTATGTCCTCGCGAAGGCGAACCTCGTCCCGATGAGCTTCTACATCAAGTACACGTCGAAGAACGAGATCTGAGGAGCCCTCGTGAAGAGCCTGTTCGTCGCGCTACGAAAGGAGCTCGCCGGCGCGGCCGAGTCGGCCCTCGGCGTCGTCGATGCGATCGTCGCTCGCAAGCGGGAGAAGTTCGCGCGGGTGCTCCCGCTCGCGGACTACTTCGTCGATCGCTGGGACAAGGCGCGCTACCTCGGCTTCGGTGAGGGATCGAGCGTCTACGACTCGTGCATGGTGATCGGCGACGTGAAGATGGGCAAAGACTGCTGGGTCGGACCGTTCACGATCCTCGACGGCTCCGGCGGTCTCGAGATCGGCGATGCCTGCACGTTCTCCGCCGGCGTCCAGGTCTACACGCACGACAGCATCCGCTCGACCCTCGAGGGCGCGCCGATCGAGCGGAGCCCGGTGAAGATCGGCAGCCGCGTCTACATCGGACCGAACGCGGTCATCGCACGTGGCGTGACGATCGGCGATCGCGTCGTCGTCGGGGCGAACAGCCTGATCCTCGAGGACGTACCCTCGGGCAGCAAGGTCGCGGGCAACCCGGCGCGCATCGTGGGCACCGTGTCGTGAGCAGGCAGAAGAGGGTCCGCGCGCGGGCGATCCCGTGCCTTTTGCTCGAGCGCTCGAGCCTGGTGAAGACGGTGCGCTTTCGCTCGCCGTCGTACATCGGCGATCCGGCGAACACGGTGCGCATCTTCAACGAGCTCGAGGTCGACGAGCTCTGCATCCTCGACATCGCCGCGACGAGGACCGGCAACCCTCCGAACTGGCAGCTCCTCACGGAGATCGCGAGCGAGGCGTTCATGCCGCTCGCATACGGCGGCGGCGTACGTGACGTCGAGACCGTTGGCCAGCTGCTCCGCATCGGGTTCGAGAAGGTGATCATCAACACCGCCGCGCTCGGGCAGCTCGACGTCGTGCGGCGCGCGGCCGACGCGTACGGCAGTCAGGCGATCATCGTGTCCATCGACGCGAAGCGGAAGCTGCTCGGTCGCTACGAGGTGGTCGTCGAGAGCGCCAGCCGCGGTCTCGGCATGGACCCCGTAGCCGCCGCCATCGAAGCGGAGCGCCGAGGGGCAGGGGAGATCCTTCTCACCGCGGTCGATCGCGAAGGGACCTGGAGCGGCTTCGACGTCGAGCTGACGCGGGCTGTGACGAGCCGGGTCCGCCTGCCGGTCATCGCGCACGGCGGCGCGGGCAACGTCGATCACATCGCCGACGTCGTCCGGAAGGGCGGCGCGTCCGCGGTCGCGCTCGGGAGCATGGTCGTCTACCAGAAGAAGGACCTCGGGGTGCTCGTGAACTTCCCCGATCCCGCCGACCTGGATCGGGCGCTGGGCCGTTGACGCGGGCCATGAATATTCGGCCCCGCCCGGGCACCGCTGGAAAGGATCGCAGGCGTTTACTATGCTGCGCGCCCGCTCGAGGGCGGGCGGGCTCGCGGAGGCTCTCGGAATGAAGGACATCAAGGCGTGCGTCATCGGCCTCGGATCCATGGGGCGAAACCATGCGCGTGTCCTCGCGGAGCTCCCCGGGGTGTCGCTCGTGGGGGTGGCCGACCCGAGCGAGAAGGCGCGGGGCGGCTACCGCCCGCCGACGGGCGTGGACGTGTTCGCCGATCACCGCGCGATGATCGACGCGGTGAAGCCCGACTACGCCGTCATCGCGACGCCGACCGAGCTGCACTGCGAGACTGCGTGCGACGTGATGATGCGCAAGGTCCACGTGCTCGTCGAGAAGCCGATCGCGAAGCGCGTCGACGAGGCGGAGCGGATGATCGCGACGGCCGCGGCGGAGAAGGTCAAGCTCAGCGTCGGCCATGTCGAGCGCTTCAATCCCGCGGTCCGCGAGCTCAAGCAGCGCGTCGACGCGAAGGAGCTCGGCACGCTCTTCCAGCTCCACGCGCGGCGCCTCAGCCCGTTCCCGGCGCGCATCGCGGACGTAGGCGTCATCCTGGACCTCGCGACCCACGACATCGACGCGATGCACTACGTCACCGGTTCGCGGGTCGTGCGCGCGTACGCGGAGACCGCGCGCAAGGTGCACAAGAGCTGCGAGGACATGCTCTCGGGCCTGCTCCGCTTCCAGAGCGGCGAGATCGGCGTGCTCGACGTCAGCTGGCTCAGCCCGAAGAAGCTTCGCGAGCTGTGGGTGGTGGGAGAGGGCGGGACGCTCGTCGCCGACTACCTGACGCAGGACGTGTACTGGTACAAGAACGGACGCGTGAACGACACGTGGCCGGCGGCGACGAACTTCTCCGGTGCGGTCGAGGGCGACGTCATCAAGACGTACATCCCGAAGAAGGAGCCGCTGCGCGCCGAGCACGAGGCCTTCGTGCAGGCGTTGCTCGACGACGCTCCGGCGCCGGTGTCGGGCGAGGAGGCGCTCGCCGCGGTGAAGGTCGCGCTCGACCTCGTGCGCTCGGGCACGGAGAAGGGCGCGTCCGTTCAGGCTGGAGCAGGTCGATGAAGATCGAGAAGGCACGGTTCGTCGTCACCGGGGGCGCGGGGTTCATCGGCGGCCACCTCGTCGACGCGCTCCTCGCGCGCGGCGCCGAGCGGGTCGCGGTCGTCGACAACTTCTTCCTCGGCCGCGACGAGAACCTCGACGGCGCGCGCGCGGCGCACGGCGGTCGTCTCCACGTGTATCGCGACGACGCCTCCGATCTCTCCACGATGACCGCGGTCGTCGAGCGCGAGAAGCCCGACGTCGTCTTCAACCTCGCCACGAAGGCGCTCGCGTACTCCTTCTTCAACCCCGCGGGCGCGCTCGACGTGAACGTGCAGCTCGCGCTGTCGTGCCTCGAGCTGCTCCGCAAGGGAGCGTACGGCCGGCTCGTCCACCTCTCGAGCTCGGAGGTGTACGGCACCGCGCAGATGGCCTCGATGGACGAGTCGCATCCGCTCCTTGCGGAGACGACGTACGCGGCGGGCAAGGCGGCGGCCGATCTCGCGCTCCACTCGTATGTCCGAATGTTCGGCGTGGACGCGATGATCGTCCGGCCCTTCAACAACTACGGCCCGCGGCAGAACGATCTCACGTTCGGCGGCGTCATCCCGGTCACCGTTCGCCGCATCCTCTCGGGCGAGGCGCCGGTGATCGAGGGCACGGGCGAGCAGACGCGCGACTTCATCTTCGTCCTCGACACGGTCGACGCGATCCTCCGCCTGGCCACGAGCGGCAGCCACAAGGGCGAGGTGATGAACGTCGGCTCCGGCAAGGAGACGTCGATCCGCCAGCTCGTCGAGGGCATCTGCAAGGTCATGGACTACAAGGGCGAGATCCAGCGCGCGCCCGAGCGTCCCGCCGACGTCCACCGGCACTGCGCGAACGTCGCGAAGGCCGAGAAGCTCGTCGGCCCGATCGCGAAGACGCCGCTCGACCAGGGCCTCGCCGCCACGATCGAGTGGTACGTCGCTCGCTTCCGCGGAGCGCGCGTTTGATCCGCCTCGCCGTCCCGACGATCGAAGAGGACGACATCCAGGCCGTCGTCGAGGTCCTCAGGTCCGGCTTCCTCGTGCAGGGGCCGAACGTCAAGGCGTTCGAGGACGCATTCGCCGCGTACGTGGGAACGAAGCACGCGATCGCCGTCCACAACTGCACGTGCGCGCTCTGGCTCTCGCTCCTCGCGCTCGGCGTCGGCGCGGGCGACAAGGTCGCCGTTTGCACGTACTCGTGGCCGGCCACGGCGAACGCGATCCGCGCGACCGGCGCCGAAGCGGTGTTCGTGGAGATCGAGCCGGAGACCTTCAACATGGATCCCGTCGCGCTCGAGCGCACGCTCGCGTCGACCGAGGGGATCAAGGCCGTCATCCCGGTCCATACCTTCGGAGGATCGGCGGACGTCGCCGCGCTCGTCGCCGTGGCGGATCGCGCAGGCGTGCCGGTCATCGAAGACGCCGCGTGCGCGCTCGGCACCGAGCAGAACGGAGAGCGCGCCGGCAGCTTCGGACGCCTCGGCGCGTTCAGCCTTCATCCGCGCAAGGCGATCACCACCGGCGAAGGCGGCATGGTGACGACGGACGACGACGCGCTCGCTCGGACCATCCGCATGCTGCGCAACCACGGACAGGATCCCGATGCGCCGCGGCCCGACTTCGTGCTCCCCGGCCACAACCTGCGCATGACCGACTTCCAGGGCGCGCTCGGCCTCTCGCAGATGAAGAAGCTCGAGCGCATCATCGCGGCGCGGACCACGGGCGCTCGCCGCTACGACGCGCTCCTCGAAGGTACCGGAATCAGGCCCCCGCGCGCGCTCGCGGGGTCGCGCCACGTGTACCAGTCGTACGTCGTCCTCCTCGGCGAGGAGCTCCGCGGCAAGCGGGACCTCGTCATCGCCGCGATGAAGCGCCGCGAGATCGAGACGACGCTCGGCACCTATCACATGCCGCTCATCCGCTACTACCGGGAGTGGGGGAAGTTCGCGCCGGGCGACTTCCCGGTCACCGACGACGTTGCCGCGCGCGCCCTCACGCTGCCGCTCTTCGAGCACATCACGGCGGAGGAGCAGGAGACGGTGGTGCGCGCGCTGTCGGCGAGCATCGACGAAGCTCGTGCGTCGACCACGTGACATCTCGTTAATGGCCCCACTGGCACGGTCTTCGTCGTGAATGGCCGAAGCGACCTCGGCATCGGACGCTTTGCTGGGGGAGTTGGTAGCGAGTATATGAGCCGAGCGATGACGTGGAGGCGATGGTCCTTGGTGGCAAGCGCGGTTGCCACCGTCGTCTCCGTGGTGGCGATGAGCCGGCTGCAGGGACGCACCGCCAGCCACCGCTGGGTCGACGCCGGCGAGGCCTCCGTGGCGCCGACGCCGGAAGGTTTCGCCGTCGCCGATCTCCGCTGGGACCTCGCGACGCTCCGGAAGGAGCCTCGCCTCGAGCCGCTCCGCGCGTTCATGGCGAGCGTCTGCTCCGGCCGGCAAGGGCTGGACGCGGCGGTCTGCCTCTCGGACGAGCTGTCGCGGCGTTTTCCCAACGCGCCGCCTGCGCGCGAGTTCTTCGACGCCACGTACGATCCCGCGGCCGATCTCCAGTCGCACCTGGCGGGGGAGCCTGGACACTGTACGACGCGCTCCGGCCTGTCTGCCTCGATCCTCCTCGCGTCGGGGATCGCAGCGCGGCAGCTCCAGATCACGGCCGGACTCGGGCACAACGTGCTCGAGGTCTACGACGTGGAGCACGGGTGGGTGATCTTCGATCCGACGTTCGGGGTGACGTACGCGAAGCCGGGCGAGACGAAGCCGCTCTCGGCGCGCGAGGCCGTCGCGGCGCAGAAGGTCGTTCCCGTTTCCCTCGGCGTCTCGAGCTCGGACCTCTCCGATGCGCCGCACGAGATCCGGGACGCGATCTATCCGGATCCTTGGCTCTACACGCGCTCCGGCCGGCGCGCGGCGCGATGGCCGTTTCGCGGTCGCTTCGTCCACATCGGCTTGCCGACGTTCGGCTTCGGGCTCGGCCAGGAGATCGCGCGCACCGCGTTCATGGCGTCGTCGCTGGCGACGGTCGGAAGCGGTATCCTGTTCTTGCGCTCGCGCCGTCGTGCGCGGAGCCGAGCGCCATCAGTCAAAGGGGAGGCGGAGGTCGACGCCGTCGCGTCGGTCTGAGCTGCGCGCTCAGCTCGGCCAGAGGTACGGCGACAGCTCGTCCTCGATCCGGCGGATCTCGTCCTGCCGCTCGTACGTCTTCCACTTCGCGATCCGCTTGGCGGACGCCTCGGGCATGAGCACGGTGCGCTTCCTCGTGTGGCGCGCCGGATCGACGCCAAGGAACGCGAAGATCTTCGCGGTCGTCTCGTCGTAGCGGGTCACGAGGTCCTCGAACATGATCGCGAGCGCGTTACCTTCGCCGCCCATCTTCGCGTTCTGTCGGGTCGTCCTGTACCAGTCGATGAACGCGCCGATCTCGCGGGGCATGTACGAGGACGCTCGCGCCGAGAGATAAATGTCGCGCGGATCGCGGTCGACGATGATCGTGGTCGCGCGCGGGAAGAGGCGCGCGGAACGCTCGACTTGATAGGGCGACGCGCCCAGGCAGAGTGCGACGTCGGTGATCCCGGGCCCCGCCATCGAGCGGAGCAGGCGGCCCATGAGCTCCTGCGTCCTCGTCTGGAAGCGGCTCGGATCGGGTACAAAGGACGTGTCGTACTTGCGGGCGAAGAAGCGGTTGCCCGGGCCGATGTCGAACCGGCGGCAGAGCATGTACGCGAAGTACTCGGGGCGGCTCATCTCCGCGCGGCGGAACATCAGGTGCCCTTCGTACTTGATGCCCGCGAGATCGTCGGCATACGCGAGCGCGAGCGTCTTGAAGTCCGCACAGAACAGGCGGCCATAGTCCATGCCGAAGCGGAAGCGCGTCGGCCGCCGTGCGAGGACTTCGACGAGCTCCTTGAAGCGGCGGAGCGCCCAGTCCGGCGCGAACTCGCTCCACGAGCTCGTGAGCGCGTCCTCGAGCGCCAGGATCCCGTCGGGGTGCTGCACGAGGAAGAACTCCTGCTTGGGGCAGAGGAAGCCCTCGCACTCCGCGAGCAGATCCATCACGGCGGTCACGCCGCTGTTGCCGTAGCCGGTGACGAGGACGGCGCGCGGATCGGCACGTGCGTCAGCCGGCATGCTGCTTCCAGCCGCGCGTGGCGACCTCGAGGTCGCGCGCCGAGTCGACCTCGAACCATCCGCCCTTCACAGGCACGCCGACGACCGTGTGGCCGCCCTGGAGGAGGCCGTTCAGGAGCGACGTCATGTCGAGCCGGTCGACGTTCTTGTCGCGGAGGTGCTCCTCGATCTGCCTCCACCCTGCGGGCGTGAAGCGGAGCAGGCCCATGTACTGGCCCTCGATGTCGGCGAGCGACGTCGGCTTCTTGCCGATCTCGCGGATGCTCCCGTCGGGGTTCAGGCGGAAGGTCTCCGCGTCGCTCAGCGGATCGTCGAACCGTGCGCTCCACTGCGCGAGCCAGTCGGTGTCGTAGGTCATCGCGATGTCGGCATCGGCGGAGATCAGCTTCCGCGCGATCGCCGGCTCGAACACGATGTCCGAGTAGCTCACGATGCACGTGTCGCCGAGGAGCCACTCCTTCGCGCACGCGAGCGTCGCGACCATGTTGGTCTCCGCCCAGCGCGGGTTGTGGATGTACGTCACGTCGGTGCGGGTGAACGAGTCGTTGCGGTAGCCGGTGGCGATCGCGATGTCCTTCACGCCCGCCTCCCGCAGCGCCCCGATCTGCCACTCGATGAGGGGCTTCCCGTGCAGCTCGACGAAGCACTTCGGTCGGTCGCCGGTCAGATTCAGCATGCGGCTGCCGCGTCCGGCGGCGAGAACGAGCCCTCTCATCTTTCAGCCCTCTCCTGATCCGAAGAGCCGGCGGAAGACGGCCGTCTCTCCCTCGGTGAGCGCGTCCTCGCGCTCCGGATGCCACATCTGGCAGTAGATCGGCAACGTCACGTGCTCCATCGCCTCGATGACGCCGTCGTCCGAGCGCGCGACCTCATGGAAGCCCTGGGGCAAGCGCGTGACGCCGTAGTCGTGGTACGAGCGCACCGAGGCGAGCCCTTCGAGGAGCGCGCCGAAGCGGCTCGCCCGGTCGACGGCGATGGCGTGGGTCGCGCCCGCGGTGTGGCCCGAGACCCTCTCGACGTGGGAGCCGAAGTGGTCCGAGACGAGCTGCATCCCGCGGCAGATGCCGATCACCGGCACCTTGCGCGCGACGGCGAGGTCGAGGAGCCTCCGCTCGAACGCGTCGCGCATCGCCGAGAGGCGGCTGGGCGAGACGCTCGAGAGATCGTTGCCGCCGGTGAGGACGA
>WBZO01002347.1_pt1 | contig 24967 bp, 23 predicted proteins | sample 5204261 | NCBI WGS metagenome assembly WBZO01 (sample SAMN12412400, study PRJNA552823) | activated sludge metagenome | isolation source: activated sludge from anammox sidestream of wastewater treatment plant... | place: USA: North Carolina | collected 2017-09
TCGACGGTGAGCGGGAGGAAGTCCTGGCCGGGGCGCACGTTCTTCGAACCGACCACGGAGCACAGCACCACGCTGTCGTCCATGGTCACTAGCACGGCGCCGCTCGCCTGGCGGGCGATCTCGCCCGTCTCCAGGGTGACCTGGTGCGCGCCGTAGGCGAAAGTCTTCTTGACGGGATTCACTGCCATCTCCTTTCCTGCTCAGCGGCCGCGCGGCCGGCGGCCGGCACGCGCGCGCATGCGCGCTCCGGGACGGCGGGAGACGCCTGGACGGTTGAAAGCGCAACGCCCACGGGCGCGAGCCGCGTGGGCGTCGGAGGGATCACTTGCGGAGGCCAAGCTGCTCGATCAGCTTGCGATAGTTCTCGCTGTCGGTGCGCTTGAGGTAGTCGAGCATCTTGCGCCGCTGGCTCACCATTTTCAGCAGGCCGCGCCGCGAATGGTGATCCTTGACGTTCGCCTTGAAGTGGTCGGTGAGCCCGTTGATGCGGGACGTGAGGAGCGCGATCTGCACCTCCGGCGAACCGGTATCGCCCGGCTTGCGCTGGTGCTGCGCGACGATCTTCGCCTTGTCGGCGGCGGTGACAGCCATGCATTCTTCTCCCGGAAAACGCGAGATTTTAGCCCGGAATCAAGGACGTTCACAAGGCGCGGGGGGATCCTGCCGCACCAGGCGCAGCGGGCGCACGCGCCCGTCGGCGCCGCACTCGCCGACGCCGAGGAGCCGCCCGGCGGCGTCGTAGGCGCACAGAGTCCCGGTCGCGGCCGTCGCCGGCGCCCCGACCGCCTGGCCCTGGGCGAAGCGCGTCGCAGCGCCCGCCTCCAGCGTGACCCGGGGAAGCCCGCCCAGGAGGACGTCGGCCGGGAGCAGGAATCGCCCCCGCTCGTCGTCCGAAGCCGCCTCCACCGCCGCGAGGGGGTATGCGTCCTGCAGGCGGAAGGGTCCCGATTCGGTGCGCACCAGCGCGGCAAGATGCGCGCCGCAGCCGAGCGTCGCGCCGATGTCCTCGGCGAGGGTCCGGATGTAGGTGCCCTTGCTGCAGCGGACGTCGATCACGAGCCGGGACTCCGCATAAGCCTCGACGCTGAGGGCATGGATCGTAACCGTGCGCGCCTCCCGCGCGACCACTTCGCCCGCGCGGGCGTATGCATAGAGGGGCCGGCCGGCGCGCTTGAGGGCCGAGTGCATCGGCGGGACCTGCGCGATCGGCCCCACGAAGCGGGCGAGCGCCGCCTCCAGTCGCGCCGGGTCGACCGCGACCGGCCGCCGCTCGATCACGGCGCCCTCCGCGTCACCGGTGGCGGTGCGCACGCCCAGCGCCAGGGTGGCGCGATAGCGCTTTTCGGCCTCCAGGACGCGGGCGCCGAACTTGGTTGCGTCTCCGAAGAGCACCGGGAGCAGCCCGCTTGCCAGCGGATCGAGCGTGCCGGTGTGCCCCGCGCGTTCCGCGCGGTAGGCGCGGCGGACCCGCTGCAGGGCGGCGTTGGAGCTCACTGCGGGAGGCTTGTCGAGGAGCAGGACGCCGTCCACCCGGCGCCAGGCGACCCGCGGGGCGCGCGCGCCCATCGGCACGATCGCCTCAGCGCGCCCGCGCCGGCCGGCGGCGGCGCGGCTTCGCCTGCGCCGCGTCGGTCGCGACCGCCTCGTCGATCAGGTGCGTCAGCCGAATGCCCGACTCCACCGAATCGTCGTAAACGAAGCGCAGCTCGGGGATGTTGTGGATGCGCAGCCGCGCCCCGAGCATCGAGCGCAGGAACCCGGCTGCGCGCTCGAGCCCCGCGCGCACGTCGTCGCGCTGGTCGACGCCGGCGAGCGACGTGAAGAACACTTTCGCATGGGCGAAGTCGGGGGAGACCTCGACTCCGGTCAGCGTCACCATCCCCACGCGTGGATCCTTGAGCTCGGTGCGCAGGATCTCGGCGAGCTCGCGCTGGATCTCGCCACCCACGCGCCGCAGCCGTTGCGCGTTGGCCATCTGCGCGCTCCGCGCCGCAACCTAGCCCAGCGTGCGGGCGACTTCCTGCACCTCGTAGACTTCGAGCTGGTCGCCGACGTCGATGTCGTTGAAGCTGCGCACCGAGAGGCCGCACTCGAAGCCGGCCTTGACCTCGCGCACGTCGTCCTTGAAGCGCTTGAGCGAGTCGAGCTCGCCGTCGTGGATGACGACGTTGTCGCGCAGCACCCGCACCTTCGACCCGCGCCGCACCAGGCCCTCGGTGACGTAGCAGCCGGCCACCGTGCCGACCTTCGAGATCCGGAACACCTGCCGCACCTCGACCAGCCCGAGCACGTTCTCCTTCTTCTCCGGCGCGAGCATGCCGCCGAGCGCCGCCTTCACCTCGTCGACGGCATCGTAGATGATGTTGTAGTAGCGGACGTCGATGCCCGAGCTCTCGGCGAGCTTGCGCGCTGCCGCGTCCGCCCGGGTGTTGAACCCGATGATCACCGCTTTCGACGCGAGCGCGAGGTTCACGTCCGACTCGGTGATCGCGCCCACTCCGGCGTGGACGACGGTGACTCTCACCTCCTCGTGGGACAGGCGCGACAGCGCGTGCACCAGCGCCTCCTGCGAGCCCTGCACGTCGGCCTTGATCACGAGCGGGAGGACCTTGACCTCGTCCTCCTTCATGCTCTCGAACATGTTCTCGAGCTTGGCCGCCTGCTTGCGCGCGAGCTTCACGTCGCGGAACTTGCCTTGGCGGAAGAGCGCGATCTCGCGCGCCTTGCGTTCGTCGCCCAGCACGACCATCTCGTCGCCGGCGTTCGGTACGTCGGAGAGCCCCTGCAGCTCGACCGGGATCGAGGGTCCCGCAGCGGCCACCGGGCGGCCGCCTTCGTCCAGCATCGCGCGCACGCGGCCGAACACCGCCCCCGCCAGCACCACGTCGCCGCGCTTGAGCGTCCCCGACTGCACGAGCACCGTCGCCACCGGCCCCTTGCCCTTGTCGAGGCGCGCCTCGATCACCGTCCCCTTCGCCGGCGCGTCCACCGGGGCCTTCAACTCGAGCACCTCGGCCTGGAGCAGGACGTGCTCGAGCAGGTCGTCGATGCCCTGGCCGGTGCGCGCCGAGACCGGCACGAACGGCGACTCGCCGCCGTACTCCTCGGGCACGACGCTCTGCGCGACCAGCTCCTGCTTGACGCGCTCGGGATTGGCCTCGGGCTTGTCGATCTTGTTGAGCGCCACCACCAGCGGCACGTTGCCCGCCTTGGCGTGGTGGATCGCCTCGATCGTCTGCGGCATGACCCCGTCGTCCGCGGCCACCACCAGGATGACGAGATCGGTGGCCTTGGCGCCGCGGGCGCGCATCGAGGTGAACGCCTCGTGCCCCGGCGTGTCCAGGAACGTGATGACGCCGCGCGGCGTGGTCACGTGGTAGGCGCCGATGTGCTGCGTGATCCCTCCCGCCTCCCCGGCGGCAACCTTCGTGCGGCGGATGTAGTCGAGGAGGGAGGTCTTGCCGTGGTCGACGTGGCCCATGACCGTGACCACCGGGGCGCGGGGCTGCAGTGCGGCCTCGGAGTGCGCGACCTCGTTCACGAGGTAGGCTTCCGGATCGTCGATCTTCGCCGCGATCGCCTTGTGCCCGAGTTCCTCGACGACGATCATCGCCGTCTCCTGGTCGAGCACCTGGTTGATGGTGACCATCTGCCCGAGCTTCATCAGCGCCTTGATCACCTCGGCCGCCTTCACCGACATCTTGTGGGCGAGGTCGGCGACGGTGACGGTCTCCGGCACGTGGATCTCGCGCACCGTCGGCTCGCTCGGCGGCACGAAGGTCTTGGGCGCTTCGTCGGGCTGGCGGTGCCGCCCGACCTTGGGCTGGTGCCAGCCGCTCGCGCCGGCGACGTCCCCGCGCGTCTTGATCACGCGCTTCTTCGCCGCCTCGTCCTTCCAGACGGTGACCTGCGGCTTCTTGGCCTTCTTCTCCGCGCCCTCGGCCGACTTCACCTTGTGGAGCGTGGTCGGGGCGGCCGCCGGCGGCTGCGCCGCCGCGGCCTTCGCGGCCTCTTCGGCGGCCCGCTGCTCGGCCTCGCGCATCTCGGCCATGCGGCGCTCGTGCTCCTGCTTCTCGGCGAGCTCGGCCGCCTGGCGCGCGGCGAGCTCCGCCTCGCGCCGGCTCTCCGCCTCGCGCAGCTCGGCCTCGCGCGCATCGACCGGGTGCACGGCCGCCGGCACCGCGGCAGGCGCGGGCGCGGGCTCCGGCGCCGGCGCGGCCTCGCCCGTCTCGCGCTTCACGAACACGCGCTTCTTGCGCACCTCGACCTGGATGGTGCGCGACTTGCCCGAGGCGTCCGCCTTCTTGATCTCGGTCGTCTGCTTGCGCGTCAGGGTGATCTTGGTCTTGGCGTCGGTCGCCCCGTGCGCCCTGCGCAGGTACTCGAGAAGCCTCGTCTTGTCCTGCTCGGTGAGCGTGTCGTCGACCAGGCGCTTCTCGACGCCGGCCGCCTTCAGCTGCTCGAGCAGCACCGCAGGCTTGACTTTCAGCTCGCCCGCGAACTGTGCGACGCTCGTCATTGCCATCGGCTGCTCCTCACTCCTCGCCCGCGAACCAGTGCGCGCGGGCCTTCATGATCAGCTCGCGCGCGCGCGGCTCGTCGACCGCGCCCAGCTCGACCAGCTCGTCGACCGCCAGGTCGGCGAGCTCGTCGCGCGTCTTCACCCCGCCGGCGGCGAGCTTCGCGGCGAGCCGCGTGTCCATGCCCTCGAGCGCGAGCAGATCCTGGTCGACGCCCTCGATCGACTCTTCGCTGCGGATCTCCTCCACCAGCAGGGCGTCCTTCGCCCGGCTGCGCAGCTCGTTCACCGTGGCCTCGTCCAGGCCCTCGATCTCCAGCATCTCGTTGATCGGGACGTAGGCGACTTCCTCGAGGGTCGAGAACCCCTCCTGGATGAGCAGGTTGGCGAGATCCTCGTCGACGTCGAGCTTCTCCACGAACAGCGTGCGCACCGACGCGGACTCCTCGTCGGACTTGCGCTGCGATTCCTCCTGGCTCATCAGGTTGATCTGCCAGCCGGTGAGCTCCGAGGCGAGGCGGACGTTCTGGCCGCTGCGCCCGATCGCGATCGCGAGGTTCTCCTCGTCGACCACGACGTCCATGCTGTGCTTCTCCTCGTCCACCACGATCCCGGACACGTCGGCGGGCGCGAGCGCCCCGATGACGAACTTGGCGGGATCGTCCGACCAGAGCACGATGTCGACGCGCTCGCCGGCGAGCTCCTGCGTGACCGCCTGGACGCGCGACCCGCGCATGCCCACGCAGGTGCCGATCGGGTCGATGCGCCGGTCGGCGGTGAAGACCGCGATCTTCGCCCGCACGCCGGGGTCGCGCGCCGCGGACTTGATCTCGAGCAGGCCCTGCTCGATCTCCGGGACCTCGAGCCGGAAGAGCTCGATGATGAACTCGGGGGCGGTGCGCGAGAGTACGAGCTGCGGTCCGCGCAGGCTGCGGTCGATGCGCAGCACGTACGCGCGCACCCGGTCGCCGATGCGCAGGTTCTCCTTCGGGATCATGTGGTCGCGCGGCAGCACCGCCTCCACCCGCCCGACCTCGATCACCGCGTTGCCGCGCTCCATGCGCTTGATCGCCCCGGTGGCGAGCTTGTCGCCGCGCGCGAGGAAGTCCTGCAGCAGCTGCTCGCGCTCGGCGTCGCGGATCTTCTGCAGGATCACCTGCTTCGCGGTCTGCGCGCCGATGCGGCCGAACTCGATCGTCTCCAGCGGCTCCTCGATGAAATCCTCGACCGCCACGTCGCCGTACTCCTCCTTCGCCTTGGAGAGCGGGATCTGGTGCGCGGGAAATTCCACCGCATCGTCCGGCACCACCTGCCAGCGCCGGAAGGACTCGTACTCGCCGGTGTTGCGGTCGATCGCCACCCGCACCTCGACGTCCTCGCTGAAGCGTTTCTTGGTCGCGGAGCCGATGGCCTGCTCGAGCGCGCCGAACACCACGTCCTTGTTGACGTTCTTCTCGCGCGCCAGCGCATCCACCAGCAGCAGCAGTTCGCGGCTCATCTTGCGTTCGATCCTCTCGTCACAGCTTCGGCACCAGGCGCGCCTTGTCCACGTTCACGAATGCGAGCGACAGCACGGCGCCGTCGACCTCGAGGTCCACTGCCTCGTCGCTCGCGGCGCGCACGACGCCCACGAACCTCCGCCTGCCGTCGCGCGGCACGCGCAGGCGCACCTCCGCCAGCGCCCCGCGGAAACGGCGGAAGTCGGCGGGCTTCTTCAGCACGCGGTCGAGCCCGGGCGAGGACACTTCCAGCCGGTCGTAGTCGACGCCTTCCACCTCGAGCGTGCGCTGCAGCTGCCGGGTCATACGCTGGCAGTCGTCGAGCGTGATGCCTCCGGCGCGCGGCGTGGCCCCCAGCGGGCGCTCGTCGACCGCGCCAGCGGGGCGGTCGACCTCGGCGCTGACCGCGCGATCTATGAACACGCGCAGATTGCGCGCGCGCGCGCCGAGGTCGAGGTCGACGAGCTCGTATCCGAGCGCTATCGCCGTCGATTCAACGAGTTGCTGGATGTTCACCGTCCGCGCCACAAACAAAAAATGGGCTCGACGCCCATCCCAGTAAAGCCTGCGGAGTCTAGCAAAGAAGTCCTCCCCGGACAACGGGATAGACGCGATGGCGCCTCCTGAGAAGGGTCAGCGCGGGGGCACGCGGCGAGCCGTGACGCGCGGTCCGGGAGCGCCGCGTCGGCGCGTCGAGCGCGGCGCCGCCGTAGGACGTGAGTCCATCCCCAGAGCGGCCAGCACGCGGCTCACTTCCGCGTCGTCGAGCGCACGGAACTGCCCGCGGCGCAGACCGGGGGGCAGCACGATCGGCCCGAACCGAACGCGCATGAGGCGCGTCACGCGCCGGCCCACCGCCTCGAAGAGGCGCCGCACTTCGCGGTTCCGACCCTCGCGCAGGCAGGCCCGGTACCACCGGTTCCGCCCCTCACCGCCCTGGTCGGCCAGGGATTCGAGACGCGCGGGGCCGTCCTCGAGCAGGACGCCCGCGGTCAGTCGCGCCGCCTCCTCGGCCGAAAGCCGCCCGTCGATCCGGATCGCGTACTCCCGCTCGACGCCGTAGCGGGGGTGCATCAGGCGCGCCGCGAGGTCGCCCGAGGTCGTCAGGACGAGGAGGCCGCTCGTATTGAAGTCGAGCCGCCCGACCGCGATCCACCGCCCGCCGCGCACCCGCGGGAGCCGGTCGAACACGGTCGGCCGCCCCGCAGGGTCGTCGGCCGAGACGATCTCCCCCGCCGGCTTGTGATAGACGAGCACCCGCGGCAGGCGCGTTTCCCAGCGCGGCGCGAGGAGCCGGCCGTCGACCTTGACCCGGTCGGAGGGGGCGACGCGCTGCCCGAGCGCCGCCGCGGCGTCGTTGACCAGGACCCGCCCGGCGGCGATCCAGGCTTCCATGTCGCGCCGGGAGCCGAGACCCGAGCGCGCCAGGACCTTCTGCAGCTTCTCGGTCGCGGGCGGCGCCGGCTCAGGCGGCGGAGGCGACCGCAGCGGACTCGGCGGCGGCCTCGACCGGGTGCTCGGTCGCGGGGGCCGCCGGGGACCCGGGCGGCGCGGCGAGTTCGAGGCTCTTGCTGATCTCTTCAAGCGGCGGTAACTCCTGCAGCGAGCGCAGCCCGAGGTCGTCGAGGAACTTCCGCGTGGTGGCGTAGAGCGCGGGCCGACCCGGGGCATCGCGGTGGCCGACGACGTCGATCCACCCGCGCGCCTCGAGCGTGCGGATGACTCCCGGGGAGACGGTCACGCCGCGGACGTCCTCGATGTCCCCGCGCGTCACCGGCTGCCGGTAGGCGACGATCGCGAGGGTCTCGAGCACCGCGCGCGAATAGCGCGGCGCCTTCTCGGGATTCATGCGGTCGAGATAGGGCTGGAACTCGGGGCGAGTCTGGAAGCGCCAGCCGCCGGCGAGGTGCACGAGTTCGACGCCGCGCCCGGCCCACGCCTCGCGCAGCTCGTCGAGGAGCCGGCGGATGGTGTCGGCCCCGAGCTCCTGCTCGAAGAGCCGGCGCAGGTCCGCGATCGCGAGCGGTTCCTGGCTCGCGAGGAGCGCGGTCTCGAGCACGATCCTGGCGTCTGCGGGATTCAGCATGGCGGGAGTCCGTTCAATCGCGCCCGGGGCCCGGCGCGGGCGCGGCGGGCGTCTCCTCCCCGCCCGCGAGCCGCACGTAGATCGGCGCATAGGCCTGCGCCTGGGTGACCTCGATCAGGCCCTCGCGCGCGAGCTCGAGCAGGGCGAGGAAGTTGACCACCAGCACGGCGACGCCGCGCCAGGGCTCGAAGAGATCGGTGAACGCGCGGAACCCGGCGCCCGCGAGCCGGCGCAGGATCGCCGCCATGTGCTCGCGCACCGACAGCTCGTCGCGCGTCACCTTGTGGTGCCGGCTCAGGCGCGCGCGCCCGAGGAGCACCCGCCACGCGTTCTCGAGGTCGTGGGCGTGGACCTGCGGCAGGCGCTTCACGATCGACTGCTCGATCCAGACCTCGACCGCGGTGAAGTCGCGGTCGCGCTGCGGCAGCGCGTCGAGCCTCTGGCCGGCGAGCTTCATGCGCTCGTACTCGAGCAGACGCCGGACGAGCTCCGCGCGCGGGTCGAGCTCCTCCTCGGGCGCCTGCCGCGGCCGCGGCAGGAGCAGCCGCGACTTGATCTCCATCAGCATCGCGGCCATGACCAGGTACTCCGCCGCGAGCTCGAGGTTCCTGCGCCGCATCGCCTCGACGTAGTCGAGGTACTGCCGCGTCAGCCGCGCCATCGGGATGTCGAGGATGTCGACGTTCGCCTTGCGGATCAGGTAGAGCAGCAGGTCGAGCGGCCCCTCGAAGGTGTCGAGGAACACCTCGAGCGCGTCGGGGGGGATGTAGAGATCGGCCGGCAGCTCCGCGAGCGGCTGGCCGCGCACCTTGGCCACCGTCGGCGGCGGCGCTGCGCTGGAGTGGACGAGCTCGAGGCTCATGGCTCAAGTGTAGTTGAGACCCATGACCTCGCGCACCTCGCGCATGGTCTCGCGCGCGAGCTCGCGCGCCTTGTCGCAGCCGTCGGCGACGATGCTGCGCACCAGCGTCGGGTCGTCCAGGTACTTCTGGGCGCGCTCGCGCATCGGTCCCTGCTCGGCCAGCACCTGGTCGATCACCGGCTGCTTGCACTCCAGGCACCCGAATCCCGCGGTCCGGCACCCCTTCTGCACCCAGGCCCGCGTCGCCTCGTCCGAGTACACGAGGTGGAACTGCCACACCGGGCACTTGTCCGGGTCGCCGGGGTCGGCGCGCTTCACGCGCGCCGGGTCGGTCGGCATGGTGCGGATCTTGCGCGTCACCGACTCCGCGTCCTCGCGCAGTCCGATCGTGTTGCCGTACGACTTCGACATCTTCGCCCCGTCCAGCCCCGGCAGCTTCGACGCCTCGGTCAGCAGCACGTCCGGCTCCACCAGGATCATCCGGCCGCCGCCCTCGAGGTAGCCGAACAGCCGCTCCCGATCGGCGAGCGCGAGGTTCTGCGCCTCCTCGAGCAGGGCGCGCGCGGACTCGAGCGCGGCCTGGTCGCCCTGCTCCTGGAACTTGGTGCGCAGCTCGCGGTAGAGCTTCGCCTTGCGGCTGCCGAGCTTCTTCACCGCGGCGGCGGCCTTCTCCTCGAACCCCGGCTCGCGCCCGTAGACGTGGTTGAAGCGGCGCGCGACCTCGCGCATGAACTCGATGTGCGGCACCTGGTCCTCGCCCACCGGCACGTACTTCGCGCGGTAGATGAGCACGTCCGCGCTCTGCAGCAGCGGGTAGCCGAGGAACCCGTAGGTGGAGAGATCCTTGTCGACCAGCTTCTCCTGCTGGTCCTTGTAGGTCGGCACGCGCTCCAGCCAGCCGAGCGGCGTGATCATCGCGAGCAGCGTGTGCAGCTCGGCGTGCTCGGGAACGCGCGACTGGAGGAACAGCGTCGCCTGCCCCGGGTCGATCCCCGCCGCCAGCCAGTCGATCACCATCTCCCACACGTTCTGCTCGATCACCTCCGGCGTGTCGTAGTGGGTGGTGAGCGCGTGCCAGTCGGCGACGAAGAAATAGCACGGGTACTCGCTCTGCAGCCGCACCCAGTTCTTGAGCGCACCGTGGAAGTGCCCGAGGTGCAGCAGCCCGGTGGGCCGCATGCCCGAGACGACGCGTTCCGGAATCATCTAGAGCAGCGGCAGCCGGAACGCGCTGGCGATCAGCTGGATCGAGCCGGCGATCATCGGATACATGACCAGGCCGAGGACGTTGGTGAACATGAGCGCGAGCAGGATCGGGAAGCCGAGCGGCTCCAGCCGCGCGTAGCGGTCGGCGAGCCCCGGGGGCAGCAGGCTGGCGATGATGCGGCCGCCGTCGAGGGGCAGGATCGGCAGGAGGTTGAGGAGCATCAGCACCACGTTCACCTCGACGCCCGCACGGCTGATGAGGTAGAGCGGCACGCTGAAGTAGTTCTCCGGGAGCACCACCGCGAGCTTGCCGGCGAGCGCCCATGCAAGCGCCATCGCCAGGTTGGCGAGCGGCCCGGCCGCCGCCACCCACATCATGTGCTGGCGCGGCCGGCGCAGCGCATGGTAGTTGACCGGCACCGGCTTCGCCCAGCCGAACAGCATCCCGCGGCCGCCGGCCCACGACGTGGCGAGCAGGATCACGAGCGGCACGAGGATCGTGCCGACGGGGTCGATGTGCCGCATCGGGTTGAGGCTCACGCGGCCGAGCACGAACGCGGTGGTGTCGCCGAAGTGCTTCGCCACGTACCCGTGCGCCGCTTCGTGCAGCGTGATCGCGAAGACGACCGGCAGGGCGTAGATCGCGATGGCGGAGACGAGGCTTTCGATATTCATCGGAGCGGCGTGCGACGACGCGGAATTCTAGCAGAGTCGCTCTGCGCGCCCGGCGCGGGTCAGCGCAGGAAGGCCGCGACCGGCCCCTTGCCTTCCCGCACCACCTCGGGGGTCGCGCCGGTGAGGTCGACGACCGTCGTCGGCGTGGTGCCGCACGCGCCCGCGTCGAGCACCAGCTCCAGCTCGCTTTCCAGCCGGCGGCGGATCGCGGCGGCGTCCTCGAGCGGCGCCTCGTCGCCCGCAAGGGCGAGCGTGGTGGAGAGGAGCGGCGCGCCGAGCGCGGCCAGCAGCGCCGCGGCGACCGCGTGCGCGGGCACGCGCAGCCCGATCGTCTTGCGCCGCGGGTGCAGGATGCGGCGCGGCAGATCCCTGGTGCCCTCGAGGATGAACGTGTAGCTGCCCGGCGTCAGGGCCTTGAGCAGCCGGTACTGCCGGTTGTCGACGCGCGCGTAGGTGCCGAGCTCCGAGAGGTCGCGGCACATCAGGGTGAAATGATGGCGCTCGTCGACCCCGCGGATGCGGCGCATGCGCTCGGTGGCGGCCTTGTCGCCGACGAGGGCGCCGAGCGCATAGCACGAGTCGGTCGGGTAGGCGATCACGCCGCCCGCACGCACGATCTCCGCGGCGCGCGCGATCAGCCGCGGCTGCGGGTGGGTCGGATGGATGACGAAGTACTGGGCCACTGCGCGCCGGGCCCGCTCGGGCGCGTCAGGCCCAGTCGTGCCAGACGGGTTTCAGGCCGGGCGGCAGCGGCGGCAGCGCGCCGAGGTCGATCTCGCTCTCGTCCGGCCCGTGGAAGTCGGAGCCGCGCGAGGCGGCGAGTCCGAGCTCGTGCGCGAGCCGCGCGTACTCGCCGTACTGCGCGCGCGTGTGGCTGCCGGTGACGACCTCGACCGCCTCGCCGCCGGCGGCGATGAACTCGACGAAGAACTGGCGCAGCCGCTCCGGGCCGAGGCTGTAGCGGCCCGGGTGCGCGACCACCGCGCGTCCGCCGCTCGCGCGGATCCAGCCCACCGCGTCGGCGAGCGTGGCCCACTCGTGCGGGACGTACCCGGGCTTGCCGGCCACGAGGAAGCGCGCGAACACCGATTTCACGTCGCGCGCGACGCCCTGCTCCACGAGGTAGCGCGCGAAGTGCGCGCGTCCCACCAGGTTCGGGTTGCCGGCGTAGGCGTAGGCGCCCGCCAGGGTGCCCGGAATGCCCAGACGATCGAACTCCGCCGCGATGCGCTCGGCGCGCCGGGCGCGGCTCGCGCGCACGTGCGCGAGGCCGCGGGCGAGAACGTCGCTGCGCGGATCGATGCCGAGCCCGACCACGTGGATGGTGATCCCGCCCCAGGTGATCGAGATCTCCACGCCCGGCACGAAGCGCACGCCGCACTCCGCGGCCGCGGCCTGCGCCTCCGCGAGCCCCGCGAGCTCGTCGTGATCGGTGAGCGCGAGCACCTGGACGCCGTTCGCCGCCGCGCGGCGAACGAGCGCGGCGGGCGTGAGCACGCCGTCGGAGGCGGCGGAGTGGCAGTGCAGGTCGAAGTTGGTCGGGACCGGCGCGAGCATGCGGCGATTCTAGCAGCCGCTCGTGCCGCGACTGGCGCGCGCGCTCAGCGGCGCAGGAAGTCCTCCACGATCCGCGCCAGCGCATGCGGCTGGTCGTGATGCAGCATGTGCCCGGCGTCGGGAACCGTGTGCACGCGCAGAGTGGCAAAGCAACGCAGGCGCGCGTCGTAGCTGGGCCGGTCGCGACGCAGGCGCTGCAGCGACTCGGACTCGGCCCCTTCCACCCAGAGCACCGGCGCGGCGACGTTGCGCCAGCAGGCCTCGGCCTCCTCCAGGCGGTAGAGCACCGGGTTTACGCGCTTGTGCGCCGGGTCGCTGCGCAGGGTGACGCGGCCGTCGGGCAGCGACTTGCCCCAGTGCTGCGCGAGGAAGCGCGCGCGTTCGGGCGCGAGCCGCGCATTGGACGCGCACAGCCGCTCGGCGAGCGCGTCGAAGCTCGCGTAGTCGCGAAAACGCTGCGGCTCCCCGAGCTCCGCGAGCCAGCGCGCGTAGCGCGCCGGCGCCTCGCCCGGCCCCGCGCTCGGCAGGCCGAAGCCCTCGAGGTTCACCAGCCTCGCGACGCGCTCCGGGCGAACGCCGGCGTAAAGCGAGGCGACGTTCCCGCCCATGCTGTGCCCGACGAGGTCGACCGCCGCGCCGGGCGAGAAGTGCGCGAGCAGCCGGTCGAGGTCGGCGAGGTAGTCCGGGAACCAGTAGCTGTCGGTCCCGCTCCACTGCGTGAGCCCGTAGCCGCGCCAGTCGGGCGCGATCGCGTGCCAGTCTCCGGCGAGCGCGTCCACGAAGAACTGGAACGACGCGGACACGTCCATCCAGCCGTGCAGCAGGAAGAGCTTCGGGTGCGCGGGGTCGCCCCAGGTGCGGCAGTGGTAGCGCAGTCCGCGGATCTCGACGAAGACGGAGTCGCTCGGTTTCATGGCCCGGATGGCGCACGATGCTAACATCGCGCCGTCCCGCAACGGAGTCCCGCATGCCGCTCTACCACCTGGGCGAGCGCCGCGTCGAGCTGCGCGGTCCCGACATCTACGTCGCCCCGAACGCCTCCCTGATCGGCTCGGTCAGCGTCGGCCAGGACTGCAGCTTCTGGTTCGGCGCGGTGGTGCGCGGCGACAACGATCAGGTCACCATCGGTGCGGGCAGCAACGTGCAGGACAACTGCGTGGTGCACACCGATCCCGGCATCGCGGTCACGATCGGTGCCGGCGTCACCATCGGGCACATGTCGATGCTCCACGGCTGCACGATCGGCGACGGCAGCCTGATCGGCATCGGCGCGGTGATCCTGAATCACGCAGTCGTCGGCAAGCGCTCGATCGTCGGCGCCCGGACGCTCATCCCCGAGCGCAAGACCTACCCGGACGGCGTGCTGATCCTGGGGCAGCCCGGGAAGGTCGTGCGCGAGCTGCGGCCGGAGGATTTCGAGCTGCTCGCCTACGCCGCGCAGGGCTACGTGGCGAAGGCCCGGCAGTTCCGCGCCGAACTGGCGCTGGGCACAGGCTGAGCAGCCGGCGCCTGCGCGCGGCCGCGCGCGCTCACTTCGGCGCCATCCGGATTGCGCCGTCGATCCGGATCGTCTCCGCATTCAGCATCGGGTTCTCGATGATGTGCCGCGCGAGCGCCGCGTACTCCGCGGGCTTGCCGAGGCGCGACGGGAACGGCACCTGCTGGCCGAGCGAGTCCTGGATCTCCTTCGACAGCCCCTCCAGCATGGGCGTGAGGAAGATGCCCGGCGCGATCGTGCAGACGCGGATCCCGCTGCGCGCCAGGTCGCGCGCGATCGGCAGCGTCATGCCGACCACCCCTCCTTTCGAGGCCGAGTAGGCCGCCTGCCCGATCTGCCCGTCGTACGCCGCGACCGACGCGGTGTTGACGATCACCCCGCGCTCGCCGTCGGCATTCGGCTTGCCCCTGGCCATCGCGTCGGCGGCGAGGCGGATCATGTTGAACGTGCCGATCAGGTTGATCGTGATCACGCGCGTGAACGACGCGAGCGCGTGCGGGCCTTCCTTGCCGATCGTCTTCTCGCCGATCGCGATCCCCGCGCAGTTCACCAGTCCCTGGAGCCCGCCGAACGCCTTGAGCGCGGTCTCCACGGCGGCCTTTCCGTCCGCCTCGCTGGTGACGTCGCACTGCGCGTAGCGCGCCTTTGCGCCGAGCTCCTTCGCCAGGGCCTCGCCCTTGTCCGCCTGCAGGTCGGCGATGACGACGTTCGCGCCGCCGGCCGCGAGCGTGCGCACCGTGCCGGCACCCAGTCCCGACGCGCCGCCCGTCACGAGAAACGTGTTTCCTGCCACTTCCATGTCGCTGCCCTTTCTTCCGGTTCAGATGCGTTCGACGATCGTCGCGGTGGCCATGCCGTGGCCGATGCACATCGTCTGCAGGCCGATCGTGCCCCCGGTGGCCTCGAGCCCGGCGAGCATCTTGGCCATCAGGCCCGCCCCGGTCGCACCGAGCGGATGGCCGTGCGCGATCGCGCCGCCCCACGGGTTGAGCTTCTCCGGCGCCGGCGCGAACTCGCGCGCCCAGGCGAGCGGCACGCACGCGAACGCCTCGTTCACCTCGAACCAGTCGACGTCCGCCACCGACACTCGCGCGCGCTCGAGCGCAAGCCGCGTCGCGGGGATCACCCCGTCGAGCTGCAGCGTCGGATCGGAGCCGACGACGACGCGCGCCAGGAAGCGCGCGCGGGGCCTGAGGCCGTCGGCCTGCGCCGCCGCGCGGTCGGCCACGAGCACCGCCGCGGCGCCATCGGAGATCTGGCTGGAGTTTCCGGCAGTGATGGTTCCGTTTTCGCGAAACACGGTCTTGAGCGTCGCCAGCTTCGCCGCGTCGATCCGCTCGCGCACGCCTTCGTCGCGCACCAGCTCGACCGGCCGGCCGGCCTCGTCGACCCCGGCGATCGGAACGAGCTCGCGGTTGCGGCCGTGCGCGAGCGCGGCCCATGCCCGGCGGTGACTCTCGGTCGCGAACTCGTCGAGGGCCGCGCGCGACAGCCGCCACCGGTCTGCGACGCGCTCCGCGCTCTCGCCCTGGTGCACGAGCTCGTGGCGCTCGAAGAGCGCCGGGTTGAGCCCGCCGAAGCCGCCGTGGCGGCCATCCGGATCGATGTCGAAGAACATGCGCACGCGGGTCATGCTCTCGACGCCGCAGCCGATCGCGTAGCGTGCGTCGCCCGCGGCGATCGCCTGCGCGGCGAAGTGCACCGCCTGCTGGCTCGAACCGCACATGCGGTTGAGCGACACCGCCGGCACCGACACCGGGAAGCCGGCGAGCAGCACGCCGAGCCGGCCGATGTTGGCGCCCTGCTCGCCCGCCTGCGTCACCGTGCCGCAGACCACGTCCTCGATCCGCTCGGCGGGAACCCCGGCGCGCGACACGAGTCCGCGCAGCGCGTGCGCGAGGAGCGCGTCGGGCCGGGTGTCGCGCAGCGCGCCGCCGCGCTTGCCGAACGGCGTGCGGACGGCGTCGATGATGACCGGCTCGGCCATGGCTGGGATCCTCCGGAGGCCGAATTATGCCGCCAGCGGGCGCGGCGGGACTAGCGCTTCGGCGCGCTCTTGCGCGCGCCCTTCTTTTCGTCCTTCTTTTCGTCCTTCTTGTCCACCGCGATCAGCGCGCTGCGCTCGCGCAGGAGCGGCTCGACCGTGGCCTTCGGCACCAGCACCGTGTAGACCCCCAGCGCCTGTTCGCGCGCGAGCTTCGCCTTCAGCGCGGCCTGGCGCTCGGCGAAAGCCTTGTCTTCCTTCTCCCGGTCCTCGGCCTTCTCGTCGGGCCGCGGCGTGCGCTGGTCGGGCACCGTCCCGGTGACCGAGGCCCTGACGTAATAGCGATCCTCGGGCGCGGGCTTCCCGATGCGCAGCTCGTACGACCAGCCGTCGAACGTCTGCGCGCGCACGGTGACCGGCCGGTCGAGCCCGGTCGTCGCATCGCTCGCGTCCGCCGCGGCGTCGTCGATGCGGACCGCGTACAGGGCGCTCGCCGCGTCCTGCGCCTTTCCGCCGTCGAGCTTCCCCGGCGCGGACCACTTCCAGCCGGCGGCCTCGTCCGGGCGCAGCACGCTCCAGCGCTCCTTGCCGTCGGGGTCGAGGACCTCGAGCGCGCGGATCCGCTCGACCTTCAGGTAATCGCGCGCGAGCCACTGCTGCGGCTTTGCCGCCACCGCGGCGAGCGGATCGGCGATGACGATCGCGCGCTGCGGGTCGGCGGCGACGAGCACGTACCGCCCGGAGGGCACGCTCGCCGCCGGGAGCCCCGGTACGCTCGCCTGCTTCGTGGTCTGCCGCCCGAGCACCAGCCGCGCGAGCGGCTTGCCGTCGCGCGCCTTCAGCTCGAGCACGGTGCCGCTCGCGTCCGGCTTGGACGCGCCGCCGGGCGCGTCGAGCTGGAGGCGCGACCGGATCGCGTCGGTGAGCCCTTCGGCCTGCACCACCTTCGCCTCCTCGAGCTTGAGCAGGAGGTCCCGGATCGCCCCCACGTCGGCGGGATAGCCGCCGCGCTCCTTCACCGTCCAGCCGCGGTCGGAGCGCACCAGCGTGACCGTCCCGGATCCGGCGGTGATGGCGATCTCGCCCACCTCGTCGATCCTGAAGCCCGGCAGCAGCTTCTGTCCCACCCGGCTGTCGGCGACTTCGTAGCTCGCGCGCTTCCAGTCGTACACCGCCCAGCCCGCGGCGGCGAGCACCGCCAGCGCCACGAGCACCAGGACGAACTGTCTGCCGCTCATCGCGCCGGCCGCTCAGTGCGCCGCGCGCCGCCGCCGGCGCACGAAGGCGATGGCGAGCCCCGCGATCGCCACCAGCAGCGGCATCGCGCCGATGTTGACGACCTTGGTCCAGAACTCGAGCGCTTCGGTGTCGGCGCGCAGCTCGCGCCGGACTTCCTTCAGCTCGCGCCGGGTCTCGGCCGCGCGCCGGCGGAAGTTCTCGACCTCCGCCTGCTGCTCCGCGGTGAGGATCGCCCCCGACGCCGCCGGGCCCGTCGTCTTCTGCAGCGACTCGAGCTTCTTGCGCGTCGCGTCGAGGCTGTCCTCCAGGCCCTTGATCTTGCCGAGGTAGGCCTGCGCGGCCTGCGCCTCCATCTCCTTCACCACGGTGAACGGCCGCGCCGCGGTGGCGCGCCCGCGCAGCCCGATCAGGTCGGGATCGCCGGCGAGCTGCTCCGCGAGCGCCTGCACGAGCGCGAGGTTGCCGTTGATCGGGATCGCGACGCGCTGGCCGAAGATCTCGCGCATCTGCACCGCGGCCCCGTCGTTGAGGAGGTCGCTGTCGCCGATCAGGACCACGGTGTTCTCGCCCTTCGCTTCCTGCAGCGCCGGCGCGGGGTCGGGCGCGGGCGGCTTGCCCTTGCCGTCGTCCCTGCGCGCCGGCCAGCCGTCCGGGAACGCGGTCTTGAAGCGGCCGCTCAGGCGCACGCCGAGCGCGAGCTCCTTCCCGTCGGGTTTGAAGTTGCGCACCGCCTCCTCGCCCCGCTTCATCGCGTCGGCGTTGGCCACCAGGTTCACCAGCGGCGAGGTGTGCATGAGCGTGGTCTGGGTCAGGCCCGCGGCCGGCGTCCCGGTGAACACGCCGGCGAACGCCATGACCACCGTGCCGAGCGAGCCGGTCACGACGTCGTCGGGGTTGAGGGCGCCCGCGTCGAGCTGGATCACGGTCGGCACGGCGCGCGGCCCCGCGCCCGCCATGTACTTCATGTCGAGCACCACCTTGTCCGCGCTGAACGCGAGCCCCCAGCCCTTGAGCAGCGCCTCCAGGTTCGACGAGCTCGGTCCCATCGCCGCCATCGGTCCGGGCTGCTGGTCGAAGTACGCGTACGGATCGAGGAAGACCACCAGCTTGCCGCCGCGCAGGACGAACTGATCGAGGGCGAACTGCGCCTGCTCGGTGATGTTCTTGGGATGGATCACGAAGAGGGTGCCGATGCCGTCCTCGATCCGGTCGGCGTCCATGCCGACGCGCTTGACGTCGAAGTCGCGCTGCAGCTCGAGGATGAAGACCTGCGGGTCCGACCCCTGCATGCCGAACATCGGGTTGCCCGGCATGCCGAACACCGGCAGCCCGCTCATCACGCCGATGACCGGCTTGTCGGCCTTGGTCACGCGCCCGATCGCGCGCACGAGGTCGTACTCGAGCAGCCGCTCGCGCTCGGGCGCGAGCGCCGGCAGCGCCACCTTCTGGTCGGCCTGGCTCACCGCGAGCCCGAGGTAGAACTTCTCTCCCGAAGGCGCGACCTGGGCCTCGACCCCGTCCACGTTGGCCGAGTCCTCGGCGTCGGAGTCGGGCTGCGGGTTGAGCTTCTCGATCTGCACCTTGCCGCCCGAGGCCGCGCGGAACTCCCGCAGCAGGTCCTCCACGCGCGCGGCGTAGGCGCGCGTCGGCACCGGCACGTTCTCGTCGCCGGCGTTGAAGTAGAAGCGCACCCGCACCGGCGCCTCGAGCTTGCCGAGCACCTTGCGGGTCCCGTCGGACAGGGTGTAGATGCGCCCTTCGGTCAGGTCGACGCGCGCCGGCACCGCACCGAGGATGAAGTTGAGCGCGATCACGCCGGCGAGCACGGCGAGCACGCCTCCGAGCGAGTAGACCCAGCGTCCGGTGTTCGGCTTCATGTGCACCCTATCCCGCGCGCTGGCCGCGCAGCACGACCCCGGTCACGAACAGCGCGAACCCGATCACCGAGGCGAAGAACACGACGTCGCGCGAGTCGAGCACGCCCTTCTGGAAGCCCTCGAAGTGCGTGAGCACGCTGAACGCGGCCACCGCCTCCACCAGCCACGGCGGGGCCCAGCGCGCGAGGAGGTCGGTGACCGGCGGGAAGCCGACCAGCACCAGCGCGAGGCAGACCACCAGCGCGACGATGAAGCTCACCACCTGGTTGCGCGTCATCGCCGAGGTCGCGGAGCTGACCGCGAGGTAGGCGCCCGCGAGCAGCAGGCTGCCCACGTAGCCGGCCACGATCACGCCGTTGTCCGGATCGCCCAGGACGTTCACCGTGAGCCACACCGGGAAGGTGAGCGCGAGCGCGATCGCGAGGAAGAGCCACGAGGCGAGGAACTTGCCGGCGATCGCCTGCCAGGTGGTGATCGGGAAGGTGAGCAGCAGCTCCATCGTGCCGCTGCGCCGCTCCTCCGACCACAGCCGCATCCCGACCGCCGGGACGAGGAAGAGAAACAGCCACGGCATCCACATGAAGAACGCGCCGAGCGAGGCCTCGCCGCGGTCGAAGAACGCGCCGAAGGTGAAGGTGAAGAACCCGGCGAGGAGCAGAAAGATCACGATGAAGACGTAGGCGACCGGCGAGTCGAAGTACGCGGCGAGCTCGCGCTTGGCCACCGTCCAGACGCGCGACCGGGCGCTCATGCCGCCACCCTCTCCGGCGCGGGCGCGGCCGGCTCGCGCGCGGTGTCCGGCCGCGTGATCGCGCGGAACACGTCGTCCAGCCGCCCCTCCTCGGTGTGCAGCTCCGCGATCGTCCAGCTCCAGCGGCTCATGATCGCCTGCGCAAGCTGCGCCGCGAACGCCGCCTGCCGCTGCGCCTGGTCGGGGAAGGCGCGCACCGCGACGGCGCCGCCCTCGTCCGACACGATCTCGACGCGCGCGACGCCGGGCAGCTTCGCCAGCGCCTCGCGCGCCGCCTCCGCCTGCGGACCGCGCAGCGCGAGGCGCACGGCGCCCGCGCGGTCCGAGCGCGCCTTCAGCTCGGCCGGCGTGCCGTTGGCCACGATGCGCCCGCGGTCGATGATGATCGCGCGCGAGCACGCCGCCTCCACCTCCTCCAGGATGTGCGTGGAGAACACGATCGCCTTGTCCGCGCCCATGCGCCGGATGAGCGAGCGCACCTCGTGCTTCTGGTTGGGGTCGAGGCCGTCGGTAGGTTCGTCCAGGATGAGCACCTCGGGGTCGTGGATCAGCGCCTGCGCGAGGCAGGTGCGGTGGCGGAACCCCTTCGACAGGGTGTCGATCGACTGGTGCAGCACCGACTCGAGGAAGCAGGTCTCGACCGCCTTCGCCACCGCGCGCTTCTTCGCCTCGGCGCGCAGGCCGCGCATCTCGGCGGCGAAGCCGAGGAACGCGACCACGCTCATGTCGTGGTAGGACGGCGCGGACTCGGGCAGGTAGCCGATGCGCCGGCGCGCCTCGATCGGCTGCGCGGCGACGTCGAAGCCGCACACCGCGACGCGGCCCGCGGTCGGCGGAATGTAGCCGGTGATCATGCGCATCGTCGTGGACTTGCCGGCGCCGTTCGGCCCGAGGAAGCCGAGCACCTCGCCGCGCGCGACCTCGAACGACACGTCGTCGACCGCGGTCTTCGGGCCGAACGTGCGCGTCAGGTGCTCGACCTTGATCATGGGGTCCTCGGTGCCGGATCGAACAGTCGGTCTGCGAATGCTGCGGAGCCCGGCCGGCGTCCCGCCGCCCGGAGACGGCGGCCGCGTGGCCACCGCGCGGGCGCGAAGTTAGGGCAAACCGCGCCGCAAGGCAAGCCCCGCGCGCTCAGGCGGGGCCTGCGCGCAGGCGCGCGGTCGCCGCCGCGTCGACGCTCCCGTCGTCGGACAACGACACGCCGAACCAGTTCAATGCCTGCGCGCGGGTGTAGTAGCCGCGCGCGACGTCGCGCGCCACGAGATCGGGTGCGCGCGTGCGCGGATCGCCGAATCCGCCGCCGCCGGGCGTGGACACTTCCACCACGTCGCCCGCGGCGAGCTCGATGCCCTGGTCCTTCGACAGGTGCGGCGGCCGGTACTCGGCGCCGCCCCGCACGATGCGCACCCGGTTGACGCCCCCGTCCCGCCCGCCGCGAGCGCCCTGCGGGCCGTAGCGGCCGTGGTCCATCACCATCGAGGCGCGCGCCTCGCCGCGCCGCAGCCGGAAGCGGTAGTTCACCCCGAAGCCGCCGCGCTGCGCACCGGGGCCGCCGGAGCCCTCGTGCAGCGAGTACTCCTCGAACAGCACCGGGTAGTACTGCTCCATCACCTCGATCGGCGTCGTCTTCGAGATCCCGATCGTCGAGCAGCCGTTGGAGATCCCGTCGCCGCGCGCCGAACCGCCGTAGCCGCCGCCCGAGATCACGTACATCACGTAGGAGCGCCGGCGCGCCGGGTCGTAGCCGCCGACCGAGAGGTTCCCCGAGGTGCCGGCCGGCGCGGCGAACAGCTGCTCCGGGATCGCCTCGACCAGCGCGGCGAAGACCGCCTCGGCGATGCGCTGGCTCACCTCGGCCGCGCAGCCGGAGACCGGCCGCGGATAGCGTGCGTACAGAAAGGTCCCGTCCGGATCGATGATCTCGAGCGGCTCGAAGGTCCCGGCGTTGATCGGCACGTCGGGGAACACGTGCTTGATCGCCAGATAGATCGACGACCGGGTGGTCGCCAGCACGCTGTTCATCGGCCCGCGGCACGGCGGCGACGAGCCGGCCATGTCGAACGTGAGCCGCTCCCCGCGCTTGGTGATGCGCATCGCGATGCGCAGCGGCTCGTCCACCACCCCGTCGGAGTCGACGAACGCCTCGCCCTGGTAGGTGCCGTCGGGGATCGCGGCGATCCGCGCGCGCATCTGCTGGGCGGCGCGCGCCTTCAGCTCGCCGACGGCGCGCTCGACGGTGTCGGCGCCGTAGCGGTCCAGGAGGGCGGTCAGGCGCCGTTCGCCGATCGCGAGCGCCGCGGCCTGCGCCTTGATGTCGCCGATCCGCTGGTCGGCGACGCGGATGTTCGACAGGATGATCGCGAGGATCTCCCGGTCGAGCGCGCCGCGCTTGTAGAGCTTGACCGGCGGCAGGCGCAGCCCCTCCTGCTCCACCTCGGTGGCGTTGGCGGAGAACCCGCCCGGCACGATCCCGCCCACGTCCGGCCAGTGCCCGGTGTTCGCGAGCCAGCACCACAGCGCGCCGCGGTAGAAGAACGGTTTGACGAACTTCACGTCCATCAGGTGCGTGCCGCCGAGGTAGGGATCGTTGACGATGAAGACGTCGCCCTCCTCGAGCGCGACGCGGTCGGCGCGCACCCGCTCGATCACCGCCTGGGTCGAGAACTGCATCGTGCCGACGAACACCGGCAGCCCGAGCTCCCCCTGGGCGATCAGCTCGCCGGAGTCGCGGTGGTAGATGCCGTCGGAGCGGTCCATCGCCTCCGAGATGACCGGGCTGAACGCCGCGCGGCAGAACGCGAGGTCCATCTCGTTGCAGACCTGCTGCAGGCCGCTCTGGATCACCGCGAGGGTGACCGGGTCGATCGCCGCCATGCTCACACCGTCACCAGGAGGTTGCCCACGCGGTCGCGCTCGACGCGGCAGCCCGGCTCGATCAGCGCGGTGCAGTCGAGCTGCTCGATCACCGCCGGGCCTTCGAAGCGCGCTTGCGCCGGCAGCCACTCGCGCCGGTAGACGGGCGTGTCCACCCAGCCGCCGTCGAACCACACGCTGCGCCGCTCGACCTCCGCCGCGCGCAGGCTCGGACGCGGCTCGCCGTGCGCCAGCGCCTCGAGCGCAACCGGCCGCCGCCGGCCGATCGCCGCGGTGTGGAGGTTGACGAGCACCGGCCGGATCTCCTTCAGCTCGACTTCGAACCGTTGCCAGTACGCCGCCTCGAACAGCCGCTGGAGCGCCGCGCGCGACACCTCCACCCCCGGCAGCGCGACGGTGAGGATGTGGCTCTGGCCCTGGAACTGCATGTCGGCGCGGTGCACGAAGTCGATGCGCTCGACGGCGACGCGCTCGTGCTCGATGGTGGCGCGTCCCGCGGCGATCTGTTCGGCGAGCACGCGCTGCACCAGGTCGTCGGCCACCTCCGGCAGCGGGCGGTTCACCGTGCGCACGAAGTCGTGCCGCACGTCCGCCACCGCGCACCCGAGCGCGTTGGTGAGGCCGGGCCGCGCCGGGATGAGCACCTTCGGGATGGCGAGCTCGCGCGCGAGCGCGACCGCGTGCAGCGGCCCGGCGCCGCCGAACGCGAGCAGCGCGAAGTCGCGCGGGTCGTGCCCGCGCGCGAGGCTCACCATGCGGATCGCGCCCGCCATGCGGTCGTTGGCGATCCGGATCACCGCCGCGGCGGCCTGGTCGGCGCCGAGCCCGAGCCGCGCTCCCACCTGCTCCTCGATCAGGGCGCGCAGCCGCGCGAGCGGCACCGGCCGATCGACCGCGAGCAGCCCCTTGGGGTTCAGGCGGCCGAGCGCGAGGTTGGCGTCGGTGATCGTCACGCGCGCGCCGCCGCGCCCGTAGCAGATCGGCCCGGGCGCCGCGCCGGCGCTATCGGGCCCGACCTGGAGCATTCCCGCCGCGTTGATGCGCGCGATCGAGCCGCCGCCGGCGCCGATCGTGTGCACGTCCACCATCGGCACGTGGATCGGCAGCGCGTACTCGAGCTCGAGCTCGGTGGACACTTCCGGCCGGCCGTCGCGGATCAGCGCGACGTCGGTCGAAGTGCCGCCCATGTCGTAGGTGACGACGTTCGGGATGCCCGAGCGCGTCGCCGTGTACGCCGCGGCGATCACGCCCGAGGCCGGCCCGGACATCACGGTGTTGACCGCGGCCTCGGCGGCGATGCCGGCCGCGACCGTCCCGCCGTTGCCCTGCATCACCAGCAGCTCGGCGCCGAACCCGCGCCCGGAGAGCTCGCCCTGCAGCCGCTCCAGGTAGCGATGGAGCACCGGCTGCACCGCCGCGTTGACCGCCGCGGTCACGCCCCGCTCGTACTCGCGGTACTCGGAGAGGAGCGCGTGCCCGAGCGTCACGTGGCCGTTGCGCCACAGCCCGCGCACGATTTCGCCCGCCCGCCGCTCGTGCGCCGGGTTGATGTAGCTGTGCAGGAAATGGATGACGACCGACTCGGCGCCGAGCTCGAGCAGGCGCCGCGCCGCGCGCGCCACGCCCTCCTCGTCGAGCGGCCGGACCACCGCGCCGTCGGCGTCGACGCGCTCGTCGACCTCGAGCCGCAGCTCGCGCTCGATCAGCGGCCGGAAGGCGCCGAGCAGCCCGTAGGGTTGCGGCCGGGTGCGCCGGCCGAGCTCGAGCACGTCGCGGAAGCCGCGCGTGGTGATCAGCCCGACGCGCGCGATCCTGCGCTCGAGCATCGCGTTGGTGGTGGTGGTGGTCCCGTGCACGATCGCGCCGAGGCGCTCCAGCCCCACGCCGGTGTCCCCGAGGGCGGCGAGCACCCCGAAAGCCTGGTTGTCGGCGCTGGTGGGGACTTTCGCGAGCCGCACCTCCCCGCTCGCCTCGTCCACGAGGACGAGGTCGGTGAAGGTGCCGCCGACGTCGATGCCTGCGATCCGGGTCATACCGCGAGGTACTGGGCGCGCACGTCCTCGTTCGCCGCCAGCGCCGCCATCGTGCCGGCGAACCGGATGCGGCCCTTTTCGATGATATACGCGCGGTCCGACACCTCGGTCGCGAAGTGCAGGTTCTGCTCCGAGAGCAGCACCGACAGCCCCTCGGCCTTCAGGCTGCGGATCGCGGCGGCCATCTGGTCGACGATCACCGGGGCGAGCCCCTCGGAGGGCTCGTCGAGCAGGATGCACGACGGGTTGCCCATGAGCGTGCGCGCGATCGTCAGCATCTGCTGCTCGCCGCCGGAGATGCGCC
>WBZO01000537.1_pt2 | contig 24964 bp, 14 predicted proteins | sample 5204261 | NCBI WGS metagenome assembly WBZO01 (sample SAMN12412400, study PRJNA552823) | activated sludge metagenome | isolation source: activated sludge from anammox sidestream of wastewater treatment plant... | place: USA: North Carolina | collected 2017-09
GTGCTGGGTGATTCCGCCCGCTTCGCCTTCGGCCACGCGCGCCTGGCGGATGGCGTCGAGCAAACTGGTCTTACCGTGATCAACGTGCCCCATGACGGTGATCACAGGCGCGCGCTGGTCTGTGTCCTCCATCGCTTCGGGAGTGATCTCGAATTCGGACTCGATGATCATGTCCTCGTAATCGCCGAAGGCCACGTCGAATCCGTATTGCCTGCCGATGTCTTTGGCCACGTCGGGGCTGATCGTCTGGTTGATCGTCGCCATCACGCCGCGCTGCATCAATGCCGTCACGATGTCGCGCGGCTTGGCGTCAATCTTCTCGGCGAATTCGCGAACTGTGCTGCCTTCCACCAGACGAGCGGATTTCAGCACTTCAGGCAGCGCGCGCGCGGCGGAGGCCACCGCAAGCTGTTTGCGAGGTATCAGCCGCTGCGTGTTCCCTTCCTGGAACTTCTCTTTTTCACCTTTGTGGCGCTGTTGATGGCGTCCCTTGGGGCGTTGATCTTTCGGCGGGATGTAAACCGTGCGTTGTTGCGCGCCCGATGGCAGCAGATGAACGCCTTTGCCTCGCCCCTCACGTTCGCGTTTCTGTTCGGCGCCGCGCGATTCAGGCTTGGCTTGCTGCTGCGCGCCAACCGGAGCGGGCCGGGCGGCAGCGGGTTTCGGCGCCGCAGGTTTCGGCGCAGGCTTCGGCATCGGCTGCGTCGGCGTCTTCAGCTTGATGACTTTCGTTCCGGTCGGTTTCGCTTCGGCGCGAGCGCCAGCGCCGCCAACGCCGCCTGCGCTAATGGACGGCGGAGGAGTCTGAAATTCCGGCGTAGCGACAGGCGTCTTAAACTCTTCAGCCGGAGCCTCCGCGGCGATCTGTTCGGGTTCAATCTCTTCGATCTGTGGCTGCGCAATCGGTTCTTCTATTACAGGCGCGGTTTGTTCCTCAATATCCGGCTTGACCGCAGGCGCTTGCACAGGCGCCTCCTTCGCGGGCGCAGGCGGGGCCGCCAGTTTGACAACTCTGGATTTCGCCTCTGCGGCCGGCGCGGCCTGTTGCTCGACCGGAGGAACCGGTTGAGGCGGCGTGGCCGGTTGAGCCGGAGTCAGCGTTTGCGGCGCCGGTTGCGCCGGCCTGGCCGTCTTGATCGGTTTGATCGTTGTTTGAGAAACAGGCGCCGCGGGCGGGAGGGACGGCGCCGCCGTCTCCACCGGTTCGGTTGTCTGCTGCGCCTGTTCGACAGGAGCGAGGGCCGCCGCCGATTGCTCTGCGCCTGCCGTATCGCCCGGCGTAGCCGCAGGAGTCTGATGCTTGATCAATCTTGCTCTATGGATGGCTGGGGCCTGCTCTTTCTTCGGATAGTACATCTCGCGGATCTTGGCCGCGATGTTATCTTCAAGCGTGTTCGAAGGCACACTTACATCAACGCCCATACGCCGGGCGTCCTCGAGAATCTTTTTGCTCTCGAGTTTCAATTCTTTGGCCAAATCGTAGATTCTGACTTTATTCATTTACACCTTCGAGAGTTGAGAGTCGGAGAGTCCGAATGTTTTCCAGATAAATGAGACATAACTTCGGATGATCAATTCAACTTCCGGCCGGCTTCCGAAGTCGCCCGCATCTCTCCATCCCAATGAACTCTCAGATTTACTGATCTTCTTCTTTGTCCTCTTTTTTATCTTCCTCTGTTTCGCCCTCTATGTCTACGTCCTCCGCTTCACCTTCGGCGGCGGCTTCCATTTCCTCATCAACAGAGCCTTCCGCTTCGGATAACTCCGTTTCGTCGTCTTCAAACCCCTCCGCTTCCTCGGCCACTTCATGCTCCGCGGCTTCGGCGGCGTGTTGGCTGGCGTGAGCGCGCCGCGCTTCTGTAATCGCCAGGGCCATATCGAGCAGTTCCTGAGCTTCGTCAACGCTCAGATCGAGCCAATCCGAAAGATCGTCAACTGTGGCTTCAGCCAGTTGCTCGACTGTCTCGATGCCATGTTCGGCGAGCGTCGCGCTGTCACCGGCGGAGATGCCTTCGATTGACGAGATTTTCACTTCAGGCGCAGTAATGATCTGCTCCATCTGCGAAGCGATCTCGCGCTTCATCTCTTCTTCGCTGCGGATGTCAATATCCCATCCGACCAGCTTCGCCGCCAGGCGCACGTTCTGTCCGCGCTTGCCGATGGCCAGGCTCTGCTGCTCGTTCTCGACCGTGACCTGCAATTTGCGGTCGTCGAAATCAACGACTGTGACCTTGCTGACTTTCGCCGGCGACAGCGCGTTCGCCGCGAAGATCGCGGGGTCTTCAGACCATTCGATGATGTCAATCTTTTCGCCGCGCAATTCGCGGATGATTGATTGCACGCGCGAGCCTTTCATCCCGACGCAGGCGCCCACCGGATCAACGTCGCGTTCGTTCGAGACGACGGCGATTTTGGCGCGCTCGCCCGGTTCGCGCACGGCGGCTTTGATCACGACCGTGCCGTCGTAAATCTCAGGCACTTCCATCTCGAACAGCCGTTTGAGCAGTTCGGGGTTGGTGCGCGAAACCTCGATCTGCGGGCCTTTCGATTCGCGTCCGACATCGTGAATGACGCAGCGGATGCGTTCGCCCTGCGTGAAAGATTCGACGCGCGATTGCTGCGACTTGGGCATGACGGCTTCGATGCCGTTGCCCAGATCAACGATGACCTTGCCGCCTTCAAACCGTTTGACAAAACCATTGACCAGTTCGCCCAGCCGTCCAATGTATTCCTCGTAAACGTTGTTGCGCTCGGCCTCGCGGACTTTCTGCAAAATGATCTGCTTCGCAGTCTGCGCCGCAATCCGTCCCAGGTCTTCCATCGGGCGGGGCAATTCAAGCATATCGCCGACTTCAGCGCCTTCGCCAACTTCCAAATTGGCCTCTTCGACGGTCATTTCGCGCGACGGATCGGCGATGTCCTCAACAACAGTCTTGATCGCGTATAACTCGATTGACCCGCTGTCCAGATTGTAGCGCGCGTGCAGGTCTTCGCCTGTTTTGAAGTGCTTGCGCGAGGCCGTCACCACGGCGTCTTCAATCGCGCTGATGATGACCTGTGGGTCAATCTTCTTCTCTTTGCTGAGGACCTCAATGTTCTGTGCAATTGAGCTTATGTTCATAACTTCCGCAACTATGGTTCAATCTCAACGTTCGCTTTCACGATTTTGGCTAGAGGCAGGCGGCGCCGTTTGCCATCCTGCTCTTCGATCACGGCGACCGGCGCTTCGTCCTCGCGGTCGAGACCGACGAGTCGCCCGTGAAAATTTCTCTGCCCTTCAATCGCTTCTGAAATCCTGATGTGCGCTGGCAATCCCGCGAAACGCTCGTAGTCGGATTCTTTGTACAACCCGCGATCCAGACCGGGCGACGCCACTTCGAGCGTGTACTGATGCGGAATGATGTCTTCCACATCGAGAATCAAACTGACGCGTTCGCTCACCATTACGCAATCGTCGAGCGTCACGCCACCAGGCTTGTCTATGTAAACCCGCAGGATAGGTTTGCTTCCCCCGGTCATTTCGGCGTGGACGAATTCCAGGCCTTCGCGCGCTGTGACACGCTCGATGATCTCGTTGACACGCGGATCAAGTTTCAATTTCAAACTCCCTCAAATAACTCTGGCGATTGATTCCAGGCAAAAGGTCGTCGGGATGAAGCGATAAAAAAGGTGGGCGCCAGCCCACCTGAAAGTAAGCGCGATGATAGCCGGAAGGATTAACTAAATCAAGACGCATGCCAGAAATGCCTTTTCCGCATTGTGGATTCCCACATACGCGAACGAGGGTTCAATCGCTGTTAATCGGATCAATAATCACTGTATGATGACGAACGTGAGAAGCCGAGTGGATAACCTGAGAAGAAACTATGGCCATCCTGATTGCTGAAGACAATGTCGCTCAACGCGCTTATCTGCGCGAACTGCTGGAACGCGAGTTTGCCGAATACCGCCCCGTCCTGGAAGCCGCCGATGGCGAGAGCGTGGTCAAAACGGCTCTGGCCCAGCGCCCGCAGCTCTGCGTCCTGGACATTCAGATGCCTGGACTGTCAGGCGTCAAAGCGGCGCGCGCGATTTGGAAAGGCTTCCCTGAGGCGCGAATAATTTTCTGGACTCAGTTCCCGCACGAAATCTACATCAACGAAATCCGCAAGATCGTGCGCAGCGTGCAGCCACCTCCAGCCTACGGATTCATTGACAAAAATAATCCCGAAAGCCGCTTCCTGCGCTTCGTCGCCGCCGTGCTCGAAGACGGCGCGGACATGATTGATCCGAATTTCAAGGACGCTTTCACGCAGCCGCTGCTGACAGACTTTGAAGCCGAGGCGCTTTATTACCTCGCGCTGGGTTTGTCGAATTGGGCCATCGCGCGCAAATGCCATCTGAGCTTGCGCGGAGTCGAGAGCCGCCTGACCACGCTCTACGAAAAGCTGCTCCCGGCCTCCGCCGAAGGCACGCCGGATGAGGCTTACGACAAACTGGCTTTCAACATCCGCACACGAGCTTATTTCGAGGCGTTGCGGCGCGGGTTGATCAATCAGGATGAACTGGAGAAGGCGAGCGCGGAGTTGGAGAAGTGGCTGGAGAAGGATCGAAAGAAGTTTGCATCCGAGCAAAAGTAATGTTCTCACCAGGAAAACCCAGATTGTTAATTCTCTTTTCGCTGTTGAGCGCCGCTCTTTTCATTCTCTGTAATTCGTTTGCTCAGGAGCCGCCGCTTGACCAGCCTGCGCCAGATTCCAGCCAGAGCCTCACTCAAAAACCGGAAAAGACCACCGATCCTGCCACGCTCAACCTCCACCGCTGGGGCGCGGTGACACTTTTTCACGGACTGCCGTCAGACCGCGTCAACGCCATCGCTGAAGACTCAAGCGGCGTACTGTGGTTCGGCACGGACAATGGCCTGGCGCATTACGACGGGCGCAACGTCGAAGCCGCGCCGAACGAAGCCGCGCTGCCTTCGCGCAAAATTCTGGCGTTGAAGCTCGACACGCGCGGCAATCTCTGGATCGGCACGGACGCCGGCGCGGCCAGATTGCGCGAGGGTCGAATCGAAGTCTTATCCGAAACGCGCGGCCGGGCGGTATCCGGCATCGCCTCGTCGCCATCAGGCGAAGTGACGGTAACCACAGCCAACGGCGAGATCATTCGCTATCAGGAGCAGGCTGAAGGAGAGTTTCGCAGCGAAAGCGGCGCCAGATCCCGCCTCATCGCCACGAAGCTCGATCCGAGCGCTCACCCCCTGCTCAAATCTCCGAATCAATCGAATCAGACTTTGTCGCTCGCCGCAATTGCGTTCTCCGCTGGGGATTGGCTAATCGGGTCGAGCGGGCGCGGGCTGATGATCAATCGCGCGAACGAGCTTCGCCAGGCTTCGATCAAACCTCCGAGGCCTTACTTCATCTCTTCGATTTACGACGACGGCGAGCGCGTCTGGCTGGCGGAACAGCCAAGCAACGAGGCGGGCGGATTGTGGTTGTGGAAAGACGGCGCGCTCACGCGAACCTCGCTCGACGCGGGCGCGATCACATCCGTTCACGGCGGCGGCGGAGAGTTGTGGGCAGGCGCGAGCAAGCAGGGCGCGTTCCTGCTCAAAGTCGAAAACGGCGAGGTGAGGCGGCTCGAACATCTGACGTTTGAAAACACCGCAGGCGGATTGCGCTCGAATCGCATCAACACCATTTTCCGTGACCGCGAAGGCGTCGTCTGGTTCGGGACAGATCGCGGCGTTTGCCGCTACGACCGCAACAGCTTTCGCGCGTCGAACGTCAGCGACAACCCGCAAAGCAATTTCGTCCGCGTGATGCTGACGGCGGCGAATGGCGAGACCTGGCTCGGCGCCAATCGCGGACTGTTCAAACTCGCGGCGAGCGCTGGCGAATCCGGCGCTGATTCGTGGGTCGAAGTCGCGGAGATGCAGGGACGTTCGATTTACGCGTTGGTTGAAAACGGCGGCGCGATATGGGCGGGCACGAGCGGCGGCTTGTTCGTCAAATCGAAAGACTCTTCCGGCTTCACGCGCGTCTCATCACCGGAGACGACAATCACGATCACTAGTGAAACCGAGGTTGAACAACCACAGGCAGACCGAGCGCAACCAGGCGACGGATCAGCCAATCCGCAATCCGCAATCGCCAATCCGCAATCGCGCGAGAGCGTTCGCGCAATCGTCAGTTTTCGCGGACAAATTTACGCGGCGTTTTACGCGCGCGGCATTGAGCGAATTGAAAACAACGCGAGCGGTTTCACGCGCGCGCCAGTTTTGACCGACGCGGCGGCCCAGCGCGCAATCTGTCTTGCAGTCGAGCGCGACAATGGCGCTGACGCCGCTCTGTGGTTCGGGACAACCGACGGCGAGTTGCGGCGGTTCGCCCCGGACAATGGATCGCAAACGACTTCGTTCACATTGCCGCAAAAACAGCCGGCCACTGATCGCGCAATTCGCGCAATCAGCCCCGCCGGCAAAAGAATCTGGATCGGCGCTTCTCAGGGCTTGTACCTACGCGAAGGAGATTCGATCCGTGAAATCAAGCCGGATGTTGATGTGCGGTCTTTGTTCGTAACGCGCGAAGCCACGCCGGAAAAGGCCGCGCGCGAAATCGTCTGGATCGCCACGCAGAACGCGGGATTGATCAAACTGCTTCCCGATCAAAACGTCTTCGCGCGTTTCGACACCGAGCAGGGGCTGGCCTCGCAGCAGGTCTTCGCCGTCGCGCCAGGGGGCAATAACGAAATCTGGATCGGCACGAATCGCGGCGTCACGCGTCATCGCCCCAGCGCGGTCGAACCGCGATTGCAGATCAAACGTCTGGTGGCCAATCAAATCTATCTGCCCGAATATCTGACCGCCGAACTGTCGCTGCCGCACACGCAGCGGAACCTGCTGCTCGAAGTCGCAGGCGTCGGCAGCAAGACCTTCCCCAGCCAGTTTCAATATGAATTCACGCTGCTCGACAAAAAGAAAAACGAGGTGAAGCGGGTTCAAACGCACGACCCGCAGTTCGCCGTCGAAAATCTGCAATCAGGCCCGTACACGATCATCGCGCGAGCCATCAGCCGCGACCTGGTCTACTCGGCGCCGCTCAGCGTTCGATTGCGAATCCGCAGCGCGCCTTTTCCCTGGCCGACGCTGTTGCTTGCGACGCTCCTCGCCATCGCTGTCGCGGCCGCTGTCTGGGCGTTTCGCCAGCAATTGCGGCTGGCCACGACTAATCGCGCGCTCGAAAAAACGAACGTTGATTTGACCGAAACCCGATTGCGGCTGGCCAACGAAACCGAAACGGAGCGCAGCCGCATCGCGCGCGACCTGCACGATCAGACGCTGGCCGACCTGCGACACTTGCTGGTGATGACCGATCAACTGCCGAATTCAACCGGGGATGAATCCGCGCCCACGCCCGTCGAGCTTCGCCGCGAGATCGAAGCCATCTCCAGCGAGATTCGCCACATCTGCGAAGACCTCAGCCCGTCGGCGCTCGAAAACATCGGCTTTCTGCCCGCGCTCGAATCGGCGTTGAGCAATTCGGTTGCGCAACTGTCCGCCGAAGAAAAGTTCGCTTACGAGTTTATCTGCGAGCCGAATCTGGAAGAGCGGCTGCGGCTTTCGCACATCGAACAGATTCAGCTTTACCGGATGGTTCAGGAAGCGCTCAACAACATCTGCCGCCACGCCAAAGCGCGACAGGTGAAGATTTCGGCGAGGGCTGAGAATTCGACCGACCTGTTGATCGAAGTCCGCGATGACGGCGTTGGGTTCGGCCGCGCCGGAATCAACAGAACGGGACACGGCATCGCCAACATCCGTTCGCGCGCAAATCTGATCGGCGCGCGAGTGGAGTGGAGCAACGCGCGCCCCGGCTGTCGTTTTGAAATTCGTAAGCGCGAATGCGTGGGAATGCGGAATGCGGAATGCGGAATGCGGAATGCGGAATGAAGAACACGGATTGCGCGATTAACATCTCTGCTTTTCATTCCGCATTCCGCATTCCGCATTCAAGCCGCTCCCGCCGCGTGGGCGCGCTGAAACTCGCTTCTGGCCTGCCGCTTCAGCGCCACATGAGCGATCAACCCGCCAATGATCAATCCCAGCAGATCGCATTGCAGATCGTTCGGCGTGTCGTAAGGCCCGTGAATGCGCATCCCCGGCTGCGGCCACATGTATTTGTCATCCCACAACTCGACAATCTCGTAAAAGCCCGACAGGGTGAACATCGTCGTCACCGCGAAGAACGTCACCAATCCCAACGGCAGACGGTAGCCGAAATGATCAAGCCCCGCGCGCAACAACCATACGATCACGGGCGCAGTCAGCGCCGGCACAGCCGTGTGCGTGAATTCGTCGTACTTGAAATATTTGAACGGAGAGTTGTTGTAAAAATCGAACAGGTTCCCCAGTCCATCCAACGCCACCGAAGCCCAGACCATAAACAATAGCGCGAACGGAATCTTCGCGTCGTAACGCGCTTTGACGTAAGCGTAGATGGCCCACAGATAAGCCACGCAGATCGGCGTGCTGATCCAGATGCGCAGGTACGCCATCTTGAGCAGAAAGAGCGTGCCCCAGATCAACAGCCCGGCCACTATGGGGATTTCATATCGTTTGACCGTTTTGTTCATCGTGTCCTCCAGACTTAAGGCAGATTGCAGAGATGATCAGTAACAAAAGCGCCAGTGAAAGAACCGTAATGGAATCGCTCGCGCGCCTGACGGGCGTCGGGCGAAATTCAAGCGCGACGCTGTGGACGCCCGCAGGCAGGTCAATGACGATGTTTTTGACCGCGCCTTCTTTCACTTCAACCGGCGTGCCGTCAACCGCCGCCGTCCAGCCCGCGAAATTCGACGTGCGAAATTGCAGTTGATCAGATTTTTCCAGTTCGATCCGAAGCATGCGCGATTCCGGCGTCCAGCGTTCAATCGTGACGCGTCCAGCGCCGGAAGCCAACTGCGCCAAATCCATCGGCGGAGTTTCGCGCGGGACACCTCGCGGCAGCGTGGCGTAGTTGTAATGCTCTAAATTCGGCTCGAACGATTGCCCGCGCCACGTTGGCCACGCGACATACCACGCGCTCATCGCCAGCGCGCCGAACAGTAGCCCGACCGTAAGGGAGGGCTTAAGCCATACAGCCACACCCTCCTTAACGGTCGAGCTACCGGCGCACGCGCCAGCCAGCATCGCCACCACAAAACTCGTCAGAGTCAGCATCCGCCACGAATAGACCCCGGTTTCAATTTTCGGAATCAGACGTCCAATCGGCTCGGAATATTTCGTAATCAGAAAACACGCGATCAATCCAGCCACCCCCCACAGCCAGATGCGCGAACGCAAAGTCCTGGGAGCGCGGGCGTCCTCGCCTGTCTGGCTTCGATAGGCGGTCTTGCCCGAAAGCAAGCAGGCGAGGACGCCTGCGCCCCCAGGGAGCAAAATCGCGATTGCGTTGAACGCCCAGATGCGGTCAATGCGGACGAAGAACGGATTGGCCGCGCGGTCATAAATCCGCTGCGCCGAATCGTACACGTAGCTGGCGTGATAAGGCCACGCGCGTTCGACATCGTCGTAATTGACCAACCCCTGCTCGGCGATGGCCGGATAAAAATAAGCCGCCGCGATCATCGAACCGAAGACGAGCGCGCAGCCAACAATCAAAAGCATACGCCATCGCCCCACCCAGATCGCCCACACCGCAAAACACGGCCCGAAGACCAGCAGGAATTGATAAGCCGTAGGCGGGTGGGAGAACAAAAACGCGCCGAAACTTGCGGACAATCCGGCGAAGCTCAGCGCCAACTCGCGGCGTGAACATTCAGCGAGCAATCTCTCCGCGAACAGCAACACGAGCGGCGCCCAGACGAAACTCAAAAACTCCGCCATCGCTCCACGCTGGTACTGATTGATCAAATGGTACGGCGCGAAGGTGTAGACCGCCGCCGCAATCAACCCCGGCACGCGCGCCATCGTCTGGCGCGCGTACCAGTAAATCGCCACAGCCGATCCGAAGCTCGCCAGCCAGTAAAATCCAATCCAGACTTTCGCCCAGTCGCGCGTCAAAAAATAAAAGAACGAAGTGATGTAATAAGCTCCGGGCGGATAAAACGCCAACGACGGCGCGCCGTAACCGCCGTGCGTTTCGTCGTCCCATCGCGGTTGAATGCGGCCCGATTCAAGCCCGCGATAGAACGCCCGCATCTGGTTGAAGTGCATCCACGAATCGTGCGTCACAGGCATCTCGCCGCCGCAGCAGCCGACCTTCCGGTCTTCGCCGATGACGAAAAACGGCAGCGTCGCAATCGAGGCCAAAACGATGAGCGTAAAAACAACGCTCAGCCGCCGCTTCAAATCGCTTCGCGCATTTGTAGTGTTTGATCGAGCAGCGATGGTCTGATTCATCCGGCGCAGATTGTTGCACACGAGCCATTGTCAGCAAAGAACCTCAAGCGATCACGAAGGCAGTTTGCAATCATCGTTCCGCGCTTACTGAGCTTGCGCGGAACAGACTTGCGCCGCCGAAGTTGATCGCCGCCGCGATCCAAAAGCTCCGCCTGAAAGATTCTCCTGACAGGCGGCAATGCAAGCGCGGGTATGGTAAATTAGGCCTGCCGCAATTCCAGCGCAGATAAAACCACTCAACGAGGAAGAAAAAAGATGGAAGCTTTTCGTGAAAGCATGCTGCAACTGATCACGCACACCGCAACCAACCTGCCGCCAGACGTGCGCCGCGCTATGTCGCGGATGCTCGAACAGGAGCAGGGCGCGCGTTCAGCTCAGGCGCTGCAGGTCATCGCCACCAACATTGACATGGCTTCGGACAACGAAGGCCCGATCTGCCAGGACACCGGCTGGCCGACTTTTGAAATCAAAACTCCGGTCGGCGCAAACCAGATCGTGATGAAGCGCGAGATTCGCGAAGCCATCGCCGAAGCAACAAAACGCGGCAAGCTGCGCACCAACTCGGTTGATTCGCTGACCGGCGTCAACGCATCGGACAATCTAGGCCCCGGCACGCCGACGATGCATTTCGATCAGTGGGAGAACGACGAAATCGAGGTCAAACTGCTGCTCAAAGGCGGCGGCTGCGAAAACAAGAACATTCAATACTCGCTGCCCGCCGAGATTCCGCATCTGGGCAAAGCCGGGCGCGATCTGGACGGCGTGCGCAAATGCATCCTGCACGCTGTCTGGCAGGCGCAAGGCCAGGGTTGCAGCGCGGGCGCGGTCGGCGTCTGCATCGGCGGCGACCGCACGACCGGTTATCAACACGCGAAAGAACAACTCTTCCGCACGCTTGACGACACAAACCCTATTCCGCAACTGGCGAAACTGGAAGATTACGTCATGCAGACAGCCAACACGCTCGGCATCGGCGCGATGGGCTTCGGCGGCAATGCGACGTTGATCGGTTGCAAGATCGGCGCGCAGAACCGCCTGCCCGCGAGCTTCTTCGTCTCGGTGGCTTATGATTGCTGGGCGTTCCGGCGCTTGGGCGTCGTGCTCGACGCGGAGACCGGGGCGATCAAACGCTGGCTCTACCGCGATGAAAAAGAGCCTGCGATCACGATGTCGAGCGGAGGCGGTTTCGTTCGCACTGGCAAGGAGAAAGTGTTGCGCGCGCCGATCAGCGAAGAGCAGGTGCGCGAGCTTCAGGTCGGCGATGTCGTGCTGATTTCCGGTGAGATGTTCACGGGTCGCGACGCCGTCCACGCCCACCTGATGAAGAACGATCCGCCGGTGGATTTGAACGGCTCGGTGCTTTACCACTGCGGCCCGGTCGTATTGAAGAACGGCAGTTACCGGATCACCGCCGCCGGCCCGACCACCAGCATCCGCGAAGAGCCTTACCAGGGCGAGATCATCCGGCGCTACGGCGTGCGCGCGGTGATGGGCAAAGGCGGGATGGGCGCAAGGACGCTGGCCGCGATGAAAGAGCATGGCGCGGTCTACTTGAACGCCATCGGCGGCGCGGCGCAGTATTACGCCAAATGCATTGACGAAGTCGTTGACGTGAAGCTGCTCGAATTCGGCATCCCCGAAGCGATGTGGCGGCTGCGCGTGACCGACTTCCCGGCCATCGTGACGATGGACGCGCACGGCAATTCGCTGCACGCGGATGTCGAGAAGGCTTCGGCGGCGGTGTTGGCGACGCTGGCCGAGCCGGTGTTCTGAACCCCCGCTCCTCTCCTCACACAAAGAGACAACTGAAAAGCCCTCGCGGAGGGTATGCGGACAAATTTATTTATTGCATTCCCCGCAGGGCCACTTTATTCTTCCGCTGGCTACGATGGATCGCGCCCTAATCCTGCATAGCTTCCTCTCGAGATATGAAATAACGGCCCTCACTGGCCTGCTTGCCGTAAAATCTCGATGTCAAAACAATCACATCTGACCAGAGGCGCACACACACCGATAGTCTTCGGTCAGCGGTAAAAGGAGTAAATAAATTTATGAAGCGATTGCTGACATCCATAATTGTCTTCTTCTTCATTATGCTCTGGCTCGCTTCAGCTATAAATGACCGGAGCAAAACACAGGCGATATTACGCGATGAGCCGATGACCTATTCCAATCAAATCGCGCGGCTGATGCAGCAACATTGTCAAGTCTGTCATCACGAGGGCGGGATTGCGCCTTTTTCTCTGATGACCTACGGAGAGACTTATCCGCTTGCCAGGGCGATCAAAGCGGCTGTCGTCTCGCATCGGATGCCGGATGGCGCCTCAGCGCGGATTGACAGTGGCTGCACAAATGAAGACACCTTCGAAGGCGTGCGACGGCTCACTGCCAGCGAAATCGCCGCTTTTGTTCAATGGGTTGATGCGGGCGCTCCCGAAGGGAACCCGGCGGATATGCCGCCGCCGATGTCATTCAATGATAGCGCGTGGAAGGCTGGCGAGCCGGACATCAAGCTGAGCAATGGCCCGGACGGTTTTGCAGTTCCGGGATCGCTCTATCGGGATTTTTTCCGCCGCTTTCCGATCAAAACCAATTACGAGTCCGATCGTTACTTTGTCAGCTTCGAGGCGCTGGTTGGCACGGGCGACCTGGGCAATCAGATCAATGTCGTGCATCACGTAACGCTCTTCATTGATCCGACTTGTGGATCACTCGAACAAGAGAAGGAGTTTGCCGCCTCGAATCCGCAAATCCCCGGTCCGGGCTTTGAGGGTGAATTCACTTACCCGACGAGTCTGGTCGGCATGTGGTTTCCGGGAACCAACCCGATAGTCTTGCAGGACGGCATCGGCATCAAGATTCCGCGCGGCGCCTGCCTGGTGATGGAGGTTCACTATACGACCTGGCAGCCTGAGACGGTTGTGGACAAAACCTACGTCGGGCTGCGGTGGGCGCGCACGCCGGTTTACAAAGAACGCGTCGCGACACGAGTCAGGAACGAGCATTTCATCATCCCGGCTGGCAACCCACACTACGAGGTTAATGCGGCGCAGACGTTCAATGATGAGGTCACGATCTACTCGCTCGCGCCGCATATGCATCAGTTCGGGACTGACTTCGTGGCTGAAGCTGTGCTTCCCAACGGCGAAAAGAGGTGCCTGATAGATGTCGAATACGAGTTCAAGCACCAGGGGAACTACATCCTCAAACATCCACTCCGTCTTCCCGCCGGAACCACAATCAATGTGCGCGCCTTCTACGACAATTCGGAGGGCAATCCGCGCCAGCTCAATCATCCGCCGATTGATATTCCGTTCGGGCCGGTATCCGATAAAGAGATGTGCCAGCTCACCGTCGGGCTGACTCACAACGCTCAGCCACTGCGTCCATCCTCTCCCACCCTTTCGACTATCAGGGTGATCGCGGATAAATTGATTGTCACCGGAAGCGACCTGCGTTCCGGGGCCTTCATCGAGATCAACGGCAAACTACTCCCGGATACCCAACGTAGCGGCAGACTGCCTTACGTTTTTTCAGCTTCTGATTGGCGCGAACTTTGCGGCGAAGGCAAACAAGTGAAAATCGCCGTCGTCAATTCTGACGGCGGGCGCACACAAACAAGGACTTTCGTTTGGCGCGACGCGGAACAACGCGGCGGCTACCCCCATCGTTAGCGAATCTTTTTACGGATGAGCGCTGTGACCGGCAGCGAACGGCGCGCGCTTGCGACGCTGTCCTCTATCGGTCGCGGCTCTCATCCAACTCTCTCGACACCAGCGCGATTTCTCGATAAACCAAGCTTCAGTTCAGCCAGGGCAACGGGTATACTTACAGCCGCGCTTTATCTATTCCGAATCAACCACTAAACCCAGGAATAACGTTATGCTCAAACGATCGGTGTTTTTGCTCTGCCTGATTGTCTCTCTGGCCTTCGCCAGCGATCTAACTCATCGTGTTCCCACCATTGACGACCTGATCAACGTCAAAAGCCTGGGCGGCGCGCAAATTTCGCCCGACGGCAAATACGTCGCCTACACCGTCAACGAAACGGACTGGAAGCAGGACGCCTTCGTCACGCACATCTGGCTGGCGAACGTGGCGACGGGCAAAACATTTCAATTGACGCGCGGCGAAAAATCATCGAGCAATCCGCAATGGTCGCCTGACGGCGCGTCGCTAGCGTTCACCAGCAATCGCATCGGCGACAAGAATCAAATCTTCGTCATTCATCCAGACGGCGGCGAGGCGATGCAGTTGACCAAAGCCGAGAACGGCGCGAGCGGTTTCGCGTGGTCGGAAGACGGCAAGAGCATAGCGTTCACCTCCAGCGACGCCGACCAGAAAGCCGCGAAGGAACGACAGGATTATCTTGGCGGTTTTGAAGTCGTGCGCAGGGAGTACAACCATTCGCATCTCTGGACATTCGATGTGGCAGAGGCTTTGAAAGCGCCGGTCGCCGGGACGCAGCGCACAAAAGGCCGAGAGTTCAACGTCGGCTCGTTCTCGTGGTCCCCCGACAGCAAACAGATTGCGTTCAGCGCGACGATCAATCCCGATCTGATCAACGGCGGGACTTCGGATGTTTACCTGCTCAATCTCGCCGACAACTCGGTCAAGAAGCTGCTCGCGCAACCCGGCCCTGACAACAACCCGCGATGGTCGCCCGACGGCAAGCTGATCGTCTTTTCGTCGGCGATGGGCAACCCAAAATACTTTCACTCCAATTCCAAACTGGCCGTCATTTCGGTTGATGGCGGCGCGCCGCGTTCGATCACCGACGCGTTCGACGAACAGCCGCAGTTTGTCGAATGGAACGCTGATGGAATCTATTTCAACGGCTTGCAGAAGACCGCCGCGCATCTTTTCCGCCTTGATCCGGCGACGGGCAGGATCGCGCGTGTGACCGCGCCTGATAATTTGATGGCGGGCGGATTCTCGTTCACGAAAGACGGCAAACAGATCGCGTTCACTTCCCCGTCGCCGGCTTCGCTCAACGAAGTTTATGTTTCATCAATTCAGGCTTTCTCGCCGCGCAAGCTCACCTCGATGACCGATCAGGTCAAGGACTTCACGCTCGCCACGCGCGAAGTCATCTCGTGGCAAAGCAAAGACGGCGCGACCATCGAAGGCGTCTTGATCAAACCCGCCGATTTCGATCCGGGCAAGAAATACCCGCTGCTCTGCGTGATTCACGGCGGGCCGACGGGCATTGATCGCCCGACGCTGCTCGACGCTCGTTATTACCCAACCGATATCTGGACGGCGCGAGGCGCGCTGGTTTTGAAAGTGAATTACCGAGGCTCGGCCGGTTATGGCGAAAAGTTCCGGCAACTGAACGTCCGCAACCTCGGCGTGGGCGACGCGTGGGACGTGATCTCAGGCGTTGATCATCTGATCGGCAAAGGCTGGGTTGATCCGAAGCGCGTCGGCTGCATGGGCTGGAGCCAGGGCGGATACATCTCGGCGTTTCTGACAACTTCGTCTGATCGCTTCGCAGCGATTTCGGTCGGCGCGGGAATTTCAAACTGGGCGACTTATTACTACAACACAGACATCACGCCATTCACGATTCAATATCTGGGCGACGACCCGGCGGACGATCCTGAAATTTACGCGAAGACTTCGCCGATGACTTACATCAAGCAGGCCAAAACGCCGACGCTGATTCAGCACGGCGAATTCGACCGTCGCGTGCCGATTCCGAATGGCTACGAATTGCGACAGGGGTTGGAAGATCGCGGCGTGCCGGTCGAGATGGTCGTTTACAAAGGCTACGGCCACGGCATCACCAAACCGAAATCAATGCGGGCCGTGATGCAGCACAATCTTGCCTGGTTCAACCACTACATCTTCGGCGACCCGAAGCCCGATTTCGCCAAGCCGGAATTGCCGAAAAAGGATGACAAAGCGGCGGAGCCGAAAGCCGCAGGAAATTGAAAGCGAGGTGATGCGATGAGTGTCAGAACAGCGGCAATCAAGAAAAGAATTCCTGCAATCTCGCTCGCGAATGCTGAGCCGGACTGGGTGTTCCGTTTGGAGAATCCTGGCCGCCGCTTCAGCGATGAAGAGTTTGAACGGTTCTGCGCCGAGAACAAGGGGTTGCGGATAGAGATGACGAAGGAGGGCGAGATGATCATTATGATGCCGGTTACGCCTCAAGGCAGCAACCGCAACTTCATACTTTCCGGGCGCTTTTTCGCCTGGACTGAAGCTGACGATTCGGGGATCGGCTTTGAATCCTCGGCCTGTTTCACTCTGCCCAACGGAGCTAAGCGTTCTCCCGATGTCTCGTGGATGGCGCGCGAGCGATGGGAAGCCTTGAGCGAGGATGAGAAAGATTCATTCACGCACATTTGCCCCGACTTCGCCATCGAGTTACGCTCAAAATCCGACCGGCTGAAACCGCTGCAAGCGAAGATGGAAGAGTACATCGCCAACGGCGCCCAACTCGGCTGGCTGATTGATCCGAAAGAAAAGAAGGTCCACGTTTACCGCCCCGATGCGCCAGTGGAAACCTTCGACAACCCGAAAGAAATCTCCGGCGAGCCTTTACTCAAAGGCTTCACGCTCAAACTCGAAGGAATCATTGATTGAGCCAACATCGTCCTTATCCGAGATCGTCAATCCAAATCCAGCTAAGGAGAATCCGCCAATGAACACCATGATGAACACACCTCTGACTATGCCAGTGCTGATGGATCGCGGGGCCGAGTTGATGCCCGAAAACGAAATCGTCTCGAAGATGCGCGACACGATCCACCGTTACACTTACGCCGATCTGGGCCGCCGCGCGCGGCAAGTGGCGAACGCGTTGACCAAACTCGGCGTCAAGCAGGGCGACCGCGTGGCGACGCTGGCCTGGAACAGTTACCGCCACCTGGAAGTCTATTACGCCGCGCCTTGCATGGGCGCTGTGCTGCATACCCTCAACCTGCGGCTTTCTTCCGCCGACCTCGAATACATCATCAATCACGCCGAAGATTCGGTGATCTGCGTTGACGAGGATTTGCTGCCGATTCTGGAAAAACTGAAAGGCAGGATTCCGACCGTCAAACACATCGTCGTGATGAGCAACTCCGGCGCCTGGAAGACGACGCTCAAACCGGCGCACGATTACGAGCAGTTGATTTCAGCCGAAAAGACGGAATTCACCTGGCCCGACATTGACGAGAACTCGCCGATGGGTCTGTGCTACACCAGCGGCACGACTGGCAAACCGAAAGGCGTGATGTACACGCACCGGTCGAATTACATCCACACGGTCACCGGCGGATTGCCGGACATGCTCGGCCTGACGCGCGCCGACACGGTGATGGCCATCGTCCCGATGTTCCACGCCAACGCGTGGGGTTTGCCCTACATCTGCTGCATGCTCGGCGCGAAACAGGTCTTCCCCGGCTCGACGATGGATGGCGCGACGGTCTGCCAACTGCTTCAGGATGAAAAGGTGACGTTCACCGGCGGCGTGCCCACCATCTGGCTGGGCGTGATGAACGAGTTGCTACAGAATCCGGGCAAATACGATCTGTCGACCGTGAAGGCGATGATCTGCGGAGGCTCGGCGCCGCCGCGCGCGATGATTGACTGGTTTGAGAAGAATCTCGGCGTCAACTTCATTCAAGCCTGGGGAATGACCGAGACCAGTCCGCTCGGCACCGTCACGCGATTGAAGCCGAAGATGAAAGAGTGGCCGCGCGACAAACAGCTCGACGTCAAACAGCGCGCGGGCATCTACGCGCCCGGATTGAAGCTGCGCATCGTTGACGACGCAGGCAATGAAGTCCCGCACGACGGCGTGGCGATGGGGCGTTTGCTGATCAGCGGCCCCTGGATCGCCGCGACTTATTACAAAGAAGACCCTACGCCTGAAAAATTCCCCGGCGGCTGGCTCGACACCGGCGACGTGGCGACGCTCGACGCCGAAGGTTACATGGCCATCGCCGACCGCTCGAAAGATCTGGTCAAGAGCGGCGGCGAATGGATTTCATCGGTTGATCTGGAAAACGCGATCATGGCCATCCCCGACGTGGCCGAAGCCGCAGTCATCGCCGCCTTCCACCCGAAATGGCAGGAACGCCCGCTGGCTTGCGTCGTCATCAAACAGGGCGCAACGGTGACGAAAGAACAAATCTACGACCACCTCGGCAAGAGCTTCGCGAAATGGTGGATGCCCGACGACATCGTCTTCATTGACGCTGTGCCGAAGACCAGCGTCGGCAAATTCGACAAGAAGGTTTTGCGCGAACAGTTCAAGGACTTTCAATTGACGACAGCCTGAAAGAACCGATGCCTGCGCGATCAGCCAAACCGAGCCTGGATCAGGACAACGCCTGGAAGGACATGCTCGACCGCCACTTCCCGGAGTTCATGGATTATTTTTTCGTGGAGATTTACGCCGCGATTGACTGGTCGCGCAAGCCCGTCTTCCTCGACAAGGAATTGCCGAAGCTCGGCCCGAAGCATCTGAAAAGCCACCGGCTGGCCGATAAGCTGGCGAAGGTTTGGCGCAAGACAGGCGACCCGCTCTTCGTCGTTCTGCACAGCGAGATTCAGGGGCAGGCCGGCCCTGAGTTCAACGAACGGATGTACGTCTACAACTACCGAATCAAGGATCGCGAGAATTGCCCGGTCGTCAGCCTCGGCATAGTCACTGGCGGCGCAGGCAAAATCGCGCTTGGGCGTTATGAAACCGAGCTATGGGGTTGCCGCCTCGTCTTCGAGTTTCCGGTCGTGAAGCTGATTGATTGGCGCGGACGCGAAGCGGAGTTATTGGCCAGCGGCAATCCCTTCGCAATGGTTGTGCTGGCGCACTTGAAGATCATGAAAGCGAAGGGTGATGTCAGCAGGAAGTATCTGGTCAAGCGCGAATTGATGCTGTTGCTGCGGGAGCGCGGCTACAGGCGGGAGCAGACGCAATCTCTCTTGCGCTTTCTCGATTGGTTGATTAGATTGCCGGAGGAGTTGGGGCAGAAGCTGGAAGACGAAATTGAAAAGATTACGGAGGGAAAACGTATGCCGTATGTCACAAGTTGGGAACGCAGGGGAGAAAAGCGCGGAAGAAAAGAAGGTAGAGAGGAAGGTAGAGAGGAAGGTAGAGAGGAAGGTAGAGAGGAAGGTAGAGAGGAAGGTAGAGAAGAAGGTAGAAAGATCGGCGAGAAGCAAGGCATGCTCGACGCGATCTTTCTGTTGTTGAACCACAAACTCGGCAGGCTCGACGACGAGATTCAAGCGCAAATTGAGAAGCTCTCGCTATCGCGGTTGAGAAAGCTGACCGGGGATCTGCTGGATTTCTCGCAGCCCGATGATCTGGAACGATGGCTGAAACGCAAAGCCGGATGAGTGAATCAGGAAAGACCTCCGAAAACAAGGGCGTCGCGCGACCGACTGGCAGCGCGACGCCCTATTGAGAAACCACCAAAATGTCAGGTTACTTCTTCTTCAGATAAGCGGCGGGATTCTTCTTCACCGTATCAATGCAGCCTTCGCAGCAGACGTAAAACGTCTGTCCGTCTACTTCGCCTTTCAAATTCTTGTTCACAGGCTCGCCGGTCACCGGGCAGGTCTCGATGCCATCGCCTTTGCCGAGGAAGGCCTGCTCCTTTTTCTCGCCTTCGACCGGTTTGAGGTAAAGGTCAGGATTCTTCTTGACCGTATCGAGGCAGCCTTCGCAACAGACATAAAACACGCGTCCGTTGACTTCGCCTTTGAGATTCTTATTCACCGCCTCACCAGTCACCGGACAGGTTTCGATGCCGTCGCCTTTGCCGAGGAATTTCTGTTCGCCGCCTTTCGACTCCTGCGCGTGATGATCGCCGTGATGGTCTTCGCTCTTCGGCGCATTCTTGATCGCCAGCAACTGCTCTTTGTGCGTTCGCTTGACGTAAGCCGCCGGGTTCTTCTTCGCGTCGGCCAGACAGCCCGCGCAGCAGAAATAGATTGTGCGGCCAAACATCACCGCCTTGTTGTCTTTGTTATGAATCTCTTCGCCGGTCACCGGGCAGGTCGTGACGCCGTCGCCTTTGCCCAGGAATTCGCCTTTCTCCGCTTTCGCGGTCTGGGCTTTACCTTTGGCGTGAGCCTTCTTGTCGTGTACGCCGTGCGCGAATGCCGACACCGCCAGCGCGATGGTGATTATCAATGCAAATGACCTGATGATGTGTTTCATGACTTTCTCCTCAATTTCAACCAAAGAGTTTGCCGAAGTAATAAGGCATCGCCTGCCGCCACCAGGGCCAATCGTGGTTCACGTCGTGCCCCCAGATGTCCAGCCAGTGCGGAATGCCCTTGCCATTTAAAATGTCCGAAAGACGGCGCGAACGGTCGGGCGCCTCATACGCGCCCTGACCGCTGAAGATGATGATCGTGCGACCGCCGTGTCGCAGGATCGGCAAATGGTAATCGTCGTTCAGATTCGACAGGTAATCCACCGGGTTGTGGAAGTAGACGCTCTCGTTGTAATAGCCGTCCAGATAACCGCGAATGTCGTAACTGCCGCTGAGCAGAATGCAACCGCCGAAAAGATCGGGATGCCGGAAAAACAAATCGCCCGCGACGTAAGCGCCCAGGCTGATGCCGGTCACAATCGGCTTCACGTCGCCGCCGCCGCAATCCTGCCGAATCAGCGGCAAGACTTCCTGTGTGACGTAAGAATCGTAGCGATCAATCCATTCGATCTTCTCCCAGGGCGCGGCCTGATTGTTGAGCAGCGCCAGCCGGTTGACGCTGTTGATCGAGTAAACCTTCGCGCGCCCGTTCTCAAGCCACCACTTGATCGAATCAATCAGATGAAACCGCTCGTATTCGAGAAAGTCGGCGGCGGCGGTGGGAACCATCAACACCGGCGGCCCGTAATGGCCGTAAGCCACCAGCGGCATCTCCTGAAACAAACGTTCACTGTACCAACTGGTGATGTCGCGTCGCATCAATAATCTCTCCTGAAGTTGTGAGTGGATGGCAGAACTGAAACCGCGCGCCTGCCCGCAAATGAAGGCGGATTCTAAGTTGCCGGATGTTCAGCGTCAACATAGAGGCCCTGTTATCGTTGTAGGGGAAGCCGCCCCTCATGCACAATGATCAATGCGCCGGTTTCAAGCTCCGCTTCATAACGATGCTTCAATCTCTTCAACACGCCAGGCGGCATACGCTAAAGCCTGTCGCACATCATCTTCTTCCAAGTATGGATAAGCTTGCAAAATTTCTGCGGTGGAACGCCCCGACGCCACGAGTCCGACTATTGTGCCGACCGTCACGCGCAAACCACGAATGCATGGCTTACCACCCATCACCTGCGGATCAAAAGTAATTCGACTCAACTGCATTTATTCATCCTCCTCGCCCAAAGTAGACACGAGCGACTAACCCGCAGTCAATCCGTTTCAATCGCTACCTGCCGCTGCCAGCCGACGCTCCCAGACTCTGCATTACGCGCGGCTGATCCAAAACCCACCGCCTGATGATCTGATAACCGCGCTCAGCCGGCAGATAGCGCCGCCCGCCCTGATGTCCGTCTTCCTTTCCGGTTTGAACGTTGAGCGGCTTGCGCAACAACTTGCTGGTTTCGATCTCGGCCAGATTGACGCGCTGTTGCAGGGTCAAATAGTTCTTCAGCATCTTCGGCATTGACCAGTATCCGTCGCCGTTCGGCGCGGCCAGTTCCATCGAAGGCACGCGGCCCGCGACGCCGTGGCATTTCATGCACGACATCTCATCCATCCGCTGCGGGCGGTTGAGTTCCGGCGCGACGTAATCGCTGAAGTAACGAAAGTCGGCCAGAAATTGCGGCGTCAGTTGCGGCTTGCCCTGCGCGTTTTTCAGAGGCGCGGCCAGCGGCTCATTCTTCACGGCATCCTGCAAATCTGACATCCAGGCTTGCGGATCAACGCTGCGCAACGCGTTGCGGGCCGCTTCGTTCTTTTCCGTCTCCAGAAGTTTTCGGAACGCTTCCTGGACGGACGGGTTTTGGCGAATGGCGGTGATGTTGGCCATTCGCAGCGCGATGCTGCGGCTCATCACCGGCGTGTCGGGTCGCAGCGTTTGCAGGTAAAGTTCGATGGCGCGCAAGCGGACCGCCGCAATCTCCGGCGAAGACGGTTTGTTGTTGGCCGAATCAATTTCGGGAATTCCATCACCGTAAGAAATCACCCAGGCGACGCTCGGCAACCAGAAGTGCGAGGTCAGCGGATTCTTCGTCGCGCCGGGGATGAAGCGCAACAGCACGTCGGTGTGCAGGTCGGTGTTCGACGCCAGCATCGCGCCCATCCGGTCGGCGATGTACCAGTCGGCGTCAGGCAAACCCATCGGGCGCACAGCCGCTTCCGCCGCGTCAATGATCTTCTTCAACTCCGCCGCGCTCGGATCCTTGCTGTGTTTCGGAATCAGCAAACGGTAGAGCAGTTCCTGTTGTTCGATGGTCTTCGGCACGGCCCACCGGGCGCGGCTGAACAACCGCAGCACAGGTTGAGCGAGCGTCTGGCGCCGGTCGTAATCCATCGCGCCGCGGTGAATCTGCTCGACGAGCGGCTCGACCTTCTCCTGCACGGCTGGCAATGTGACCGCGCTCGGATCGGAGACTGCGGCGGCGGCCAGCGTTCGCAACTCTTCCGGCCCATGCGTCGAGTAATCAATGATGCGGTCTTGCAGCGGCTGGTAAGCGACATTCGCCGCGCCTTCCATCACCAGCCGCAATTCGGCCAGGTCGGATGCGGCGGTTTTGTTCCACAATCGCATCGCCGCCTTGCCCATCATCTCCGTGCTGCCGTCGGTGATGTAGCCCATCTGGCCGGGGCCGCCATCGCCGCCCGCCGCGCTGTAAAACGTCGCGGCGATAGCGACGAGCCGTCGCGCCAGCCGGTCTTTCACCGCTTCGGACAACGCCGCGTCATCGAGTTTTCGTTCGAGCGTTTTGAAGAGCGCCGAGAGTTCTTTGTATTGATGCTCTTCGCTGCCGTTGGCCTTGTGGCCGTTGGCGATGAAGAGCGCGTGGCTCTGATAGCGGAAACAGTTTTCGACCAGCGCGTTCGGTTCGGGCGAGAGCAGCTTCCGCGTCCACGCCTGCTGGATCGCGTCGCGCATCGGCGGATTCCAGACCCACCATTGCCACGCGGCCTTCGCAGCCCACGCGCGAACGCCGGGATGCGCGTCGTCATTGAGCGCGCGGTCAAGCAACCGCGTCAGCCGCTGCTTGTCAAATTTCGGTTGCGTCATCACCGCGTCGGCGCGCATGCCGAGCGATTTCAGAATGCTCTCGCGCGTCAGATCGCCGCCGGTTTCGTAAGCCGCAAAGATGGCGTCAAAACCTGTGTCGTCGAGCAGCGTCTGCTCCATCGCCCACGCCGCCGCGTCACGAACCATCTTGACCGGATCGCCCATCAACTTGATCAGCGCCGGTACGCCCTGTCGGTGATGAACGCCGCCCAAAGCCATCGCGCTCCAAAACCGCACTTGCGGGCTTTGATGCGACGCGGCATGAATCATCAGATCAATTAACTCCGGATCGTCCGTGTGCGACAACGCGCGAACACGCGCGACGGCGGTAAGCAGCGATTCGCCGCGCTTCGGCTCGAACGCCGCGCGAGCCGGTTTGACAGGCGTTTCAGGATAAAGCCGCGCGAGCGCATGCAGCGCGTAAGCCGTCGTGACAAAGCCCGTCAGCGCGCTCTTGTTCCAGCGGCCATAAGGGTCTTGAGTCCGGAGCAAGGCTTTGACGCCGCGCGCGACAGCCGGATCATCGTCCTTGTAGCCCAAAGCCTGAAACGCGATCAAAGCAAGCGCGGTCGGCGCAGGGTCGAATTCGCCGTTGGTCTTCCACTTGTCTCCATCGCTCTTGCCCGGATCGAAGCCCCACGAACCGTCAGCGTTTTGAGTCGCTCGCAACCGCGCTTCATCTTTCTTCAATTGTTCCTGAATGCGCGCCCAAAGCTTCGCCGCGTCGTCGGCGCTCTTCAACTGATAATCCGGGAAGCGCGCCGGGGGCGGCTCAGCCGGTTTGCCATCGGCAGAAGGCTTCGACGCAGGTGGCTCCGGAGGTTCGGGCGGCAATGTTTTCTGAACCGACCAAGCGCGCTGATTTTGCGCGATGTAATCCTGCGGGAAAAACCGCTTGAAGAATTCGATCCGGTGCGACAGGTCGTCGCTGTAGCGCGGAAAGACGCCGAGCATCTTCTCAGCCTTCTCTTCAATCGCCGCGAAGTAGCGTGGATGCCCCGTGCGATCCCACGCCGTGCGCAGAATCTCGCCCGCGTAGTTGTAAACCACCGATTGGCCGACGTTCGATCCCGGCCCGGCGGCGTTGACTCCGCTGGGATCGGCTGTTTGCAGCGTGTGATTGGCCGCGCGGATGGCCTGCATCGAATGCAGCTTGCGCGCGGGCGCGACGCGTTCCGTCGTGCAGACGTTGTGACCGGCGACGCGCGTCCCTGCGGGGCCGTCGCCGACATCGAGCGGCGCAAGACTGGTGTTGTTCGCCGCGTCTTTCAGGTAGTTCGTCGGGCGCAGCGACTCGTACATCACGTTGATCAGGCGGCGGTAGTTTTGCTTGTTCTCGACGACGTAGCCGTTTTCAATGACGCCGGCAGGCCCCCAGAC
>WBZO01002138.1_pt1 | contig 24955 bp, 20 predicted proteins | sample 5204261 | NCBI WGS metagenome assembly WBZO01 (sample SAMN12412400, study PRJNA552823) | activated sludge metagenome | isolation source: activated sludge from anammox sidestream of wastewater treatment plant... | place: USA: North Carolina | collected 2017-09
CGGGATTTTTAACCGTCCACGGCGATTGGACGCGGAAGGCGGCTTGGAAGTAGGTTTCGGGGCTGGACGAATTGCGGAGCATGAAGATGCCCGTCCAGGGTTTGACCGTGACGCCCGTGGTCAGTTTTCCGCAGGAGAGGGTGATGGTCTTGGTTTGGAGCGGGTCGTCCATCGCCTCCAGCACGGGATAAAGCGCGTCCACGCCGATGCCCGCTTCGGGTCCAGCCGCGACCGTGATTTTGTAGTCGTGATAAAACTTATTTTGCTTTTGCGCCAGTAGATTGTTCATGGCATGGCACGCCGCCACGCTGGGCAAAAACCAGAAGGTGTGCGAAAGGACGCGCAACAGCGGCGCGTGAGAGAAAGGCAGAGGCGGCTTTTTCGCGCCGAGTTTCAGGTTGTCAATGGTGGTTTCGGAGAACGCGCCGCGAATCAAATCCAGCCATTTTTGCACTTCGTCTTCGTATTTGAAGCGCGCCAGCACGCCCGCGCCTTCGGCAGAGAAGAAGACATTCAGATCGAATTCATTGTATTCGCCCTGCATGGCGATCTCGCGGATGGAATCGGGCAGTTGATAGGTGAGCAGAACCATGCGCGGAAGCATGGCGTAGGGATTATCCCCATTTTGCCAATTGGCTTTGGCGCGCTGTTCATCGGAGTACGTCCAGTTGAAGATTTGTTCTTCGATGAACTCGCCCGAAGCGATGGCGCGGAAGGGCGTGCCGGAAAGATACAGGTACGCGCTGGCGGTGATGGGCAGGATCGCTTCGTCGAAGGATTCGATGCCCTCGCCTTCGCCAAACGAGATTTCTTTTTTATCTTCGGCTTCGAACAGGTCTTTGGCTTTTTCGCGCCAAGCGCCATAGTGATATTCGTCCAGGATGACGCAATCCCAATGCGTTTCGTGAACCCATTCGTTCTTGGTCTTGATTCCGCCCGTGCTTTTGTTCCTGCCCAGATAATCTTGAAATGAGCCGAAGCAGACGAACGGCTTTTTCTTGTCGGCGTCTTCGTAGCGCAAACCGTCGGGAGAGATGAACTGCCAGCCTTGGAAGTCCAGGTGATTCTTGAGGTCTTCCTCCCAGGCGTTTTGCACGGCAGGTTTGAAGGTGAGAACCAATACTTTCTTCCAGCCCATCTTTTTGGCGAGTTGATAGGCGGCGAAGGTTTTGCCGAAGCGCATTTTGGCGTTCCACAGAAAATGCGGTGTTTTGCCTTTGTTGCTTTTATCTTTTTTGAAATCGGTAAAGTACGCGGCGGTTCTCTCCACCGCTTCCCGCTGTTCGGGGCGCATTTTGAAATCGAGCGTGCGATATTCTGCGTTGGGTTCGCCCACTTTGATGGCGAGGATGGCGGCTCTAACGTCCTCCGCCGAACACTGGAACCATTCCCCCTCGGGATTCTTAATCCCGCGCTCCCTCAAATAGCGGTGGACTGCGTGATCGTCGAAGACCGTGCCGTCGTTACGCATGGCGGATTCATCCAGCAGGATGCGATAGGGCGCTTTGCCAGGTCGCCGCGTGGGATATTGCGCCGCCACACGCTCTTGCGCGCTTTTGGCGGTGTAACCTACTTTGAGCAAGCCCTCGTACTGCGGGTTGGTGTCTTCGTAGGCGTAGATGGAAGGCGCCGCCTCTGGGCGCGGCGGGAAGAAGTCGTTACTCATTGGCTTCCTCTCCGTTGTCCATTGGGCGAATTCTTGATTCAATGAAGGCGATGTCTTCTTTGGTCAAACCATATTTCTTGTAGAGTTCTGTGTCTGTCCAGTTATGATCCCATTTCTGCTGAGGTACCCATGTATAAGTTGAGCGCGTGGCATGTTGAGTAATTTTACGAAGTGATACTAAGAATCGCAAAAACCTTGTGTGTAAGTAACTCTCCATACTCTCGGCTGCGCGTTTGCTGTTCAGATAAAAGAACAAATATGTTTGAGTACAAACCGATGGATTTGGAGCTATGAAAGGTTGCCCAAGAATTTGATGCGGGATACCCTCGCCAGCCCCATAAGCTTGAGGAACCATTACCTTCCATGTGTCAACGAGTTCCTTACTCTTCTCAATCGCTGAACGCTCAATCCACCCAACGCTCCGTTTTGTTTTTCTGATGTAGTAAATTGGAACATCGCCGCTTTTCTTCTTTTCATGAAAGCCATCAAAATTTGATGTCCAGCCAAACTCCTTATCTACCGACAGGATGTCAATGATGGATGGCGCTTTCTTGCGCTGAACTTTATGCAAGATCTCGATAGCGCGGCTATCGCGGATGAATACGTCGTACTCCCCCAGGTTTCGATTCACTGGTCCGACCATTTCATCGCCGCGCACAGTCTTGACTGCACAGTCACCTTCTGTGTCGCGCTCCCACAGGAAGTAGCAAACGCCGCCTTTAACTTCTACGCCAGGGAATACGTCACTGGCGATTGGAAAGTCAACCAGTTCGCGTATTCTCCTGTCTTCCAGCATCGTTCGGCGAAACTCAGACAATCCAAGCCCGCTCGCCATCCAGCGAGAAGGAATAATCATCGTTAAAAAGCGCGGCTTCAACTTCTTTGCTTGATCTACAAACTTGTTGTAAATGGGAATATCGCGAGTCCCACCATCCGAACCCAACTGATACGGTGGATTGCCGATAATGACATCGAATTGCATGTTGAAAATCTCCTCTGGCGCTTCTGTATGAATAAACTGGTAGGCGTGCGTTTCCAACGATGGGTCGCGGTCGTATTCGTGCAAACTCGCGCCGCAAAATTTACAACGTTCGCCTTCCCAAACGTGAATCACGCGCTTGAACAAAATATTGCCGTCGGGCGAGTCAAAGCCCTCACAGACCGAATATTTGCCGTTCGCCTTCTTCGAGCAATACAAACTGCGCCGCGTCAGCAGGGCGGTCAGGTCGGTGATGGCAATGCCGAATAATTGCTTGGTGAAAATGTGATTGATGCGCTTTTGCTGGTTCGGGATTTCGTCCTTCAAGCCTTCCATTAATCGCTTGGCGATCTCGCGCAGGAAGACTCCGCTTTTTGTGGCGGGGTCAAGAAACGTGGCGTTTTTGTCGCGCCAGATTTCAGGCGGGAGCAAATCCAGCATTTGGTTGGCGATGTTGGGCGGCGTGAAGACCTCGTCGTTGCTCAGGTTGGCAAGGCAGGTCAGCACGTCGGGGTTGTAGGTGTTGAACATGCGCTAATTTCCCAATAGAAATTTTCTGGTTAGGAATTCAACAGGAATATTTTGCTCCTGCGGCAGGTAAATGGAAGCCTGCACATTCATTTTGAAAAGATAACGGCACATCAGCGGACCCATGTCATTCCAATCCAGTCCGCCCAGCCCACAGCCGAGAGCGGGCATGGCAATGGACTGAATGCCCTCCGTTTTATAATTTGCCAGAAGCCATTCCAGACCTGTCTCAATCCCTTTTGCGTCTGAGCCTTCCCTCCAGTGCGCTTTGGTGGGGAATAACAAAAACCATTTGTTAGCATTCAAATTGGGCAGTGAAAGCGGCTCGTCCGCCAAATCTTCATCCAGCGAGGCTTCGCGCTTATAAAGATACGGCTTGCCCATCGCCAGCGTTTTGTCCCTGCAAACATCCTGATAGACCACATACATATCGGGGAATTGATATTTTGCCCGCGAAGCCAGCCCCTTGCCCATCACCCCCACCGTGTTCACGCTCACGGTCAAGGTTTGCATTTGCGAGAAGAACATGTCGCCATCCACCCACGCGAGTTTATCGGTGATCGCGCCGTGCCGGCGCGGCTGGAAAAACATGTGCGGCTCGACCACCACCTCGACGGGAAACGATAGTCCGCTCAGCGCGGGGCGAATCCGCTCGGCGACCGATCCGCTGACGACATATATCGAATGAATAGCGAACGGCGAGATTCCATTTGGAATAAGGCACTCCGCCATGATTTTCCGTTTTGTGCCGTCCTCGGTCTTCCACCAATCGCTGTTGATGATCTGCCAATACTCGCCGTTGATATTTTTCAAACCTGTTTTCACATCCACCAGTTGTGATAATGAATGCGCCGCATTGCCCAGTGAAATAAACGAGTCCTTTGCCTCCAGAATTTGCGGCTTAATTCCCAAAATAACCACATCGTTTTTGTTCGTTTCGTTCAGCACTTTGTACAGCATGGGATTGCGCGGCTGAAAATACACGTTGGCGTATTCCCACAGGCTTTTATGATCGGGCGTCGCGATCTGCTCTCGATTGGCGACAATTTGAGCGTTGTACACGGGCGTAAAAGAGATTCCCTGCGCCGTGATCTGCCGATGGGAAAGAATTCCATGCTGTAACATGGAGGTCAGGTTATCAATGTGGGTGATGTAGTACAGGCTCTTGACGTTGTTCCTTGCCATGCCTACTCCTTCGCCTCTTCGCTGACTCTCAAAAAATGAATCGGCGGATAACTGCGCGTCTCGGTCGGCAAAAAGACCTTTTCGCCCGTATCCGATACCAGCGCGTTTTTGGAAAATAGATCAAGCTGGCTGGTCCTGTTCGATTCGCTGGGCAATAACTCGGCAAAGACGAAGTCGCGTCGCTTGATCAGACTGTTATTGAAAGGAAACGACCATTCGGCGAAAATGATCTGATGCGGGTTCGCGCCGACGGTTTTCAAATCCAGCGCGTCGCCCCAGATGATGTTCTTTTCAAGGATGAATTTCAAGGCGCGGCGCACGCCGTTCTTTGCTTTTTGTTTGAAGAGCGCCGTGTACTTTTCATTGGCGATGTCAAACAAACGCCTGCGGCAGGCGATGACGTTATCTTCTAAAATATCAATGCCGTAGATGGACGAGATCGCCGAAACAAGATTACGCTCGAAATCCAACTGGCTCCTGCGATATTTCTTTTCGACGACTTGCAGTTTTCGATTCAGAATCTCGGTTAGAAAGTTTCCCGTCCCGCAGGCGGGTTCAAGGAAGCGCGAGTCGATCCGCTCGGTTTCCTGCTTCACCAAATCCAGCATGGCGTTCACCTCGCGCGGGCTGGTGAACACTTCGCCGTGATCGGCGACACGCTGTTTGGAGACGACTTGTCGATTCATTGGAGAGGAAATTTTACCTCGAATGGTCGCGTAAATACCAACCCGCCTTTTCCAACTGCGGATCTATCAATTCCTTGCGGGTACGTTCTTCGCTGATGCGGCGCAAAGACCCACCTCGTAATTTGGGATGTTCCAATTATAAGACGAAAGATGCCCCCTCGAATTTCCGTAAAATTGCAGAAGAAAACGCTTCAAGAACTTCATTCGCTTCTCTTTCCCCCCGTTCTCCCGCCTTTCAAATCAAATCCCACCTGTTATAATATGCGCCCGGAGGCTTTTTCATGGAAATTACCTGGTATGGACACTCCTGTTTTCGGCTCACCGAGCGCAATTTCGCCGCGGTGGTGACCGATCCCTTCGACAGCAAGTCCATCGGCTATGGCCCTCTCAAACTCAAAGCCGATATTGTCACCGTCAGTCACGACGCGCCGGGGCATAACTTCACCGATGGGGTCAAGGGATTTTCGCACACCATCGACGGGCCGGGCGAGTTCGAGATCGGCGGCGTGTTCATCACCGGCGTTCAAACCGATAGCGGTAGTAATAATCATAAGAAGAAAAAGGATGCGGCGCGCAACACGCTCTACGTCTTCGATTACGACGGCATCACTGTAGCGCATCTGGGCGACCTTCAGCAGGTGCCGTCTCAGGCGGAGATCGAAGCCCTGGGTACGGTCAACGTGGCTTTGGTCCCGGTGGGAGGCGGGGGCGGTTTGAACGCGGCCAAAGCCGCGGAAGTGGTCAGCCTGCTCGAGCCGAATCTGGTCGTGCCGATGCATTATTCCACGCCCGCCGTAAAGGTGAGTCTCGAGTCGCTCAACAAATTCCTGAAAGAAATGGGACTGGGCAAAACGGAAGCCCAGCCGTCGCTCAAAGTCACTCGTAGTGGACTGCCCGAAGAAACGCGCGTGGTTGTGCTGGATTATCAAAAAGGATGACGAGTGCCGGTTAAAGTTTTAATGACCTGGGATATTTCCCCGGATCACGAACAGGAATATTTCGAATTTGTGATCGGCGAGTTCGTGCCGGGCGTTCAACGTCTTGGCTTACAGCCCGCCGAAGCGTGGGCCACGCTGTACGGCTCGTATCCGCAAATTCAAGTGACCCTGTTGGCCGACAGCGTTTCGCAGGCGCGCGGCGTCCTGGCCTCCAACGATTGGGGACAACTGCAGGATCGCCTGTTCGCTTATATCAAGAACTACACGTGCAAAGTGGTGCCGGCGCGCGGCGGTTTCCAATTTTAATGAACCGGGCAATGAAGCCCGCTAAAAACGATCGAAGAATTTCACCGACTTGTGAATAACCCCCAATCTCTTTCCAAATGGCGGCCGCGCTTCTTTTGGCTGGCGGCAATCGAAAGCGCGGTCGCACTGGCCGCGCTTCTTTCTATCCCCTCCGAAGGCGGGCTTTTCGGTTTTTCTCCCGCGCGGCTGGCATTGCTCGGGTTGTTGATTGCTTTTTGTGTTTTGTGGATTTTCCTGGCTCTGCGCGTTAACCGTTTCGCGGATCGGTTTTCCGCTCTCGTCTCTCTCCGTTATATTTTTCTTTCTGCGTTTCTTGCCCTGACCTTTAGCCTGCTCCTGTTCCTTCTGCGTTACCTCGACCCCGAGCGGCTTCTGCCGATCTGCCAGCGCTTGAGTCCGTTATTATTTTATCTGCTGGCGCTTTCGATTCAATTTTGTCTCTTTTTGATTTTCCTAAAAAACGGGTTTCATCCCGAGACCCTCGCGGCGCGCAAACCATTATGGCTTCCCGCGCTGACTGCCTTTGCCGCCTTTATGCTGATTTTTCTTTTCATCGCCGTTACGCGCCTCGGCCTCACGCCCGATTCCGCTTATTGGGGCGAGCCGGGAGTCCCGATTCAAGGCTGGCAATTCGCGCTGGCTTTACTCGGCGGTGGGACAACCTTTCTGGTTTCGCTTAAGCCCTCCCGTCCTTTTGCTTTCCACATTCCTCTTTCTTTTCGTATTTGGCTGATCGCGGTCGTCATTTGGCTCAGTGTTCCCATGAATGTGGTCAAGAACAGCTTTTACGTTTCGATGGACCCGCCTACGTATCAGCCTTTTCCGTACTCCGATGCAGGCTATTACGATTCGATGGCGCAAAGCCTGTTGATCGGTTATCCGTATCAGGGCGATATTCCCACGCGGCCGCTGTATATCGTTCTGCTGGCGTTCCTGCATTTGCTCTTCGGTCAGAACTTCAATCTGATCATCGCCGGGCAGACGCTTGTCTTGGCGTTTATCCCGGTGACGCTTTACTGGCTGGGAGCAAAACTCCACAGCCGCGCCGCCGGTGTGACGGCCGCCCTGTTGTTCATCTTCCGCGAATGGACCACACTGCTGGTCTCTTCCGACACGCGCGTTTCGAACACTAAAACCTTGCTGGTGGACTTGCCGACCCTGCTGTTGGTATTGCTCGCTTGTTACTTCGTTCTGCGCTGGCTGGAAAAGAAAGATGCGGGAAGCGCGCTCATCGCGGGCGGCACATTCGGATTGCTGTTATTGCTCCGCACACAGTCCGCGCTGTTACTGCCGCTGATTCTTTTGTTTGCCGCGCTTACTTTGGCGTTTTCACCGCCGAACCCTCAGGTTGCAAAAGCACAAAATTATTTTTCCCGTTTCAAACCCTTCCTTCTTCTTTCTCTATTCTTCCTGCTCGGCTTGCTGTTGAGTGTCGCGCCGTGGCTCTTTCACAACTACCTCGTCACCGGCCGCTTCACCTTCGATGCGCCGTTTCAATATAAAGTGCTGGCGAGTCAATACGCTTATACGGGCAACCTCGATATCGGAAACTTGAATTTGGAAGGCAAGGGACTGGGGCAGATCCTCTTTCAATTCCTGCTCAAGGATCCCGGCTTTGTGTTCGGCTTTATCGCCAATCACTTTCTGGCCGGGCAGGTGGGCGGGATGCTGGCCCTGCCGTTGATCGAATCCTACAACGGCCTCTTTGCGCCGCTGAATTTGTATTGGCTGAAGTTCGACGGTCATCTCGCCTGGTACAACGTGACGCTGATGCTCGTGTATCTGGCGGTCATCGCTTTGGGTGTTGGTGTAAGTTGGAAACGCTGGCGCTGGCTTGGGCTTCTCCCGCTGGGATTCAACCTCGCGTATGCGCTGGCGACCGCCATCGGCCGTTTCTCCGGCTGGCGTTACGACCTGCCCGCCGATTGGGTCGCTTATTTCTATTTTGCGATTGGCTTCGCGGAGATGATTTTCATATCGGCTTCTTTGTTCGGCGCGGGGAATCAGGAAGCTCAAAGCTCTAAAAATACTTCTCAGCATCCTGCACGCTTTTCCATCTTTGCTCTGGGAGTCTTGTTTGCGTTGATTGGAAGCCTGCCGTGGCTGGTAACACGTCTCGCTCCGCCGCGCTACGCGGACCAAACGTCCGTGACTTTGGAGTCGAAGATCACTTCGCTTCCCGGCGCGCCCGCGGTGAGCGACATTCGCTCCTTCCTGTCGCGACCGAACGCTGTGATTCAAATCGGCGAGTTGCTTTACCCGCGTTTCTATTATCGCGGCGTGGGGCTGACTTCCACCCATGCCTGGCCCTCGTACGCGGTGCGCGATTTTCCGCGCATGGGTTTTCTGCTGTTGAATCGAACGCGCGTCGACGCGCTCTTTCGTACGAAAGACCCGCTCCTGTTTCCGCAGGGCGCGGACGCCATTGTCCTGGCCTGCCAGCGCGGGGATTATCTGGATGTTCGTTTGATCGTCTTCCCGGCCTCGGAAACGTTCTACCTCAACGCGCCCCTCTCTCAACCCTGCAATTGACCGCTGAAATGTCCCGCCTCTCTTCCCGACTTCTAACCTGGTACCGCGTCAACAAACGCAAACTCCCTTGGCGCGACCTGCCGCGCCGCGATCCCTACGCGGTATGGGTCTCGGAGATCATGCTTCAACAGACGCGCGTCGAGACGGTAATTCCCTATTTCGAAAAGTGGATGCGCCTCTTTCCGACGATCCAAATTTTGGCCGCCGCCTCCGAACAGGAAGTGTTGAACGTTTGGGAGGGGCTGGGTTATTACAACCGCGCCCGTAACCTGCACAAGGCCGCGCAGATCGTGACGGAAAAATATCATGGCGAACTGCCGCGCGATTTGAGCGAACTCCATAAACTACCGGGAATTGGGCGTTATACGGTCGGCGCGATCGCTTCGATGGCCTTCGGCATGGACGAGCCGACTCTCGACGGGAATTTGCGGCGCGTGTTCGCGCGTCTCTTCGACGTGACCGAACCCGCCGATTCGCCTGCAGGCGAAAAAACTTTATGGAAGCTGGCGGCGGAGAATTTGCCGAAAGGCGCGGCGGGCGATTACAACCAGGCGTTGATGGACCTCGGCGCGACGATCTGTTTGCCGAAGAATCCGCGTTGCTCGATTTGTCCGCTGATGAGACTTTGCAAAGCGCGCATCGCGAGCACGCAGGAACAGCGTCCCGTCCTCAAGCCGAAGAAGAAAACGCCGCACGTTATCCATGCGGCGGGGGCGATCGTACAACGCGGGCGCGTATTGTTGGCGCGGCGTCCGTCGAAAGGTTTGCTGGGCGGGCTGTGGGAATTCCCAAACGGGCGGGTGAGCGGCGATCCGGCGCGGGATTTGACGAAAGCCTTGAAAACGGAATACCGGCTCAAGGTCCGCAGAGGGGACGCGCTGGGAATCGTTCGGCACGCGTACACCCATTTCAAAATCACGGAGCACGTTTTTTATTGCGCGCCGCTTTCGATTCCCAAAGAGAAGAATTTGAAATGGGTGCGGATCGAGGAACTGGAGGATTACCCGATGGGGAAGATAGACCGGCAGATTTCCCGAATGTTATCGGTCGGTTAAGACCTGCTCAACGTAACGAACACCATCGGCCGGCGTTTGGTCTCTTCATACAGATATGACTTGACCGCGTTGGCGATGTCTTTTTCGCTGTCGAGTTCGTTGCCGTTCGCTAGCTCCATTACATGTTTGCGCACGCCGGGGATCAGGCGTTCGGCGTCTTCGGGGGAGAGGAAGCCGCGCGTGATGATTTCCGGTTTTTGCTGTAACCGCCCGGAGAGTTTGTCCACGCTCAAGTCGATGAGCAGGATGCCGTTGCGCGCCAACTGGCCGCGCTCGCGCATAACGTCGTAATCAATGTCGCCGATCGATTCGCCGTCCACGAAAACGTAATCGCCGGGAATGCGCTGACCGAGGCGTAAATTGCCCCCGGAAAGTTCCACGATCTGTCCGTTTTCGACCACCACGATCTTGTCTTCGGGAATCCCGACCTGCTTCGCCAACTCAGCGTGACGCGTCAACTGGCGTAATTCGCCGTGAATGGGCATGAAGTGTTTGGGGCGCACGAGATTGATCAGCAGTTTTTGCTCTTCCTGACTGGCGTGGCCGGAAACGTGCACAGCCGCCACCGAATCGTAGATCACTTTCGCGCCGCGGCGCAGTAAGCGGTTGATGGTTTTGCTGATGGTCTCCTCGTTGCCGGGGATCGGATGCGAGGAAAGCACTACCGTATCGCCGGGCTTGAGATCGAACTGGCGATTCGTTCCCGCCGAAAGCCGTCCCACAATAGACGAGGGCTCGCCCTGTGAGCCGGTGCACATGAGCACCACTTTATGATCTTGCATGTGCAGAGCCTGGTCAATTGGCACGATCATATTGTCGGCAATTTCCAGATAACCCAGCTTGCGCGCGATCTTCACATTATCCACCATGCTCGGACCGGCAAATGCCATCTTACGGCCATGTTTGGCGGCCGCGTCGGCCACCTGTTGAACGCGCGAGATCAACGAGGCGAAAGTCGCGACGATCACGCGTCCCTCGGCTTCAGCCATCACTTTGTCGAAAGCCGGGCCGATGACCATTTCGGATGGAGTCCAGCCGGGACGTTCGGCGTTGGTCGAATCGGAGAGCAGTAAATTCACGCCGCGTTGGGAGAACTCGGCCAGCTTGGAGTAATCGGTCGGCCAGCCGTCCACGGGCGTGTGATCGAATTTGAAATCGCTCATGTGCACCACGAGTCCGGCGGGTGTGGTGATGCCCACGCCGACCGCGTCGGGAATCGAGTGGCAGACGTGGAATGTTTCGATCTTGAACGGCCCGATTTGAAGAGTCTCGTTGGCGTTCATCGTGCGCAGTTCGGCGCGGTCGAGGCCGCCGTTGCGCGCCAGTTTGGCCTCGATCAGGCCGCGGGTCAGGGGAGTGGCGTACACCGGCACGGGGATGTCGTTCAATACATGCTGGATCGCGCCGATGTGATCCTCGTGTCCGTGCGTGATGATCAACGCCAGCACACGGTCGGCCTTATCCATCAAATACTCGTAGTCGGGGATGATGTAATCCACGCCGAGCATATCGTTCTTGGGGAACATGATGCCCGCGTCGACCACGATGATGTCGCCGTTGTAATCGTAGGCCATCATGTTCTTACCCACTTCCCCAAGGCCGCCCAGGGGAATGATTTTCAATTTTTCTTTCTTACTCATTTGGTTTTCAAACCTCACTTAACTTAAAAAGATAATTCACCGCCATTGGCGGAAAAATTCAAATATATACAAAAAGACCCCTGCTGACTTGCTCGCGGGGGTCCATCCACTTGCGATTGTTTCTTCTCAAACAAATGACGCCTCGGCGCCATGAAAGTCAAATCCAACGCTGAAAGTATAGCAGGCTGGGCGGTTTTTGTCAAAGCCGAATTTATAGACAACGCCGGAACCGAAAACTTACGCCTCTTTTCCGATCTCGAACCTGCTCCGCTTCGAGCGGCGCTTTCTCCCCGATGCCCTTCCCGGATAAAGCCGACACAAATTGACATCCTTTCGGCTCTCATGTACACTTCCGTCATGGACATTGACCTTGACCTGTACCGTCACGAAGTGCGTGTCGCATCGAATCCGCTGGTGAGACTCTCGGCGCTGGATATTTCGCCCGATCATCCCCAGCGGACGATTGTTTTTATCCACGGATTCGGCGGACAGGCCATGCAGTGGCGGCACCAGCTGAATCGATTCTCTTTGCAGAACCGCGTGATCGCCCTCGATCTGCGCGGCCACGGACTCTCGGATAAGCCGTCCAAAGGATACGATATGCCGCGCATCCAACACGACCTCGAGACCGCGTTGGATGTGTTGAAGGTCGCCGGTAAATTCGTGCTGGTGGGACATTCTTTCGGAGGCGCCATTGCCACCGACTTCGCACTGAATCATCCCGAACGCGTCGAGCGGCTGGTCCTGATCGCGACGGCAGGGGAATTCAGACTGAATCCGTTCTACCGCCTGGCGTTGCATTTGCCCGATTGGGTATTGCGCGCCCTGGGCCTGTTCACGCGCAGTTGGCTTTCCGCGCCGCCTCACGCGTTGAAACCGCTTTATCTGAAGAATTTATCCAAATGGTCCGGCTGGGATAAGTTCGGAAGTTTGCAAGTTTCCACGCTCGTCATTCGCGGGCATCGCGACCGGGTCTTTGAACGGCCCGCGTTTCAGCGGGTGGCGCAATCCATTCCGGGCACGGAGGACGCGGATATAGGGGTATCCGGTCATTTGGTCATGCTGGAGCGGCGCGAAGCGGTTAATCGCGCCCTGGAGCGTTTTCTTTCGGATGAAGTTCAACGATCCTGGCGCGATGCGGAACGCGCGAGGGATAAAAAATCGGCAGATCGAAAAGCGATACGGAAACAGCGCCCGTGGCTGACGTATTATGAGGCGGGTGTGCCTTATACGATTGGTATTCCGCACATTCCGCTTCATCATCTTTTACGTTCCTCGGTGAGACGTTTTCCGTTGCGTCCGGCTATTTTCTTCGAGGGCGTGCGGCTTTCGTATCGGCGGCTGAATCACGAAGCCAATCGTTTCGCGAACGCCCTGCTCGCCTTGGAAGTGGGGCGGGGCGCGCGCGTGGTTTTGTTACTACCGAATATTCCACAGTTGGTGATCGGATTCTTCGGCGCGATGAAAGCCGGCGCGGTGGTGGTTTTTATTCCGCCGATGACCGAGCCGGAGGAACTGACGAAGCAGATCAAGGAGGTGGAAGCCAGCGTGCTGGTGACGCTTTCTTCGTTGGCGGGTTTGGCGCGTCAGATTCAACAGACCAGCGGCGTCCCTCACGTTGTCCTTACCGATCCTGCGGATTATCTTGTATTCTATAAAAAGTGGATTTCCCGCTGGCGCAACCGCGGCTTCAATCTGGCGAACGCGCTGTGGTTTCGCCGCTGGCTGCGCGGCGAATCTGATAGATCTCCGGCGGTTGAGGTCGCGCCCGAGGATTTGGCTGTGATTCAATATACCGGCGGCACAACCGCGCAATCCAAAGGCGTGATGCTTTCGCATCGCAATCTGGTGGCGAACGCCTTGCAAACGCGCCACTGGATGCCGGGCGCGGTGGAGGGACGCGAACGCTTTTTGTGCGCGGTGCCCATGTTCCATAGTTACGGCCTGACCGCCGCGTTGAATGTCCCGGTGGCGTTGGGCGCGGCCATGATTCTAAAGCCGAAGTTTCAGACGCTGGATATTCTGAAAGCCATCCGGCGTTATCGCCCGACAATTTTCCCCGGCGTGCCGAGCATGTATCTTTCGATCAATAATTATCGCGGCGCGCGCAAATACGGGATTAAATCCATCAGAGCCTGCGTGAGCGGTTCCGCGCCTCTGCCTGTGGAGGTGCAGGAGGCCTTCGAGAAATTGACGCGCGGCCGGCTCGTCGAAGGATATGGACTGACCGAGGCCTCGCCGATCACACACGCGAATCCGCTTGAAGGCCAGCGCAAGGTTGGAAGCATCGGCGTGCCGTTGCCCTCCACCGAAGCCATGGTGGTGGACCTCGTCAGCGGCAGGAAGCAGGTCAAGGCCGGGCAGATCGGCGAACTGGCGGTGCGCGGTCCGCAAGTGATGCTGAGTTATTGGAAAGATCCCAAAGCCACCGAAAAGGTCATCACCGAAGATGGCTGGCTTCTCACCGGCGATGTGGCGCAAATGGATTCGGAGGGTTATTTTCGCATCATTGCCCGCAAAGCAGACATGTGGTACGCTTCACGTACCAAACCGGGTAAGCCCTCCTTCCCACGCGACATCGAAGAAGTGATCTACGAGATTCCGCAGGTTCGTGAAACTGCGGTAGTGGCGGTGGCGGGACGTCCGTTTGCTTTTATCATCGCGGGACGCGAACGCCCCGCGCCCGAAGCTGTGATCGCATATTGCAAGCGCCGCCTGCCGCCTCAACTGGTGCCGCGCTTCGTGATCTTTATGGACGATTTTCCGCGCACTTTTATCGGTAAAGTGTTGCGGCGTGAGTTAGCCAAACGATATGGAAACGTCTCTGCAGAATGATTTTATTCTTCCCGCGCAAACCAATTTAATCGAAATGGGGCAGGGCGCGCCGGTCGTGATGATTCACGGTCTGGCGGCCTCCCTGCACGATTGGGACGAGCTGATCCCCGAACTGGTTCGGCATCATTATTCGGCTTATGCGTTCGATTTATTGGGCCACGGTGAAAGCGCGCATCCCAAATCGCGTGCTTATCAAATGGATTGGATGCTCGATCATTTAACAGCCTGGATCGATTCGCTTCATTTGACTCAAGCTCCCGTACTAATTGGTCATTCCCTTGGCGGATATCTGGCTCTCGATTACGCGCGCCGCTTCCCCGCGCGGACCCGGGGCCTGATTCTCGTAGACCCGTTCTTCCGCGTCTCTCAGTTGCCTCCGCTGTTACGACTCTCGTATCGTCAACCGGCGATTAACATGGCGATCATACAATGGATGCCTCAATGGCTCCTGCGGTTGGTGATTGATTGGACCAGCCTTTCGATGGGACATAGCAACGGCGGCGCGCATAATCTCCCCGCGCACATCCGCGCGCAAACCGCGTTGGATTACAAACGCACCGCGCCGGGCGTTTATAACCTGCCCGGTCACGCCGCAGATCTTACGCCTTATTTATCCTCGATCACACAGCCGACTCTCGTTGTGTGGGGCACGCGCGACAATACGTTGAGTCCCGCTTCGTTTCAAGAGCTGATTAAACTCCTGCCGCACGCGCAGGAAAAATCCATCCGCGCGGGGCATGTGCCGCATCAATCGAACTCAACCGAGTTCGATGCTCTGGTGTTGGAATTCCTGAGTCAGCTTTCGGGATAAGACCGTCTGACGTAGTGCGGCTGAAAATTTTAAGATAATTCACCCGTTCGTCCTCTTGAATCGTTCCATCGTTTGTGCTACAATCTTCCAACATCGCACTAGATGTAGGGGGGCTCAGGCAAATCGCCCGTACATCTGGCGATGACATTTGTTCTATACTGGAGTTCGTTTCGAAATGCGCTGTCCGTATTGCCAACATGATGACTCGAAAGTGCTCGACACATCCCACGACAGCCATGGGGGTATCCGCCGACGCCGAGAGTGTTTGAAATGTGGACAGCGTTTTAGCAGTTACGAACGGCCGATTTTAGCCGCCCCCTTATTGATCAAACAGGATGGCACGCGTGAAGAATTCGAGCGCGAGAAGTTGGCGCGTGGCATTCGTATCGCCTGTGCCAAGCGGCCGGTCTCCGCGGCGGATATCGAGCGTTTGATCGGACAGGTGGAGTCGCAACTGCAGAAGATGGGCAAGGCCGAGGTTTCCTCCCGCGTGGTTGGCGATTTGGTGATCAATGGCTTGAAGGAACTGGATCAGATCGCTTACATTCGGTACGCGATCGTTTACTTGGGGTTGGACGATCTGCACGCGTTGCGCAGTGAAATTGACCGATTGCTCGAAGGCTGATTCAAGGCAGTTATCTCTTCCATTTTGGCGAAGAGACACTGCCTATTTTTGTATCACATTACGCAGTGGATTCATTATTTCACCTTAGAGGAGAGTCTATATGGTCGCAAAAACTGCATCGATAACGTCAGTCAAGGCGAAACATGGACTGCTTCCCACCCCGTCCATGCCCAAAGGATTGCCGAAGGCGCAGCTGACCGAAAACGCCCGTCAGGTGCTGACGAAGCGCTATGTGCGCCGCGGCGACGATGGTCAACCCGCCGAAACTGTGGAGGAGATGTTCTGGCGCGTGGCTTATCATGTGGCGAAAGTGGAGGAGATGTGGGCAGGCGATGGGATCGAACGCGCCAAAGAGTTCTATCGCTTGCTGACCAGCAAAAAGTTCTTTCCCAACTCTCCGACGTTCACCGGCGCAGGCACGCCGCTCGGACAACTGGCCGCGTGCTTCGTCCTGCCCATCACCGACGATATGGGCCGCGACAGCGCTGGCATCTTTCAGACTTTGCGTGACGCAGCGTTGATTCAGCAAACGGGCGGCGGGAACGGTTTTTCGTTCTCGCGTTTACGTCCCAAAGGCGCGCTGGTGAAATCCTCGGCGGGGCAGGCCACGGGACCGGTTGGATTCCTGCGCGTGTACGATCATGCCTTTGGCGAGATCGCGCAAGGCGGCACGCGACGTGGCGCGAATATGGGCGTACTGCGCGTCGACCATCCCGATGTGGAAGAATTCATTACCTGCAAGACGGATGAAAATCAAATCACGAATTTCAATATCTCGGTCGGCATCACGGACGCGTTCATGCGCGCCGTGCGCGAGGATACCGAATGGGAGCTTCGCTTTCCCGATACGATCGAAATGAAGAATCGCAAATTCAGCGGCACGCTCGAACAGGCGGAGGCGGCGGGGATTCCGATTCGCACGTATAAAAAAGTCCGAGCGCGCGAGTTGTTCGCCAAGATCGTGAGACAGGCGCATCATAATGGCGAGCCGGGCGTGCTGTTTTTGGACGCCTCCAACCGCAGTAATCCTGTTCCGCATTTATATCCGCTCGAGGCGACCAATCCGTGCGGCGAACAATGGCTCGGCCCGTACGAGAATTGTTGTTTGGGTTCGGTAAATTTAAACGAACACTGCGGTCCCAACGGCACCGTGGATTGGGAGGCTTTGCGGCAATCGGTTGTCACTGCCACTCGCTTCCTCGACGACGTGGTGGAGGCCAACGCGTACGTACCGGCCGTTCCGCAATTAAGCGAGGCCGCACACCGCGCCCGCCGTATTGGATTTGGCATTATGGGCCTGGCCGACTTGATGTATCACGCGGGTGTGCGCTACGGCTCGCGGGAAGGGCAGGAGTTCGGCGCGCAGGTAATGGAGTTCGTGCGCTATCACGTTATGCAGACCAGCATTGCATTGGCCGAGGAACGCGGCCCGTTCCCTGCCATTGAAGGCTCGATCTACGATATGGACAACATGACCTGGACTCCGCCTCAGTCGCTGGTCGCTTACTCGCATGACTGGAACAGGCCGGAGGTCCTCTGGGAGGCGGTGGTGGACGGCATCAAGAAGCATGGCATTCGCAACGCCGCACAGACCACCGTCGCGCCGACCGGAACGATTGCCACCGTGGCCGGGTGTGAAGGCTATGGCTGTGAGCCGGTCTTCGCGCTGGCGTATATTCGCCATGTAAACGATAACGGCAAAGATTTGCAACTCACTTATGCCAGCCCGCGCTTTGATGAAGCGCTCAAAAAATTGGGCCTCGGCGAGGAGAAACGTCAGGAAGTGGTGGAACAGGTGATGCGCGACGGCACTTGCCAAAATATCGCCGAAATTCCACAGGCTGTGCGCGATACGTTTGTCGTCTCGGCGGATATTACCGCCGAAGAACATGTGCGCATGCAGGCCGCCCTGCAAGCCTTTGTGGATAATTCGTTATCGAAAACCGTGAATTTCCCAGAAGGCGCGGTTGAGGAAGATGTGGCCCAAGCTTATATGCTGGCCTGGGAGCTGGGCTGTAAAGGCATCACTGTATATGTGACCGGCTCACGCAATAAAGTGGTCCTGGAGACGAACGCCACCGCGCAGAAGAAACAGGAAAATTCTGAAGCGGTCGTTCCTGCCGCCCCCGCGCCTGTCATCTGGCATGAGACGAAGAAACCGCGTCCCAAAGCGCTGACCGGCAAAACGTACAACGTCGAGACTCCGCTAGGCAAGGCCTTCATCACCATCAACCAAAACGGCGGCGAACAGCCCTTTGAAGTGTTCATCAACACCGCCAAGGCCGGTTCGGAGACCGCGGCGGTGTCCGAAGCGATCGGGCGTCTGATCTCCTATATTTTGCGGATCGCCAGCCCGGTCGTTCCAACGGAGCGTATGCGCGAGATCGTGCGTCAGTTGGCAGGCATCGGCGGTGGAAGGTCGCTGGGCTTCGGCCCGAATCGAGTCCGTTCCCTGCCGGATGGAGTCGGTCAGGTGTTGGAGACCTATCTGCGCGAAAAGGACGGCCTGACTTCTGAAGTGACCGAGGAAAAATCGAACGGCAATGGCGGTCACACGTTGGAGGCGGAAGCCGAACGCGCCAAGTCGTCCGCCTCGTCGCTCAAGATCGGCGATCTATGTCCGGAGTGCGGCGAAGCGGCAGTTGTCAATGAAGAAGGCTGTAGAAAGTGTTATGCTTGCGGATATAGCGAGTGCTAGCAGGAGAATCTTTTATGCCCAACGATGAACTTCGTCAATTGCTCGAAAAACTTCATACGGAGATCGGCCGCTCGCAAGCCGTGGACTCGGAAAGCCGCGAATTACTGCGGCATCTCGAAGAAGACATTCGCACTTTGCTCACGCGCACGGGGAAAGGCCAGCCTGCCGGTTTGACAGGACGCCTGGAGGAGGCCATCGGCACATTGGAGGTCTCCTATCCCGCGCTGACGCAAATGCTCTCGGAGTTGTTGACGATTTTGAGCAACGCGGGAATTTGAGCCTTGTATTCGTGCCACTCATCAACGATTTCTTCACCGCAAAGATGAAGCCATGAGTCCCAAGCTGATTCCCGCCGCGGAACGCATCGCCCGCGCCCGCAAGTTGATTCAACAGGCCAGAGAACTGCCGCCTCCCGAGGGACTTGGCCGCAGTGACATCGCTTTTATCGCGCAGGTGAAAGATCTGTTGCGGCAGGCGCGTGAACTGGTACAGTTCATCCCCAAGACTCCAACCGCCACAGCCGAAATGAAAGAAGAAGTCAAAAGGATTTACGCCGAGGCCGAACAGGCTGACCGCGAAATCTTGCATTGATTCCATTGATCAGCGCTGAAGTTTTTTAACGACAGCTTGCGCGCCAACCAACGAACGAATCAAAACGGGCGAATTCTCTCGCCCGTTTTTTGTTGTGCGCTGTGCGAACTCATTGTTCCGAGATCGTCACACTTTCAATCGCATCGCCGGTGAAAGCGGGATTTTGATTCGGGTCGCGGCGTGTGATGCCGTTCACCACGTCCATGCCGCTGATCACCTGTCCAAAGATGGTGTAATCCCTTTCCTGCAGGGGCGCGGGGCCGAAAGTGATGAAGAATTGACTGCCGTTCGTATTCGGCCCGGCATTTGCCATTGCCACCACGCCTGCCTTATCGAAGGCCAGATCGTTCACCTCGTTTACAAATTCATAGCCCGGGCCCCCACTGCCTGTTCCGGTTGGATCGCCGCCCTGCGCCATGAAACCTTCGAGCACGCGGTGGAAAGTGGTGCCGTTATAAAATCCCTGTTTGGCAAGAAAGACAAAACTGTTGACTGTGATGGGCGCTTTATCCGCATATAGTTGAACGACGAACTCGCCGCCCTTCGCCATCTTGAAATTGGCAAAATATTTTTTATGCACGTCGATGGTCATTGGCGGTGACGACGACCATTGCTTTGTCCCCACGGCTTGAAACGAGTCGCTGGCATTGGTTGTGCCGCTTTTTTGTCCCGCGCTGAAATACCAGGCCAGCGCGCTGACTACTACGACCACGACCGCGATGGCGGCCCAGCGCACATTGTTCACGCGGCGCTCGGTGCGCCTTTCGTTTTGTCTTTTGGAACGGGTTGATCTTCTTCTCGGCATACTTGGGTTCTCCTTTGCGCGCTAATTATAGCCGTTGTGCGAGTGGGGGTGTTACAATCCTTTTGATGATTGCATGGGAGTAAATATGGATCAACGACGTTTGCGCGGCCGCTATCTTCGTATCGTCATGTTCTTTATTGGGGCGTTCGCGCGTTTCATTGGGTGGGAAGTAATTCTGGCCCGCATCGGTTTCCGTTCCCTGACGCGCCGCACGCGCCGCGAACGTTTTCGGCGGGAGGCGATTCGCTTCCGCGCGTTGGCCATTCGCATGGGTGGGGTGATGATCAAGGTGGGGCAGTTCCTGTCCTCGCGGTTGGATGTCCTGCCGCCCGAGATCACCGATGAGTTGGCAAATTTGCAGGACGAAGTGCCGCCCGAGTCCTTTGCGGATATACGCGTGCTGGCTGAGCGTGAATTGGGCAAGCCTTTGACCGAAGCTTTCGAGTGGGTGGACGAGAATCCGCTGGCGGCGGCCTCCCTCGGTCAGGTTCACCGCGCCAGGTTGAGGGCGGAGGAGGATGCGGATTTTTACGAGGTAGTGATCAAAGTCCAGCGGCCGTATATCGAATCCATCGTGGACGTAGACCTGGCCGCGTTGCGTCGAGTGGGCGCGTGGCTGATGCATTATCGCCCGATCCGTGAACATGCGGATGTGCCCGCGCTGGTGCGCGAGTTTTCGACCATAGTGATGGAAGAGATAGATTATGTGCACGAGGCCGGGAATGCACGCACGTTCCTCGAAAACTTCAAAGCCGACCGTAAAGTGCGCGTGCCGCGCGTGGTGGATAGTCACAGTACGAAGCGCGTCCTGACGCTCGAAGACGTATATGCCATCAAGATCACCGATTACGAGGCCATTCGCGCGGCGGGCATCGACCCCGCACAGGTGGCGCGTAAATTATTCGATGTGTATCTTGTGCAGATCTTCGAAGACGGTTTCTTTCATGCCGATCCGCACCCGGGAAATTTATTCGTCACCCCATTGCCGCCCAAGGCTGGAGCGAAAAGCCGCGCGCCGCGCTGGCAGTTGACTTTTGTGGATTTTGGCATGGTGGGAAAGTTGTCCGAGGGACTGCGTTCCGGCCTGCGCGAAGCGGTCATCGCTCTGGGCACGCGCGACGCGGCGCGTTTGATTCGTTCATATCACACGCTCGGTTTTCTTTTGCCGAACGCCGATGCGCAAGCTTTGGAACAGACCTCGGCTATGATTTTCGACCGTTTTTGGGGCATGTCCATGAGCGAACTGCGCAAAGTGAGGCCGTCCGAGGTGCGCGATATCGGTCACCGCGTGCGCGATGTGATGTTGGAAATGCCGTTTCAGGTTCCGAATGACCTGTTGATTTTGGTGCGGACGCTGGGCATTCTTTCCGGTATGTGCACCGGGCTGGATCCGAACTTCAATTTGTGGGAGCAGTTATCGCCGTATGCGCGCAAACTGGTGGAAGGCGAGACAGATTCCGGGTTGGATGCAATTCTTGACCAGCTGGGCGAGATGGTAAAAGTGTTGGCGGCGATTCCGGCTCAGACCAGCCGCGTGCTGGCGCAAATGGAACAGGGCAATCTCACCGTTCAATCGCCGGCCATCGCGCGACAGATTCGCCTGCTCGAACATGCGGTGAACCGACTCACAGCCGGTTTGATTTTCGCCGCGCTGTTGTTGGGCGGCGTGATGTTATTCACTGCAGGGAAAGGCGTGTACGCCAATATTTTCTTTGTCTCTGCAGTGATCGTGCTGGTCTGGGTCCTCTTCTTTGGCCGCCGCAGATGATTTGTGAACGCACCGTTAAACCAAACGGGCAGGGATCGATCATCCCTGCCCGTATTTTCGGTCTGCTGTGTAAGTCTATTCTTTTTCTTCCATGCGCTGAATGGCGGCATCCAGCATGCCGCGCCAGGCTAACAGCATTTCACGGCGGGCCGACCTGTGGTGCTCGAGAAACCCTTCAGGCAACAGGGTTTTGAATCCGGCGCGGAATTCCTTTCGCGCGTTTCGGAAGTGTTCACGCGTTTCTTCGGGGATGCGGCTCCCTAACTTTTTTTCGGATGGTTTTTTATCGGCCATAAACTGCTCCTTATCGCTACGTTTTTATTATAGCACTTCGCCGGAATCCTATGGAGTGGAGGTCGTTGTTGGCGTGGCGGTCGAAGTGGGCGTGGCGGATGCGTTTGCGTTTGTGGTCGCTGTCGCAGTGGGCGAGACAGAGGCGCCGCCGATCACGACAACCACTGTTAGCGCGTCCCCGAAATATACGCCAGCCGCATCGGACATGCGCCAGGTTCCGGTAATTGTGCCGGTCTTATTGGTGGGCGCGGTCATTGGGATGGAAATCTCGTATTGGGTGCTGGGATTTACCGCTTGAGGCAGGGTCAACGTTTGACCGTTCATCGCGTCGCCGCCGATCAAAGCGAACTTGTAGCTGGTCGTCCATGGACAGGACCCGGTGTTTTGTACGCGCCAGGTCTTTGTGAAAGATTGTCCTGGCGTTACAACCGTGTTATCGGGGATGGTTACATCCGTTATGTAAACGAGCTTATTGCAAGAGTCGGCCGCGCCGCCCCCGGTGGAAGTGGCCGCCAATGTATTGATCGGGCTGACGGGAAACGGAGTGTTGGTGGGGATGGGAGCCGGGGTTTCGGTGGCGGCGGGGGCGAACAACGCGGTTTGTGTGAGACCAGTCGAAAAGGTCAAAACAGCCGCGGTTTGAATTTCACCGACGCTCTGGGTCGCAGTGGGAACCGGTGTGCTCGCGCCGCAGGCTGTCAATGTCAGGTTGATCAACAGCATGGCACTCAGCAACAAAAATATCTTTTTCACGATTTCTCCTTTCGTATAGCCAATATCACTATCACTCCGGGCAAGCTGGCTATTTTACACTAAAGCCGTCAAGCCGAAATTCGATGATTCCCCGACGATTTTTGTACGCCCAAAGAATTGTTCGATTGAATGAGAGGCGATTCCCGGCGCGCAAAGCGGCCGAATTTCCAAACGTTATTGATTCAGCCGGTTGTATTGCGCCAGAACTTCTTTCAGCTTGGCGTGCGGAAGAGCCGGAACCGTAAGTTGATTGCGCCCGGTCATGGTCTCCGCGGCCAGCATGGAATTAAGAATCGCTTCCTCGGTGGCATAGACTGCGGCAAAGAAAAGCGGATCCAGTTTTTCGTTAGCTATCGCGTTCAGGGCGACCGTCTCACTTTCGTGGCCGGGACCGGCGCCTTCGTTGGCGGTTGAAAAAGCCAGGAAGATATCGCCGGAGCCGTTTCCACCCAAAGCGCCCGTGCGCGCCATGCCCAGAGTGGCGCGTTTGGCGAGGCGTTTCAATTGATAAGGCAACAGCGGCGCGTCGGTGGCGAGAATCACGATCAACGATCCCTGCTCTTGAAATGGATTTTCTCCGTTCGTATAAGGCGCGCCGTCCAGTAAATGCCGGCCCACAGGCACGCCCGCTACAGTTAGTTGAAAACGTCTTCCGAAATTGGCTTGCACCAATGCGCCAACCGTCCAGCCGCCGAGATGCGCCGGCAATTTGCGCGAGGCGGTTCCCGTACCGCCTTTGAACTCGTAACAGATCATACCGGTTCCGCCGCCGACGTTTCCTTCCGCGATCTTGCCGGACACCGCCGATTCCAACGCGGTGGTCACGTGCTCGCGTTTCACATGGAAATTATTCAAGTCGTTCAACCAGCCGTCCGCCGTTTCGGCCACCAATGGGCAGGACCAATGTTGAAATAACCTGCTTTGTTTGATTTGCCATTCGATGACGGTATCGCGCACCAGCCCCACGCTGTGCGTATTGGTCAACATGGCCGGGCCTTCGAGAAAGCCGCCTTCCTCCACCCAGGCTGTGCCGGTCATTTCACCGTTGCCGTTGAAAGGGAACCAGGCCGCGAACACGGGATTGTGATTCTGTTTCCCGCGCGGATGAACGGCAGTTACGCCGGTGCGCACCGATTCTCCCTCGATTACAGTTGCGTATCCAACCTCCACGCCGGTAACGTCTGTGATGGCATTGTATTGGCCGGGCGTTCCCTCGAGCGGAATGCCCAGGTCGCGGGCGCGTGCTTTGGTCATGGCTTCTCCCTCGCAAGATTTACAAGTTGCTGCGCGATCCTTTGGATGACTTCATCCGGTACGCCGTCCATCGCTTTGGATTGAAGGCGCGTATCGATTCCATCGTTCACGTAATCCACCGCGATGAAGCGGCCGTCTTCGACGAGGGCGATCTCGGTGGAAAACCAATCGAGGCGGCATAGCGCGGCGATACGCAGCGTATCGTCCCTTAGCTTGGTGAGGCCGTATTGAGCTTCTTCCTCGGCTGTTACCATCGCGTGTATGTGCGTCTCCGGATTCCACCAGCAGGGATAGCACTTCCCCGCCGCGTAATAAATGCGAAACCATGCCGGATAGTCGTCGAGCAGGCGCGGATTCACTTTGGCTTGCACCAGATATTTTTGTGTTGGAAATTCCATGCGCGCATGCAGGATTTGATCGAGAGAGGACGCGTCCATTACCACGCCCTCGCCTCCGCCGCCGTTGGACGGTTTGACGACGAAACTTTCGCCCAGCGGCGATAGATCCAGCGGCGGTAGAACAGGCTGTTCGACGAACGGCGCAAGCAAAATGGTATAAGGCGTGTTGAGTCCCGCCTCGATGAATTCTAGATGCATGGTGGCCTTATCTTCGGACCAGGCCGAGAGTTCCTGCGGATTGATGCGGCGCGCTTGATGTTCGCGCGCCCAGCGGTTGATGGGAGCAAAACGATCGTCGCCTTGCGCGCGGTCGAGCAAGGTTTTGAAGGTGATCTCCCCTTTGTACAACGCGGTGATGGATGTCAATAGATTGGTGGGCGTGATCTGCCAGAGCAAAACGTCCTGCGCCACGCAGGCCGCCTCGACCATATTCACGAAATCGTCGTCATATTCCCAATACCACGGCAGACAAATATCGAAACGAGTCATTCCTTCATTATAGAAGAGGGACGCATTGCGGTCAAACTATTTGATTCGAAACCGGTTACGCCAGTTTGAATCCGATCACGAACGCCGCGCAAGTGACCAGCAATAGTAATGGGAGCGTC
>WBZO01000433.1_pt1 | contig 24935 bp, 29 predicted proteins | sample 5204261 | NCBI WGS metagenome assembly WBZO01 (sample SAMN12412400, study PRJNA552823) | activated sludge metagenome | isolation source: activated sludge from anammox sidestream of wastewater treatment plant... | place: USA: North Carolina | collected 2017-09
GGGTGTGCGGCCCGTGCCTGAGGGTGACAACAATGCCGGTCATGCTTGAGTGGGGCACGGCTCCTGGGGAGTCGTTGGAGCTGCTGTTCGTGTTCATCACGATCATCGGTTCGCTGGCTATCATGGTGGCGCTCGGCGCGTGGTGGCAGCGATAGGCAGCCCGGCCCCGGCAGTGCGCAGTTGCCCGGCCGCGATGACCGGGCGTTTCCATGCTCAGCGAGGATGCTGGTGGCGCCGGCCCTAATGTGCGTGCGCCTGGCTCCCGCGGCGCTGGCCACGGTGGTGTTGCTCGCCTGCGGCAGCGGCCGCGCGCCCGAGACCGACCCCGCCCGTCGCATTTGGAGCGGTCCCACCGCTGCGGTATCCTCCGAAGGCGTCACCATCTACGACCGGCGCGAGATCGCGCAGAAGGTCACGTACCCGACCTGTATCACGGCCGGTACAGCCAGCTTCCGCTTCGGTGACGTCAGCCGCACGAACACCAGCTTCGTTGTCCCGGCCGGCCTGTTTGAATCGGGGTACTATCTTGACCGCTGGCGGCTGCTGGTGGCGGCCGGCACGCCGGAGACACAGCCGAAGGTGTTCGTCTCCGCTCTAGGCGCCACCGGCATCATAGCCGAGTACCCGCGCCTGCCCGAAGGCGTGAACTGTACGCCCTAACCGCCCCCCGGGCCATCGCTGGAAATGCGGGTGATCCCGGATGCGCCGCTGCATGCCCCGCACGACACCTAAGACGTCACAGGGTCCGAGCGACGGACGCCAGTACCTCGCCGTAACAACTCGTCGACAGCCCCGTACCTTAGAAGTAGTAAAGACGGGGTACGAAAGGTGGAGGCCGGCATCCTCCTGACGGAGCTTATGCCGTGACGCTCACGGCGGTGACACTACGGTGGCAGAGACGCGGCCTGCCTGACGGCAGGCGGTGGCGAGGATAAGGCGCGATGAGGCGGCATGCGCTGGTCCCGTTGTTCTGGAGCGCGCTCACGGTCGCACTGCTGGCGGCGGGCTTGGCGGCATGCGCCAAAGGCTCGGCTCGTATCCATGCCGAACCGGCCGAATCTGCCATAGCGGCCACCTCCGCCGAGGACGCCGTACGGCTGCTCATCGAGAGCCAGGGCGCGACCTACGCCGGCGATTGCGCCGCTACCCGCTCTCCGCAGGATATCGGTAAGGTTTGCTCCAAGCTGATTGACACGCGGGGTGATGTGCGTGCCTATATCACCGGCCGCACCTTCTCTGAGTTCAGCGAGTGGGTGTTTGTCCAGCAGGACAGCACCGGGTGGCGTACGCTCGCCACGGCGCCGCTGGACTTCCACGCGGTGAGCATGGATATCCCCTGGCCGCGGTGAGCCACGGCTCCCTGACCCGCCTCACCGGCTGCGGTACCATGAGTCGTGAGGTACCGGGGCCATGCCTGTTCGCCTGCTGATCGCTGATGACCATCACGTGGTGCGTCATGCCTTGACAGCCTTGCTGGGGATGGATCCCGACATCGAGGTGGTGGGCGAGGCGGCCAACGGCGTAGAGGCGCTGCAACGTGCCCGCGACCTGCTGCCCGATGTCGTGCTGATGGACCTGCAGATGCCCGGCATGGATGGTGTTGCCGCCACCAGTGCGATTCGCACGGAATTGCCGTCGGTCCAGGTGCTGGCGCTGACCAGTGTGCCGGAGGAGCAGGGCGTGGCCCGGGCGGTGCGCGCCGGTGCTATCGGCTATGTCATGAAAACCTCCGACCCTGACACCGTGGCCGGCGCGGTCAAGGGCGCCGCCGCCGGTCAGACGCAACTGTCCGCCGCAGCGATGACATGGCTGCTGCGTGAGCCAGCTCCCGCAAGCGCCCGCGGCCCCCAGTTGACCGGGCGCGAACATGATGTACTCGGCCTGATGTCCCAGGGGCTGAGCAACCGCGCCATCGCCGCATCGCTGCAGGTCGGCGAGAAGACCGTCAAGACCCATGTCAGCAACATCCTCGCCAAGCTCGACGTGGACAGTCGCACCCAGGCAGTGCTACAGGCGCAGAAGCTGGGGCTTACCTCCGAGGAGTGATCGCCCGCTCGCATATTGTTCGGCCTCGCGCTAGTCTTTGCAGATATCGGAGGGGATAGCGCGGCCGGGCGCGGCACCCGGCGGTGAGGACAGCAGATGCGACCCGAGCGAATGACCTTCGGCGTCTTCCTGGCCCCATTTCACCGCGTCGGCGAGAACCCCACGCTCTCCTTGCGCCGGGATATGGAGCTGATTGAGTGGCTCGACCATCTCGGCTATGACGAAGCGTGGGTGGGCGAGCACCATTCAGCGGGTTGGGAGTTAATCGCTGACCCGATGCTGACGATCGCGGCGGTGGCAGAGCGCACTAGGCATATTCGTCTGGGGACCGGCGTGGTCAGCCTGCCCTACCATCACCCGCTGATGGTGGCCGACCGCATTGTTCAGCTCGATCACATGACGCGCGGGCGCGTGATGCTGGGGGTGGGCCCCGGCGCACTGTCGTCCGACGCCTACCAGATGGGCATCGATCCGGTTACCCAGCGGCCACGCATGGATGAGGCGTTGGGGGTGATCATCCGGCTGCTGAACGGTGAGATGGTGGACTACGAGTGTGAGTGGTTCACCTTGCGCAAAGCCAAGCTGCAGCTTCGTCCCTATCAGCGGCCACACATGCCCATTGCGGTAGCCTCGCAGATCTCCCCGGCCGGGGTGGTGACCGCGGGCAAGTACGGCGCCGGCGTCTTGTCGTTGGGTGCCGGGAACCTCGGCGGCAGGGCAGCGCTGCCGCAGGTCTGGCAGACGGCTGTCGATACGGCCACCCAGCATGGCAAGACCATGCGCCGCGACGATTGGAAGTTAGTGATTGGCATGCACGTCGCCGAGTCGCGCGAGCAAGCGCTCCGCGACATCCGCGAGGGTCAGCGCGCCTGGAGCGTGGACTACTTCCAGAACACCCTGGGCCGCCCGGACACCGGGGTGACCCTGGAGGAGCAGGCGGCGGCCGGTAGCATCATCGCGGGTACCCCAGAGGATGCCATCGAGCAGATCGAGCAGCTGCAGGAGGCCAGCGGCGGCTTCGGTGGCATACTCTGTCTGGCGCACGAGTGGGCTAACCGTGAGCAGACGCTCAAGAGCTACGAGCTGATCGCCCGATACGTGATGCCGCGGTTCCAGAGTCAATGGGAGGCGGCGCGCGATGCCAACCTCTTTGCCGCCGAGAACCGCATGGCCATCTTCAGCCCCAACCTCGCAGCCCTCGCCAATGCCTTCAAGGACGCTGGCCAAGAGGTGCCCGCCGCCCTGATGGCGCGCGGCGCGCACCGCCAGCAGTAACCACCAGACGGCCTTACAGGTACTCTCAGCGCCGGGAAGGGGTCATTCCTGCCCGGCGCTGTCGCGCGTGCCCCGAACTGAAAGGTGACGGTGCAGCGGCAGCGTTCGCCCGGAAGGCTGCCTGAAAACGGCGCACGGGCGGGCCGGGATGTATCGCCGGTGACAGGGCGGACCGCTCCGGTGCGCTGTACTACGTTCATCGAAGGACGGCGCAAGGCGCAGCGGGAGGCATCTCATGAACGGACGGTTCGGCGGAACCAACCGGCAGGCGATTCAGCAACTGGCGGCGAGCTTTGTGACCGGCCAACCGCACGGGGTGCTGAGCCCGGCGCAGCAGGCCGCCATCGCCCAGTTGTTGGGCAGGTAGATTGGCGTCTCTGCATCCGGTGCGGTGAGCAATCCCGGCGGATGGCTGCTCCCGGTCACCGGCTTTGGCAAGGACCAGCACACCAGGAGGCACACCATGAACGCAACCCTGTTCACCAGCAGCATCGTCCTTGAGCCCCGACGCAGCGGGCCGGCCGGGCGCCTGCCCTCCCGCATCGTGCTGCGCGACGCCAGCGGCTGGCCGGTTGGCGTGCCGTACTTCGGCTAACTCGCCCACGGTCACAAGCGGACATCGAAGTAGAGGAGGTCCAGAATGAACAGCCAGATCCTGATCAATTCCCAGGTGAGTTTCCTGCGCAAGATCACCGATGAGCGGTTTGTGCTTCAGTTCAATCCGCTGGAGCAGATTCCCGGATTTGCCGGCCCGTGCGGCCCGCAGCCTGATCCCGCACCTTTGCGCCGGTAGGGGAAGCTGATGGTTGCCGGCCTGCTCCATGGCGGCGTGCCGGACACCTGACCGGCCATAGGTGGGTAGCGCCTTCGCGCGGTTACCCCTCACAGGCCGCCAGTGTGGCGGACAGGATGCGCTGCAGCGCCTTCGGCACCGGCATCATGCCCCCGGTTTCGCGGAGGAAGCAGCGCAGACAAATGCACTGCCCCGATCCGCTCGGCAGCACGACATCATCCAGCGGCGTGGGGAAGTGGCAGATCACACAGGTGGCCATGGCCCGCTCCTCTCTGGCATCCTGCTCTTCTTGAGCCAGTATGGTGCTGGCACGTGGCCGGTGCAGCGATCAACGGATCACTTCCCGCGCTGTCAATCGTCACCGGTCCGCGGTACGGTGCCTTGGTGGATGGGCGGGACTGGTGGTCGCGGCCGCTGGTACCATCAACAGCGACCGCAGAACGAGGTGAGCGCCGTGACAGATACCGTGGTGGCGGCGATTCGGGAACGGATACGAAGTGATGCGGCCTTCCGCGAGCAGGTGCGGAGCGCGCCGCTGCCGGCACTGGCAGGCTACGACCTCACCGACGAGGAGCGGCTGCAGTTCGTGCTGCTCAACTTCTCGTGGATGGTTGCCGGTCAGGTGGCGGGTATGGCGCGTCCTCGCAGCGCGGAGGCGTTTGCCGCGTTGTCCGCGGCCGGCGTGCGCGCGGTGGTGACGCTGACCGAGGAGCCGTTATCGTCCGAGGCGCTGGCTGTTGCCGGCCTGGGGGCGGTGCATGTGCCGCTGGCGGACTTCTCCGCGCCCACCGTCGCGCAGGCCGGAGCAGCGGTAACGGCCATCCAGGACTTCCTGGCGCGGGGCCGGCCGGTGGTAGTGCACTGCGCCGCGGGCCTGGGGCGGACCGGGACGGTGCTGGCCTGCTACCTTACGACGCAGGGCCAAGTGCCTGAAGCGGCGATTGCCGTGGTGCGGGCCGCGCGCCCGGGCTCGATTGAAACGCCGGAGCAGGTGCAGGCGGTGCATGCGTTTGCGGCGGTCCGCGGATAAGCCGGCTTCGCGTCGCGCTCTGAGACGTTACCTGCGCCCGTAGCCATGCCGCCATCCTTGCCGAAGCTGACCGATGTGCATCGTGTCCCTCCCGTGGATACGAGATCGTGCGTGTACACCGGAGCGCTGCGCCGCGGGTGGCCGCGCTACACTGGGTGGCGTGCCAGCACCCGGAGGTGGCGGCGGTGCACATCCTCATCTTTGGCAACAGCGACACGCAGGGGACGTTTCTGCCACCAGGTGAACCGCCGTTTCCCGCGCTGATCGCCGGCGAGTTAGAACGGCGCACTGGGGAGCGGCCCCGCATCACCGATGTCGCCCTGGCCGGCATTCCCGGCGCGGGCGCGTACGTCGAGCGGCGGCTGCGCCAGTACGAGCCCGATCTCGTCATTGCCTGCCTGTCCGCGCACCTGTTCGTCGAGCGCACCATCAACGCGCGCATGCGCCAGCGCCTGCCTGGGCCGCTGTTCCGGCCGTACCTCACCGCAGTCAACGCCTGGAAGGCGGCCTCTGCCCGTGCCGGTGGGCCCGGCAAAACGCTGGACCGGCTGGTGCGCGAGCGGGTGCGCGGCTACACCGGAACCGTGCCGGGAGTGGATCCGCTCGTCATCCGCCAGGGCTACCTGGAGGCGCTGGATCAACTTGGCCGTCAGGAAGACTTGCCCGTCGTGTTATCCTCGGCATCCCACCACAGCCGCGCCGTGCAGCGTGCCGCCGGCCCGGGCATGATCCCCGATGTACGCGCCTTCAATGCCGCGCTGCAGCGGCGGGCCGAGCGGCTGCATATGCAGTGGGTGGACTTCGAGACGGCGCTTGCGGCCAGTGGCAACCGTGACGCCTGTTATATGGCCGACGGCATCCACAAGTCTGCTTTCGGGCAACGCGCCCTCGCCCGTGCCTTCCTCCCTGCTGTGCTTCGCGCCCTCGAGATGGAGCCGCAGGGCGCCGTGCTATAGTGAGAAGCAATTAGCTGTCAGCAGTCAGCGATCAGCGTTGGCGGCCGCGAGCCTCTCCTTGGGCAAGGATGATGGCTGACCGCAGAACACTGATCGCTGACCGCGTTCCGGAGGAAGCTCATGACCGCCGGTACGACGGGCCATCCGCAGATGCCCAAAGCCTATGACCCACGCGCCGTCGAGCAGCGGTTGTATAACTTCTGGGAGTCGCGCGGCTACTTCACGCCCGTCCTTACCCGCCCGGGCGAGCCTGCTCCCGAGTACGGGATGCCGGCCGGCCCCGATGAAACGCCGTTCACGGTGATCATGCCGCCGCCTAACGTCACCGGCGAGTTGCACCTCGGCCACGCCCTCACCGCCGCGATTGAAGATGCGCTCGTGCGCTGGCACCGGATGCTGGGCGCCCCCACCCTCTGGCTGCCGGGCACCGATCATGCCGGCATCGCCACGCAGATGGTGGTGGAGCGGGAATTGGCCAAGGAAGGCCTCACCCGCCAGGAACTCGGGCGTGAGGCGTTCTTAGAGCGGGTGTGGCAGTGGGTCCGGCGCTACCGCTCGCGCATCGATGAGCAGCACAAGCGGTTGGGTGCATCGTGCGACTGGTCGCGTGTGCGCTTTACCCTTGACCCCGTGCCACAGACGGCGGTGCGTACGACCTTCAAACGGCTGTACGACGACGGCCTCATCTATCGGGGCGAACGGCTGATCAACTGGTGCCCGCGCTGCGCCACCGCTCTGTCTGATCTCGAAGTGGACCGCGGCGACCCGGAGCAGGGCAACATCTGGCACATCAAGTACCCGCTCATCGATGCCGAGGGCCGGGAAACGGGTGAGTTCATCCAGATGGCCACCACCCGCCCGGAGACGATCTTGGGCGATACCGGCGTGGCCGTGAACCCGGATGACGCACGCTACACCAGCATCGCCGGTCAGCGCGCGCGCCTGCCGATCATCGGCCGCGAGATTCCAATCGTGGCTGACGATGCCGTGGACCCGGCCTTCGGCACCGGCGCGGTGAAGGTGACGCCCGGTCACGACCCGACCGACTACGAGATCGGCGCCCGGCACGGCCTGCCGATTGTCAACGTGATGAACGCCGATGGGACGATGAACGCCAGCGCCGGGCCGTTCGCCGGGCTGGACCGCTTTGAAGCGCGGGCGGAGATCGTCAAGGCGTTCGACGGCGCCGGGCTGCTGGTGCGGGTGGAGCCGCACGAGCTGGTGATCGGCCGCTGTGACCGCTGTGGCACGGTCGTCGAGCCGCTGGTCAGCGAGCAGTGGTTCGTGAAGACGGCGCCGCTGGCCGAGCGCGCGATTGCCGCCGTGCGTGAGGGCCGCATCACGATCATCCCCGAGGCGTTCGAGCGGGTGTACTTCAACTGGATGGAGAACATCCGCGACTGGTGCATCTCCCGCCAGTTGTGGTGGGGGCACCGTATCCCCGTGTGGTACTGCGACGGCTGCGGCAAGGTCATCGTCTCCGTGGAGACGCCGGAACGCTGCCCGGACGGCTGCGCCGGTGAGCTTCGCCAGGATGAAGACGTGCTCGACACCTGGTTCTCTTCTGGGCTTTGGACGCACTCCACGCTGGGCTGGCCTGAGGAGACGGAGGACCTGCGCTACTTCTATCCGACCAGCGTGATGGAGACGGGCTACGACATCCTGTTCTTCTGGGTGGCGCGGATGATCATGCTCGGTCTCTACAACATGGATGGCGAGGTGCCGTTCCGCCACGTCTACCTGCACGGCCTGGTGCGTGACGCCAATGGCGTGAAGATGTCCAAGACCAAGGGCAACGTGGTGGACCCACTGCTGCTGGTGGAGCAGTACGGTGCTGACGCTCTGCGCTTCACGCTGGCTACCGGCTCCTCCCCCGGCAACGACATGAAGCTCCAGACGTCGGACCTGGAGAATGGCCGCAACTTCGCCAACAAGCTGTGGAACACCGCCCGCTTTGTGCTCAGCAGCATGCCGGACGGGGTGGCGGTGACGCCGTCGCTGGCGCCCGCCGCCCATGCCGTGATCGAAGATCGCTGGATCCTATCGCGCTTTGCTACGCTCGCAGGCGACGTCAACCGTCTGCTGGCAGACTTCCAGATCGGCGAGGCGGGGCGGCGGCTGTACGAGTTCGTCTGGCACGAGTACGCCGACTGGTACATCGAGATGGCCAAGGTGCGGCTGCGGCGGGGCGACAGCGCGCCGTTGCCGGTGCTGACCGGCGTGCTCGACGGCATCCTGCGGTTGCTGCACCCGTTCATGCCGTTCGTCACCGAGGAGATCTGGCAGAGTTCTCGCGACATCATCGCGCCGGATGGGCCGGCGGCGCTGTGCATCGCACTCTACCCGCGCGGTGAGGCGGCAGGCATCGACCCCGCCTCGGAGCGGCAGGTGGAACTGTTGATGGAGACGGTGCGCGCCCTGCGCAACCTGCGCGCCGAGCGCCGGCTGGAGGCCGGACGCGTCATCCCCGCCTATCTGGCGATGCCGGACGCCGGGCTGCGCGTGCCGGTGGCGGAGCGGCGCGAGGTGATCGAGGCGCTGGGACGGGTGGCGCCGCTGCACATCGTCTCCAACCCGGCTGAGGCGCCGGCCGGCAACGCCGCCACCGCCGTGCTGGCAGACGCCACCGTGGTGCTGCCGCTGGAAGGGCTGGTGGATACCGCCGCCGAACGCGCCAAGCTGGAGAAAGAGATCACGGAGACCGAGGCCTACGCCGAGAATGCCGAGGGCCAGCTCGCCAGGATGCGCGGCCGCGCCCCGGAGAAGGTGGTGGCCGGCATGGAGGAGCGCCTCGGCGCCGCCCGTAACAAGCTGGACGGCCTGCGGGCGCGGCTGGCGGAACTAGGCTAGGACGGAGGGGACCAGGGCGTGACGCGGCTGATGGAGCAGTACGGACTCCAGAGGGCGCGCGCCGGTTGAGCGCTACGCGCTGGGCTCCCCGTTTCCCTATGCGGTGATGCAGCGTGTTCTGCCGGACTTCATCACGCTCATCGCCGTGCTTCCTGACCGCTGGCGGCCGGGCTGTGAAGGAGCTATGCATGTCCCGCTTTGTGCTGTCTGCCTCCGTGTTCCTGCATCGTGATGGGGAGATTCTCATTCTCAAGCGGGCGGGAGGATACGCGGGTGGCGGTTGGTTCGTGCCGGGCGGTCACGTGGAATTCGGCGAGACGCCACTTGATGCCGCCGTTAGGGAGACGCTGGAAGAGACTGGCATCATACTGGACCCGGAGACGCTTACCCTGGCCGGCGTCACGACCTTCTTCCCCGCGCCGGATGTGCAGCACCACGGCGTCATCTACGTCGCCCCCTGTCCGCCGGAAGCCGCGTGTGTGATCAACGAGGAGCACGAGGGCTTCCGCTGGGTGACGCCTGCCTATTACCGGGATCGGTTCCTCAACATCGAGCGAATGCGTCAGTTGGGGATCGGAGATGATCTGATCCTGACCACGCAAGAGACACGGCGCGTGACGGACGCGGTGATGCGGACGCTGGGCTCCGCACGCTGAATTGCCTCAGCGCGGGCGGTACTGATCCAGCAGCGCGGTGAAGCGCGCGACACGCGGATCTTCTCCGAACATCGCCAGCCAGTGATTGATGTATTCCAGGTCTAGTCGTGTGCCCTGGATGCGAATGATGTTACGCAGGTCCAACCAGTCTTTCTCTCGATTGAAAGCAACCTTGCAGATGATTAAGTCCTCGGCGGATAGGACGGGAATCGTCCCACCGCCGAGCGGCACGACTCGCGATCGGGTGCTTGCGCCCTCAAGGAAGTCGAAGGTGGCGAAGAACAGATCAACGATCGTCTGATCCCACGGCAGCCTAACCTGACCATCTCTGCGAATGAGCACCGGCACACGGTTCCAGTTTACCGATACGCCGATAGTCTCCAGAGCACGAAGCGTCTCGTCATGTTGGTGCTCGCCGAGGAAGATGTTGATGTCAATGTCCGTTGTTGCTCGCGGCTCTCCACAGAATGCCAAAGCGATCGCGCCACCAAAGGCATGGGGAATCTGAGCATCTCGCAGCGCCTGGTGCGCGCGCAGGATGCGCTGAAACATGAGCAGCCCGAAGACGCCCTCGATGACCGTGCTCATTCGTTGACAGGTTGTCGTCGTGGTGGAAACACTACCGGGATATCTTCTTTCGGCGGAAAGTGGCCGATGGCGTCGACGAGTGTGAGCAGATCGAGCAGCGTCTGCCCGCGCTCTTCATCTGTGGCGTTCACCCAGCGGCTGACGTCGTCCTCCTCCGGCATCGGCCGCAGGTACTTTTGCATATCGCCCGGTTTGACGGCCATCACACACCTCGCGAACTCATCGCCAGTTTACTCCCGCGACCCGCCGGCAGGTACGCTCGTACACTGGCGCGCGTACAAGGGCACAGCAGAAGGAGGGGACACGTGTCGCTGGATCAGGCGATGATCGCAGCCGCCTATCATTACAACACGGTAACCAACGAGCGCATCCGTACCGCGGCCGAACGGGCCGGCAAGGAGGTGCTGCGGCAGCCATCCGGTCAGTGGTTTGGCTCGCTGCTCGATGTGATGACGCATCTCGCCAGCGCCGAGCATATCTGGCTGGTGCGCCTGCGCGATGGTGCAACGCCCGGCCGCCACTGGGTGGTCGCAGACTTCCCGGATGCGCCGGCGTTGCTCAGCACGTGGCGCGATCTTGACGCGCAATGGGAGACGTTCGTGGCCATGCAGACGCCGGAGCAACTTTCGGGGATGGCCACATGGCGGCGCACCAACGGGCAGGAGATGACGTTGCCCATGTGGCAGGTGCTCCTCCACCTGGCGTTTCACGGAGCGGAGCATCGCGCCGAGGCAGCGTTGATCCTCACCAACGCCGGTGTGGCGCACGGTGAGCAGGGCTTCTACCCCGTGTTTCTGCCGCCGCAGGCGTGATTGACCCCATTTTGGGCCGGGCGTAGACTCGGGTAGTATCAGGGGCAGCCCCGCCTGCTTACCGATTGGCGCACCGGCGTCGCACGATGCCGCCGGACCGCGCGGCGGGTACGCGAGCGGGACGGGCTGCGCTGACAGCGCACGGCAACGATGTGCCGGGAAGGTGGCCGTACTGGTGTCCGACATCTTCAATAATTGGGCCGCCGTTGGCTTTGGCACCCTGTTTGGGATCGTATTGGTGGGCACGGCGTTGATTGCGGCGCAGCTGGTCGGTCCTAAAGCGCCGTCACGGGCCAAAGGTACCCCGTTTGAGTGCGGTATGTTGCCCATCGGCCGCACCTCCGGCCTGGTGCATTTTCGCTATTACGTCTTTGCCATCTTGTTCATCATCTTTGACGTTGAAGCGGTGTTTCTGTTTCCCTGGGCGATGACTTTCGTCGAGATCGGCGCACGCGCCTTCTGGGAGATGACGCTCTTCATCGTGATTCTTGCCGCGGGCCTCGCCTATGCCTGGAAAAAGGGAGTGCTCCAATGGCGGTAAACGACCGCTCAACACTTGTTGCCGAAACCACCACCGCTCCGGCCGGTCCCGCTCCTGCCACGTCGGAGCCGTTGCCACTGCCGGTGTATACGCCGGACTTCTCTCCTGAGCTGGAGCGGCTGCGCCCGCTGACCGTGACTCCGGGTAAGGCGCTGTACCGAGAGGTGCTGCCCGGTGTGCTGACGGTACCCGTCGATGCCGTGCTGGCGCTCTCCCGCCGCAGTAGCCTGTGGCCCATGACCTTCGGTCTGGCCTGCTGCGCCATCGAAATGATCGCCTCCTTCCTGTCGGACCACGACCTGGACCGGCTCGGCATCGTGCCGTGGCCGTCCCCGCGTCAGTCCGACGTGATGATCGTCTCCGGCACCGTCACCAAGAAGATGGCGCCGGCGGTCAAGCTGCTGTACGAACAGATGCCTGGCCCCAAGTGGGTGATCTCGATGGGCGCCTGCGCCACCAACGGCGGCCCGTATTCGGCCTATGACCGAGTGGTGCAGGGGGTGGACAAGCTCATCCCGGTGGACGTCTACATCCCTGGCTGTCCACCGCGCCCGGAAGCGCTGATTGACGGTTTCATCGCGCTGCAGAAGAAGATCGCGGCGGAGAAGCATGCGTAGCAGGCCGTCAGCGGTCAGCTCTCAGCGCCTGCGCTGAAGACCGCCGCCCCCCGCTGATGGCTGGACGCTGAGGGCTGAGAGCTTTGTATGGCTGAGTACACCGCAAAAGGCACGCTCAAGCGCGACGCGGACGCGCCCAAAACCCAACCGGCCGCAACCCCGGAAGAGAAGGCTGCCCGCATCGCCGAAGCGCGGGCCAAGGCGCTGGCGGCCAAGGCTGCGGGCGGCTCGGCTCCGGCGCGACCTGCCGCCGCGGCAGCGCCGGTGGCAGCGGAGGAGAGCGCCGCTCCGGTTGCGCCGGCTCCGGTCTCAGATGGGATGCTGCGCACGGCCAAGGGCACGATCAAGCGAGACCCCAATGCCCCAAAGACGCAGCTCCCGTCATCGCCGGAGGAGCGCGCGGCGCGCCTGGCCGAGGCCAAGGCTAAGGCTGCTGCCGCCAAGGCTGCGCGAGAGGCGGGAGGCGGGACGCCGGGCGGACTTCAGCCGGGCGCTGCCGCCGCCGCACAGGCTGCCGCTGTGCAGGCAGGGCCGAGCGACGCCCTCTCGGCGGAGCGACGCCGCATCTTCGACATCGTTACACGCCCGGTACCGGGCGCCGAGCCGCTGCTGCGGCCCATCGTCCATGGCAAGGAGCGTGTTCCCGCCCGCCAGGAGTTCACCATTTCGGAAGAGATGGAGGATACCGTCCGCTTCTTCCGCGATGGGCTGCGCGGCGTCAACATCGAGGTGCTGAGCAGCCCCCTCGATGTGGTACTGGTGGTGGATCGCGCCGACCTGCTCAAGGTGATGCAGCACGCCAAGCACTCCTCCAAGCTGGACATGAAACTGTTGCGCTTTATCAGTGGCGTGGACCAGATGGAAGAAGGCATCGAGATCACCTATGGCCTCAAGTCGTTGACGACGCGGCGCGGTTGCCTCGTCAAGACACTCGTGCCGCTGACCGATCCGGTGGTGGACTCGGTCGTGAGCGTGTGGAAGGCGGCAGAGTGGCACGAGCGGGAGACGCGCGAGATGTTCGGCGTCCAGTTCCGGGGCCATCCCGATCCGCGTAACCTCTTGCTCGATGAGGACATGACCATTCATCCGCTGCGCAAAGCCCACCCGCTTCAGGAGCTGGAGCTGAAGCAGGGCGTGAATGTGTTCTAACGGCGATTGGCCGTCGGCGGTCAGTGGTTCTGGTCGTTGAGACATCCAAGCGGTCCTCGGAGCGAGGACGGCCAGGAGGGGAAGCTGGGTGGGGCGCTGACGAGCTGAGCCGCAGACCAGCTACGAATTATGGTCATCGAACACGAGTACGAGACAGTAGACCTTAATATCAACATGGGCCCCGTGCACCCCGCGACGCACGGGGTGTTTCGCGCCGTGCTGGCTGTGGACGGCGAGTTAGTGGTCGATGTCGATCCGGTGATCGGCTACATGCACCGTGGCGGCGAGAAGCTGTCCGAGAATCTCGATTACCGCCAGGGCATCGGCATCCAGGATCGCACCGATTACCTCAGCCAGATGAACTCCGAGCAGGCCTACGTGATGGCCGCCGAGAAGCTGGCTGGCATCGAGCCGCCGCCCCGCGCCGAATGGATCCGCGTGCTGTGCGCTGAACTCAACCGCTGCGCCTCGCATTTCATGTTCCTCGGTGCGTACGGTCAAGACATCGGCACCTTCGGCACGGCCTTCAGCTACGCCATGCGCGAGCGTGAGCGGGTCATGGACCTCTTCGAAGAGCTGACCGGCGAGCGGATGATGTACTCCTACTTCCGCGTCGGCGGCGTCGCCTGGGATCTGCCTGCTGGTTTTGAGCGCAAGGTCAAGACGCTGCTCAGGCATGTGCTCCAGGGCGTCAACGACTTCGAAGGACTGCTGTCGCAGAACGAGGTATTCCTCGCGCGCACCCGCGACATCGGCGTGCTCACCGGCGAGCAAGCGCTTGACTACGGCCTCACCGGGCCGATGCTGCGCGCTTCCGGCGTGGATTGGGATCTGCGCCGCGACGAGCCGTACTCTGTCTACCCGCAGCTGAAGTTCACGGTGCCGTTGGGCCAGAACGGCGATTGCTGGGATCGCTACAACATGCGCATCCAGGAGATCAAGGAGTCGGTCAAGCTCGTCGAGCAGTGCCTGGAGATGCTGCCCGCCGGGCCGATCATGCCGGACAAGATGCCGCGCATGTTGCGCCTGCCCGTAGGCGAGATCTACGTGCGCACGGAGAACCCCCGTGGTGAGTACGGCATCTACCTCGTCTCGAAAGGTGGCAACAAGCCGTACCGGCTGAAGATGCGCTCCCCTTGCTTCTGCAACCTGTCGGCCCTGCGCGAGATGTGCATCGGTGAGTATCTGTCTGACGCCGTGGCGATCATCGGCGCGCTCGATCTGGTGATGGGTGAGGTCGACCGATGACCGTATTGCTTGGTTACGCCTTTGGCATCGCCTGGGTCGATGCGTTGATCCGGCTGCTGGTAGTGGTGCTGACCATGACCGTGCTGGTGATGCTGCTCACCTACCTGGAACGCAAGGTAGTGGGCCGCATCCAGCAGCGCATCGGTCCCACCCGTACCGGACCGGCGGGGCTGCTCCAGCCGGTGGCGGATGCGCTCAAGCTGCTGGGCAAAGAAGACCTGATGCCGCACACCGCTGACAAGTGGGTGTATCAGTTCGCGACGATTGCCTTCTTCGTTCCGATCTTCCTTGGCTTCGTTGTCCTGCCGTTTGCCGAGGATATCGGCGTGCGCGTGGGGCTGCCGCTCGGCCTGTTCTTCGTGATTGCTGTCTCATCGGTCGGTATCGTTGGCCTGCTGATGGCGGGCCTCGCCTCGGACAGCAAGTACGCGCTGCTCGGCGGTGTGCGCGCCATCGGCCAGATGATCTCCTACGAGATCCCGCTGGTGCTGTCGGTGCTGGCCGTCGCGATGATGACCGGCTCGCTCGATCTGCGCGAGATTGTCAACGCGCAGGACAAGGTGCCGAACGCCGTGTGGCAGCCGCTTGGCTTCTTCCTGTACCTGACGGCTTGCACCGCCGAAATGGCGCGCCGCCCGTTTGACCTTCCGGTCTCGGAATCCGAGCTCGTCGGCGGTCCGCAGGTGGAGTTCTCCGGTATCCGCTGGTCAATGTTCCAGCTGGGCGAGTACGCCAACCTGATCATCTTGTCTGCCTTCGGCTCAATCATGTTTCTGGGCGGCTATGCCTGGCCGCTGGCGGGCGATGCTGCCTGGCCGGTGCAGGTGCTGCTCAGCATCGTCAAGACGTTCTTGCTGATCCTGGTGTTCATGTGGATCGGCGCCACCTTCCCGCGCTTGCGCATCGACCAGCTGATGAGCTTCGCCTGGAAGGTGCTGATCCCGCTGACGTTCGTGCAGATCTTCATCACCGGCCTGGTTCAGACCTACGACCTGCCCGATATCATCATGACGGTGGTATCCGGCGGCGCCCTGGTGCTGGCCGCGATGGTGGTCCGCCGCAATGTGAGCAAGACCGGCCGGCGGCCGCGGGCGGAGCGGGTGGCCTACATCCGTGCCCGGCAGGCTGCCCGCGCCGAGAGCCGGCCGCTGAGCTAGGCCGGGCGACAGAGTGAGGGCGCTCCCCCGGAGGTTTGCCGGTGATCGGCGTGATCAAGGCGATGGGAACCACGTTCAAGACGGCCCTGCGACGGCCGGTGACGGTGCAGTACCCCGAGATTCATCTGCCGCTGCCGGAGCGCGAGCGCGCGTTTCCGCTGCTGCTGTGGGACCACGACGTGGACGAGCCGTTTTGCACCGGCTGTCAGGCGTGCGAACGCGCCTGCCCGGTGGAGTGCATGACGGTGACCATGCGCGACAACCCCAAGCAGAAGGAAGGCACATCGAAGCGGCGCAAGATCGTTGACACCTTCTGGATTGACTACGGTCGCTGTATGCGCTGCAACATCTGCGTTGAGGTGTGTAACTTCGACGCCATCGCCATGAATAACACCTGGTCCGGTATCGAACGTTCGGCCTATGACCGCCGTGACCTGGTGATGGACATGGACGAGCTGATGTCCAAATCGATGGCCGGGCAGGTCACGCGCTGGACGCCAGATGACGGCAGCGACGAGAAGTAGCGCCAGACGGCGGGTTTGCGTGCGGGGTGGCGCCTGTCCGGCGGCGGGGCTGCCCCGTCACTGTGCCGGTCCTGTCGCGTGGTGGCTGTTGCACGCGCCGAATTTCGACAGCAGCTACTGCCGGAATTCCATCGCCGGCAGGACTCGCGCATAAGCGAAGGGCGTTGTATTGTTTGCTGCGATACCGAGAATCCCCGGCGCCTGCTAGGGCAGGACATCGAGCATCGGGGAAGGACGCGGGCGGGTGCAGATTCACAGCACAGAACAAGTAGTCTTCTATCTCCTCGCCGTTGTGGCCGTGGCCGCGGCGCTCGGTGTGGTCTTCGCTCAGGACATCATCCACTCGGCGCTGTTCCTGGTGGTGACACTTATCCTCACCGCGGGCGTCTACGTGCTCCTGTCAGCTGAGTTTCTCAGCCTGGTGCAGGTGCTGGTCTACGGTGGCGGCGTCAGCATCCTCGTGATGTTCGCCGTCATGATCACGCGGGTGCGCGACGCCCGTGGTCCGCTGGACGGCGCCCAAAAGCCGATAGCCATTGTCGCCGGCCTGGCCATCGTGACCGTGCTGGTGTTGATGATCTCTCGCACGGAGTGGCAGCAGGCGATTCCCGCAGTCAACCGGCCCGATGAGTCGCCGGTTCGGGTGCAGCGCGTCATCACGCAGACTGATAAGGGTCAGCTGATGAGCGACACGGACGCCATTGGCCACGATCTGTTCACCACCTTCGCGGTGCCGTTCGAAGTGGCATCGCTGGTGCTCCTGGTGGCGCTGGTCGGCGCCATCTACCTGGCGCGGGGAGAGGAGGACGAAGTCACATGATCCCGATGGAGCATGTGCTGATCCTCGGCGCGGCCCTGTTCGCGATCGGCATGTATGGTGTCCTGGCCCGCCGGAACGCGGTGCTGATCCTGCTGTCCGTCGAGTTGATGCTGAACGCCGTCAACCTCAACCTCATCGCCTTCAACGTGTATCTTCGGCCCAACCCGGCGACGGGCATGGTGTTTTCGGTCTTCGTGATCGTCATCGCCGCCGCCGAGGCCGGCCTGGCCCTGGCCATCATCCTGCGCCTCTTCCGCAACCGCCGCACGGCCAATGTGGACGAGGCAGACCTGCTCAAGTGGTAGGAGGAGCGGGTCAGCCTCTCATCTCGTCAGCAGGTCAGCCCCGAGGCTGGTACCGTCGCTGACCCGTTGACTGGCTGGCAAGCTGACTCGCTCGTCAAGGAGCCCGCTCGTGATCGGCGTTGAGCATGCCTGGATCATCCCGGCGATTCCGCTGGGGTCGTTTATCATTCTTGCCCTGCTGCACAACGTGCTGCCGCGTAAGGGTGACTGGCTGGGTGTGCTCGCGATCCTCACCTCCTTCGCGCTGGTGTGGTTCGTTGTCGCCGACGCCTTCACCAACTACCCCGATCACCTGCCCGGACGTGAATCCCTGGAATGGATCGAAGCCGGCCGGTTCCGTGTCGACCTCGGCATCCATGTCGATGAGGTCGCCATCGTCATGTTGATCGTGGTGACCACCGTCGCGCTGATGGTGAACATCTACTCCACCGGCTATATGCAGGAACGCCATGGCCTGACCGCCGAAGAGCAGCGGCGGCTGCTGCCGGCGACCGCGGCGGCGCATGGCGGCCACGGCGACACCCACGGCGACGCCGGGCATGTTGAGAGCAGCGGGCACCACGAGACCGCCTCCGCGGTGCCCGAGCCACGCTACGGCTGGTTCTTCGCCGTTCTGTCGCTGTTTGCCTTCGCCATGCTGACACTGGTGCTGGCGGACAACCTCCTGTTGATGTTTGCCGCCTGGGAGCTGGTGGGTGTCTGCTCGTTCTTTCTGATCGGCTTCTACTGGGAGCGCCGCTCCGCAGCGGAGGCCGCCAAGAAGGCGTTTATCACCACGCGTATCGGCGACGTGGGGATGCTGATCGGCATCATCATGCTGTGGAAGGCGACCGGCACCTTCCATATTCAGACGGTATTGCACGCGGCCGAGACCGGGCAGATCGGCCATACCTATCTGGTCATCTCGGCGCTGTTCTTGCTGATGGGCCCCATCGGCAAGAGCGCGCAGGTGCCGCTGCACGTCTGGCTGCCGGACGCGATGGAGGGCCCGACGCCGGTATCAGCACTGATCCACGCGGCCACTATGGTCGTGGCCGGTGTGTACCTGGTGGCGCGCATGCTACCGCTGTTCGAAGCCGCCGACCTGCTCCGGGTTATCCTGACGATGGGGATGATTACGGCGGTGTTCGCCTCAATCGTCGCGCTGGCTCAGACCGACCTGAAGAAGGTGATCGCCTACTCCACCCTGTCCAACCTCGGCATCATGATGGTGGCGTTGGGCGCCGGCTCCGTGACGGCCGCGATGTTCCACCTGATGACGCATGCCTTCTTCAAGGCCTGCCTGTTCCTTGGCGCCGGCTCCGTGATTCATGCCACGCACACGCAGGAAATGGGGCCACTTGGTGGTCTGTGGAAGAAGATGCCGATCACCGGCACTACATTCATCATTGCCGCCCTGGCCAACGCCGGCATTATCCCGCTGGCGGGATTCTGGTCTAAAGACGAGATTCTGCACTCCATCGACAGTCATGCCGGCGTGGTGTGGTTCGTGATCGCGCTGGTGTGGGTGGTTTTGTCGGGCATGTATACCGCGCGCCTGGTCGGCTACACCTTCCTGGGCAAGCCGCGCGACCAGCACATTTACAGCCATGCGCACGAGTCACCGTTCGCGATGACGCTGCCGCTGATCATCCTGGGCGCGCTGTCCATCGTCGCCGGCTTCCCCATTCTGCATGAGGTGGGCAACTCCCTGGGGCTGCCCGGTGGCATCAGCGAATTCCTGCTGACCCCCGGCGAACATGCAGAGGAGTTCCACTTCAACGTCGGGCTGGCCACGGCCGGCACCCTCAGCGCGCTGCTAGGCATGTTCATCACCGGCTTCTTGATGGCCTCACCCGGCCGGATGGCGCGATTCACTGCCGCGATTCCCGGCCCGTACAACCTGGTGAAGAACAAGTTCTACTTCGATGAGATGTACCAGTGGCTGATTGACCGCGTGATCCTGGTCGTCGCTTACGGCGTTGCCTGGTTTGACCGGCATGTGGTCAATGATACCGGCGTGGATGGCTTCTCCAGCCTGCTGAACTACACAGGCTTCCGCCTGAAGTTCGCGCAGACGGGCAAGATCCCGAACTACGCCCTGGCGATTGTGATCGGTGTGCTCACCCTGGCGGTGATAGCCTTCTCGACCAACTCGTGACGGAGGTGAAACCGGCATCGGGCGTCCGGCCGGCGCGTGGCTGCGCAGGACGCCACCCACTCGGGCAGCGATGTCTGGTCACCGCGCGGAGCGCCCATGGATAACCTGAATCAAAGCGGATACTGGCTGCTGGCAGTGTGGTTGGTGCCACTGCTGACGGCGCTGGTGATGGTGTTCATTCCGTCCCGATTTGCCGGTGTGATCCGCGGACTCGCGGGTGTCTCCGGTGTGGTGATGTTCGCCCTCTCCCTCTATATCTTCATTGGCTACCAGGTGGGCGAGGGCAATATCCAGTTCGAGAAGTCCTGGGTATGGATGGAGAACGCCGGCATCCTGGGTCCGGGCGGCATTTCGCTGCACATGGGCGTCGATGGCATCGCCGCGCCGATGGTGCTGCTGACCGGCATCGTCATCATGGCCGGCAATGTCGTTTCCTGGAAGATTCAGTTCCGCAACAAGGACTTCTACATCCTGCTGCTAGTGCTGGTCTCCGGGGTGTTTGGCACCTTCGTGGCGCTGGACATGTTCTTCTTCTTCTTCATGTACGAGCTGGCCGTCATCCCGATGTACCTGCTGATCGCGGTGTGGGGCTCCACGCGCAAGGAATACGGCGCGATGAAGCTGACCGTGATGCTGGTGGCGGCCTCCGTGTTGATCTTCGTCGGCATGTTCGCGGTTTACACCAAGGCTGGGATTGGCTCCTTTGACCTGGTGCGATTGTGGGCCGTGGCCCAGACGCCGAACGGGCCGATGGACCCGCAGTTCCAGAAGATCTTCTTCCCCTTCATGGTGATCGGCTGTGGCGTGCTCGGCGCCCTGTGGCCGTTCCACACCTGGTCGCCCGACGGCCACATGGCGGCGCCGACCGCTGTCTCGATGCTGCATGCCGGCGTGCTGATGAAGCTTGGCGCCTTCGGCATCATCCGCCTCGGCATTCAACTCTTCCCGGAGGGCGCCGAGTTCTGGATGCCTGGCCTGATGGTGCTGGGCACGATCAACGCGGTCTACGGCTCCTTCTCAGCGCTGGCGCAGCGCGACTTCAAGCAGATGATCGGCTACTCATCCGTCAGCCACATGGGCTACGTGATGATGGGTCTCGCCACCATGAACCTGGTCGGCATCAACGGCGCAGTGCTGCAGATGTTCGCCCACGGCGTGATGACGGCCCTGTTCTTCGCCATGGTCGGCGGGCTGTATGACCAGGCGCACACCCGCGAGATGGCCGTCTTCGGCGGCCTGGCCGGCAAGATGCCGAAGTTCTCGATCTTCTTCATGATTGCCGGGCTCTCTGGTGTCGGCCTGCCCGCCATGGCCGGGTTCGTGGCGGAGTTCAATATCTTCGTCGGGCTGTTCCGCTCCTATCCGCTGTTCGGTGTGCTGGCTGTGCTCTCGGCAGCCACCTCGGCGGCGTACGTATTCCGGATGTTTGCGATTGTCTTCTTTGGCCGGTTCAACACGCGCTGGTCAGGGTTACGCGATATCCAAAAGACCGAGGTGTTCGCCGGCACGGTGCTGGCCGCCTCGATCCTGTTCATGGGCGTGTTGCCCAAGCCCTTCACGGATCGCATCAGCCCGTCGGTGCTGGCGCTGCCCGGCGTCATTGACCCCACAGCGGATACGCCGCAGACGGCCGAGACGCCTAACTCCGACCACAACTACGACCTGCGGCCCGAGCGCCGCCGGCACGACGCCATCGGGTGGTCTGCATGAATCCGGATTACTCGCTGCTGATCCCCGAATACATCCTCGCTGTCTGGGCCGCGCTGGTGGTGGCCGTCGACGTGATGATGCCCAAGCTCCGGCGCGACGTGCCGGCGTACCTGGCAGCGCTGGGCGCGCTGGCGGCCGGCATTGCCTCGGTGCTGTACATCGATGTCAACAAGGGCTTCGAGGCGATTCCCGGTGTCACGATTATGCACGTGGATGACTACACCACGTACATGCGCGTGCTGCTGTGCGGTATCGCCGTCTTCATCCTGCTGATGTCCGCCCAGTTTGTGCGGATGCGCCTGTCCCACGCCGGTGAATACTCCGCGATCGTGCTGGTCGCCACGCTCGGCGGCATGCTGATGGTGGAAGGCACCGAGCTGATCACCTCGTGGATCGCGCTGGAGCTGCTCAGCTTCTGCTTCTACACACTCGTTTCGTTCGCCCGGCGTGAGCTGCGCTCCAACGAGGCAGGGCTGAAGTACATGCTGCTCGGCGCCTTCTCTACGGCGCTGTTCCTCTACGGCCTCAGCCTGATCTACGGCGTGACGGGCACGACGACGTATGACGGCATCGCCGCGGCGCTGAGCAACCGTGGAGAAGATCTGACCCTTGCCCTGGTGGTGGGGTTCGTGTTCATCATCGCCGGGCTGGGCTTCAAAGTGGCGGCAGTGCCGTTCCACATGTACACGCCCGACGCCTACCAGGGCGCACCGCTGCCGATCACCGCGATGCTCTCCACGACCTCCAAAGCGGCGGCTTTCGCGCTGTTCTTCCGGCTGTTCACCACGGCCTTCCTGCCTGCGCACGAGGAATGGAAGTGGATGATCGCGCTGATTGCCGCTGTGACGATGATGTGGGGCAACCTCGTCGCGCTCCAGCAGACGAATCTGCGCCGCCTGTTCGCCTACTCCTCCATCGGCCAGGTGGGATTCATGCTGATCGCCGTGGCGGCTGCCACGCAGGACGCCGGCTCATCGCTGCTGTTCCACATGGCCGGCTATGCCGTGACGAACCTGGCGGCATTTACCATCATCGTCGTGTTTTTCAACCGCGAGGGCAGCGACGAGATCGCGGACCTGGCCGGTCTGGCCGAGCGGCAGCCCTTCCTGGCACTGGCGATGGTAACGGCGCTGTTCTCGCTGGCAGGGATGCCGTTGTTCGCCGGATTCTTTACGAAATTCATGCTGTTCGTCTCTGGGTGGGACGCCGGGCTGGAGTGGCTGTCCGGGGTGGCAGTGGTCGCGAGCCTGATCTCGCTTTACTACTACCTGATGGTCATCCGCCAAATGTACGTCATCGCCCCACGGGTGCCCGGCCGCTTCCGCACTCCAGCTTTGCTGTGGGGTGTAATCGCGGTGCTCGTCGTGGGCGTCTTCTTCCTCGGCATCTGGCCCGCGCCGCTGCTGGACGCGGCCGACACCGCTGCCGCGTTCCTGTTCCGCGCGTGATCTGCGACCGCACCGGTTGAGCGCGTCGAACGCCCCCGCTCCGGCGTACGCGAGCGGGGGCGTTGTCTATGGCACGGCTTGGGTCGGGGCCGGAGCACGGTCGCCGGCGGCGCAGCGCCTGTAACCTGAGGTATGCACAGCAGGCGCGGGCCGGCCGGGCGGCTTAGGCAGCCTTGGGGCGCTTGAAGAACATCAAGAACAGCGACTGACCCCAGGGTATGACGGACACCAACTCCCAGCCTTCATTACCCATCTGTTCGAGCTTCTGGATATCGTCGCGCTCGTTGGGATTGACGGAGATCCAGGCGTGCTGCCATTGCGTCACAGGGTGCCGCCCTCCAAGTGAGGATGCTGCACGTAGCGTACAGGGGAGCGACGTACTGCGGATAGGGCGCTGCGGCCATGGCACGCGTAATGACCGGTCCGCACCCGTATCCCGGCACATACGGGCAGCTCCGCGTCAGCACCGGCTCGTCATCGCCCGGATGGCGCTACAGAATCGGCAGGTAGCGCTTCAGCTCATAGTCGGTAATGTGCTGGCGGTAGGTGTCCCACTCGATACGCTTGTTCTTGATGAAGCTCTCGTACACGTGGTCACCCAGCGCCCGCCGCAGCAGATCCGACTCCTCGGCGGCGGCGATCGCCTCGTTGAGCGAGCCAGGCAAGGTACCAATACCGCGCTCGCGCCGTTCCTCATCGGACATAGCCAGCACGCTGCGTGTTACTGGCTCCGGCAGCGGGTACTCCCGCTCGATCCCCTCTAGCCCTGCGGCCAGCATCACCGCAAATGCCAGGTACGGATTGCAGGCTGGGTCCGGCGCGCGGTATTCGATGCGGATGGCGTCCTCTCGCCCCGGCCGCACCTCCGGCACGCGCAGCAGATTGGACCAGTTGCGCCGCATCGCCCAGGACAGGTGCACCGGCGCCTCGTAGCCGGGCAACAGCCGCTTGTACGAGTTCACCCACTGGTTGGTGACGAGCGTGATCTCGCGCGCGTGGCGCAGCAGCCCGGCGATGAACCCTTTGGCGATGGCCGACAGCTGGTTCGGGTCATTGGGGTCGGCGAAGGCGTTACGCTCGCCGCGGAACAATGACATGTGGGTATGCATCCCGCTGCCGTTCTGACCGGCCAGGGGCTTGGGCATAAAGGTGGCGTACACCCCGTTCTTGAGAGCGACTTCCTTTACCACCAGCCGGTAGGTCATGGCGGCATCGGCCATCGTCAGCGCGTCGGTGTAGCGCAGGCCGATTTCGTGCTGGCTGGGCGCTCCCTCGTGGTGACTGTACTCCACCCCCACGCCCATCTGTTCCAGTGTCAGCACGGTGTCACGGCGCAGGTCCGAGCCGGCATCGAGCGGGGTCAGATCCAGGTAGCCGGCCGAATCGAGCGGCACCAGGCTTTCGGCGTCGCGGAAGTAGAAGAACTCGAGTTCGGGCTCAACGTAGAAGGTGTAGCCGAGATCGTTGGCCCGTTGCAGATTGCGCTTGAGCACAGCGCGCGGATCGCCCTCGAAGGGTGAGCCGTCCGGCAGCATGATGTCGCAGAACATGCGCGCCACCGCCTGTTCCTTCGGCCGCCAGGGGAGCATGGCGAAGGTGGATGGATCGGGCAGGGCATACATGTCCGACTCATCCTCGCGGGCGAAGCCCTCGATTGCCGAGCCGTCAAAGCCCATCCCCTCGTAGAGCGCCCCCTCCAGTTCCTCCACGGTAATGGCGAAGCTCTTGAGCTGGCCAAGGATATCGGTGAACCACAGGCGGATGAACTTGACGTCGTTGTCACGCGCCTGCTGGAGCACGTAGGCGTTGGATTCCTGGCGATCATTCATGCGGAGCCCCTGCGTACAGCCACCGGACGGCGCCGGCTGCCACCATTGTAGGCCGCCCCGTGCGCTCACCCTACCCGGTGGCCGCGCACGGCGGCGTGATCATATCGCGACGGACGGCGTATCAGATGATCGCCGCGTTACGAATCAGATAACCACCGGTGACGCAAGGCATCCGGTGGCGGCTATCTCCGCAGGCCCGGCAGCTTGAAGTTGTCCCAAGTGGTGAGCCGGGCGGGTTCGAACCGTACCCAGCGCCAGTGACGGCCGCGGCCGCTGCGCTGGCTGTAGTCGGTGCGCGTCGCGCCATGGCCGCCAGCGTACTTGTCGCTCATCTGGTCTTGGGCAGCGCGCAGGTGCGGGTCGGCCTGCTCGGCGGCGGTGTCCTCCAGCACCGTTGCCCGCCCCTGGAACATCGCCCCTTGCAGCTCGGGGAACTGCTCG
>WBZO01000323.1_pt3 | contig 24925 bp, 22 predicted proteins | sample 5204261 | NCBI WGS metagenome assembly WBZO01 (sample SAMN12412400, study PRJNA552823) | activated sludge metagenome | isolation source: activated sludge from anammox sidestream of wastewater treatment plant... | place: USA: North Carolina | collected 2017-09
TCTTCGTCCTCATCATTCTCGCTTTCTACGGATGGCATCGGTACTACCTCGTGTACATGTACATGAGGAACCGCGACAAGCAACCGAAGGCCGGTCAGCCGCTGTCGCCGCTGCCGGTGGTCACGATCCAGCTGCCGCTCTACAACGAGGCCACGGTGGTCGCGCGGCTGCTCGACGCGACGGCGCGCATGGCGTACCCGCGCTCGAGGCTCGAGATCCAGGTGCTCGACGACTCGACGGACGAGTCGCGGCAGATGGCGCGCGCGAAGGTGCAGCACCTCCGGAGCCACGCGCCGGCGCTCCCCGAGAACGTGCGCGAGGACTGGGGCGGGCCCCTCGACATCGTCTACATCCATCGCGTCGATCGCACCGGCTTCAAGGCGGGCGCGCTCGACGCCGGCCTCAAGGTCGCGAAGGGCGAGCTCGTCGCGATCTTCGACGCGGACTTCATCCCGGGCGATCGCTTCCTCGTCGATCTCGTCGGCCACTTCATGGGCGAACAGAACGCGAAGACCGGCATGGTGCAGGCGCGCTGGGGCCACATGAACCGCGAGATGTCGCTGCTCACGCGCGTGCAGGCGCTCATGCTCGACGGCCACCACCTCGTCGAGAACCGCGCGCGCGCCGCGGCCGGATGGCTCTTCAACTTCTCGGGCACCGGCGGCATGTGGCGCAAGGAGGCGATCGAGACGGCCGGCGGCTGGCAGCACGACACGCTCACGGAGGATCTCGACCTCTCGTATCGCGCGCAGATGGCGGGCTGGAAGTTCGTCTACCGCGAGGACGTCGTCACGCCGGCGGAGCTCCCGGAGGACGTGAGCGCGTTCCGCGCGCAGCAGTACCGCTGGGCGAAGGGCACGGTGCAGACCGCCCGCAAGCTGATGAAGCGCGTCCTCCGCTCGGAGCTGACGTTCTCGCAGCGGCTGGAGGCGTTCTTCCACATGACGCCGCACTTCGCCTACCCGCTGATGGTGATCCTCAGCGTGCTGCTCCTGCCGGCGCTCATCCTCATGCCGGCGACGAATCCGACGACGATGCTGCTCATCGATCTCCCGCTCTGCATCGGGACGACGGGGTCGCTCGCCGCCTTCTACGCGATGGCCGAGTCGGCGCAGGGCCGGAGCCGCCTGTCGGCGCTGAAGACGCTCCCGGCGCTCCTCGCGCTCGGCGCCGGCCTCGCGCCGCATCTGACCAAGGCGGTCCTCGACGGCCTGCGCTCGATGGCGGGCGAGTTCGTGCGCACGCCCAAGCTCGGCTCGAGCCACAGCCACCGCTACCGCGCGCGCGCCGATCTCCCGATGACCGAGATCGGCCTCTCGCTGGTGTCGTTCGCGAGCGTCGTCGCCTCGATCGAGACGGGCCACTGGTTCGCGACGCCGTTCGCCATGCTCTTCACGTTCGGGTACGGCTACGTCGCGAGCCTCGTGGCGAGCGAGCAGCTCGCGCGTCGTCGCGCCGCACGCCTCGCCGTCGCGCAGGGAGCGGCCGAGCTCGAGAGCGTCCCGCCCCCGGCGCCGGCCGCCTCGGAAGAGCTCGCGGCCTGACCCGGCTCGTTCCGAAAAAGCTCGAGCGAAGCCGCCTGGTTGCGTGCGCTCGCCGCGCCCGTCGCGGGCCGGGGCGAACGGGCGCAGCGATCCGCCGGTTTTTCCACTGGCCGGGCTCTAAGAATCCGTTTACTATCCGGTACCTGCGAGACGCGCTCGACTTCTTCGTGCCCGGACCGCAGTGCTCCAACGCGAAGCTCGGGGGTTAGAGACGATCATGACGAAGGCCGAGATCGTCCAGGCGCTGTACACGAGGGTCGGCGGTTTCTCGAAGAAGGAGTCGGCGGACATCGTCGATCTCGTCTTCGAGATGATGAAGGAGACCCTCGGGCGCGGGGAGAAGATCAAGATCAGCGGGTTCGGCAACTTCGTGCTCCGCGACAAGCGGCAGCGCCCGGGCCGCAACCCGCAGACCGGGGATCCGATCAAGATCAGCGAGCGCCGTGTGCTCACCTTCAAGGCGAGCCAGATCCTCAAGCAGGCGCTCAACCCCAAGAGCAACGGCAACGGCAACCACGCCTCTCCGAGCGCTCCGGCGGTCGCGGGCGGCCCCGTCACCGACGGCGCCGCGCGCTCGATGGACGGTGCGGCGCGTCCAGCCGCGTCGCCGAGCGTCGTCAGCCCGCTCGGCGTCTCCACGCCGCCCCCGGTCGCCACGGCCTCCGCGACCGAGTCCGCCAAGGAATAAGCCTCGCGCATGGCCGAGCTGCCGGCGAAGCTCTTCTTCCGCATCGGTGAGGTGGCCGGGCTCGTCGGCGTGGAGCCGCACGTGCTCCGCTACTGGGAGCGCGAGTTCCGCAGCATTCGTCCCACGAAGAGCGCAAAGGGCCAGCGCGTCTACTCGCGCAAGGACGTCGAGAACCTCCTCCGCGTCCGGGACCTGCTCTACCGCGACGGCTTCACGATCGCCGGCGCGAAGAAGAAGCTCCAGCGCGGCGGCGTCGAGCCCGAGCCGGCGACTGTCCCGGCCGTCGCGCCGGAGACCGCGGTCGCTCCGGCCGCCGCAGCCGTTCCCGTCGCGGCGCTCGCTCCGGTCGCCACCCCGGCCGCGAGCGAGAACGTGAGCGTTCGCGCGAAGCTCGGAGAGCTCCGCGCCGAGGTCGAAGCGTTCCTCGACGAGCTCTCGTCCGGTCCCCACGCGCGCGGATGACCGCGCCCGTCGTCGTGGCCGAGCCGCCCGCGGCCTGGGTGGCCGCGGATGTCGCTCGCCCGCCGATCGCGGAGTCGACCGGCGCCTCCTGGTCCTCCTGGAGCGCGTCGCGGTCGCCCGGCGACGAGGCGGCGATGGTCCGCGCGTGCGTCGCCGCGCCCGTCCCCGGCTGGGTCGAGGACATGCGCCCCGCGCTCGCCAATCGGACCGTGGCCCTCGCGGCGGCGACGGCCGAGCGCGTCACCGGCTTCCCGATCGAGACGGCGGACGCGGGCGCGTGGCTCGCCCTCCACCCCGTCGGCCGCACGGAGCCGGTCCTCGGCGCGACGAGGACGTTCCTCGGCTTCGAGGGCGACAGCGCCTTCGGGTGCTTCGTCGTCTGCGCGGCGAGACGGCAGCCGAATGCGGCAGCGGCGCCGTGCAACGAGGTGGTCGTGCGCGCGCAGCTCGAAGGCGGAAGCCCCCCTCCCCGTCCCGGCGTCGCGCTCCGCACGGTCACGTGGGCGGTTCATAACCCGAGGCCGACGGCACTGGCATTCGGCGCCGTCGCGGTGCTCGCAGGCGCCGCCGCTGTCGCAACGCGGCGAAAGCCGCGCGCTCGTTCGTGAAACGTCTCGTCGCCCGACCCGAGCCTTTCCGTATTTCCCCCTTCCCGGTTGTGTTAGAAGGCGGTCCCCACATGGTCTCCCGGCGTATCCCGCGCCTGCTTTCCTTCGCCGCCTCGGCAGGGCTCGCGCTCTGGTCACCGATCGCTCTCGCGCAGGGCACGGACACCACCCCTGCGGGGCAGGCCGGTGGCGCAGGCTCGGCGCCGGCGCCTGGCCGGAGCGGCGCACCCGACGCACGCGACAACCTGATCCCCGAGGACACGCAGGCCGCTCAAGCCGGATCGACGCCAGCGGTCAATCCGGCGAGCGATCAGCAGCGGCTGCTCCAGCAGGGTCGCGAGCGTCCCACCGCGGACGGAACGATCGGCACGCGCCCGACGGAGGTCTACAGCGAGGACTGGTGGGCGCACACGCGTCCGATCGTCGAGCTGCACGGCTACTTCCGCACGCGCGGCGAGCTGTTTCACAACTTCTCTCTCGGCCGTCACAACGCGCCCGGACAGGACGACGCGAACCTCTGGCCGCAGCCGCTCGACACCAGCTACGGCGATCAGTCGGGCCAGCGCCACCAGGTGCTCCTCTGCGGAACGCCGAGCACCACGGCACCGCTCGGAGAGTGCATCGACAAGTCCCAGGCGCACGCGAACCTGCGACTGCGCCTCAACCCGGAGATCCACATCTCGGACAACCTCCGGATCCTCACGCAGATCGATCTCCTCGACAACCTGGTGCTCGGCACGACCCCCGACGCCTACGCCATGCGTCCGAGCGGCACGGGGACGACGGGCTACAGCCCCGCGATCAACGGCTACAACGGGTATGCGCCGCTCGGCGCGTTCTCGACGACGCAGGGCCCGCCCACCGCGGGCATCAACGGCTACCGCAACTCGATCGACGTGCAGCGCGCGTGGGCCGAGTACCTGACGCCGATCGGCCAGCTCCGCTTCGGCCGCATGCCGAACCACTGGGGTCTCGGCATGCTCGTCAACTCCGGCGACCAGATCGATCAGGACTGGCAGTCGAACGCCGACCGGATCATGTTCGTCTCCGGCATCAAGTCCATGGACCTCTACTTCGGTGGAGCGTGGGACTTCGTCTCGACCGGGAACACGAACGCGACGCCGTACACCGTCTACGGCGGTCAGCCGTACAACACGGCGAACCTCTCGAACGTCGACGAGTGGGTCGCGTTCATCGCGAGGCGCACGAACCCCGATCTCCAGCGGCTCAAGCTGTCGCGCGGCGACGCCGTGCTCAACGGCGGCGTCTACACCGTCTACCGCAAGCAGCTCATCGACGTGAAGGCGGGCGACAACCCGATCACGGTCGACACGACGCAGGCGAACAACGGCTTCGAGCGGCGCGGCGGCGAGGCGGTCATCCCCGACGTCTGGGTCCAGTTCCTCTGGAACAAGCTGCGCCTCGAGGCGGAGGCCGCGTCGATCTGGGGATCGATCGAGAACTCGCCCGCAGGCGCGCGCCTCACCGAGCCGGTGAAGCTCCGCATGTGGGGTCTCGCGACGCAGGCCGAGTTCCGCGCCGTCGAGGACAAGCTCCGCATCATGTTCGGCAGCGGATGGGCGAGCGGCGACCAGAACGTCGAGGGCCTCGCGCCGGGCAACAACGGCCTCCAGACGCGACTGACGGAGGGCCCGATCTCGACCTTCCGGTTCCACCCCGCGTACAACATCGACTACATCTTCTTCCGCCGCATCCTCACGCGCATCCAGGGCGCGTACTACTTCCGTCCGAGCGTCGAATACGACTTCGTGCGGAACCCGAACGGCCAGAAGTTCGGCGGCGGCGCGGCCATCATCTGGAGCCGCGCGAGCGAGTTCGTCCAGGCGCCGGGCAACAAGCGCGACCTCGGCGTCGAGATGGACCTCCAGCTCTACTATCAGGCGAAGGACGGCTCGCTGAACGACGACCCGAACAAGATGGGCGGCTTCTACGCCGCGCTCCAGTACGGCGTGTTCTTCCCGCTCGGCGGCCTCGAGTACCTCCCCAAGGAGCAGGACACCGCGAGGAACCCCAACTGGGACCTCTCGACCGCGCAGACCGTTCGCCTGATCCTCGGCGTGCTGTTCTGAGCTACGTTTCGTCCCCGCATGCGGCGCGCGGCTCTCGACACCTCGATCGCGATCCTCGCGTTCGCGCTGGGCGCGTGCGCCGACGCATCGGGTGAGGTCAAGGGCGGCGAGCCGAAGTTCGATCCCACGCCGCCGGCCGCGCCCGAGCAGAAGATCTGCCCGTCGAAGGACGAGGCCGACGCCGGGTCCGGCGCGACGTGGACCGACCTCTGGCGGGACTACTTCGGGCCCACGGGCGCCGCGAGCTGCACCGACGCCAGCTGCCACGGCTCACCCAGCGGCGCCGGCGTGCGGTTCGGGATGCTCTGCGTCGATCAGGCCGGCTGCCAGGAGTCGCTGCACGCGAAAGGCGTCATCCTGCCTTCCGACGCCGACGCGCCCGAGGAGAGCATGTTCTACAAGGTCCTGCGGCGCTGCGACGCCCAGGACCAGACGCTCGGGACCATGCCCCAGCGGCCTTCGAGCTATACCTTCTCTCCCACGTCGCTCGCGCGGATCGCCACCTGGCTGCGCAACGGCGCACCGAACGACTGAGGCCGCACCATGCCCAAGCTCCTGATCGTCGACGACCAGCGCAACATGCGCACGACGCTCGCCATGATGCTGCGCGGCGCGGGCTTCGAGGTGGAAGAGGCGCAGACGGGTGAAGAGGGCGCGGAGCGAGGCGCGGCCGGCGCGTTCGACCTCGTGCTGACGGACCTGCGCATGGGCTCGAAGGACGGCATCGACGTCCTCCGTGCGATCAAGGAATCGCAGCCGCTCACCGAGGTCATCGTGATGACCGCGTACGGCACGATCGAGAGCGCGGTCGAGGCCATGCGCTTCGGCGCGTTCGACTACATCCAGAAGCCGTTCACCGAGCAGGAGCTGCTCGTGAAGGTGAGCAAGGCGCTCGAGAACCGGCGTCTCGCGGGCGAGGTGGCGTTCCTCGCGACCGAGTTCAAGGATCGCTACAAGTTCGAGAACATCGTCGGCCGCTCGCGCTCGGTGCGCGAGGTGCTCGGGCGCATCGTCCGCATCGCGCCGACCGATGCCATCGTCCTCATCACGGGCGAGAGCGGGACCGGCAAGGAGCTCGTCGCCAAGGCGATCCACGCGAACAGCAAGCGCGCCGACCGCATGTTCGTGCCGGTGAACTGCGCGGCGATCACCGACACGCTGCTCGAGAGCGAGCTGTTCGGACACGCGAAGGGCTCCTTCACCGGCGCCGTCAACGCGCGCAAGGGTCTGTTCGAGGAGGCCGACGGCGGCACGTTCTTCTTCGACGAGATCGCCGAGACGTCCCTCGCCTTCCAGGCGAAGCTCCTGCGCGCGATCCAGGAGAGCGAGATCCGGCGCGTCGGCGAGAACAAGCCGATCAAGGTCGACGTGCGCCTCATCGCGGCGACCAACCAGGACCTCCTGACGGCCATCGCGGAGAAGCGCTTCCGGCAGGACCTCTACTACCGCCTCAACGTCGCGCGCTTCCAGCTCCCGCCGCTACGCGAACGGCGCGAGGATCTGCCTGATCTGCTCTCGTACTTCCTCGAGAAGTACAACAAGAAGATGGGGACGAAGGCGCGCATCGACGAAGGCGTGCTCGAGGCCGTCCAGCACTACGACTTCCCCGGCAACATCCGCGAGCTCGAGCACATGATCGAGCAGGCGGTCGCGCTCGTGCAGAACGGGGTCATCACGAAGGACGACATCCTGCCCGGCACGCGCACGGAGGACGGCGGCGAGCACAGGAGCGGGCGGTCGCTCGCGGAGGTGGTCGACGCCGCGGAGCGCCAGGCGATCGAGGCCGCGCTGCGGGACAGCGACGGCAGCCGCGAGAAGGCGGCCGACATCCTCGGCATCTCCGCGACCACCCTCTGGCGGAAGATGACCCGCCTCGGCATCGTGTACGAGAGCCGAGCCTGAGGTTTTCGCCCGGCTACGGTCGCGCTTGGATCTTCAGGATTGAAGCGAGTCGTGCAGAACTGAAAGCTTGTCGGCGCTGCCAGACGTCTGCTTTCCAGCGTTAAGGCCACGGCATCTCGCTTGCTAGCTGGCCGGCCGCAGCGGGCGCAGGACGGGCCCACGAACCATGCAGACCATCCTCATCGTCGACGCTCCGGAAGGCGACTCCTCGCTCCTCGCGAGCGCGCTCCGTGTCGAGGGCTACGATGTCCAGGTCGCGTCGTCGGGGGCGGAGGCGTGGCAGGTCCTGCGAAGGGCGCCTGCATCCCTCGCGGTCGTCGACCTGATGCTGCGCGGGACCGGCACGCACGGCCTCGAGCTCGCGCGCGAGCTGAAGGCGGTCCATCCGGGCATGAGGGTGCTGCTCACGAGCGCCTATCACCTCAGCGAACGGCAGCTCGAGCGGGCCGACTGCGGGGTGAGCGGATTCATCCCCAAGCCGTACGACGTCGGCGAGGTCGTCGACTTCATCCGCACGAAGCTGTCCGGTCCGCCGAGCTCGCGCACCGCGTGGCGTACGGAGGCGAGCGGTGTCGTCGAGCGCCGCGCGATCGCGGCCGCCGCCGGCGGGCGCAGCCGTCGCTGATCGCGCGGGTCATGCTATGAGGCGCCATGCGCGTCGAGCGCCTCGACTACGACCTGCCGCCCGAGCTCGTCGCGCAATCGCCCGCGCCAGAGCGTGAAGCAGCACGTCTGATGGTCGTCCCGGCGGACGGCCCGATGCTCCACACGACGATCGCCGAGCTCGACGCGCACGTCCCGGAGGGCAGCCTCGTCGTGGTCAACGACACCAAGGTGCTCCGCGCACGGATCCTCGGGGTGAAGGAGGGCAGCGGCGGGAAGACCGAGATCTTCCTCGTACGCAAGCTCGGCGAGATCCTCGAGGGTACGCGGACGGTCCAGCGGTGGCGCGCGATGGGCCGCGCATCGAAGCCGCTCCGCGCCGGCACGCGCGTGGTGAAGGGACCGCTGGTCGTCGAGATCGAGGGCAAGGCCGACGACGGGCTCTACGAGGTCCGCCTCGTCGCGCGCGAGGGCTCGCTCGACGATGCGATGCGCGCGGCAGGCCAGATCCCGCTTCCGCCGTACATCAAGCGCGACGTCGCCGCCGAGGACGAGCAGCGCTACCAGACGGTGTTCGCGCAGAACGAGGGCGCCGTCGCCGCGCCGACCGCCGGGCTCCACCTCACGAGCGCCCTCATGCGCCGGCTCGAGTCGCGCGGCTGCGAGATCGCCACGTGCACGCTGCACGTCGGGCTCGGCACGTTCCAGCCGGTGACGGTGGAGGACCTCGACGATCACCCGATGCACGCCGAGTACTTCGAGATCCCGCGCAGCCTGTGCGCGGCCGTCGCGCGCGCGCGGCAGCGTGATGCGGAGGTCGTCGCGGTCGGCACCACCGTCGTGCGCGCGCTCGAGTCGGCGAGGGACGAGGCGCGCCCCGGTCACGTCCGGCCCTGCGCGGAGGAGACACGCATCCTGATCCAGCCCGGCTACCGCTTCTCGGTGGTCGACCGACTGCTCACCAACTTCCACCTACCGAAGTCGACGCTGCTCGCGCTCGTCTGCGCCTTCGCCGGGACCGAGCGCGTGCTCGACGCGTACCGGCTCGCCGTCCGCGAGCGGTATCGTTTCTTCTCCTACGGGGACGCCATGTTGCTCGAACGAGGGCCGTCGTGACCGCGCCGCGCGCAGAGGGGTTCTCGTTCCGGGTCGTCGCGTCCGAGGGACACGCGCGGAGCTGCGTCTTCACGACGCCGCACGCCGACGTCGAGACGCCGACGTTCATGCCCGTCGGCACGCAGGGCAGCGTGAAGGGACTCACGCCGGACGAGGTCGCCGCGACCGGCGCGCGCATCGTCCTCGGCAACACGTACCACCTCTGGCTGCGTCCAGGACCGGAGGCGATCGCGAAGCACGACGGGTTGCACGGCTTCACCCGCTGGCCGCACGCGATGCTGACCGACTCGGGTGGGTTCCAGGCCTTCTCGCTCGGAGCCGGCGAGAAGTCCCTCGTGAAGCTCGAGGAGGAGGGCTTCACGTTCCGTTCGCATCTCGATGGATCGAAGCATCGCCTCTCACCCGAGGAGGCGGTCCGTGTGCAGGGCCTCATCGGCGCGGACATCCAGATGCAGCTCGACGTCTGCCCGCCCGGCGATTCGCCGCGGAAGGTCGTGGAGGAGGCGGTCCTTCGCACCACGCGGTGGGCTCGTCGCGCGCTCGCGTCGCCCCGCCCGCCGCGGCAGGCGCTGTTCGGCATCGTGCAGGGCGCATGCTTCGCCGACCTCCGAAAGGCGCACGCAGAGGAGCTCGCGGCGCTCGACGATCCGCCCTTCGACGGCCTCGCCCTCGGCGGGTTCTCGGTCGGCGAACCGATCCCCAAGATGTACGAGACGCTGCACGAGGTCGCGCACGTGCTCGATCCGGAGCGCCCGCGCTACCTGATGGGCGTCGGCACCCCGCGCGATCTGCTCGAGGCGATCGATGCAGGCGTCGACATGTTCGACTGCGTCCTGCCGACGCGGAACGCGCGCAACGGCCAAGCCCTCACGCGCAGCGGCCGCATCGTCATCAAGCAGGCGCGCTACAAGGACGACCCGCTGCCCATCGATCCCGAGTGCAGCTGCCCGTGCTGCCGCGGCGGATTCTCGCGCGCCTACCTCCGCCACCTGTATCTCGCGGGAGAGATGACCGTCCTCCGGCTCCTCAGCGTCCACAACCTTCACTGGTACGGGGAGCTCGTGGCCGGCGCGCGGGCCGCGATCCGCATGGGATCCTGGAGGACATTCAAGGCGAGCTCCCTCGCCCGCCTCGCGGAAAACGAGGTACGCTGAGCAGTCGAGATGGCGGAGGAGAAGAAGCAGATCGGGCGGATCCTCCTCAAGCGGAAGCTCATCTCCCAGGAGGAGCTCGATCGCCAGCTCGAGACCCAGAGGAGGGCGCACGACGGCGTCCCGCTCGCGTCGCGCCTCGCCGCGAGCGGCGTCGTGCCGGAGACCGAGGTCCTGCGGGCGCTCTCCGAGCAGCTGGGCGTGCCAGGCATCGATCTGAACCAGATCGCGATCCCGATCGGCCATCTCGACCTCGTCCCGCGCGAGGTCGCCGAATCGAGCCGCGTCCTGCCGGTGCTGGTGCGCGACGACCGCCTCTTCCTCGCGATGGCGAACCCACGCGACAAGCGCGTGGTCGACGAGCTCGAGTTCGTCACCGGCCGGAAGGTCTATCCCTACGTCGCGATCACCTCGACGCTCGAACGTACGATCCGCGCCGCGTACGACGCGAAGGACGCGGGGGCGGCGTACTACGCCGGACCGCAGGCTCCGCCGCACGCGCTCCGTCAGCTCGGCGTCGATGCCGAGGCATCCGCACGCCGCGAGACCGACAGCGTCGCTCCCGGCGCGCCTCCGGTGGTCGTCGACGAGCAGCTGCAGGATGCGGCCGCGGCGGACGACATCTCGACGAGCGACTTCGGCGAGCTCGGCGAGGAGGTCTCCCGCCTCGACGTCATGAACGAGGAGCTGCGCGCGGCCGCCGTCGCCGCTGCGAGCACGACGTCCAAGGTCCCGCCGAGCGGCAAGACGATCCTCGTCGTCGACGACGAGGAGGAGATCCGCAAGCTCTGTCGCCGGCTGCTCACCGAGAAGGGTCATCGCGTGATCGAGGCCGATCGCGGCCTCGTCGCGCTCCGCATGGTGAAGGAGGAGACGCCCGATCTGATCGTCCTCGACGCGATGCTCCCGGAGCTACACGGCTTCGACATCGCCAAGAGGATCAAGGGGAGCGAGAAGTACGGCTCGATCCCCATCCTCATGGTGAGCGCCGTCTATCGCGGGTGGCGCATCGCCGAGGACCTCAAGACCAACTACGGCATCGAGGACTACCTCGAGAAACCATTCCGCATCGCCGACCTGCTCTCGAAGGTGACGAGGCTCCTCGAGCAGAAGGACGTGCACGCCCCGGCGCACGACCCCGAGCAGATCAACCGGAACGCGGCGAGGTACCTGGAGGAGGGGATCGCGGCGTACAAGAACGGCGAGGCCGACCTGGCGATCGCGCTCTTGAAGAAGGGCATCTCGATCGATCCCCTCGCCTACCGGCTGCGCTATCACCTGGCGCTGATCTACGGAAAGAAGGGCCTCTTCTACGACGGCATCAACGAGCTCGAGCGCGCCGTCGATCTCAACCCCAAGCACTTTCCCGCGCTGAAGAACCTGGCCGTGCTCTACGAGAAGGCCGGGTTCAAGAACAAGGCGGTCGAGATGTGGGAGAGATGTGTCCACACCGCGCCCGATGCGGAAACGCGAGCGTCGATCAAAGAGCACCTCATCAAGCTGCTCTAGTGGGGCTTGCGCCCCCTCATTTTCGCTTCGCGAAAATGAGCCTCCCCCCCGCCTCGCCACTGGCCCGCGGGCTTCGCCTTCGGCGAACCGCGCTTCGCGCGGAAGGCCCGCTTCGTTTGGACAAGCTCTGCGCGCCCTCGCGCTTGCTGCCATAGATCGATGCGGCTCGTGCGTCGTAGGTAGAAGATCAGGATGCGCTTTGTCCGCCGACGGGTCCGGAAACCGGCTACGCTTCCACGAGCCCTGCCGACGGTGACCCGTTGAAGTTCCTCTGCGACAACTGCAAGGCGAAGTACCAGATCGCCGATGAAAAGGTCGCGGGCAAGACCGTCCGCATGAAGTGCCGCAAGTGCGGGCACCAGATCGAGGTGCGCGCCGCGATCACCGAGACGAGCGTCGCGTCTTCGCCCCCGCGACCGGCGTCGGAGGCGCCGCGGGCTCCGGCGAGGAGCAGCCTGGCGACGAGCCTCTCCGCCGCGAAGCCGCGGTCGCCGAGCCAGCCGCAGGGCGGTGCGCTCGCCGGCGCCTTCCAGCGCCAGGTCCAGGACGCGCCGGCGAGCATCGCGCCGCCCGCCCAGGCGAACGCCGTCGAGCTCAGCGTCACCGACGAGTGGTACGTCGCGATCAACGGCGTGCCCGTGGGTCCAGTGCGCATCTCGGAGCTGCGCCGCAAGGCTGCTGCCGGCGCCGTGACCGAGGACTCGCTCTGCTGGCAGGAAGGCCTCGAGGAGTGGCGGCCGATCCGCAGCATCGCCGAGCTCGCGGCGCTCGTGCGCGAGGCGATGCAGGGGAACCGTCCCTCGCTCGTCGCGCCGGAGCCGCCGCGCCCTCCGACCGGGGGACCTCCGCGAACGCCCGCTCGTCCCGCGAGCCCCGCCGCTCCCGCGGCGCCACGCGCGCCCGAGCCTGCGCGCCCGGCCGCTCCGCCCGCGCGGAGCAACGTGGTGCCGCTCCATGCGCGCGGTGCGAGCGCGCCCAGCATCGACGACGCGGGGCCCGTTGGCTCGCCGCTCGCCCCGCTCGGTGGGCCGCTCGGCGGCGGGGCGGCTGCGGCCCGCGCGCCAGCGCCCTCGTTCGCTCCGTCGCCGTCACCGTCCGCCGCGATCGCGCCCACGATCGATCCGTTCGCGATCAGCCCGGTCGTCCCCGCACCGGCGCCCGCGCCGACGATCGATCCCTTCGCGGTTCCGCCTGCTCCCGCGCCCGCAGCCGCGCTGTCGGCGAACCCGTCGATTCCGCCCGGCTACATGCCGATCGATCAGAAGCGCGGCGTCCCGCTGTGGTTCTGGCCGATCCTGCTCCTCGCGCTCGGCTTCGGTGGGACGGTCGCCTTCCTCGTGTTCCGGCCGCAGCCGGCGCCGGCCCCCGTCGTGATCCAGATGCCGGCGACCGCGACGGCCACCGCAGACAAGCCGAGCGAGGTCCCGCCCCCGCCTGCGCCGTCGGCAGAGGCGAGCGCGGCGCCGACCGAGGCACCGAAGAAGACCGGCCCGGTCGCGGCGAACACTCCGCGCCCGGCCGCCACGACCCCCGAGAGGAAGACGGCCGACATCTCCGGCCTCCTCGGCGGGACGGGTGGTCCCTCTGCTGGCGGTGGCGGTCCGTCGGCCGCGGGCGGCGGCGGCTTCGATCAGTCGGCCGTCGAGCGCGTCGTCGCGAACCATCGCGCGGGCGTCAAGCGCACGTGCTGGGAGCGCGTCAGCGGCTCCGACCAGAAGTCGAGCGTGAACGTCACCATCAATGCGACGGTGGCGCCGAACGGGTCGGTGTCGAGCACCTCGTCGAGCGGCGACGATCCGATGGTCGCGAAGTGCATCGAGAACCAGGTGCGCACCTGGCAGTTCCCTGCCCCCGGCGAGACCAAGCAGATCGCCCTGCCTTTCAAATTCGTCCGCCAGTAGCGATTCCCACGCAACCTCCCGGGACAGCGGCCGACCGGGTGCTACGTGAATCGCATGGCGTCCGGACTCCGGCTCTTCTGCGCGCTCCTCGCGGCGGCGCTGCTGCTCGTCGCTCCGCCGTCTTCGGCCGACGACGTGGCGCCGGAGCTCGAGGCCCAGGACCTACGGACCAAGGCGCAGATCGAGCTGAAGAAGCTGGTCGCAGCCCTTCCGCCGGCCGATCAGCGCCGGCTGACGGGCATCTACGTCGCATTCCATGCCGACGCGAGCGATCCGTTTGCGCTCGCGAGCTGCGACGATGACGGCGACTACGTCGTCGTGCTGTCGGACGCGATGCTCCGCCTGATCTCGCACGTCGCGCGTGCCCAGAGCTACGACGACGCGAACGGCTCCCGGAAGATCGAGGACTACGCCGCGTTTCTCGCCCGCTCGCAGGTGCCCGGACGCCGCCTCCTGCCCCCGCCGCCCGGGTTCTACGTCGCCGAGAGCGCCGCTGCCACGTACGACGACCGGCTCCGCGAGAGCCTCTCGTTCGTGGTCGCGCGCGAGCTGACCCATCTCCGCGCCGGCCAGCTCGTGTGCGCGCATCCGACGCCGACGAAGGAGGCCGGCGACGACGAGTGGACCGCGGCGGAGCACCGCCGTGCCCTCGAGCACGCCGCCGCTCTCTATCCGGGGCGCGCGACGCACGACGCCGAGGCGATCGTGCGCGTCCTCGACGCCGGCCGCCTCGAGCGCGGGGCGCTCGGGCTCCTTCGCTTCCTCGAGCAGTACGAGGCCGAGCAGCGCGTGTCGGTCCCGCGGTTCTCGCCGACGTACAGGGCCAGCTACCCACAGTCGGCCGCCCGCGCATCGGCGGTACGCGTGGCGGCGGACGGGCATCGCGGAACGGACTGAGCTCGCGCTATCGTCGAAGGCGATGAGCTCTCTTCGGCGCGTGCACTTCGCCCTCCTCGGCGGGCTCGCGATCGTCGCGACCGCACCGCTCGCGTGCGGCGGCGGCAGCAAGCCAGCCGCCAGCGCGAGCTTCAGCATCGGAGACGACGGGGGAGCACCGGCTCCAGGTCAGACGTGCGCGCCCGGGCAGCCCTGCCCGCCGCCGCCGGGGTGCGCGCCCGGACAGCCCTGCCCGCCGCCGCCGCCGCCCTCCGCCGGTCCGATGGGCAGCGTGTACACGACCGATCCCAACGCGCTCGCGGCGCTCCTCGCCGCGGCTGCGGCCGCAGGCTCGGCGCTCCTCCAACCCATGGGCGCAGGCGATCCCGTCGAGACGGGGGTGCGCGCCGCCGCCGCGAAATACGCAGCCGGCATGACCGCCGAGGGCAACATGGCGAAGGGCAACCTCGCCGAGGGAGGCCACGTCGGCTTCGTGTTCCAGATGGATCCGACGAAGTGCTACACGATCGTCGGCTTCGGGATCGGAACGACGGATCTCGATTTGAACCTGCTCGCACCGCCCTTCTACAACCTGCTGGCGGCGCAGGACGGGATGGCGGGCCCCACCGCCGTCATCGGGGCCGCCCCCAGGCCGATGTGTCCGATCGCGCCCATCGCGGTGCCGTACAAGATCGACATCTACGCGAAGAAGGGCGGCGGGCTCGTCGGGGCCCAGGTCTACTCGAAGCCGAAGTAACGAGCGCGCAACTTCCGCCGCGCCGCGGCCGACACGGCCGACGTGCACCTGACGCCCGACCACCCCGCGTACCCCGTCCGCCTCTCCAGCCTCTCGAAGAAGCCGACGCTCACGACGTCGGGTCCGCTCGATCACGGCGGCATCGCCGTCGCGATCGTCGGCTCGCGCGAGCCGCTGCCGGAGGCCGTCGCCTTCACGCGCGATCTCGCCTCGCGCCTCGCCCGAGCCGGCGTCCTGATCATCTCGGGCGGCGCGATCGGGATCGACACCGCCGCGCACGAGGCCGCGCTCGAGGCCGGCACGACCTGGTGCGTGGCGCCGAACGGCCGCCACCAGCCCTACCCGAAGGAAAACGAGGACCTCTTCGCACGCATCGCCGGGTCCGAGCGCTCGCGGATGATCTGGCCGTTCGACGACGACCAGGAGATGACGAAGGCGACCCCGAAGGCGCGTAACGCGGTGCTCGTCGCGCTCGCCAAGGCCGTGGTCGTGGTGCAGGCCCGCTTCCAGTCCGGATCGCGGAACGCGATCGCGCACGCCCGGAAGATGCACAAGCCGCTGTTCATCGTGCCGGCGGCTCCGTGGATGACCGGCTTCTCGGGGTCCCTCTGGGAGATCAGTAGAGGAGGGGCCTACCCCCTCTGCCACCCGAGCCAGCTCTTCCGTTTCTTCGGCCTCCCGTGGAACGGGCCGCGCGACGCCTGGGCTCCGGCCGAAAAACTACAGCCGAGCCTGCCGAATCTCGATGCCGCCGAACCCCTCGAAACGCCGTCGGCGCCGCCCGCGCTCACTGGCGATGAAAACGCTGTATTTACGGCACTTTCCAGGCAACCTCAGCACGTCGACGAGGTCATAGCAAGAACTGGGCTCCAGACGGGCACGACCATCACGGCGCTCTTGACGCTGTCCTTGAAGGACGTAGTAGTAGAGGGCCCGGACGGGTTCTACCGCCGCAGGTAAAGGACCCTAACCCGTCGAAATCTCATGGCAAAAACCCTCGTCGTCGTCGAGTCTCCGGCCAAGGCCAAGACCATCAAGAAGTACCTTGGCACCGGCTACGAGGTCCTCGCGTCGAAGGGCCACGTCAAGGATCTGCCCAAGAAGATGGGCATCGACGTGGAGAAGGGCTTCCTCGAGACGTACGAGGTCGTCCCGGGCAAGGAGAAGGTCCTCCAGGAGCTCAAGGCCGCCGCGAAGCAGGCCGACGACATCCTCCTCGCGACCGACCCCGATCGCGAGGGCGAGGCCATCGCGTGGCACCTCGCCGAGGAGCTCACGGGCAAGCCCGACAAGGCCAAGCGCGTCGAGTTCCACGAGATCACGAAGACGGGCGTGCAGCGCGGCGTCGCGTCCCCCCGCAAGCTCAACAAGCATCTCTACGACGCGCAGCGGGCGCGCCGCGTCCTCGACCGCATCGTCGGCTACGACGTCTCCGCCCTCGTGTGGTCGAAGCTCGCCTTCGGTCTGTCGGCGGGTCGCGTGCAGAGCGTCGCCCTCCGGCTCATCGTCGATCGCGAGCGCGAGATCGAGGCGTTCGTCCCCGAGGAGTACTGGAACATCGGGGCGCAGCTCGCGAAGCTGCAGAAGAACGCGGCGAGCAAGCGCCAGTCGTTCGCGACGCGCCTCGCGCAGGAGAACGGCGCGAAGATCGAGGTCAAGGACGGCGACACCGCCGCGCGCATCAAGAACGATCTCGAGTCCGCGACGTACCGGATCGCGAAGGTCACCAAGTCCGAGCGCAAGCGGAAGGCGACGGCGCCGTACACGACGAGCAAGCTGCAGCAGGATGCGGTCAACCGGCTCGGCTTCGGCGCCAAGCGCACGATGCAGATCGCGCAGGGCCTCTACGAAGGCGTGGACCTCGGCAAGGACGGCGGCCCGGTCGGTCTCATCACGTACATGCGTACCGACTCGACGCGCGTCTCGCCCGACGCGCTCACCGCGGTCCGCGAGTACATCGGCGCGAAGTACGGCAAGGACGCCGTGCCGGCCGAGCCCAACGCGTTCAAGTCGAAGAAGAACGCGCAGGACGCCCACGAGGCGATCCGACCGACGTCGCTCGATCACACGCCCGAGCAGGTCCGGAAGCATCTCAAGGACGACCAGTTCAAGCTCTACAAGCTGATCTGGGACCGCTTCGTCGCGAGCCAGATGAAGGACGCGATCTACGACCAGACCTCGGTCGAGATCGAGGCGAAGGCCAAGGCGTCCACGTACATGCTCCGCACGAGCGGCCGCACGCTGAAGTTCGCCGGTTGGCTCGAGGTCTACGGCGCGGCCGACGTGACGCCGCAGGCCGGCGCGGAGGAGACCGAGGAGAAGAAGGACGGCGCCGCCGAGGAGCCCGCCGAGGGCGAGGCATCGCTGCCGGAGCTCGAAGAGGGCGAGGTCCTCGAGCTCGTCACGCCGCCGGGCGTGCTCGCCGAGCAGAAGTTCACGCAGCCGCCGCCGCGGTACAACGAAGGCTCGCTCGTGCGCGAGCTCGAGGAGCGCGGCATCGGGCGCCCGTCGACGTACGCCGAGATCATCAGCAAGGTGCAGGCGCGCGACTATGTCGAGAAGGTCGACAACCGCTACTTCCGTCCGACGCAGCTCGGGAAGATGGTGGTCGACGGCCTGCTCCAGAGCCAGCTCGAGTTCATGGACCCCGCGTTCACCTCGAGCATGGAGCAGGAGCTCGACGAGGTCGAGGCGGGCAACGAGGAGCGCACCGAGCTCCTCGGCCGCTTCTACAAGAAGTTCCGCGCGCAGCTCGACAAGTCCAAGAAGGGCAAGCGCTGGAACCCCGATCCCGAGCCCACGGGCGAGAAGTGCGACGTCTGCGGACCGAACGCGGAGGACGAAAAGCTCCGCGCGCTCCCGCAGGGCGAGATGATGAAGCGGTGGTCCAAGAACGGCTGGTTCGCCGGCTGCTCGAACTACCCGAAGTGCAAGAACACACGCGACATGGGGCCGGACGGCACCGGGGCGCCGCCGCCGCGCGAGACGGACATCGACTGCGACAAGTGCGGAAAGAAGATGGCCATCCGCAGCGGGCGCTACGGAGAGTTCCTCTCCTGCACCGGATATCCCGCGTGCAAGAACGCCAAGCCCGTGCCGCTCGGCGTCGCTTGCCCGAAGTGCGGTGGCGACATCATCGAGGTCCGCCCGAAGAAGAAGGGTGGCAAGACCTTCTACGGCTGCAGTCGCTACAACGACGAGACCGTGAAGTGCGACTTCAAGATCTGGCAGAAGCCGATCCCGGAGCCGTGCCCGGCGTGCGGAGCGAAGTTCCTCGTCATGGGCGGCACCAAGGCGAAGCCGATGATCGCGTGCGCGGACAAGGAGTGCGGATACAAGCGCTCGGCGGACGCGGCCCCTCCCGGCGATGGGCCCGGCGCAGCCGAGCTCGGCAAGCTCGCCCCGTCCGAGGGCGCGAGCCTCGGCGCCGAGTAGCGCTCGATCACGGCATCGAGCGCAGGCGTTGTCGAGGTAGAGCTCAGACGCGGACCGCGTAGGCCACGCCGTCGCCGAGCGGAAGGACGAGGCCGCGCAGGCGCGAGTCCGAGACGATCGCGTGGTTGAAGGTCCTGAGCGCCTGCACGCGTCCGATCTCCGATGCCGGCGCGTCCCCGTCGGGCGCGACGAGGCCCTTCCACAGCACGTTGTCGGCGACGATCACGCCGCGCGGCGACAGCTTGGGGAGGATCAAGTCGAGGTAGGCCGGGTAGTGCTCCTTGACGCAGTCGATGTAGGCGAGATCGATCTCGCCCTCCAGCGTCGCCAGGGCTGCGAGCGCATCGGCGTTGCGGACCTCGATGCGCGCCTCGAGCCCCGCTCGCGCGATGAACCCGCGCGCGACGTCGCACATCGCACGATCGAGCTCGATCGTCACGACGCGCGCGTCGTCACCGCCCGCTCGCGCCAGCACGATGGCGCCATAACCGATGTTGGTGCCGACCTCCACGATGCGCTTGGCGCCCGAGGCACGCGTGGTGACGGCAAGGAAGGAGGCGACCTCGGGATCGCTGATCGGCTGCCGGTTCTCGCGCGCGTACTTCTCCATCTCCGCGAGGAGCGGATCGCGCGCGGGCTCGAGGCCCTCGAGGTAGGCGGCCTGCGCCGGCTTGAGGATGGCGTCGGCCGCGTCCTTCATCGGCTACTTCTTCGCCGGCTTCGCCTCGACGATGTCGTCGTGCATCGGCCCGAGGAGCGCCATGAGATCGGCCTGATCGTCGGCCGCGACGTTGTGCTCGTCCAGCGCGGCCTTCAGATCGGCGACGAACGCGTTCCATTCGTCCTCCTTGATCTTCATGCCCTTGTGCGCGTCCTTCATCGGCTTGCCGGCGTACTTGCAGTCGCCGCCGGTCGCCTCGCAGAGCTGATCGACGAGCTTCTGCTTGAAGTCGTCCATCTTCTTTCCCTTGAGGCCGGCGAAGCGCTTGTTGATCTTCGTGTCCGCCGCCACGTTCTTCATGAGGGTGTCGACGACCTTCGCGATCGCCTCCTGCCCCCCGAGCCGCTCGTAGAGCGACTTCGGCGGAGGCGCCTCCGCCTCGGCCTCGGCGCCGGCATCGGTCACCGTCTCGGTCACCGCCGGCTCTTTGGGCGGCGGCTTCTTGCTCGGTCCGCAGGCGAACACGAGCACGCCGGAGGATGCGACGAGGAGCGCAGCAAAGACCACTCGAGCGGAACGCATGGGCTCACATGTATAGGCCGGGTCCCTTGGCGGGCAAAGCAAAAGGCTGCCCGGCCGCGCGAGCAAAGGGTGCAAAGGCCATGAAGGTGCTCTAGAACTCCTCTTGTGAGGAGCGGCGCGGAACCTCCCGACCGAGCTGCGAGCGCGCCGCCGCAGCCGCCGAGCTCGAGCGGGACGACGTGCATGTTGCTCGTCGGGGATCGCGTCGTCCTGCGCGCATCGGCCCCTCCCGAAGCGGAGTACGCGCTCTTCGAGATCGCCGACATCGAGCTGCGCGCGAGCGAGCCCGGCCGGGTGCGCGAGCACGGGTACCAGACCACCGCGGAGCGCGCGCGCGCGCGCCTCGAACAGCTCGGGATCACCGCCGCGATGGCACGCGAGTGCGCGATGGCGATGCAACCGGTCCTCTCCGAGGCGTATGCCCGCGGGCCGGCGGCGCGGCACGTCGCGCGATACCTCGGGCCGACGGAGCTGTTCCAGTCCGAGGTCTACGTCCCCGCCACGCAGACCTATCGCGGAGTCTTCGTCGACCTGCCGGTGCTCGTGCGGGATCTGAGCCTGCCCGATTCGGAGCGGCCGTCGGCGACGCTGCAAGCGCTCTTCCTCGCGGCGTTGCTCGATTCCGAGCCGCCGGACACGACGGTGTTCCTCTCGACGGACGCCTGGACGAAGAACCGCAAGCCCGGCGAGCGCACGCACAAGCGGCCGCAGCTCGGCAACGCCCGCGACCTCGCGACGGCGCTCGGAGAGCTGGCCCGCCGCGAGCCTCGCCCGGAGATCAAGGAGGCGCTCGCACGCGCCGATGTGCTCGCCTTCCTCCGCGCGCGCGCCGATGCGGCGCCGGACGACGACGCGCGCGCGCTCTTTCAGTCGCTCGAGCGTGCGATCTCGGTGCGGCACATCCCCGACCGCGGGCCGCTGTCCGATCCGGCGCTCTGGGCGATCGAGGCGCGCCTCGACGCGAACGAGCTCGACGGGATCCTCGTCGCGGTCGAGGACGTGGAGCGCGCCTACGGGCGTACGCCGGGGACCACCTACGTGCGGGCGCGCGCGGCGCTCGCCCTGCGGCTCGAGCCCCCGAAGCTGGTTGCCGAGCGCGTCTCGGCGCTCGCGCTGTCGATGACGTCCTTCCAGGAGCTGTCGCTGCTCGCGGCGGAGGCATGGCTCGAGGCCGGCGATCCGCGTCGTGCCGTGCCGTACGCTCGCGATCTCGTCGACGCGCCCGGGATCGACGAGGGCCTCCTCCTCCGTGCACAGCGGCTCCTCGCGCGCGCGGTCGGCGCCGCGCCCGAGGCGCGGACCAAGACGCACGCGGACAGCATCCCGGCCCCGATGGCTCCGACCCGCGTCTCGCAGCCTCCGGCGTCCGTCCCGCCGATGTCCGCTCCCGAGGTGCACGCGCCGCAGGCGTTCGCGCCCACGCAGAGCCGGGTGCCGACGCAGAGAGGCGGTGCGACGCCGTCGCCGCCGCTCGAACGACCGGAGCCACCGGACGCGTCCACGCCTGCACGGGCCTCGATTCCTTCGGCTCCCTCGACGTCCCAGCCGCCGCTGACGCCTCCGGCGCCGCCATCGCGCCGTCGGCCCGCGGCCGCCGAGGTGGTGCTCCCGAGCGCACGTCCACCCCCGCTCGACCTCGAGCTCACCCCGCCGCCGAGGGTCGTCCCGGCGGCCTCGTTCACGCTCGATCTCCCCGGCCCCGACGCGAGCCCGCCGCCGTCGACGCCGCGGTCGCCGGTGCGCGCGTCGGCACCGCCGCGCTCGATGACCCCGACGACGATCGACCCGAACGCAGGCGCTCGCGCACGGTCGATGTCCCCTCCTCTTCCGGTCCGGCGCGGGGCGATCCTCGAGACGCGCCCGCCTCCGCGCAACGACCCTCGCGCCGAGCCCGAGTCGTCGGGCCGACTTCCGAGCGCGACGCCGCCTCCGGCCCCGAAGCGCTCGCCGCTGCCCGAGACGTTCGAGAGCAAGCCCACCTCGCGCTTCCGCTCGTCGAGGCCGCCGCCGCCGAACGCCTCGCCGACGCCGTTGCGACCGCCGCCGCACGCGCCCGCGCTTGCAGCGGAGCCGGAGCGCGGTGAAAGGTACCTTGCCGGTGCGTCGCTGCCTCCCTATCGCACCGAGAACCCCGCGCCGCTCTTGCCGAGCGCCCCGCTCCTGCCGCGCCTGGGCGGCACCGCCGACGAGCTCGCGGAGCACCTGCCCCTCCCGCCGGGGATCGCGCTGGAGCGGGCAGCCGGTGACGCGCTGCCCAGGTCGGTGCTCGAGGCACGCGTGCAGTTCACGACGCTCGCCCGCGAGCTCGGCCTCGACTACCGGCTCGAGCGGGGTCTCGAGCTCCGCGCCGATGTCACGGGCATCGAAGCGATGCAGGCCGTGCTCCTCGAGTCCTTCCCCGACCGCGAGGTCCGAACGCCGCGCGAGGCGTACGAGGTGCGCCGGCACGGCGCGCTGCTCAGCGAGATCCTCGCGCGCCGGCTCGACGCCGAGTGGCTCGACATCACCCCGGCCGACCTGGGCTACTGGGCGATGATCGTGCCTCCGGACACGCGGGTATGGCCCTTCGGCCGGGTGGCGCGGCTCATCGCGATGGGGCATCGCGAGCGCGATCTCGTCAGCTACTTCCTCGAGCTGAAGTCGCGCGCGGGCGGCCGGTGACCTAGACTGAATCGATGCCTCGCATCGAGCTCGACTCTTTTCCCGGAGGCTTCGAAGAGCGCCGAGAGCGCGAGCAGGACGCGGTCCTCTGGCAGAGCTCTTCGGAAGAGTTCGACCGCATCGCCTTCGCCGAGCGCGTCGTCCAGCTCGTACGTCCGAAGGGCACGACGGTCGCGATCTGCGAGGGAATGCGGCGTGTCCGGCTGCAGGCCGGCCGGCAGTGGGGAGGACCTCCGGGCGCACGCTGGGCCATCCTGTCGGTCCCGAAGAACGCCTCGCGACGCGCCATCGCGAGCGCCGTGCTCGGCCTCGGTCACGGAGCGGCGACGCCGTACGCGCTCGACGTCCTGGTGAACGAGGCCAACCGTTGACCAACTACATCACGCCCCAGGGCGCGAAGCGCCTGCAGGAGGAGCTCGCCGACCTTCGTTCGAAGCAGCGTCCGAAGATCGTGCAAGAGGTCGCCGACGCGGCGGCCCAGGGGGATCGGAGCGAGAACGCCGAGTACATCTACGGCAAGAAGAAGCTCCGCGAGATCGACCGGCGTATCCACTGGCTCACGAAGCGGCTCGAGTCGGCGCACGTGGTCGACCCGAAAGAGCGGCCCGAGGAGGAACGCGATCGCGTCTTCTTCGGAGCGACCGTCGAGGTCGAGGACGAGGACGGCAAGCTCGCGACGTACACCATCGTCGGCGAGGACGAGATCGACACTCCGCGCGGCCGCATCAGCTACAAGTCGCCGCTCGCGCGTGTCCTCTTCAAGAAGCGCGAGGGCGACACCGTGCTCTTCCGCAAGCCCGCGGGAGAGACGGAGCTCACGATCGTGAGCGTGCGTTACTGAGCGGCGTCCTGGATCTGGATGCGGAACGAGGCGCTCGGACCGTTCGCGCCCTCGTGCGGATAGCCGTTCACGTTCGCGCCGACGTTGAGCGTGCGCGTGCGCGGCGCGCCGTTCTGCATCTCGAACGCATTCGGGGCGATCGGGTTGTTCGTGTCGCCGTGCGCGAAGCCGTTGGCGCCGTGCACGATGTGCGACTTCGAGTCGGCGTTGAACACCGTGAAGACGATGCCGTTGCCCGCTTGCGTCTTGAGCGGCGTGGGGTTCGCGCCGAACGTGGCGCCCCACTCGTCGCGGTAGACGGTGCCCATGTTCGCCGCGCGGAGCGCGTCGATGTTCATCGGGATGGTGAGCGTCGCCTTCGGGTTGATCTTGAAGTTCGCGTTGGCCGTGGCGGTGATCGATCCCGACTTGGCGCTGACGACGATCGCCGAGCTCGTGTTCGGCGCGCTCGGCACCGCCGTGAGCGCCGCCTTGATCGAGAGCTTCGCCTTGACCGGCGCGGTCGACGCGGCGACCGATGCCGGCGTGAACGTCGCCGTCGCGCCCGCAGGGACGCCGGTCGCCGAGAGCTCGACGGTCCCGTTGAAGCCGTTCTTCGGATCGATGGTCACGTCGATGTCGATCGACTGGCCGAGATCGACGGCCGGAGTATTCGTGCTCAGCGAGACGCCGAGCTGGCCCGCCGTCGTCCCCTGCTCGTTCGGCGCGGGCGGCGGCGTGTTCGCGTTCGGGTTGCCCGGGTCGGTGTCGTCCGCGCCGTCGGTGTCGGACGGGTCGTGATCCTGGGCCGAGCCGGGCGGGGGCGGCTGGCCCGCACGACGCGATGCGTAGCCCCCGGTCCCCACCCCCGCGTCACTGCATGCGAACAGGGAGGCGGTCGCGATTCCGAGGAGTGCCAGGGAGAGGGCTTTGCGCATGCCGGGACGGTGTGCAAAGGGGACGCCAAGTGCGCGGCCCGATGACGGCGTCGTCACGCGTCGCGCGGATCCGAGGATTGTCGTGCCTCGATCACCGTGGGCGCCGAAAGATCCGCCCAGGCGCTGCGTCCGGTTCGCGCAACCCGATCGCCGGAGCCCCAGCCTGGGTGAGCTTCGATCCACGCAACCTGCGGGCCGAAAGCCACGCAACGAGGGCGAAAAACCCCGCGGTGAGCCAGCGGCGATCCGGGTCCCTCCTCCCGCCGGCGACCTCGCACCCGCACGACGAACGGCGCGCGGGCGCGGCGTCTCCTCCGTCGGCCGCCCAACCTGCGTCATGCGGCGGGCGCGCGCCCGCGTCCGCCGGAGCGGCGACGATCTGCGCGCGCGTGTCCTGCCACGTCGAGGCGCAGACTCCGCCGCCCGCATCCGCGCGGGCGCACGCGACCGGCCCCGCGATGTCGGCGAAGGTCGCGACCGGCGTGACCGTCTTGCCCTCGTCAGTCGACAGACCGATCGCCGGCGCGCCGAGCGTGAACGGGTTCTCGCAGACGAAGAGCGCGCTCGGTGCGGCGTGGTGGAGACAGAGGACGCCGTGCTGCGCGAGCCTCTCCCACGTGT
>WBZO01002348.1_pt1 | contig 24916 bp, 22 predicted proteins | sample 5204261 | NCBI WGS metagenome assembly WBZO01 (sample SAMN12412400, study PRJNA552823) | activated sludge metagenome | isolation source: activated sludge from anammox sidestream of wastewater treatment plant... | place: USA: North Carolina | collected 2017-09
GCCAGCGCCTCCACCCGCCGTGCGCCGAGGGCAGTGGCGGCGAGCTGTGCGCGCAGGTCGCCCCGACGCTCCTCCGGCGCGCGCGAGTTCCGCACGATGAGTGCGAAGGCGGCCTCGTTCAGCCGTCCCGCCTCCACCAGCCGGATCGGCGGGATGACGAGGCCCTCCTGCAGCAGTTCCGTTGCGACGGGCATGGAGCCGGGGGCCATGCCGCCGATGTCCGCGTGGTGCGCGCGCGTGGCGACGAACGCGATCGGTTCGGGGCCGCCGGCGAAGACCGGTGCGACGGTGGTGATGTCCGGCAGGTGCGTCCCGCCTCGGAACGGGTCGTTCAGCGCCAGCACGTCGCCCGGCGTGAACGGCGCGAGCTCCATGACCTCGCGCACCGATGCGGGCATCGCGCCGAGGTGGACGGGGATGTGCGCTGCCTGCGCAACCATCTGCCCCGCCGCGTCGAAGACGGCGCAGGAGTGGTCGCGCCGCTCCTTGATGTTCGGGGAGAACGCGGTGCGCCCCAGTGCCTCGCCCATCTCCTCCGCGACGGAGGCGAGCGCGGCGTCCGCAATCGCGAGGTCGGCAGCGTCGAGCATCATCGTCGCTCCATCACCAGGTTGCCGTGCGGGTCGACTGTTGCGTGCCAGTTCGGCTCGATGAGCGTCGTCGCGTCGAACTGCGTCACGATCGCCGGGCCCTCGATCACGTCGCCCGGCGCGAGCGTGTCGCGCGCGTAGACCGGTGTGGCGAGGCGGCCCGACGTGAACTCGACGTCGAGTGTGGTCACGGGCGGGGCACCGCCCGGGCCGAACGCTGGCACCGGGAGGAGCGGCGCGCCGGGGATGCGTGCGGTGGCTCGCACGTTCACCACCTCAACCGCGGCGGTGCGGTCGGCGTGCGCGAAGCGCCGCTCGTGCTCGGCGTGGAACGCCTCCGCCGCCACGCCAGCCGCCGTCGGCGTGGCGGCGACCGTGATCTCGTAGGACTGGCCGCGGTAGCGGAGGTCGAGGGCGGTCGTGACGGCCGTGTCGGGGCCGGGGAGCGTCTCCGTGACCTCGACGGCGACCGCACGGAGCGCCTCCGCGACCGAGGTCTCCGTGGAGGTGTCCAGCGTGCGGAGGACGGAGCGCGCGCGGGTGACGGAGCGGTCGCTCCTCGCCGCGCCGAGCGCGCACAGGACGCCCGGGTGCGCCGGAATGAGGATGCGCGGCATCCCGAGGGCGTCCGCGAGCGCGCAGGCGTGCAGCGGCCCGGCGCCCCCGAACGCGACGAGCGTGAACTCGCGCGGGTCGTAGCCGCGCTGCACCGAGACCACACGCAACGCGCGCTCCATGTTCGCCGTCGCCACCGCCAGCACCGCGTGTGCCGCCGCCCGGGCATCCTCGAACGCGCCGAGGAGCGGCGCGGCCGCCGCGACCGAGCGCGCGGCGTCCAGCGGCATCGCGCCGCCGAGGAGTCCCGCACCGCCCAGGCGCCCGAGGACGGCCTGTGCGTCGGTCACCGTGAACGCCTCGCCGCGCCCGTAGCAGGCCGGGCCGGGGGCGGCCCCCGCCGACTCCGGCCCCACGCGCAGCGCGCCGCCCGCGTCCAGGCGGGCGATCGATCCGCCGCCCGCGCCGACGGTGTGGACGTCCACGACCGGCGTCCGTGCGGGGAAGCCGCCGATGACCACGTCAGGCCGCGTGGGGACGGCGCCATCGCACAGCGCCACGTCCGTGGAGGTGCCGCCCATGTCGAAGGTGATGATCCGCTCGAAGCCCGCGGCGCGGGCGACTGCCAGCGCACCCTGCACACCCGCGGAGGGCCCCGAGAGCAGCGTGGCGACGGGGAGGCGGGCCGCGCGTTCCACCTCGGCCGCGCCGCCGTCGCTCTGCACGACCTGGAGGCCGCCGGCCCCCCGCTCCGCCAGCCCGGCGGCGAGGCGGTCGAGGTAGCGCGACATCACCGGCCCCACGTAGGCGTTCAGCGCTGTGGTCGCGGTGCGCTCGACCTCCCGGTACTCGGGGGACACCTCGGTCGAGATGGAGCGGAAGAGCGGCGTGGAGATGGCGGCGAAAGCCGCTTCGAACTCCAGTCGGGCGTAGGCGTGGATGAGCGAGACCGCCACGGCCTCCGCACCGGCCGCCTCGGCCGCGCGCAGGAGTGCCGCCGCCTCTCCCGGCCCCGGGGCCTCCTCGATGCTCCCGTCCGGGCGGAGGCGGCCGGAGTAGGTGAAGTGGAGGTCGGGCGCGATCAGGGGTGCCGGTGTCTCCGGCTCCAGGTCATAGATCTGCGGTCGGGTCTGACGCCCGATCGTCAGGAGGTCACGGAAGCCCTCGGTGGTGACGAGCGCCGTCCGCGCGCCGCGCCGCTCGAGGACGGCGTTGGTGGCGACGGTGGAGCCGTGGATCACGAGGTCGGGCGCCACGCCGAGGTCGGCGAGGCCCTCCAGCACGGCACGGCCGGGGTCGTCCGGGGTGCTGGGGCGCTTGTGGACGCGGAACGCGCCGTCCTCCCACAGGAGGAAGTCGGTGAAGGTGCCGCCCACGTCCACGCCCAGCAGGGTGCTCACGGCCTCGGTCACCCCTCTCGTGGGGTCGTGCGGGACGCCGGATGGCGGCGAAGGCATCCTATCTGACGGTCCCGGCCGGGGCGTCCTGTCTTGATCGGACGGGGCGTGGTTGGTAGCGTCAAAGTTCGCACAGTCGCGTGGGGTGCCCGTTCGCCCTCGTTCAGTGCGCCCATCTTCCGAGCATCCGGGGTAACCGACCATGACCGACACGATCCAGGTTCAGCAGCGCGCCGTTGCCGGCAGCAAGGTGGAGCGGCTCCGCCGCGAGGGCGTCCTGCCCGCGACCGTCTACGGGCGCGGCATCGAGTCCGTGAACGTGCAGTTGCCGTACGCCGCGGCGCGCGACCTGATGAACAACCACCGCCGCAACACGCTGCTCAACCTCGCCGTGGACGGCGAGGCTTCGCCGCGGCAGGTGGTGGTGCGTCAGTTCTCGCAGCACCCGGTGACCCGGAAGCTGCAGCACCTGGAGTTCTTCCAGGTGGACATGAAGCACCCGCTGGAAGCCTCCGTGAAGGTGATCACCACCGGCGAGGCCCCGGCCGTGGCCCGCTTCGGCGGCATGGTCGTGCAGGTGCTGGACCAGGTCCGCATCCGCGCGCTGCCCGAGTACCTCCCGGAGCACATCGAGATCTCGCTGAACACGCTGACGGGCCTGGAGTCGCAGATCTTCGTCCGCGACCTGGTCCCGCCGCAGGGCGTCACGGTCATCGGCGACATGGCCCACCTGGTCGTGAAGATCCAGCGGACGCGCGCCTCTGCCTCGGCTGCGCCGGTGCAGGCGACCCCGGCCAAGGGCAAGAAGAAGTAACGTCCCGCTACGGCTGGATGACGGTGAACGCCGCCCCGGAAGGGGCGGCGTTTTCGTTCATGACGTCCGTGCGCAACTGGCCGCACGCCGCCGCGATCTCCTGGCCCCGCTCGATACGGACCGTGGCGTTCACGCCCTCCGCCTGCAGCACGCGCTGGAATTCGCGTACGCGCTCGCGGCTCGGGCGGCGCAGGCCGGCGCCGGCGGTCGGGTTGTAGGGGATGAGGTTCACGTGCGCCTGGATGCCGCGCACGCGTTGCGCCAGGCGGCGTGCCTGTTCCGGCTCGTCGTTCACGTGGTCCAGCAGCGCGTAGGCGAAGGTCACGCGACGGCCCCGCTTCTCGATGTACCGCTTCGCCGCCTCGATCAGTTCGTCGATCGTCGTGCCGCGCGCGGTGTCGATGAGGCGACGGCGCAGGTCGTCGTCTGGGGCGTGGAGCGAGATCGTGAGGCCGACCTGCAGCCCCTCGTCCGCCAGGCGGTCGATCGCCCGCACGAGGCCGACCGTGGAGACGGTGATGCCACGCTGGCGGAGGTTCAGCCCCTCCGGCCGCACCAGCCACCGGATCGCCCGCACCGTGGCGTCGTAGTTCGCCAGTGGCTCGCCCATGCCCATGAAGACGATGTTGGTGATGCGACGCTCGCGCGTGAAGTGCAGCACCTGCGCGAGGATCTCGGAAGGACGGAGGTTGCGCGTGAAGCCCTGCTGGCCGGTCGCGCAGAAGGAGCAGCCCATCGCGCAGCCCACCTGCGTGGAGACGCAGATCGTCGTGCGGTCGGGTGCCTCGTCCTCGTCCGGGTCGTAGTCCATCCGCACCGCCTCGACCGCTGCGCCGGCGCCGAGGTCGAGCAGCACCTTCGTCGTCGCGCCGTCGTCGGCGCTGCGTTCGGCGATCGTGGGGAGCGGCGCGAGCGTGAACTCGGCGGCGAGGCGGGCGCGGAGCGCCGCCGGCAGGTTCGTCATCGCCTCGAAGTCGGTGACGCCATGCTGGAAGACCCACCCGGCGATCTGCTTCGCGCGGAAGCGCGGCTCACCCCACTCGGCGAGGGTGTCCTCGATCTCCTCCAGCGACAGGTCGAGCAGATGGCGCATCGACACCATCGTACCCCGGGCGGCGGCTAGCCGAGCCGCGCTCCGATGAGCGCGCGGTCGCCGTTCAGGTAGTCCTCGATCTCCGCGGGGCGCTTCCCGGGCCGCTGCACCGTGAGCAGCGCGAGGGCGCCCGTCCCGCACGCGACGACAGCGCGCGCGAGGCGGCCAGGGAGCAGCGGCGTGAGGTCGCCCCGGTCGCCCTCGACGACCGTGCCGGGGGGCGCGCCGGTGTCCGTGGCGAGTGGCCACGCGCGGTGGATCGTGAACGGCTCGCCGCGGTAGGTCGTGAACGCGAGCGGCCACGGGTGGAACGCGCGGATGCGCCGCGCGATCACCTCGGCGGGGAGCGACCAATCGATCAGCCCGTCGGCGCGCGCCAGTTTCGGCGCGTGCGTCGCGAGCGCGGTGTCCTGCGGCGTCGAGGTGATCGCACCGGCCACCCAGCGCGGCAGCACCTCCGCAAGCAGCGCGGCGCCGAGGTCCGCGATCCGGTCGGTCAGCACCCCGGTCGTGTCGAGCGGGTCGATGCGGGTCTCCACCTGCGCGATGACCGGGCCCGCATCCACCTCGCGCACGACCTCCATGATCGTCGCGCCCGTGACGGCGTCGCCCGCGAGGATCGCGCTCGCCACCGGCGACGCGCCTCGGTGACGCGGTAGCAGCGAGGCGTGCACGTTGATCACGCGCCGCGGGAACGCCTCCAGCAGGTGCGTCGGGAGGATGTGCCCGGAGGCGGCCACCACGCCGACGTCCGGGGCGAGGGCCGCGAGCGCGGCGGTGGTGTCGCGGCGCACTTTCTCCGGCTGCAGGATCACCGGCACGCCGCCCTCGATCGCCGCGGCCTTCACCGGCGTCGGCGCGGGTGCGCCGCTCCGGCCGCGCGGGCGGTCGGGCTGCGTCACCACGGCGACGACCTGCGTGTCCGGCAGCGCGAGGCAGGCGCGCAGGCTGGGCACGGCGTAGTCGGGCGAGCCGAAGAAGACGAGTCGCGTGGGCATCGTTCGGACGTTACTCGCCCAGCCGCCACAGGTGAACCGAGGCGAACCGGCTCGCCGGGCTGAACAGCAGCCCCGCCTCGAACCCCTTGAGCGTGCCGGGGTAGGCGTAGAGGCGCTGCGGGTACGCCACCACCAGGCTCGCGCCCTGCTCCTCGAAGCGCTGGGAGAAGAGCGCGTAGAGGTCGCGGCGTTCGCCCGTGTCCAGCGTGGTGCGCGCCGCTTCCAGCAGCGCGTCCGTCTCGCCGTCGCTGTAGGAGACCACGTTGCCGCCGGCCCCGCCGATCTGGGAGGTGTGCCAGCCGGTGTACGGGTCCGGGTCGGGCGTGTTCTCCCACCCGAACAGCACGAGGTCGAACGCCGCGGTGCGCAGGTACTCGCTCACCACGCGCTGCGCCGGCTCCACGGTCACCTCCACGGCGATGCCCGCCGCGCGCAGTTGCTCTGCGATGGCGAACGCGAGCGCCTCGCGCTGAGGGTCGGCGTTCGTCACCAGGCTGAACGCGAGCGGCCGGCCGCCGCGCATCTTGGTGCCGTCCGGCGCGTCCTGCACGCTGGCAGCGGCCCAGAGGAAGGCGACCGGCGGTCGGGCGACCTCGAGCGGCCGGTACGCCCACGACCCCGGCACGATCACGCCATCGCCCGGGACAAGCCGCGCGAGGCCGGCCGCCTCGATCGCCGCGGTGGGGTCAACGGTCGCCGCCAGCGCCCGGCGCAGCGGTGCGCTGGCCAGCGGGCCGCGCAGGTTGTTGATGTAGAGCACGGTGGAGGCGTTCCGCTGCAGCAGCGTCGCTGCGAGCCCGCCACGGCCCAGGGCGGCCGCTTCCGCCTCGGACGGCGCTTCGGGGAAGAGCGCCGCGTCCACGTCGCCGCGCCGGAGCATCGCCGCCTGCTCTTCGGCGTCGTCGGCGAAGCGGAGTTCGAGCCGCGCGATCGAAGGCGCGCCGAGCGCGTAGGTGGTGTGGCGCTCAAGCACCGCCCGGTCGCCCTCGATTGCTTCGAGGCGGTACGGTCCGGCGCCGACGGGCGCGCGCTCGAACGGGGAGATGTCGAAGCCGGCGGGCGCCGCCATCTGCGAGGCAAGGTGCCGCGGCACGAGGCCGAGCGTGGCGCGCACGAGGAAGTCGGCGGCCGGCTCCGGCAGGCGGATGAGGACCGTCAGCGGGTCGGCGACGAACACCTGCACGTCTGCCCACTCCGCGGCGAGCGCGGCGGAACCCGTGAAGTCCGGCGACTGGATACGGCCAATGGTGAACGCGACGTCCTCGGCGTCCACGGCGACGCCGTCGTGCCAGGCGAGGTCGGGGCGGAGGTGGAAGGTGTAAGTGAGGCCGTCCGGGGTCACCTCCCACGAGGAGGCGAGTTCGGGCTGAGGCGTCCCGTCCGGCCCAAGGCGCATGAGTCCGGCGAAGACCAGCGCCACCAGGTCACCCTCGACGTCGTTGCCGCGCGGGGCGAGGGGGCTGATCCGGGTGGGCGTGCCGATCACGGCCTCGACATAACGGCCGCCACCGGTGACGCCGCCGTCACCGGATCGCAGCCAGCCGAGCGCGATCAGCGGCAGGGCAAGCAGCAGGAGGAGGGTGAGCGGGCCGCGTGGTGCGGTGGGCATCCTCGCGGGTGTGCCCGGCGGCTACGAGGCCGCGACGCTCCAGGCAGCGAGCGAGAGGAACACCACGAACACCACGATCGTGAGGCGGTGCAGCGAGCGCTGCAGGCCCCGCTTGGTGCGGTAGCCGGTGTCCTGGCCGCCGAGGCCAGCGCCGAAGCCCGTGCCACGTACCTGCATGAGGACGAGCACGATCACCAGCGAGGAGATCAGGATCATGGCAAGGCTGAGGAAGTCGCGGAGTTCCATAGGCCTAGCAGGCTACGACCCGTCAACCTCGGCGGCAAGCGGCCTGTGCCGGGGAGCCTACCGCCCGGCGAGGATCGGCGCCTGCACCCGCAGGTCGCGCTCGAAGTAGGAGCGCATCACCAGCGAGGCCAGCGCCTCGCCGTTGTGCCGGTACCGCTTCTCGTGATCCACGAGGTCGGCGAGCACCAGCTTCGCGCCCGCGTAGTCGGCGTCACCCGGGGCCATCACGGGCGTGGAGACCCACTCGGCGGGCAGGGGCTCGGAGGGCAGGTTGCTGTTGGCCAGCACCGCGTCCACCAACCGGTCGGACTTCAGGTGCCGTAGGATCGCCTGGTAGTGGTCGGCGGCGGAGTAGCCGTCCGTCTCGCCGTGCTGCGTGGCGACGTTCGAGACGTACAACTTGTAGGCACGGCTGCTCGCGATCGCCTCGGCGATCCCCTTCACGAGCAGGTTCGGCAGTACCGAGGTGTAGAGCGAACCGGGGCCGATCACGATCAGGTCGGCGTCCAGCAGCGCGGCGATGGCGCGCGGGTGGGCAGCGGCGCCGCGCGGCTCCAACCACACCTCGGCGGGCGGCTCGCCACGGTCCGGCACCTTCGACTCGCCGCGTACGACCTCGCCGTCCCGGTGACGCGCGACGAGCACCACGTCCTCCATGGAGGCGGGGACGATCTGGCCGCGGACGGCGAGCACGCGGGAGGTCTCCGCGATGCCCGTCTCCATGCTCCCGGTCACCTCCGCCATGGCGGTGATGAACAGGTTGCCGAAGGAGTGCCCGGCCATGCCGCCGGCGCGGGAGTCGAAGCGGTACTGGAAGAGCTCCGTGACGAGGGGTTCCGCGTCCGCCAGCGCGGCGATGCAGTTGCGGATGTCGCCCGGCGGGATCACGTTCAGGTCGCGACGCAGCTGGCCGCTGGAGCCACCGTCGTCCGCCACGGTGACGATCGCCGTGAGGTTGTTCGTGTACTGCTTCAGCCCGCGCAGCAGGTTGGAGAGCCCCGTCCCGCCGCCGATCGCGACCACCTTCGGGCCGCGCTCGCGCGTGCGGTTGCGGTAGACGAGATCCACGAGGTCGCTCGACCGCTGGGACGGCGGCAGGGCGGCGCGGGTGACCGACTGGTTGAGTTTCCAGGCGGCGATGACCGTGATGATGCTGGCGACGGAGATGAAGAGCAGGCCTCGCAGCCAGCGCGGCAGGAACTGCAGCGTCAGGTCGGCCGCCCAGGCAGGGAAGGTGTAGGAGACGTAGACCTCACGCAGCAGATACGCGAAGCCGAGGCCCATCATGGCCATGGCGATGGTAATCAGCAGCAACCATCGCTTGATGTGCAGGCCGAAGTACAGCCATTTGCTGAAGTTCTCGCGACTCACGAGGGACTCCGGTGGCCCGCCCACCGTGCACAGTAATACGTCAAGTAATCGCCTCGGTCAACCGTCCAGGCGACGGCGGATGAGTTCGGACACCGTGTTCGCGTCCGCCCGGCCCTTCGCCTCCCGCATCACCTGGCCCACGAGGAATCCGACCGCGCTCCCCTTGCCGCTGCGGTAGTCCGCCACGGCCTTCGGGTTCGCCTCGATCGCCGCAGCCACTAGCGCGTCGATCGTGCCCTCGTCCCGCACGACGCGCAGGCCGCGCGCCTCCACGATCGCGCCGGGCGCCTCGCCCGTCTCGAACACGACGGAGAGCACGTCCTTCGCGGTGCTGAGGGTGATCGTCCCCTCCTGCACGAGGCGCGTCAGTTCGCCGACGTGCTGCGGCGTCGCCTTCGTGTCGGACAGTTCCGCCTCGACACCGAGTTCGTTGAGGTGCTTGGCGACGTCACCGATGAACCAGAGGGCGACCGGCCGCGCGTGGGCCGCGCCGGCGGCGACCACCGCCGCCTCGAACGCCTCGGAGCGCTCGCGGGAGTCGGTGAGGGTGCGCGCCTCCTCCGGCGTCAGGCCGTAGTCGCGCTCAAAGCGGGCGCGGCGTGCGTCCGGCAGTTCCGGCATCAGCGCGCGGACGGCCTCGCGGATCGCGTCGTCGATGAGGACGGGCGGGAGGTCCGGCTCCGGGAAGTAGCGGTAGTCGTGCGCCTCCTCCTTGGAGCGCTGCGACACGGTCTCGCCGGTGGCGTCCACGTAGCCGCGCGTCTCCTGCACGAGCCGGCCACCCGAGTCGAGCACCTTCGTCTGGCGCTCGATCTCGAACTCGATCGCCCGCTGCACGGAGCGGAACGAGTTCATGTTCTTCACCTCGACCTTGGTGCCGAGGGTGGTGACGCCGCGCGGCCGGATGGAGACGTTCGCGTCGCAGCGCATCCCGCCCTTCTCCATGTCCGCGTCCGCGATGCCGAGGTAGCGCATGGTCTGGCGGAGTTTCCGCAGGAACGCGGCGGCCTCCGCGGCGGAGTGCATGTCCGGCTTCGTCACGAGTTCCATGAGCGGGGAGCCGGAGCGGTTCACGTCCACCAGCGCGTACGTCTCCACGCCGGAGTCGCGGTGCAGCAGGCGCGCCGTGTCTTCTTCCAGGTGGATGCGCTCCAGATGGACGGTCTTGCGCTGCCCGTCCACCTCGATCTCCAGTTCGCCGCCGAGGCAGAACGGCTGGTCGTACTGGGAGATCTGGTAGCCCTTCATCAGGTCCGGGTAGGGGTAGTTCTTGCGGTCGAACTTCGCGAAGCGCGGCAGTTCGCACCCCAGCGCCAGCCCGGCGAGCAGCGTGTAGGTGACGGCCTGCTCGTTGATCACCGGCAGCATCCCCGGCATGCCCAGGCAGACCGGGCAGACGTGCGAGTTCGGCGCGGTGTCGAAGTACTCCCGGTTGCAGCCGCAGAACATCTTGGATCGCGTCTTCAGCTGGATGTGGACCTCAACGCCAATGACGGCCTCGTAGTCGGTCGGGGCGGAAGTGGTCATGCGGCAGTCCCTGCAGGGCGACGGTCGATGCTTCGATGGGGAGCCTCCATCGTACCGCGCGCCTCCGGTGTGGGCTCCGTAGAATCGACACATGGCCGAGGCGACCCCGCCGGACTTCGCGCACCCCGGACGCCCGGCCAGCACCGCCGGGCGTCGCGTCCACGTGCTCTCCACGAAGTACGACGGCTCCCGCCACTACGAGTACACCGCCACGCTCCTCGACCAGACCGGGCCGCTCGTGCGCGTGTGGGTGGAGGCCGGCGAGCCGTACGTCAGTTATCGCGGGCAGGGCCTGATGCGAGAGGGCTTCACGGCGCTCTTCTTCACCGACCGCTGGTACAACCTGTTCCACAACCTCCGCCCGATGGGCCGCCGCGGCTACCTCACCTACGCGAACATCGGCACCCCCGCCACATTCGAGGGCGACACGATTCGTTGGGTCGACCTGGACGTGGACATCGTCCGCACGGTGGACGCCATCCACGTGGACGACGAGGACGAGTTCGCGCTGCATCAGCGCGCCATGTCCTACCCGCGTGACTTGATCGACCGGGTGCTGACCACGCGCGACGAACTCGTGCGCCTCGCCGGTGCGGAGGTGTTCCCGTTCGACCGCGCCGCGCACCTGCCCGAGGGGCTGGCACCGCTGGGGTGACGCGGATGAAGGCCGCCGCATGATCGAGATCGTGTCCCTCGGCCCGGCGTGGCGAGCCGCCGTGGAGCGGCTCTGGGTCGAGGCGTTCGGTTCGGCGCGCGTCGCCTCCGCGGGAGCGCTGCACGATCTCGTCGCCCTCCCCACGCTGGTTGCGCTGGACGATGACGCCTTCGCCGGGGCAGTCGCGTACCGCTTCGACGGCGGCGGCGGCTGCGAGGTCGTCGGTCTCGCCTCGGCCATCGAGCGGCGCGGGGCCGCGACGGCGCTGCTGGAGGCGGTGACGGCTGAGGCGCGCGCGGTCGGCTGCCGGCGCGTCTGGCTCGTCACGACGAACGACAACGTCGCGGCGTTCCGCTTCTACCAGCAGCGCGGCTGGCGCCTCTGCGCCCTGCGCCCGGACGCGGTGACCGAGGCCCGCGCGACGCTGAAGCCGGAGATCCCGTTGCGAGGCGAGGAGGGCCTGCCGATCCGCGACGAGATCGAGTTCGAACGCCGCCTCGACTAGCCCGGCGCGGGCGTAGACTCCTCCCATGGCAGGACGTGGCGGCCCGCCCCCGGGCGTGCAGAAGAACTTCGGCTTCGATGGCGGCCGCGACGAGACGCCGCGTCCGGGCGCGCCGCTGGCGGCGCGCATGCGCCCTCGCGACCTGCAGGAGTACCTCGGCCAGGCCCACGTGATCGGCCCCGGCACGGCGCTCCGGCGCATGATCGACGAGGACACACTGCCCTCGATCATCCTGTGGGGGCCGCCGGGCGCCGGGAAGACCACGCTCGCCAGCATCATCGCCCGGCGCACGAAGCGGCACTTCGAGGTGCTCTCCGCGGTCACGAGCGGCGTCGCCGACCTGCGTCGGGTCGTCGGTGAGGCGGCCGAACGGCTGCGCCTCTCCGGCCTGCGGACGGTGTTGTTCATCGACGAGTTGCACCGGTTCAACCGCGCGCAGCAGGACGCGCTGCTCCCGCACGTCGAGGCGGGCACGATCACCCTCATCGGCGCGACCACCGAGAACCCGTCGTTCTATGTGGTCGCGCCACTGCTCTCGCGCTGTAGGGTCTTCCGGCTCGAACTCCTCGACCGCTCCGTGCTGGCGACGATCGTGCGGGCGGCGGTGGCGGACGCGGAGCGAGGGTTGGGCGGCCAGCAGATCGTGCTCGCTGACGAGGCGTTGGACGCGATCACCGGCGCGGCCGGCGGCGACGCGCGTTCCGCGCTCAACATCCTGGAGGCGGCCGCCTCCGTCGCCCCGCTGTCGGACGACGGCACGAGGCGCATCACCGCGGAGATCGTCCAGCAGGCGGCCCAGTCGCGGACGCTGCTCTACGACCGCGAGGGCGACGCCCACTACGACGTCATCTCCGCGTTCATCAAGAGCGTCCGCGGCTCCGACCCGGACGCCGCGCTCTACTGGCTCGCGCGGATGGTGGAGGCCGGCGAGGACCCGCTCTTCATCGCGCGCCGAATCGTCATCCTCGCGGCGGAGGATGTCGGCCTCGCGGACCCGTTCGCGCTGACGTTGGCGGTCGCCTGCCAGCAGGCCGTGCACTTCCTCGGGCTGCCGGAGGGCCGCCTGCCGCTGGCGGAGGCCACCGTCTACCTCGCGCGCGCGCCGAAGTCGAACAGCGCGTACGCCGCCTACAACCGCGCACTCGCGGACGTGGAGGCGACCCGGAACGACCCCGTGCCGCTGCACCTGCGGAACGCAGCGACCGGGCTGATGAAGGAGATGGGCTTCGGCCAGGGCTACCAGTACGCCCATGACTACGAGGGCCACGTGGCGCCGGACCAGACCTACCGGCCGCCCTCGGTGGAAGGGCACGTCTACTACGTTCCGGGATCGCTCGGGCACGAAGGCCGCACGCGCGACCGTGGGACGTCCTCCTAGCGGACGGTGAAGGCCACGCGCATCCCCGCCTCGTAGTGGCCGGGGAGGTTGCACAGCAGCACGTACGCTCCCGCCTCCAGGCCGAACTCCGCCTCGACGCGCTCGCCGCGCGCCATCGCCTCCACCTCGCCGGCGACCTCGAGCGCCTCGGCGTCGACGATGCCGTCGCGGATCGGGAGCGTCGCCGCCGCGAGGTCGGTGCGGACGATCACGAGCTCGTGCTCGAGCGTACCGGCGTTCGCTACCTGGAAGAGGAGGGGGCCCGGCGCAGCCACTCCCGGTTCCGTGACCACCGACCACTCGTGGAGGGTGACCGGGACGATGGTGCGCGGGCGCAGGTCGGGCGCGAGCGTGGTCGTGGTGCCGGTCGCTGTCGCTGTCGCGGTGGCGACTTCAGTGTCGGCCCCACACGCAGCGGCGAGGATGCCGAGGGCGACGAGTGCGATCGCCACGCCGGTGCGGTGGATGCGGGACGTCACGGGGAGCCTCCACGAGGCGGGGAACGGGGCCGCTCGCGTGCCGATCACGTTACGAGGCGGCGTGATTACGCGGAACGGGCCGGACGGCCTGCGCGCCGAGGGATGCCGGTCACGGCGTACCATGCGGCCTCCGCGCGACCGCACGCGGGGATGGAGGGTGTGACATGGGCCTGGCGAATCGGACGACGACTACCCCGGAGGAGTACCAGGCCTACGGGACGCGCCTCAACAACTGGGGGCGCTGGGGCGCGGACGACCAGTCCGGTACCCTGAACCACATCACGCCCGAGGTCCGGCAGCGGGCGCTCGGAATGCCTCGGACGGGGCGCCCCGTCTCCTGCGCGAACCCGCTGGCGACCGCCGCTGTCGTGCCGAACGCCACGAGGAACGGCCGGCCCGCCGACCACCGGATGACGGTGAACCCGGGGTCGTCCTCCGACTATGTCGGTGTCTCGTACCACGGCTTCGTGAACACCCACATAGACGCGCTCTGCCACATCTTCACCGGCCCCGGCGGACGCCTCTACAACGACGCCGACCCGGCGCTCGTCACGCCGGAGGGCGCGCTCACGCACTCCGTCGACCGCTGGCGGGACGGCATCGTCACGCGTGGCGTCCTGTACGACATCCCGCGCATGCGCGGCCACGACCACGTCCGCGAGGGCGAACCGGTCGAGGGTTGGCATCTGCAGGACTGGGCGGCGCAGGTCGGCGTGACGCCCCAGCCGGGGGACGCCGTGCTGATCCGCTCGGGCGCAGAGCCGTTCTGGCGGGCGCATCCGGACTTCCAGATGACCATGCCGCTCAACACACCGGGCGTCGCCGTCTCCGTGCTGGAGTTCCTCCACGACACCTCGGCGGCACTGATGGGCTGGGACCTGCAGGAGGCGTCCGGGCAGGACCAGTACGGCGAGCGCATCCCGCTCCACGCCATCGCCATCCCGCACATGGGCCTGCCGCTGCTGGATAACGCCAACTTCGAGCGCCTCGCCGAGGCGTGCGCGGAGACGGGCCGCTACGAGTTCCTGCTGGTGATCTCACCGCTCGTCGTCCTCGGCGGTACCGGATCGCCGGTGAACCCGCTCGCGGTGTTCTGAGCCGCCGCCCACGCGCTGACACCCGTGATAGATTCCCGGTTCCAGAAGGAAACGGGAGGCCACGTGGACCGTCCGCTCGAGGGCATCCGCATCCTGTCGATGGAGCAGGCGGCCGCGTTGCCGTTCGCGACCCGGCACCTCGCCGACCTCGGTGCGGAGGTGATCCGCGTGGAGTCGCACCGCCGCGGGCGGGCTGCCGGCGACGCCGACCTCTTCCGCAACAAGCGCCGTCTCGGCCTCGACCTGGCGATGGAGGGCGGCCCGGAGGTGTTCCGGCGCGTCGCCGCGGGCTGCGACGTGGTGGCGCACAACTTCACCCCGCGCGTGATGCGGAAGTACGAGATCGACTTCGAGGCGATCCGCCGCCTCAACCCGGACGTGATCTACGTCTCGCTCACCGGCTTCGGCACCACCGGGCCGTGGGGCGAACGTCCGCTGTTCGGTCCGGGCGCGGAGGCCGTGTCGGGGCAGAACGGCCTGATCGGCGACCCGGACGGCTGGCCGGGGCGTCCGGGCACCATTGTCTATGCCGACAACACCTGCGGCCTGAACACCGCGTTCGCGATCCTCGCGGCGCTCGACCACCGGGACGCGACCGGTGAGGCCGTCCATATCGACATCTCGCTCTACGAAACGGCGATCTCGCACCTCGGCACGACCGTGACCGAGCGCGCCTTCGGCGGTGTGTTGCCGCATCGCACCGGCAACGCCGACCCCCGCTTCGCCGTCCACGGGGTGTTCGAGGTGGCCGGCACCGACCGCCACGTGGCGATCACCGCCACGCCCGAGCAGATATCGGCCCTCGCGCGTGCACTCGATCTCGCCGAGGTGAGCGAGTCAGCCGTTGCCGCCGCCGTGCGTGGGCGGAGCGGGGCGGAGGTCGTCGCGGCATTGCAGGCCGCCGGCATTCCCGCCGCGGAGGTTGCGGACGCCTCCGACCACGTATCGGACGAGCACCTGTGGGCGCGAGGCTATTTCGGTGTGCTCGGCGAAGCCGAGGCGGCCCGCCCGCATGCCGGGCCCGCGTTTGGCGGCGGTCGAGGCGTGCCGATGGAGGCGCCGCGCGGCCTGGGCGACGACAACCACGCGATCCTGCGCGAGATCGCCGGGATGACGGAGGCGGAGATCGCCGCGCTGGAGCAGGCAGACATCGTCGGTAGCGCGCCGTTCGCCGCGGAGCGCCCGCGATCCTCGCCGGAGCACTACGCGGTGCGCCTCGCGCGCGCCGAGTTCTCCCGCATCGACGACCGGCACGACGCCTGGCGGGAGCGCGCCCGATGACGCCCGCACCGTCGCGCGCCCTCGACCTCTCCACCGGCGTCGGGGCTTCGTACACGACGAAGCTGCTCGCCGAGGTCGGCTGGGACGTGGTGAAGGTGGAGCCGCCCGGCGGCGACCCGCTGCGCCGCGAGGTCTCCCGCTGGGGCGGCGGCGAGGGCGGCGCGTTCGCCTTCGTGAACCACGGCAAGCGCAGCGTCTCCGCATCGCCGGAGCAGGTGCGCGCGCTCGCGAGCGCCGCGGACATCGTCGTCGGCGACTTCTCGCGCGCCGGTCTCGCCGCCGCGGGGCTGCCTGACGGGCTGTACGAGGCGCTGACCCCGCGCCTCGCGGTCGTCTCGGTCTCGCCGTTCGGCCTCAGCGGCCCGCGTGCGGACTGGGCGGCGAGCGACCTGGTGGTGCAGGCGGCGAGCGGGCTGATGTTCCTCACCGGCGAGTGGGATCAGCCACCGATGCAGATGCCGCCGTACGCCGCCGCGATCACGGGCGGCCTCGCCGCCGCGTCCGGCGCGCTGGCGGCCGCACGCTCTGCGAGGCAGGACGGGCGCCTGCGCCGCCTCGACGTGTCGATGGCGGAGGCGCTGGGCTCGCACATCTACACGCAGGCAACGGCCTATGCCTACCGTGGCGAGGTGACGCGCCGGGAACTGCGCCAGAAGCAGGCGCTGCGGATGGTGCCGGCGCAGGACAAGTTCGTCTATTGCGCGCCCGGCGCCGTCGCCACCGTGGATATGCGCGGCGTCGCGGTGCTCCTCGACGAGCCGCGACTCGCCGAGGACCGCTTCCAGACCGCCGAGGGCCGGCAGGAGCATTACGAGGAGTACCTGGCGCTGTTCGTCCCGCCGTTCCAGCGGAAGACGGCGCAGGAGTGGTTCGAGGAGGCTGAGCGGCTGCACCTGACGTTTGCGCTCGTGCAGTCCGTGGATGACCTCTTTGTCTGCCCGCAGGTGGAGGCGCGCGTCTTCATGCGGGACGTACCAGGACCGGGCGGCCGCACTGTCGCGATCCCCGGACGCCCGTTCCGGCTGGAGGGCGGCCCGCCCGCCGCCCCGCGCCCCGCGCCCGCCACGCCGGGCGAACACACGGACGAGGTCTTCCGGGCCTGGCTCGGAGAAGGGACAGCATCATGACCACGGCACCGCGCAGCGCGGAGCACCGCATCACGGCGTTCCTGGATGGCCCGGACAACCGCAACATCCCGAACGAAATCCACTCCACGGAGGGCGCGAAGGAGTACGGCTACCGCGCCGCCCTCGTCGGTGGGGCCACGGTGTGGGGCTGGGCGACGCCCGCGATCATTGAGGCGCTCGGCGCGGGCTGGCTCGACCACGGGTGGGCGGAGGTCGCCTTCCGCCGCCCGACCTACCCCGGCGAGGACCTGTCGATCACCGTGGTGCCGGAGGACGGGGCGTGGACGCTGCACGTCACCGGTCCGGACGGCCACGACCGCATCAGCGGCACGGTCGGCCTCGGCGACGCACCGTGGCTGCCGATGCTCGTCTCCACGCCGCTGCGCGCGGCCGATCCGGACCTGCCGGAGCACCCGAACCTGACGCTGGAGATCGCTCCGGTGGGCGGCGAGTTGCGCGCCCTCGGCGGCGGCGTGAGCGTGGAGGAGATGCGCGCCTTTGCGCGTGAGAAGCAGCGCACGGAGGACGCGCTGTTCACCGGCGACCGGCCGAGGCTGCACCCCGGCTGGGTGGCGGCGCGGCCGATCCGCGTGCTGCACCACTCATACGACTACGGCCCGGCGATCCACGCGCGGAGTCACATCCAGTTCCTGGCGCCCGCATACGCCGGGCCGCACACCACGACCGCACGCTTCCTCGAGGCGTACGAGCGGAAGGGGCACCACTACGGTGTCTTCGACTGCTGTACCTACGACACCGCGGGGCGCGAGGTGATCCGCCAGCGCCACACGACGATCTTCGGCGTGGCGAAGCGCGGCGAGGCAGGGGAGTAACGAGTGGCACGCATCCTCGAGGGCATCCGCGTCGTCGACATCTCCACCAGCGCGGCCGGTGCGTGGTGCTCGCGCCTGCTCGCCGACTACGGCGCCGACGTCATCCTCGTCGAGCCGCGCGAGGGGCACCCGCTCCGCCGCATCGGCCCGTTCACGGACGACGGCCTCAGCATCCCCGCGCAGTACCTGCTCGCGAACAAGCGCGCTGTTGCGCTCGACCTCGATGAGCCGCGGGCGCGGACGCACGCGATCGAACTCGCGCGTCGCGCGGACATCGTGATCTCCTCGCACCCGGCGAGCCGGCTGGAGGCGTGGTCGATGACGCACGCGGCGTTGGGCCGGCCCGAGATCGTGATGACGCACGTCACCCCACACGGCATGACGGGCCCGCTCGCGGAGGTGCCCGGCAACGACCTCACGGACGCCGCGCGCTCCGGGTGGGCCTCGATCAACGGCGACCTGGACCGCGAGCCGCTGAAGCCGAGCGGCATGCAGCCCTCGATGTGCGCGGGCACGGTCGCCTACGCGGCCACGGTGGCGGCGCTGCGCTGGCGCGACCACCACCCGGGCGAGGGCCAGGAGGTGGACATCGCTGAGATCGAGGTGATGGCGGCGGCGTTCGCGCCGGCGTTCCTCCGCTCCCAGTACGCGGGCAAGGCACACGGCCGGCGCGATACGAACGACCTCATGTCGGGACCGGTGCCGGTCGCCGACGGCCACTTCGCGCTCACGATCAGCCGCGCACACTTCTGGCGTGACGCCATGAACCTCCTCGGCCTCACCGACCTCGCGGAGGACCCGCGCTGGGGTGCCTCCTTCTACCGGCAGGCGCACAAGGACGAGTACGTCTCACGCGTGACGGAGGCGATGGCCGGCTGGAAGAAGATGGACCTGTTCGACGAACTCGCCATCCGACGGGTGGTCGCGGGCCCGGTCCTGACGATGGAAGAACTCCGGGGCGTGGAGCACCTGCGTGAGCGGGACTTCTGGCGCACCCCCGCAGATCAGCCGGACGGCTCCGAATACCCCGGCCCCGCGCTCCGCATGTCGGGGACGCCCGCTACCCTCGACCGTCGCCCGCCACGTCCCGGCGAGCACTCGGTCGACGTGCTGCGCACGGTGGCGGGCCTCACGGACGATGCCGTCCGGGGGTTGCAGCAGTCGGGCGTGATCGGCCCGAAGGAAGAGGGTGGGCGATGACGCTGCACGACACCCGTCCCGGCGTGGTCCGCAACGAGGCGGCCGGGATCACGCTCACCGGCCCGCTCGCTGGGACACGTGGCATCGTCCTCACGCAGGCGTGGGCGGGCTCCTACTGCTCGTCCCTGCTCGGGATGCTCGGCGCAGACGTCATCCAGGTGGAGGTGCGCAAGCGCCCCGACTCCTGGCGGGGTGACTACGCGGCGCCGATTGGCGGCCTGCTGAAGGACCGTCCCACCGCGCAGCACCCGTGGAACGTGAACCCGCTCTACAACTCCGTGAACCTGAACAAGCGCTGCATCACGCTCGACCTCGGCACGCCCGAGGGGATCGAGACGTACCGGCGACTCGTCCCGTACTCCGACTGGGTCGCGGAGAACTTCTCGCCGCGCGTCATGGGGAACTTCGGGCTGGACTACGAGGCGCTGAAGGCGATCAAGCCGGACATCATCCTCGCGAGCCTCTCCGCCTACGGGCACGAGGGGTCGTGGGCGAACATCCCCGGCATCGGCGGCACCATCGAGCCGACCTCCGGCCAGTCCGCGCTCCTCGGCTACGAGGACGGGCCGCCGCAGAACTCCGGCCAGATGTACCCGGACGCGGTGGCGGCGTTCCACGCCACCGGCGCGATCATCGCGGCGCTGCGCCACCGGGACCGCACGGGCGAGGGCCAGTACATCGACCTGTCGATGCAGGACGCGAACCTGGCGATGGTCGGCGACTCGGCGCTGGAGTACGTGCTGACCGGCCGCCAGCGCCCGCGCCTCGGCAACCGCCACACCACCTTCGCCCCGCACGGCATCTACGCCGCTGCCGGCACGGAACGCTGGATCGCGATCGCCGCCGAGACGGAGGCGCAGTGGCAGGCGCTGGCCGCTGCGGCCGGGCGGGGCTGGGCCTCGGACACCCGTTTCGCTACGAATGCGGAGCGAAAAGCGAACGAGGATGCGCTGGACGAGGCGATCCGCGCGTGGACGGCCACCGAGGACCGCGATGCCCTCGCTGCGCGGCTCTCGGCGGCCGGCGTCTTCGCGGCGCCGGTGCTGGATGGCCTGGAACTGGCGGACGACCCGCACCTGCGCGCGCGGGGGGTGGTCCGGGACGTGGTGCACGACGAAGCGGGCGCGTTCCCGCAGGTCACGATCCCGTTCCACTTCAGCCGCACGCCCGCGACCGAGGTGCGCCCGGCCCCGCTGCAGGGGGAGCACACGCACCAGGTGCTGGCCGAGTTGCTGGGCATGTCCGCCGAGGAGGTGGACGAACTGGTCCGCCTCGGCGTCTCGGGGATGGGCCCCCCGGACTAGCCGCGCCGCGCACGCACGTATGAGGACGTTCGAGAGGCACGCCATGACCGACTACGAGTTCATCCGCACGGAGCAGGTGGGGCGTGTCCGCCGCATCATCCTCAACCGGCCGCAGCAGCGAAATCCGCTCTCCCGCCGCGTGACGGAGGAGGTGGACGCCGCCTTCATCGAGGCCGGCGAGGACGACGGCGTGGGTGTGGTGGTGCTGATGGGCGCCGGTGACCACTTCTCGGCCGGCCACGACCTCGGCACGCCAGAAGAGAAGGCGGACCGCATCGCCCGGCCGACCGAGGAGGGCCTGCGCGGCCGCTACCGGCGGTCGTGGGACATGAACGTGGAGGTCAACCTGCGCTGGCGGAACCTCCCGAAGCCGACCATCGCCGCGGTGCACGGCTACTGCATCTTCGCCGGGTGGGCGTTCGCCTCTTCCTGCGACATCATCTTCGCGGCCGACAACGCGATGTTCCTGCCCGCGAACTTCCAGTACTTCTCCGTGCCCTGGGATCTGCACCACCGCAAGGCGAAGGAGATCCTGTTCGAGAGCCGCTTCGTCGGTGCGCAGGAGGCGCACGACCTCGGGTTCGTGAACCGCGTGGTCCCGCTTGCCGACCTCGACGCCGAGGTGATGGAGTACGCCTCCCGCGTGGCGGAGAACGACCCGTACCAGTTGCGCATGATCAAGATCGCGATCAACCAGGCGCAGGACATGGCCGGCTTCACGCCCCACATCCACGCCTCCTTCGCGCACCACATGCTCTCCCAGACGGGCGAGGGTGACCCGGGGTTCGCCCTCAACAAGCCGATGGACTCCGGCCAGCGCCGCCGCCCGATGGTGCAGCGTGCGATGGAGAACTTCGAGCGCGAGAAGCAGCGCCGCGGCGGCACGGACGCCTAGCCAGTGACCGCGTCCGCCGCCGCGCGACCTCCCGTAGCGCGTGTCTCCACCTGGGGGCGTCGTGTCGGCCCCGGCCTCGCCGCCTGCGCCGCGCTCGGCGCGGCGGCGCTGCTGCTGCAGGCCGCGGAGACCAGCCTCATTGAGCACGCGGTGATCGATGCGCTGGTGATCGCGCTGCTCCTCGGCATCGCCGTCCGCAACGTGGTCGGGGTGCCGAAATGGCTCGGCGCGGGTGCGGCGTTCGCATCGAAGCATCTGCTGGAGGCGTCGATCGTGCTGCTCGGCGCGAGCGTGGCCCTCGGTCGAGTCGTGGAGGCGGGTGCGCCGCTCTTCCTGTTGGTGGTCACATCGGTGGCCGGCGGCCTCGCGTTCGCGTGGGTGGTGGGGCACCGAGTCTTCGGCCTGCGCTCGCGCCTCGCGGTGCTGGTGGGTGTGGGCGGCTCGATCTGCGGCAACTCCGCGATCGCCGCGGTCGCGCCCGCGATCGATGCGACAGCGGACGATGTGGCCGCGGCCGTGAGCATCAGCGCGGTGCTCGGCGCGGCGCAGATCCTCCTGCTCCCGCTGCTGGTCCCGGGGATCGACCTGACGCACTACCAGTACGGCGTGGTCGCCGGCATCTCCGTCTACGCCGTGCCGCAGGTCGTCGCCGCCGGCTTCGCCGTCTCCGGCCTCTCGGGCGAGGTTGCGACGTTCGTGAAGCTCACCCGCGTCCTGCTGCTCGGCCCCGTCATCGTGGTGCTGCGCGCCCTGCACGGACGCGGCGAGGTGGCACGCGCCGCCCGCCCGCTGGTGCAGCGCCTCCGCGCCGTCGTGCCATGGTTCATCCTCGGCTTCCTGGTGCTGGCGGCGCTGCGTTCGAGCGGGCTGATCTCGCCCGAGGTCGGGCGGGACGCCCAGACCGTCAGCCGGGCGCTGTTCGCCGTCGCGATGGCCGGCCTCGGGATGAGCGTGGACCTGCGCTCGGTGCGCGCGGTGGGCGGCGGTGTCGCCGCGACCGTCATCGCGACGATGTTGTTCATGGTCGCCGTCTCGACCGTTGGGACGTCGGTGCTCGGCCTGACCGGCTGACCGGGGCGCACGGTGCCCCGGGTGTGATCGTGTGTGTCCGATGCCGTCCGCGTGGCGGTGTCAGTGTTCGATGGGGAGATGTGTCATGGCGTTCGTCCACTCGTCCAGCCTGCCGGAGCGCGTCGCGGACGTGATCGTCGTCGGCGCGGGGAACGCGGCGCTCTGCGCCGCGATCGCCGCGCGCGAGGCGGGCGCGAGCGTGCTCGTCCTCGAGAAGGCGGAGGAGGGCGAACGCGGCGGTAACACCTTCTACACCGGCGGCGGTTACCGCTTCCCGTACGAGGGGCTGGAGGACATCCGCCGCATCATCCCCGACCTCACGGACGAGGAGGTCGACCGCATCGACGTGGGCTCCTACCCCGCCTCGAAGTTCAAGGACGACCTGGTGCGCGTCACCGAGGGGCGCGCGGACGAGTCGATGGTCGACTACCTGATCACGAACGCGTACCCCACGGTGCAGTGGATGAGCCGCGTCGCGGGGCAGCGCTGGGTGCTGATGTACGGCCGACAGGCGTACGAGGTGGACGGCAAACTCCGCTTCTGGGGCGGCATGATCACCGAGGGCGTGGGCGGCGGCGAGGGCATTTCGGAGAGCCTGTTCTCGCAACTGCCGAAGCACGGCATCGGCGTGCGTTACGGCTCGGGTGGCCGCGACCTGCTGCAGGACGAGACCGGCCGCATCGTCGGCGTGCGCATCTTCGACTCGACCGGCTTCCACGACCTCGGCGCGGGCGCGGTGGTGCTCGGGTGCGGGGGCTTCGAGGCGAACCAGGAGATGCGCACGCGCTACCTGGGCGCCGGGTGGGAGGTGGCGAAGGTGCGCGGCACCCGCCACAACACCGGCGAGATGCTGCGCGCGGCGCTGGAGGCGGGCGCGCAGTCGTACGGCCACTGGTCGGGCGCGCACGCCGTGGCGTGGGACATGATGGCGCCGCCCACCGGCAACCGACGCATCGGCGACCTGTACCAGAAGCACTCCTACCCCCTCGGCGTGATCGTGAACGCACGAGGCGAGCGGTTCGTGGACGAGGGCGCAGACCTGCGCAACTACACCTACGCGAAGTACGGGCGCGAGATCCTGAAGCAGCCGTACGCCGTCGCGTTCCAGATCTTCGACCAGCAGACCGTCCACCGCCTGCGTGACGAGTACCGCATCAAGGAGGCGACGAAGGCGGAGGCGATGACCCTCCCCGAGCTCGCCGACCAGCTGGGCATCGACATCGGTGGCTTCGTCCGCACCATCGAGGCGTACAACGCCGCCTGCGGCGAGGGCGACTACGACCCCTCGAAGCTGGACGGGGTCAGCACGCGCGGGATCGACCCGCCGAAGTCGAACTGGGCGCTGCCGCTGAGCCAGCCCCCGTATGTGGGCTTCGCCGTCACCTGCGGCATCACGTTCACCTTCGGCGGCGTGCGCATCCAGGCGGACTCCGCGCAGGTCCTCGACACCGTGGACACGCCGATGCCCGGCCTCTACGCCTGCGGCGAGATCGTCGGTGGCCTGTTCTGGCACAACTACCCCGGCGGCACCGGCCTCATGGCCGGCGCGGTCTTCGGGCGCACCGCCGGCGCCGCCGCCGCACGCGCCGTGGCGGCCGGGAAGTAACGCGCGATGTCCGAGCGCGCGCCGGCCGCCACCGGCATCGAGATCTGGGTGCGCTCCACCGACATCGATGGCGACGGCATCGTCAATAACTCGCGGTTCTTCCAGTTCTTCGAGCAGGCGCGCCTCGAACATCTGACGCGCCTGCGCGTGGTGGTGCGGCCGAGGCCGCCGGGTGTCGCCGACCGCGCGTTCACGCTCGCCGAGACCACGTGCCGTTTCCTCGCGCCGCTCCGGCATCGCGACGTCGTGCGCGTCGAGGCGTGGACGAGCGCCGTGGGGCGCCGCTCGTTCGGCCTCGCGTATCGCATCACGCGGCCGGCCGATGGTTCGGTGTGCGCGACGGGTTCGAGCGCGCAGGTCTGGCTGGACGCCGACGGCCGCCCCGCGGAGTTGCCGGCGGACATTCGCGCGGCCCTCGAGGCGTCGGTCGCCGACAACGGCGGCGCCGTCGAGAGTGGGGGTCAGGGCGTCGGTCAGTCCGCCTCGCCGTAGCGGGCCTGGAAGAAGAGCCAGGTGGTGCGGACGAGCGACTGGCCGAGGGGGATGTCCGCGTACTTCTTCGGCACCCACTGGGAGAAGAACGAGATCGCGTAGGCGTACTCGCGGCCGTCCACGGTGAACCGCACGATCGCGGCGTCGTTGTCGACGAACGTGCCGTCCGTCGCCGGGAAGAAGCCGTTCTTGTGGCTCACCGAGGCGGGGACGGTGGCGGTGAGGTAGTTGAGGCCGGGCTTCACCAGCGTCAGCCGCTCGAGGAAGTCGTCGCGCCAGCGGTCGCGCAGGATCGTGCCCTCCCAGATCGCCGCCAGACCTCGGTTCATGTCCAGCGCCGTGATCCAGTTGTTCCGGTCGATGCCCAGCGACTCGCGTCCGAACCCCGGCGGATGGTTGAGGACGGTGTCCTCCATCCCCATGCGGTCCATCAGCGCCGTCACGCGTCGGAGGCCGCGCAGCACGTCTCCGTTGCCAAGGAGGACGTACAGCGAGCGCGCTGTGACGGGGTTGCTGGCGTAGATCGTCTGCGCCATCAGCCGGCCCACCTGCTCCTCGCGGACGCGGCCGGCCTGCAGGTCCACCATCGACTGCGCCAGCACGAACAGGTTCACGCTGCACGCCGCGAGGTGCGGGCGGTCGCCGTACACGGAGACCGTCTCGCCCGTCTGGAGGTCGGTGACGGCGACCGCGTACTCGCCGCCGCCTCGGTACGTGTCGATGAGGCGCTGGAGTTCCGCCTGCAGTTCGGCGATCGGTGGGCCGGGCGGTGCGGGCGCGGGTGTCGAGGCAA
>WBZO01002349.1_pt1 | contig 24903 bp, 22 predicted proteins | sample 5204261 | NCBI WGS metagenome assembly WBZO01 (sample SAMN12412400, study PRJNA552823) | activated sludge metagenome | isolation source: activated sludge from anammox sidestream of wastewater treatment plant... | place: USA: North Carolina | collected 2017-09
AACTGCCACCCTTTTTGCCGCTGCCTGTGAGCTCGGAGCAGTGGTAACCGACCAGCAGGAAAAAGAGGAAACATTGCGCGAGTTTGGTATGGCTCTCGGCATTGCCTTCCAGATTATGGACGACGGGCTGGATTATATGGCGGACGAAGCCACTTTAGGTAAAGGCGTGGGCGACGATTTCCGCGATGGGAAAGTCACCCTGCCCGTGATTCATGCTTATGCCCATGGAAGTGAGGAAGAGCGGGCTTTCTGGCAGCGAACACTGGGTGAGCAGGAGCAAAGGGAGGATGACCTGCAAACTGCGCTAGGCCTGTTGCGCAAATATGACTCCATACGCTATGCCCTGACCCGCGCAGAAGAATATTGCACAAAAGCCCTTGAGCGGCTAAAAGCCTTTCCTCATTCGCCCGAGAAAAGCGCGCTCGAAGAAATCGTTCATTTCTGTACCCACCGCGCCTATTAACGGTAAATGAAATAATGTCGGGGCGTAGCGCAGCCTGGTAGCGCGCCTGCTTCGGGAGCAGGAGGCCGGAGGTTCGAATCCTCTCGCCCCGACCATAAAAAAGCCGCTTTTCAGCGGCTTTTTTATTTAGCAATTTCCCTAGTCGGTTATTTCGCATTCACCATGCGCAAGCTGCCGAATAATCCATCCGTTTCATCTTCAGGACCTGCCGCAAAATAAAGTGCGTGAGAATCGCCAAGGCTTTCACCATTACCAAACAAAATACCCCAGAGCTTATCGATTACGACTGGTTTTCCGTTTTTATCCCGCAGCACGTCGATAAACTCGCGCGAATCCGCGTCATACGCAGCGATAGTACCACTGCCAAAGTTACCGACCAGTAATGCATTGGAAAGGGGCCCAAAATCAGCAGGTGCGAAAGCAAAACCCCAGGGCGCACTTAACTGCCCGCCATCCTTCCAAACAGCGACCAGCTTACCTTCTTCAGTAAATTCGGCAACGCGGCCCTGGCCAGGCTTGCTGGTATCCTCTTCGCCAACAAACAGTTCTCCTTCCTTACAGCTCCCTGCTTTTACTTCCTCTGCAGGACATGGCTGGGTCTTGGCATAGGCTACAAATAAATGATCCCCGAATCCCTGAATATTAAAAGGCGCATATTCACCCGGATCAACTTTGCCATTCTTGTTATCATCAAAAGGCATGTCGAATTTCATATCAACCTGCTTGAATTTGCCATCAAAAACCTGGATGTCGGGATTGGCACCAAAATTAGCCGCATACAGACGATCGTAGTTTTTACTGATGGCGAGCCCAAAATACTGAGCTCCTTTCTTCGAGTGATCAATTACCTTATTGGCAACACCTGAACGATCAAAGGTACCATCTTCTTTCTTGCGCTCAGTCCATGCGGAGATCACCCCGCCATCACTGGCAAAAAGAAATTTTGAAGGCGCAGTAATAGGCTCTGCTCCGTCTACTTCCTGCGTAATGACAAAATCCTTTTTGCTGTCACTGAAAGCCACACCTGTTGCCACGTTTTCCTTACCGCCAACGGGAAGTTTTACATATTTCAATGAATCGGTATGCAGCTTGCGTAAAGTTTCATCTGCTGCATCATGAACATCACCGACATATTCAAAGCTTGTATCGCCTGCAGTAACCCAGAAATGACCGCCTGCACCTACGGGCCGGATAGCAATACCCCAGGCATTAATCATAGTGGGTTCCACCGTCGCAGCCTTATAACTTTCCTTATTAGCGACAAAGCGGGTCTCTTCAAAGCGGTTGGCAGGTTCAGCATTGGCAGTGAATGATAACAGTGCAGCAGCGCTTGCAGCAAATAAGGTGGCTTTAAACATGAGATGTCCTTTCATTGAGACAACCTCATAATATAATGAGAATCATTTGCAACTAATAAATTACCCCAACTAACGCTTGGGTAAAATCCAGCCGCCACCTAATACACGCTCACCAGCATAGAATACGCAAGCCTGCCCCGGCGCCACACCATAATGAGCAGCATGTAAATCAACACGCGCCGCTCCGGCACCGTCAGGATAAACCGCTGCTGCAAGAGGCTCCTGCGAGGAACGCAACTTTACTTCCACTTCCTGTCCTTCGCTATGCAGGGGAGCACCAAGCCAGTTAAGCTCACCCACTGCAACTTCCTGAATAGCAAGCGCTTCCTTAGGTCCAACAATGACATGCCGATTGGGCGCATCCAGTTTAACGACATAAAGCGGCTCACCACCACCCGCGTCACCACCAATACCAATGCCCCTGCGTTGGCCGATAGTATAATTGATGATACCGTCATGCTTACCAAGCACACGACCGTCAATATGCACAATCTCACCCGGATCAATAGCTCCCGGACGCAGACGGCTGACCACACTTGCATAGTCACCGTCAGGTACGAAACATATATCCTGACTGTCAGGCTTGTCTGCAGTCTGCAGGCCATATTTTTCTGCCAGTGCCCTGGTCTCCTGCTTATGCAGCCCCCCCAGCGGAAACCGCAAAAAGTTTAATTGTTCCTGCGTGGTCGCAAACAGAAAATAGCTCTGATCCTTATGGGGATCCGCACCACGCAGCATTTCCGCCTTCCCCTGATTTTCCCGCCGCTGAACATAATGCCCGGTTGCCATTACATCGGCATTCAGGTCATGAGCCGTCTGTAATAAATCTTTAAATTTGACGGACTGATTGCAGCGAACACAGGGAATAGGCGTCTGCCCTGCAAGATAAGTATCAGCAAAGTCCTCGATTACAGACTCACGAAACTTACTCTCATAATTCAGCACATAATGCGGTATGCCAATCTGCTCAGCCACGCGTCGTGCATCGTGTATATCCTGCCCTGCACAGCAGGTTTTTCCTGTGCGCGCAGTCGCTGCGGCATAGTCATAAAGCTGAAGAGTAATGCCAATGACATCATATCCTTCGTCCTTGAGCATGGCAGCCACAACTGAACTATCCACCCCCCCTGACATGGCCACCACCACCCGTGTTTCTGCTGGGGGCTTATCAATTCCAAGACTGTTCATATTAATCGTAAGCTTTAAAGTTGGTTGTCCCAAGCAGATAGTTGATAGCTTTGCCATCACTGGAGAATGGGACAATCAGGCTGCGGTACCGTATTTCCTGGCCGTTATTATAAAAATGAGAGGACTCAGATACAGGGGCACGCTGCTGCAATACCTTGTCATAAAAGCCAATCAGGTTTGCCAGGACTGACTGCTCCAGCGCATCCTCCACCACTTCACCTGTCAGGTTTTCACCTATAAGGTTAATCAGCTCCTGCCCGAAAAACTGAAAAACATGCTGTCCCTCATTGTGCAACTCAATGGTGAAAGTGAAATGCCACATTTCGGCAATTTCATTAATATTTACATCTGCCAGCGCCGGAAATTCACGGTTGCCGCGAATCCGGTTCCAATAAGAAAGCAAGCGGAAAGTAAGCCTCTGTTCAATAGCCGACATAGCTCTGTCTTACGGGAGGGTCATCCTGAATGCAATCCCCTAACCCGCTTTTTTGGCGGCTGCGCTTTGAATACGTTCAGCTAAAGCCGCAGAAATAAATTCATCAAGCTCACCGTCCAGCACGCCGGAGGTATCACTTGTTTCAACACCTGTGCGCAAGTCCTTCACCATCTGATAGGGGTGCAGCACGTAGGAGCGAATCTGGTTACCCCAGCCTATATCCGTCTTCGCATCATTAAGTGCTTGTGCCGCTTCCTCACGTTTGCGCATCTCTGCTTCATAAATACGCGCCTTGAGCATCTGGAACGCCTGCGCGCGGTTCTGGTGCTGCGAGCGGGAAGTCTGGCATTGCACAACGATGCCGGTAGGAAAGTGTGTAATACGAATAGCGCTATCGGTCTTGTTCACGTGCTGCCCGCCTGCACCGGACGCACGGTATGTATCCAGGCGGATGTCCTTATCCAGAATTTCAATTTCGATAGAATCGTCAATCTCAGGGTAAACCCATACGCTTGCAAAGCTTGTATGCCGCCTGGCATTGCTGTCGAACGGTGAAATACGCACCAGCCGGTGCACCCCGGATTCAGTTTTGGACCATCCAAAGGCATTATGCCCGATGATTTTGATGGTCGCGGATTTAATCCCCGCTTCCTCGCCCTCTGATTCCTCAATGATTTCTGTTTTAAAGCCTTTGCGCTCTGCCCAGCGCATATACATGCGAAAGAGCATAGCCGCCCAATCCTGGCTCTCTGTTCCCCCGGCTCCGGCATGAATTTCAAGGTAACAGTCATTGGCATCGGCTTCACCCGATAGCAAGCTCTCTAATTCCAGCCGTTTTATTTTTTTAGCTAGTGCCAGGATGCCGCTTTCACCCTCAGCACGTGTGTCTTCATCGTCTTCGGCCTCACCCAGTTCAATAAGCGTTATGCAATCATCAAGCTCCTGCTCAAGCGCTTTGGTTTGCGTTATCATCTGATTCAGTTGGGTGCGCTCTTTCAGCAATTTCTGCGCACGGGCCTGATCACTCCAAAGATTGGGATCTTCTGCCTGGGCATTCAACTCTTCAAGACGCTTGAGCGCATTCTCCCAGTCAAAGATACCTCCTCAGCAACACCAGAGACTGACGGGTCTGGTCCGCTAATTGCTGTGTTTCGGCTTTCATTAGTATAATCCTCCGGTTCCCTGATTAGGGGCTAACATCTGGTGGCGTTGGTTAAGCGGAGTTTTATAGTAAGGCTTCCTTGGTATGACAGGCGCGGCCGGTTGCTCCGCCTCAGTATCGGCAGATTCTTCATCTTCGCCATAAGTGATCACTGCCTCAGGCTCAGGTGCTGGCTGAGGCTGCTGCGGAATTTCGTAACCTGGCCAGTTTGGATCCCGGGGATAATGGCTGTTGCCTGGCTCAGGTCCCCGCGGTACCGCTGCAACTGCTGGATCATACGGTGTTTCACCTTCAGCTGGCTGCTGCATACGGAAGGCTTCCAGAATCACATTGGAAGAGAGAGGACCATAGGCTGGACGGCCGGTCCAGCGATCTATTTTTACCAACTGTATGCCGGGCGGAATAGTAAAAGCCCGCGTAGGCTTACCTTTAACAGCCTGTTCCATGAATTTAATAAAGCCAGGGAGTGCCACACTGGCCCCCGTTTCCCTTTTGCCCATAGGTTTGGGCTGGTCGAAACCGATATATAATCCAACCACCAAATCAGGTGAGAAACCTATAAACCAGGTATCCCGGCTCTCATTGGTCGTACCGGTTTTTCCACCAAGCGGAATACCCAGCGACCTGGCTTTTGCAGCCGTTCCGCGCTCCACTACGCCCTGAAGGATAGAAACCATTTGATAAGCAGTTGCAGAATCAACCACCGTTTCGCGATTATCCGCAATCGGCGGAGGTGTGTTTTTAATAGCTTTAGATTCAGGCACAGTATCTTCCTGGCAATCCTTGCACTCACGATGATCGCGGCGGAAGATAATTTTGCCGTAGCGGTCATCAATACGCTCAATAGGTGAAGGGGTAACGCGCTTGCCGCCATTCACCAGCATTGAATAAGCATTCACCAGTGAAATAAGCGTGGTTTCGCGCGAACCCAGAACAGCGGAATACTCTGCCGGCATATTGTCATATATGCCCATTCTTTTACCAATTTCTCGAATGCGCTGAATACCAAGGCGACTAGCCAGATAAACAGTCATTGCATTACGGGATTTCTCCACGCCAATACGGAAAGGCACCGGACCAAGAAAATCATTCCCATAATTCTGCGGTGTCCAGTCAGGCAAGCCAGCTCCCTGCGGAAGAGAAATAGGTGAATCCCATAAAATACTGGCGGGGGTATAACCTGCCTCAAGCCCCGCAAGATAAACAAAAGGTTTAAAAGCCGACCCAGGTTGACGCCGTGCCTGCGTAGCGCGGTTAAACTGTGTCCCAACAGCACTATAACCCCCGCTGAGAGCCAATACACGTCCCGTATGCGGATCCATTACCAGCAAGCCACCATTCACTTTGGGAACCTGCAGCAAACGATACCTGCCTTTGACTGGCTTACCCTGAGCATTTTTCTGCGGCTCAACCAGCACGACATCACCGACCATCAATACATCTGCTGGCTTTGTGATCGCAGGTCCCTGCTCCATCTCATTGATAAAACGGCGCGCCCATTTCATTTCTTCAATAGGGATATCTCCTTCCCCATCCTGTAAAAGTATACCTGCTGAAGATACGCTCAGGTTATTAACAACAGCAAGCTTCTGCCCATCATACAAGGGAGTTGTAGCGCTGAGCGCTTCAAGCTTTTTGCGCCAGTCCTGCAAGGTTGGCAGAGTTGCTACCGGCCCATGAAACCCATGGCGGCGATCATATTCTATAAGCGCTGTACGAAGGGCCTTATCTGCATACTGCTGCAATTCAGGATCTAAGGTAGTCTTCACAAAAAGGCCGCCTTTATACAAAACGTCAGAGCCGTAAAGCTCGGCAAGCCTGCGACGCACTTCCTCCGCGAAGAACGGCGCGTCAGTTACCTCGGTCTTGTCACGTACTCGCAGAGTAATTGGCGAAGCTTTGGCGATTTCAGCTTCCTCGCTTGTGATTTTCCCATCCTCAAGCATACGGCCAATAACCCAGTCCCGACGTATTTTTGCACGTTCATAATTGTTGCGCGGGTTATAGGCAGAAGGTGCTTTGGGCAATGCCGCCAGAAATGCAGCTTCCGCAATCGTCAGTTCTTCTAATGATTTATTGAAATAGTTCAGCGCCGCAGCGGCTACACCATAAGAACCGCCACCCAGATAGATTTGGTTAAGATAAAGCTCAAGAATACGATCTTTGCTGTAAATTCGATCGATACGAAAGGCAAGAATTGCCTCTTTTACCTTACGTTCGAGCGATTTTTCATTGGTAAGTAGGAAGTTTTTGACAACCTGCTGAGTAATAGTCGAGCCCCCAACCAGAGAACGACCGCCACCAATATTATTCAGATTGGTAAGTGCCGCACGCATCAGCCCATAAAAATCAATGCCGCTATGGGTGTAGAAATTCTTATCTTCGGCAGAGAGAATAGCTTCCCTGACCCTGCGCGGGATTGCATCCAGTGGCAGATAAAGGCGGTGCTCCGTTGCATATTCAGCAAGCAGCCTTCCATCGTTAGCATAAAGACGTGTAATAATAGGGGGCTCATATTTTGCCAGTTTGGTAGGATCCGGCAAATCACGGCTGTAAGTATAAAAAACACCCAGAATAACAAAAAAGCCAAGCACCATACCGTTCAGGAATGCTGATACGGCAAACGACACTAAAAACGAAAACGGCGACTGCTTGTGCATGGTAATTAATCTGGCCGCACTTTATTCACGTGATTGCACTTGCGCAAAGTAATTCGTAATGCCTTCAACGATTCCCCTTACAACCTGATTCCGGTGCCTGTCGGAACGTATCAAACGCTCTTCCTCTGGATGGGACAAAAATCCTATTTCAATCAGCGCCGACGGTATATCCGGCGCCTTTAGAACCGCAAATCCTGCAAATCTGTGCGTATTTGATAGCAGCGTAACCTGCCTTTGCAGCGACGAAACCAGATTCTCCGCCAGCGAGATAGATTTGTTTTTGGTATCACGCTGCGCGAGATCAATCAGTATTTCCGCTACATCCTTATCCTGATGTGATAAATCAACATCTGCCAGAATGTCTACCTTGTTCTCCTTCGCAGCCAGCGCCTCAGCCTCAGCGTCCGATGCCTCTTCCGACAAAGTATAAATAGACAATCCTCTTGCCCGCGTGCTGGGCGCGGAATCTGCGTGCAGTGATATAAAAAGGTTAGCTCCTTTTTCTTTAGCAATGTGAATCCGCTCACGCAGAAGAATAAAGTAATCCCCTTCACGGGTCAGCTCCGCGCGAAACTTACCCGAATTGATCAGGGCCTGTTTCAAAGCGCGCGCATACTCAATTGTCACATTTTTTTCACGCGTGCCCTGACCGCCCAATGTGCCTGGATCCTGCCCGCCATGTCCGGCATCGATTACAATCAGAGGCTTTTCCGGCAAAGGCTTCAGGCCAGCATTCTCAGAAGGCTTTTCAACCGGCTTGGGAATGGAAGCAAACGGCGCTGTCGAATAGACAGCTCTCGATGGCTCACTGGATGGCAGAACAAGCGCAGGTAAACGCTGCGTGAGCTTTGGTGTCATATCCTCAGCCACAATATGCGACTGCATGGGCAATGCCGCAGTCACAGTGCCATTGCCAAGCGGCAGGAGAGTCAGGTTGATGTGGGAATCTTTGCCGCTACTGGTTTTTTCTTCCATAAAGCGAACAGGCTGCGCCACATCTAATACAATCCTCGATGTCTGCGCATCAAAGCGCGCATATCGTATGTTCCTGATCAGCTTGCCATTATACTGGCTGAAACGTTCTTGCGGAATCCTCCACTGAAAAGGTGGCAAATCAATAACCAGCCGTGTCGGGCCCTGCAGTAAAAAAGCATGGTACTGAACGGGTGCTGATAAGTTGATATCTATCTGTTCTTTTCCATTTTCAGCAAGCAGCCTCATATCTAGTACCTGTAGAGGCGCCGCCTGCGCCGTACGAGCTGCAACCGTGGCAATTAAAAGGATTAGCATTAGGGGCTGCAGCAGCTTATTCACGGTTTAAAACTCACCAACATATTGTTTTTAAACAATATCAAATTTGTTAATTGCTAATAAAGATGATGTATTTATAGTAGCCCGTGAAACGAGCCAAATACATTTTGCACTACCCAGGTAGTTGAATGATTTTGGCAAGTGCAAGGAATTTACGCGCGGCGGAGGCTGAAGGCCATACGCTGCCGGACCCTGAAGTCATAAAACGAATAACAAAACGAATAACATTAACATACAAAGCACTGAGATACTCCTCCCCATCATGATAAAGTTCAAAGGCACATTAAAATCCTACGAGCCTGACTCGCTTTCAGAGGCGGGATGGAAGTCCGGTGCGTCCGGAGATACCCATGCACAAAATAATGCTTATCGACGCCGTCCATCCCGAAGAAATGCGGATGGTCATTACGGATCAGAAATCAACCATTCATGAATTTGATTTTACCACTGCCTCCAAGCAGCAGATAAAAGGCAATATATATCTGGCTAAAGTGACGAGGGTTGAACCTTCGCTGCAGGCCGCTTTTGTCGAATATGGCGGCAACAAGCAGGGATTCCTGCCTTTTGCAGAGATTCATCCCGATTACTACCAAATTCCCATCGCCGATCGCAAAAGGCTGATGGAGGAGGAAGAAGCCGCCCTCGCAGAAGAGGAAAACTATCAGAAACGTAAATTCCGTCAGGCTAAAAAAGAGCAGGACCCGCAGAACGACACAGAAAATTCTGAAGAAATAGAAAATTCTGAAGAAGCAGCACCGACAGAAAATACAAAACTTTCCGATGCCAGTGTACATACTGAAGAGTTCCACGAGACAGAAGCCTCGGATTCTGACAAAGGCGGCCACATCGCCGAGAATACCGGCCTTGATGCGGCGCCTAGCCTGAGTGAGGAAGTAGAAAAGCACGAAACATCTGACACCACTGAATCTTCTGAGAATCTGGAAGTTGAAACGCTCAGTAGTGAAGAGGAAATTGAGCGTCCACGCCGCAGCAGCAACTTCTCCCGTCGCTACAAAGTGCAGGAAGTAATCAAGCGCAACCAAATTCTTCTGGTGCAGGTAATTAAGGAAGAACGCGGCAATAAAGGGGTTTCTCTCACCACTTATATTTCTCTTGCAGGCCGCTATTGCGTACTCATGCCCAATTCTCCGCGCGGTGGTGGCGTTTCCCGCAAAATCAACACCGGTGATGACCGCAAACGCCTGAAAAGCATTATTTCCGATCTTGAACTGCCTCGTGGAATGAGCGTGATTATCAGAACAGCAGGTTCAAATCGAACGCGGGCGGAAATCAAGCGCGATTTTGATTATCTTGTGAAACTGTGGAACCAGATAAGGGAAGACACCCTCGCCTCCTCAGCCCCGGCGCTTATTTATGAGGAAAGCAACCTTATCAAGCGCAGCATTCGTGATGCATACACCAATGAAATTGAAGAAATCCTGGTAGAAGGCGATACGGCGTATAAAGAAGCAAAAGCGTTTATGAAAATGCTGGTGCCAAGCCACGCACCGAGAGTCAAGCAGCATAAAGACGGCATGCCGCTGTTTTATGCACATCGTATTGAGGAGCAATTGCTCTCAATGCATGACCCCGTAGTAAAACTGAAATCCGGCGGCTATATCGTGCTTAATCCCACCGAAGCACTGATTTCAATCGACGTAAACTCAGGCCGTTCCACCGGTGAACGTAATATTGAAGAAACTGCGGTCAAAACTAATACAGAAGCCGCGAATGAAATAGCGCGCCAGCTGCGCCTGCGTGACCTTGCCGGGCTGATTGTTATCGACTTCATCGATATGCTGGATGGTAAAAACCGCCGCAACATTGAACGCGTACTGAAAGACGCCCTGCGAAGCGACCGGGCAAAACTGCAACTGGGCCGCATCAGTCCCTTTGGGCTGCTCGAAATGTCTCGCCAAAGGCTTCGTCCAAGCATCAGCGAAGCCATGACACGCCCTTGCGACCATTGCCATGGGACCGGCAATATACGTTCTGATGCGTCTGTGGCTATCCAGATTATCCGTAATCTCGAAAAAGAAGCAGGTCACCAGAATATTGATAAATTCCGGGTGCATCTTACCCCTTCAGTCGCGGTTTATCTGCTTAATCACATGCGTGAAAAACTGCATAAGATTGAACAGGATTTCAGGCTTACGATTGAAGTTCAAATTGACGCCGCTTTGCATGAAGGTAATTTCCGCATCGAGAAATTCCGCAGCAAAGATAAATCCCAACATGATCGTGATCGGGAACGCCCTGCTCCTAAAAATATCACAATTGAGGAAAGCGAAGAAGAAGATCCAGTTGAAGATGTGGTGGATGAATCAGAAGCGCGCCAACATCATGAACAGGGAGAAAGCCGCAGCCGCCGACGCAGAGACCGCCGTCGTCGCAGGGATCGGGATCAGGACAGGAACGATCGCCAGCCGCAATCCGTTAACGAAAATGAATCATCAGAGTCTTCTGAACCCTCTGAATTGCCGGAAAATAACAATACAGACTTTCCTGGTGAAAGACGCAGCCGCCGCCGCAGGGATCGAGGCAACAGACGCCGCCGCTGGAAAGAAGAGGAAAACTCCTCCTCCGCAGATGCTGCATCAAGCTCTTCTTCCGACCGGGGCGCATTTGAATCTAATGAGTCTGTTATCATGGAAAAACCAGGCTTTACTATCCCTGCCCCCTCCCCTGTTTCTAATCTTGTGGTGATGCAACAACCTTCCAGCCCGGCTGCAAGCCAGCCGGCAGGAATTGAAGCAGTGAGTAAACCCAGAGGACCGGCACGCAAGGGATGGTGGCAAAAAATTATAGAGTAGCAGCTTTGCGCTTTTACCGAATTCTCGTTTTATCAGTGCTGACGTTTTTACTCGCTCAGCCTGTATTAGCGCAGTCTTTCATTCGTGATGCGGAAATAGAGCAAACGCTAAGGGTGTATGCTACGCCTATTTTCCGCAGCGCTGGCCTCACTCCTGAAAATGTAAGGATATTTATTATTAATGATCCTTCCATCAACGCTTTTGTGGCTGGTGGAAGCAACCTCTTCATCCATACAGGCCTTTTACTGGCTGCTGACGAGCCATCCATGTTGGTCGGAGTGATTGCGCACGAAACCGGACACATTGCCGGGGGGCACCTGGCACAGGGTTCCGAACAACTCGCAAATGCACAAATTGGCACCATCCTGAGCTACGTACTGGGTGCAGCAGCCGGATTAGCAGGCGGTGGCGGCGATGCAGGGGCTGCCATCATTACCGCCGGGCAGCAGGTTGCTCAGCGCAATTTTCTTTCTTTCACACGTATGAATGAGCAGGCTGCTGACACAGCCGCACTTACCTATCTAGATAGCAATAATATTTCTTCTTCAGGCCTACTCAAACTTTTAGAAAAGCTGAGAATTAAAGAAACGGTTTATAACGGAAAAATCGACCCATATGCGCTCACCCACCCTCTGAGCAAAGAGCGTATTGGCCATATTCGCGGGCATCTTCTGCACAGCAAAATTCCTGAGGGAAAGATTCCCAGTAACTATGCAAAACTGCATCGGCGTATGGTTGCGAAATTGCAGGGCTTTTTACAGCCTCCGCAGACAACACTTAGCCAGTATCCTGCACAGGATACATCTTTGGAAGCTCATTATGCTCGCGCGGTGGCTTATCACCGCCTTTCCAGGCTGGATGAATCACTAAAAGAGATGGAAAGCCTGTTGAAAGCATCGCCTAATGATCCTTTCTTCCTTGAACTCAAAGGTCAGATACTTGCTGAAAGTGGCAAAAACGCAGAAGCACTAGACTATTACCGCAAATCAGTTAATGCATTGCCTGATTCGGCTTTACTGAAGCAGGAATATGGCGCCGTTTTACTGGCCCAGAAGCCCCCTCAATACAAGCAAGCCAAAGACCAGCTCAAACAGTCCACCCTGCTGGATAACAGTAATGCTACGGCCTGGCAGTATCTTGGCCAAAGTTATGCGGCGCTTGGCGATAAGGGGCAGGCATCCCTGGCTTATGCGGAAGCCGAAATGTTAAATAATAAGCCTCAAGATGCGCTACGTCATATTGCTGCAGCCCTGGAAAATTTGCCTGAAGCCTCTCCGGCACAACTCAGGGCGGAAGACATTCAGGAAGAGGCAACCCGCATGACTAAAAAACAAAACGATGACTAGTCGCAAAACTTGTGGTTAGTGTATAAAAAAATGAACAACAGGAGAAACGCATGACCAATCAAAATTCAACTTCCTCTGATGCGCAGGTCCGCAGCCAGAATAACAAAGCGATACTGGCGGGAGTTATTTGTGCAGTCGTCGGTACTGCAGGCGGTTACTATATTAACGAACATAATCTCCTCGCCAAGCCCGGCGAATCTGGCAAAAGCGATGGCGGCTCTTTGTCTGACGCCCAAAAAAGCGAAGTGGAAGATATTGTAAAAGACGTTATTTCCGAAAATCCGGAACTGCTTATGGCTTCTTTAAAAAGCATGGAAAAGAAGATGTATGAAAAGCAGATGGCAAAAGCGGCAGAAGGCCTGAAAAATTATAAAAAGGAATTACTTGAAGATAAAAACTCACCGGTTGCCGGCGCCAAAAACGCCAAGGTAACGATTGTGGAATTCTTTGATTACCACTGTGGCTATTGCAAAAAAGTGGCTCCCACTATGAAAAGAGTGCTGGAAGAACATGATGATGTTCGCATTGTCTTTAAGGAATTCCCGATTCTTTCGCCGGATTCCCATAATGCCGCGCGCGCAGCACTTGCTGTTTATAGCCTGAAACCTGAAAAATATTTTGATTTCCACCAGATGCTGATGGAACATCGTGCTGAGTATAGCGACGCAACCCTGCAGGACTTTGCATCAAAGCTTGGTATTGATGCTGAGGATCTTCAAAAGGCCATGAAGTCGGATGCGATTGAGGATGAGCTTAAGCAAGCAACTGATTTAGCCCAGAAACTTGGAATTCAAGGCACCCCTGCTATTATCGTAGGAGATGAACTGATTCCAGGCGCTGTGGAATACGATGCACTGGAATTCCGCATCAAAGCAGCAAAAAATCTGGCTAATAAGAAGGACTAGGCTTCTTCATCCTGTACTGGCAAAGGCTCGTAATGCTGGCGGTATTTCCGCTGCATAACAGTGCCTTTGCTGGCAAGAATAATCTCCTTGCATACTGAAAAAGTGTCTAGTGGCCGCTCTGTTTTGGCATAGTGATGCTCTCTTCCGGCAAAAATATCATCCATCAGCATGAACTGCCAATCTTTACCATCATAGACCATGGCTTTAAGATAACCGGCGCCGCCAGTCAGATCATACTTCGGGTCATCACGTTCACGGCCTGCAGTGTCACCATGCAAATAGAATAAAACATCGCCCTTTTGCAGCCCATCATCGTGATAAGTTGACTCTTCATGCAGCAAATAGCTGCGGCCAGTAAGCTCCAGCGTTGGGTATTGGTTCCCCTTACTCTGATATCTAAGCTTTCGCTTATGCCCCATATATGCCTCCTGCCTTCACCCACCATTGCGGATATTGCTGTTGAATTGACTCCGCAACCTGTACGGCTGCTTTCCTGGTTGTAAATATGCCAAAGCAGGTTGGTCCGCTACCACTCATGCGTGCCAGCATGCATTCAGATTGCAGCTCTATGACTTTTAGCATCTCACTGATTTCCGGGAGTAACTTGCAGGCTGGCGCCAGCAAATCATTTGCTGCGCTATTCCAAAGTACAGACCACTCATTTATGGTCCCTGGCTTCTCAAAAAGCTGTATAGCGGAGAACATCTTTAATTCGGCAAAAACATCTTTCGTCAATAAGCCCTGATTAGGATTAACCAGAAGGATGCCAAGGTCCGGAAGCGGAGGCCACGCCTCAACCCATTCCCCCTTCCCCTGGACCATTGCCGTTCGCGCCTGATAGCAAACCGGCATTTCAGCCCCCAGTGCCAGAAGAATTTCAGTCATTCTCTCACTTGCAAGCTTTGGTTTCTGTAGCTGCACAATGGCGCGAAGCACTGCAGCAGCATCCGCAGAGCCACCACCAATACCCGACGCAACAGGTAAATATTTCTCAATATGAATGGAAAAGGCAGGAAGCGGAGGCGCAGCTTCTTGCAACAGCTGCATGGCACGCCATGCCAGATTGTAGCGGGCATCAGGCAACTGATGGGCAAATGGACCACTTGCAGTAAGCGTATTTTCCTCAGCCGTCTTAACAGTCACACTATCTGCAATATCCGTGAAGAAAATAAGAGATTGCAAATCATGATACCCATCACTTCTCTTACCGGTAACATGTAGAAAAAGATTAAGCTTTGCGGGCGCAGAGATCGTAACCATCATGCCATGCAGGCTACTTGGTCTGAACGCTATTATCACTCAAAAAAGGAACGTTGCGCTGGCTTGTCGCATTCTGCGAGAGCATTTCCCTTTTCGCAGGGGAAATTGCAGGCAGGCCATTGCTCAGTTTTGTACGCAGATATTCCTTCTGGCCAGGCTCTTCAGGGCCAAAAAACAACGCTCTTTCCCATTGGTAACGGGCTTGCAATTGATACCCCATGCGCCAGTAAACATCGCCTAAATGCTCATTAACCGTAGGATCGCGAGGGGTCAAATCAATAGCCTGCTCCAGATAATCCAATGCATCTTCATAATGGCCAAGCTGATACATCGCCCATCCCATGCTATCAATAATATGGGCATCTTGCGGACGCGCGGCCATGGCTTTCTCAATCATTTCCTTTGCCTGCTGCAAATGCTTCTTCTGCACAAGCCAGCTGTAACCAAGGTAATTCAGAACATCGGGCTGATTAGGTTCCAGCCGCAGCGCTTCCAGGAAATCTGCTTCTGCTTTCTCCCACTCTCCATTGCGTTCATAAGAAATTCCGCGAGCATAAAGAACAGACCAGCGTTTAGCCTTACGCTCCTGCAACAACTGAAGGGCATCGGTGTAAGTTTCAATGGCCTTCTTGTAACGCTTTTCTATGCGCAGAATATCCGCAATGGTCAGGATAGGCTCTGCTTCATCGGGATACTGGTTGCGGATCTTTTCCAGCAGCGCCAGAGCCTTCTTAGATTTTCCTGAATCCTGCAGGCAATACGCCATACGAATACTTGCCTGCAAGCCAAACGCAGGATGATTTGCCAGCTTTTCATACATCGCATAGGCTTCATCATATTTTTCCTGCTGTTCCAGCAAATTGGCCTGCAACAGGTGCACAGCATCAAAATCAGGTCTCAAATCCAGCGCAAGCTGAAGCGGCACCTGTGCTTCCGTATAAGCTTCCAGGCTAAACAAAATACTGCTGATACCATAGAATATTTCCGCTACACCTTCGCGCGGTGTGGAAACTAACGGCTGCTCACTGATTTCTCCCAGGCCATGCCCATATTGCTGCGTATATTTTTCCTGCAATATCTTTAGCTTCTTAGTATCGCCCTGGCGCTGATAAAAGTTGGCAATGGCACTGGCAACACGATAGGACAATTCAGCCCCTTCGATTGCTGCATCGTAATGGGCTTTGGCATCTTCAGGCAGGCCGGCAGCGTCAAGCAACAGTGCCACTTGATAATGCAATAATGGCTCAAACTGGCCCGAAAACTGGATTCCCTCATCCAGGGACTTCATATCTGGCTTTTGCCGCAGACCGATTGCAATCCAGCCTTTCATGACAGGTAAAAATAAGGCGCTGGCGCCTTTTGGAATCATTTCGTCCAGTTTTTTATCCGCCAATGCAAATTTACCCTGTTTGACGGCAAGAACAGCCTGCAGTAATTCAGGACTCAGAAGACGATCCTCAGCATCCGCTGCCATCTCCTCAGAATAGACACCTGCCTGGTCGAAATTGCCGGCCAATACACTCAAATGATAAGCCTGCGCCAATAATTCCTTATCACTATGCTGATAAGCCATCGTTTCACCGAGATGCTTCAACGCAGTTTTTATATCGCCCTTTGCAGCCGCCATTTTGCCGGAAAGGTAACTCCCAGCAGCATTTTTATATTCATAATGATATGGATAATCCGATTCACCAACCACTTGATTCTCAGCAGAATCTTTTTTCAGCTGCCCATCATCCAGAAAAAGAGCCCCGCCTATGGCAAAAACAAGTGCAAGAACCGCACTCGCCGTTAGGAGCTGCCGATGGGTCTGAGAAAAGCCTGGAGTGGGAGGTTGTGCCATTTTTTTATTACTTAAGATCGATTCTAGGGGATTTCAATATCCATTGTCTATCGAATAATAGCTTGCCTGATGCTAAAAAATCATTAAATTGCCGCTCTTGTTTTCAACATTTCCTAAAGTAGGAGCATCACTATGGGCACAAAGAACAATCCTGATAACCGCGGCACCATCACGGAACTGCGTAAGTACAACGGCAAATCGGTTAAGCCGGTTCTTTTCATCAGCGGCAGCACCCGTTACATCGCCGGCGCTTACGACGGCACCGATAACCTGGTGATCCCTGAAGGCAGCAAATTCCCAATTCCCTACGCTAACCTCTAGGTTTAGCTACATATTTGGATAGTTAGGGCCACCGCCGCCTTCCGGCGTGGTCCAAACTATGTTTTGACTTGGCTCCTTGATGTCACAGGTTTTGCAGTGAACGCAATTCTGTGCATTAATTTGAAGGCGGACTTTTTCATTTTCTTCAACATATTCATACACCCCTGCCGGGCAAAAGCGCTGCGCTGTGCCCGCATAGATATTGTAATCTACTTCCAGTGATTTGACTGGGTCTTTCACCTTTAAATGTACAGGCTGATCTTCTTCGTGATTCGTATTGGAGAGATAAACCGAAGACATTTTGTCAAAGCTTACCACGCCATCATGCGGCGGATAATCAATCACCTTGCTTAGCATCGCCGGCAATGTCTGCTTGTGATCTGAATGGTGCGGTAATGTCCATGGCAGCTTGCCGCAGGTCAGAGTCTCCAAAACAGCATTTACAAGCCCTGCCCACAGTCCTTTTTGGAAACCCGGGCGAATATTGCGCACCGTTTTTAACTCGCTATCGACCCAGGAAGCTTTTATTGCCGACGGGTAGCCATGCAGCTCATCATTAGCCCTGCCCTCAATTAAGGCTTGAAAAGCGGATTCCGCCGCCAGCATTCCTGTTTTCATTGCCAGATGCGTGCCTTTGATCTTAGGCGTATTAAGAAAACCGGCCGCACATCCCGTCAATATTCCGCCTGGCATAATCAGCTTCGGCAACGACTGCCACCCCCCTTCATTGAGGGCACGGGCACCATAAGAGATGCGCTTGCCGCCTTCCAGTAATGGCCTGATTTTCGGATGCATCTTAAACCGCTGAAATTCCTGATACGGGTCAAGATAGGCGTTTTTGTAATCAAGCCCTATCACATAGCCAATTGCGATCTGGTTATTTTCCAAATGGTAGATAAATGATCCGCCATAGGTCGCACTATCTAACGGCCAACCCAATGTATGCGTAACCCTACCTTCCTCATGTTTTTCTTTAGATATTTCCCATAATTCCTTGATCCCTATTGCATAAGTCTGCGGCTGAACGCCTTCACGCAAATTAAAAGCCTCCATAAGATTTTGCGCTAATGAACCCCGGCAACCTTCTGCAAATATTGTATATTTTGCCCGAATCTCCATTGGCGGCTGATAGGAGTCTTTATGTGTGCCATCCCGTCCGATGCCAAAAGCGCCTGTCCGCACACCCTTTACGATACCATCCTCAATAATAGTCTGCGCAGCGGGAAAGCCTGGAAATATCTGCACACCAAGTGCCTCCGCCTGAGTTCCCAGCCAACGGCAAAGGTTCCCCAGGCTGATAATATAATTACCCTTATTATGCATTTGCGGCGGCGTTGGCAGAGCTAGCTTGCCTTTTTCCGTCAGAAACCAGAATTGATCTTTCTTCACCGGCGTATTCAGCGGAGCCCCAAGCTCTCGCCAGTCAGGAATCAACTCATTCAGCGCCCTCGGTTCCAATACAGCCCCCGAAAGTATATGCGCACCAACCTCTGAGCCTTTTTCTAGCAGCATGATGGTAAGCTCCCGCCCAGCCTCTTTTGCCAGCTGCCCCAGCTTTATTGCAGCGGAAAGACCTGACGGCCCGGCCCCGATGATGGCTACATCACATTCCATAATCTCGTAAGCGTCAGTCATGCTTCAAAACTCCCTGTATCTTCCTCTTCTGCCGTGAGAAGATCCATGTTACAAGCGCAGAATGCAACAGCAAGCTTTGGCGATACTCGAATGGTACCTGGCAATGGGGGTCGATGAAACCCTCAGTGAGCAGCTGTGCATGGCTGAAAAGCAGGCAGAAACACCACATGCGCCCCCCGTTTCTGCAACCGCCCCCTTATCGCCACCGCTTCCTTTGGCAAATGAAGATGCAAAAGCGCTGGCAGCTTCCGCTAATACTCTGGCTGAACTTGAAGAAATTGTAAAATCATACAAAGGCTTGAGCATCTGCCGTAGTGCTACCCGGCCCGTTTTTGCAGAAGGCAATCCCAATGCTTCTCTTATGGTAATCGGTGAAGCACCCGGCGCGGAAGAAGACCGACGCGGCATTCCCTTCTGTGGCCCAAGCGGGCAACTGCTGGATAAAATGCTCGCCGCCATCGGGTTTAACCGTGCTGAAAACTCCTATATTACCAATAGCTTATTCTGGAGACCTCCTGGCAACCGCACACCCAGCACGGAAGAATTAGCTGTATGCCGCCCCTTTGTTGAAAGGCATATTGAGCTTCAAAAACCCAAAATTATTCTTCTTGCGGGGGGAGTCGCAGTTCGCGCCCTTTTGCAAGATGAATCAAGCATAAGCCGTTTACGAGGCAAGCAATTAAAATATAAAGATATTCCAGTTATAATAACCTATCACCCATCCTATCTTTTACGCCAGCCGTCGCAGAAAAAGCTTGCCTGGCAAGACATGCTTGCGCTAAAAGTGCGGGCCAACGAATTAGGGTAATCGGACGCACGGCGTCTGCAACAAAAAGGAAACCGTTCTCGTTGCATTTCGGTGTAGCGCTGTAACTGATAATTTGTTCATGAATACGTTTTTCTCAGCATCCAGGGTTGCTACCCTGGCCTGTTTCGTCTCTGTTGTCGCTGCATTCTTACATATGCAGCTGCAACCTGTGCCTAGAGTTGTGAAAATCTCCCCCCCTGTCAAACAGGAAACTGTCACTATTCCCGATGTGCTTAGCGCTGCGGATCGCCTGGCCTATACCCGCATATTTGAGTTACAGGAAAAAGCCGATTGGAAAACGGCCGATCGCGCCATCAAATTGCTCGACGATTCAATATTGATGGGACATGTGCTGGCCCAGCGTTACCTGCATAAGGCATATGTCAGCAAGCCCGAGGAATTAACAGAATGGCTCAAGCACTATAAAGATTTACCTCAGGCAAAGCAGATATACGCATTGGCGCTGCAGAAGGGTTCCAAAGGAATTGCAGAATTACAAAACCCTGCCTCGGTAAAAATATCACAGACCGACAGCGCAAAACCAATTGACCGGTTTGGTCGCACCCTGATCAATCGCGAATTAAAAGGCAAAAGCGCTCTGCAAGCTCCTATTCGCAAACTTCTAATCTCTGGCAAGCAGCAGCAGGCGCTGGCTCTGCTTGCAAAAGCCCGTGGCATTTCACCACGCGAATATGATTTGCTGCGTTGGTATATAGCAGGCAGTCATTTTAATAATGGATATTACAGGCAAGCTGCCATCCTGGCCAGCGCCAGCGCTGACCGCTCCGGCAAAGCTGTTCCGGCATTGAACTGGCTGGCAGGGCTCTCGCAATGGCACCAGGGGAATATCCGATTGGCTTATCGCTATTTCGCTGCCATGGCCAAAGCGCATGAAAAGCTGCCGGATAATGATACAGCGGCGGCGGCTTTCTGGGCTTACCGTGCTGCCAAAAAATTAGGTAAAGAGGTGTTAGCCACTCATTATCTTCAGGAAGCAGCAAGGCAGCCCAATACATTTTACGGCATCCAGGCCGCACATGCACTTAATCAGCGCCCCGCCATGAACCTCAAGCCGCGTCAGCTTTCACGCTGGGATATGGACACCCTGACCCGGCAGGAGCCTGTCCGTCGTATTATAGCCCTCGCCCAATTGGGTCGCCGTAGCGATGCAGAGCAGGAAATGCGAGCACTATATGCAGAGACCGACCATAGCCAGCAATCCAGGCTCATTGCACTTTCCATGATGCTTGATATGCCCGCACTGCAAATGAGGTTGGCCTCCGATCTGGCACTGAAAGGTATAGACCAGCTTGATTATGCTTTATACCCCACACCGGGGTGGCAGCCGCATAACGGCTATGCTGTAGATCCTGCTTTAATTTTTGCAATCGCCCGGCAGGAATCTGGTTTTAACCCTGCTGCACGCAGCCATGCTGGAGCTTCCGGGATCATGCAGCTTATGCCGCAAACTGCGCGTTATCTGCTGCAAAAGGCAGATCCGGCACTGAAGCTTGCCATCAATAAAAATGGTATGCAGAGCCCCCTGAGCAATATTACACTGGGCCAGCTATACCTGCACACATTGCAGCAGGAGACCTCTGTCGGTAACAATCTGGTATTCCTGATTGCATCTTATAATGCGGGTCCCAATACGGTCTCAAAGTGGCAACGGCAAATTGGTTATCAGAAAGACCCTTTGCTGTTCATTGAAAGCATCCCCTTTGTTGAAACACGGGCTTATGTGCAGCACGTGCTGGCAAACTACTGGATATATAATGAAATCATTGGCCACGAAAACCCAAGCCTGAAGTCTTTATTAGCTGGCAACTGGCCTCAATACGCGCTTAGCAGCCAGCAATTGGCTTCAACACTCGATTACCTGCAGCAGCGAAATCACTCACGTAATGCGCTCTAAAAAAACCATTTCGCCTAATTTCAAGCTGGAGCGGACTTTCAGCGGTTATGTAGCGGGAGTGGATGAAGCAGGATGCGCCCCTTTGGCAGGCCCGGTCACTGCTGCGGCAGTGATTCTGGAATTTAATAAAATCCCTAAGGGCATTAATGATTCAAAGAAACTTACGATGGAAACCCGCGAGAGGCTTTTTGATGAAATTCAGGAGCGAGCCGTTTCTTTTGCAGTCGCGCATGCGACCGTAGAAGAAATTGACAGCGTGAACATCTTTCATGCGCGTATGCTGGCCATGCATCGCGCCGTTGAAGGGCTCCATCATAAGCCTGAACACTGCCTGATCGACGGCAACCGATTACCTAAACAACTGACAATCACCGCAACACCGGTGGTAGGGGGTGACGCACGTTGCCTTTCCATCGCTGCCGCCTCTATTCTGGCGAAAGTGACCCGCGATCGCCTGATGCGTGAACTAGCGGAGCTTCACCCTGGCTATGGGTGGGAGAAAAATATGGGTTACCCTACTCCTCAGCATCTTCGCGCATTAACACAAATGGGCATCACTCCACATCACAGGCGCACCTTTTCCCGGGTCCGTGAACTGATTGAACAGCAACAACTGGCTTTTGATTATGCCTGAGGGAAAAAGATATCGCGGCACCACCGGCCTTTTCCCCCAGCCCATGGGAAACGTATTGAACGCAGTCACCGCACCTGTAATCCGCAAGCATGGAAGCCTGAAAGCAAGAATTTTCAGTTACTGGCCGGAAATAGTCGGAACAGAAATAGCCGCAAAATGCCGTCCAAAAGATCTTTCATTTCCGCCACAGCGTAAAGATAAGGGAAAACTGACGCTGCTTGTTCAGCCCGGATTTGCACTTGAGCTACAGCATTCCGAGCCGCTTATACTGGAGAAACTTGCAGTTTATATAGGTTACAGGGCGATTGAAACCATCCGCCTTGTACATGCTTGATTAGTACAGCGAACAGATTATGCTCCCAGCCTACATCTTAAGGAGCATTCTAAATGAAAAAAGCACTATGGGCAGGTTTGATAATTGTTCTTGCGGGCGGCGCCGTAATCACCGCCACGGCAATAGATGGCAAAAAAAGTGAGCCCACAGAAGCTACCGTGCAAGCACAGGATGCAGAAGCCGCAACGGAGCAATCCCCTGCTGAGAACACAGAAGCCGCCGGCACCTCTGGTGATGAGGCAGCTAAAGAACCCACAGGCAGTGTAGGCGCGCCAACTGTCGAGCCGGTTACCTATGGCAATACTGATGCCCCTATCATCATTGAAGAATTCGCATCCTTTACCTGCCCCCATTGCGCACATTTCCATAAAGAAACGCTGCCCCAGTTAAGCGAGGAGTTTTTGGATAAGGGAAATGTCCAGCTGCATATGTATTCTTTTGTGCGTAACGAGCAGGATTTGCGTGCCACACAGCTCATTTATTGCGTAAAAGGCAATGAAGCCCGCCAGCGCTTTGTAAAAGCAGTATTGCAGGCGCAGGACCAATGGGCATTCAGCACTGATTTCCTTAATAATCTGCGGGTTATGGCGCAAGTGGGTGGAATCAGCAATGAAGAATTCGACAAATGCATTGCCGATAAAGCAACAGAAGACAAAATCCTTAAAAATCGCGAATACGCAATCGCATTAGGCATTGCTTCCACGCCCTTCTTCGTCATCGGTAAGGAGGAAATCAAGGGTGCGCGCGATATTGAGACCTTTAGAACCGCAATTGAAGACGCCACTAAAAATAAGGCCGGGAAATAGTTGACAGTACAGTCCATCCTCCATAGATTCCCCGCCGTCAGTTGGCCGGTGAAAAAGAATGTCTGACAAGGATCCGCCACTCCCGTCGCTGGAAGAGTTTGAGAAAAAGCTTTCACGCGTCAGGAAAACTGCCGATTCCGGACCGCCCCCCGCAGCAGGAATGGTGCTAAGGCTGGGTTCAGAATTTGTCGCAGGAGTGATCGTGGGTGCTGGTGCGGGTATTTTGCTTGACCGCTGGTGGGGTACGACTCCTGTCATGCTTCTGATATGCCTTTGTTTTGGTGTAGCAGCGGGTGTGAAAACAATGTTGGAATCCCTCAAGCGCTATGAGCGGCAGGCTGGCGAAAAGAAAGAATAAACAAGAGGTGTCCCTTGGCGCATAGCCCCCTAGCTCAATTCGTGGTGAAACCCCTGCATGAAATCTATTTCGCAGGCTATGATATCAGTTTCACTAATGCATCATTGTGGATGTTGCTTTCCATGCTGGCTGTGGTCCTTTTCCTGGGCCTGGGTATGCGCAAACGTGCATTGGTGCCAGGTCGCCTGCAATCAATGGCAGAGGTCAGCTATCTTTTCGTAGCCAATCAAGTGCGCGACATGACGGGACCTGAAGGTATGCGCTATTTCCCAATGGTCTTTACGCTCTTCATGTTTGTATTATTCGGCAACCTGCTGGGAATGGTTCCAGGCTCCTTCACCTTCACCAGCCATATTATTGTCACTTTCGCGCTGGCAGCATTCATTTTTATCTCTCTGACCCTGCTGGCGCTGTGCCTGCATGGCCTGCACTTCTTTAAGCTGTTCCTCCCCGAAGGCACTCCCATTCTTATTGCACCTTTGATGGTAGTCATTGAAATTTTCTCATACCTCTCCCGCCCTGTCAGCCTCTCGGTTCGTCTTAGCGCAAACATGCTGGCCGGCCACACCATGCTTAAAATCATGGCCGGCTTCGTTATCAGCCTTGGGCTCATGCTGGGCTGGGCACCGCTTGCATTTATTGTGGTGCTTACAGGTTTTGAGTTTTTCGTAGCCTTCCTGCAGGCATATATTTTTACAGTTCTAATTTGCGTGTACTTGAATGACGCAATCCATTTGCATTAATCGAATTTTGTTATTAACACAGTCCAACTCCAAACTAAAAATAGAAGGAAATAAAACATGGAATACGAAGCTCTGAAATTTATCGGCGCAGGTCTTACCACCCTCGGCATGCTTGGTGCTGCTATCGGGGTAGGCCGCGTATTTGCTTCGATGCTCGAGGGCATTGCGCGCAATCCGTCCGCTGAATCCAAAATGACCAAATACGCGTTCATCGGCGCTGCGCTCGCAGAAGCAATGGGCCTGTTCGCGCTGGTTATCGCTCTGCTGCTTCTCTACGCGGTATAATCACTCTCCATCTCAATAACCCTTCGGAGCGCGTAAATGGAAAACGTCGGCATGCCGCAACTGGATCCTACCTGGTTCCCCTCCCAGCTTTTCTGGCTGGCGGTGATTTTTGTGGCGCTTTACCTGATCATGGCACGCTCGCTTGTGCCCAAGATTCAGGAAGTGCTTGATGTTCGCCAGAATCGCCTCGAAGGGGATATGGATCTGGCTGCTAAATTTAAAACAGAAGCAGCCCAGGCGAAGGAGCACTACGAATCGAGCATTCAGAAAGCACGTAACGAGGCACAGCTAATGCTGGCCCAGGCGACTCAGTCGATCA
>WBZO01000999.1_pt1 | contig 24900 bp, 25 predicted proteins | sample 5204261 | NCBI WGS metagenome assembly WBZO01 (sample SAMN12412400, study PRJNA552823) | activated sludge metagenome | isolation source: activated sludge from anammox sidestream of wastewater treatment plant... | place: USA: North Carolina | collected 2017-09
GGCCGGCAGGCTTTTCCCGCTGAGCCTTGCATCCGAAGGGAGCTGCGAGATCGGCGGCAATCTCTCGACCAATGCGGGCGGTACGGCGGTTCTTCGCTATGGCAATGCGCGCGATCTCGTGCTCGGGCTCGAAGTCGTGCTCGCCGATGGCCGCGTCTGGAACGGCATGCGAGGCTTGCGCAAGGACAATACGGGTTATGACCTCAAGCAGATTTTTCTCGGCGCGGAGGGAACGCTCGGCATCATCACCGGCGCCGTCCTGAAGCTCTTTCCCCGCCCTCGCGCGGTCGAAACTTCTTTTGTCGCCGTGCCGGACGTCGAGGCGGCGGTGCGCCTTCTGCGCCTCGCGGACGAGGCGACGGGCGGGCTCGTCACCGGCTTCGAATTGATGCCGCGCATCGGCATCGAATTCGTGACAAAGCATCTTCCGGGGGCGAGCGACCCTCTCGCGGCGCCCTCGCCATGGTACGTTCTCATCGAGCTTGCCTCGGGCGGTGAAGGCGACGCGCTTTCGCAAGCGCTCGAAGCGATGCTCGAAACCGCCATGGAAAAGAACCTCGTCACCGACGCCGCCATCGCGCAATCGGGCGCGCAACGCGACGAATTCTGGCGTCTGCGCGAAAGCATGTCCGATGTGCAGCGCCTCGAAGGCGGCAGCATCAAGCACGATGTTTCAGTGCCGGTTTCGGCCGTCGCGGACTTCATCGCGCGCGCAAGCCATGCGGTGGAGAAGGCGCTTCCGGGCATTCGTCCCGTGCCTTTCGGGCATGTCGGAGACGGCAACATCCATTTCAACCTGAGCCAACCCATAGGCATGGACAAGCCCGCCTACCTCGCCCGCTGGGACGAGATGAGCGCCATCGTGCATGCAATCGTTCGCGAGTATGGCGGCTCGATCAGCGCCGAACACGGCGTGGGGCGCATGAAGCGCGACGAGATCGCGGCAACGAAATCGCCCGTCGAGATCGAGCTGATGCGGACGCTGAAGCGCGCGCTCGATCCGAAGAACATTCTCAATCCGGGCAAGGTCGTTTCGCTCGATTAGCCGGCGTCGCCCTTCGCGCCTTCCCTAATCGGCCGTGCGGGCGAGCGGACTGCCGATCGGCAGGTTTTGCGCCGGAACGACCAGAATCTTGTCGATCCGGGGGCCGTCCATATCCACCACCTCGAAGCGATAGCCGTTCCAGCCGAAATAGTCGCCCTCGCGCGGCAGGCGCCCGAACCAGTTGAACATGACACCGGCAAGCGTGTTGACCTCGGCCTGTTCGTCGCCCGGCAGCTTCGTCAGCTTCAGAAGACGGCGCACCTCGTCCACCGAGACGACGCCGTCGATGATATAGGACCCGTCGTCGCGCGCTACCACGGCAGGGTTTGCATCGACCGCGTGTTCGGAAATATCGCCGATGATGGCGAAGAATATTTCCGCCATGGTCAGTGTGCCGACGACATCGCCATATTCGTCGATGATGAAGCCCATGAACATGCTCTCCGACTGGAGGATGCTCAGCCCCTTGAGAACGGATGCCGTACGCGGGATATAGAGCGGCGGCGACATCTTGCGCAGCAGCTCGTCATTCGTCCGGGGCGAGAGAAAAAGGTCTTCGAGCCGGACCATGCCCACCGGCGCGCCGTTCATTCCCCGCCGCACCGGATAGCGCATCTTCTGTTCGGCGCGTATGAGCCTCAGATTTTCTTCCACCGTGAATTCCGTATCGAGCCACACCATCTGGACACGCGGCGTCATGATCTCGCTGACGCGCATGTCGCCGAGGCGGAAGACACGATTGACGATGTCGCGCTCGACGCTATCGATGGCGCCGGCGGCGGCACCCTCTTCCACAAGGTGCTTGATCTCCTCCTCGGTCACATGCGCGACCTGCTGGCCGGTCAGGCCGGCGAGCTTCAGCACCGTCTCTGTCGACCAGGAAAGAAGATCGACGGCGGGGCCGAATATGCGCGTCAGCGTCGTCATGGGCCGCGCGATGGTCGCCGCGATCGCTTCCGGGTTGGCGAGCGCAAGACGCTTCGGCACCAGCTCGCCGAGAATGAGTGTCAGATAGGTGATGACGATGACGACGGTGCCAAGGCTGATCTGCTGCGCATAGGGCCCGACATAAGGCAGATGCGCGATCGACGCCGCGATGGGCTCGGACAGGGTCGCGCCGCCGAAAGCGCCGCTGAAGACGCCGACAAGCGTGATGCCGATCTGCTGGGCGGAGAGGAAACGGCCGGGCTCTGCATGGAGCGCCAATGCCGCCTCATAGCCGCCAATGGCGCCCTGCGCACGCATGCGTGCGGACATGAGCGCCTGAAGCCTCTGCCTCCTGGCGGAGACGATCGCCATTTCAGCCAGCGAGAAATAGCCGTTCAGCAAAATGAGGACGAGCAGGATGATGATGTCGGATAACATTTGGTCCCCGGCTGGCCACGGCGCCCGGGGATTATATAGTGAGAGGGGCGTCCGGCGCGAGACGCCTTAGCACCTCCGCGACTTGTGAAATTCCGTCACCCCAGCCGCCTCGGCGATGCCGGCGCTCCACGCTTTTCCGGGCGGGATAAGGCGCTTCGAACGAAACCGCATCTCGACCCTCATGCGCGAAACTCTCACCATGCGCCGCTTTGGCGATGCTGACAGGCGCCTCAAGATCCCGGGTTATGTGCAGGGAGCCCGCCACAAACACGCCGAGACGGCCGCGGCCGACGCAGCATATCCGCCCAATACCTAGAAGAGATCACCCTGCCGATCGTCCGTGGACTTCCGTTTTCTTGGGGCCGGCGCCTCGGGCACCGTCCGGGGGCGGACATGCGCCTCGACGATCAGGCCCGGATGATCATTGGCAACGCGGTTGACCCCTTCACTGACGGGGATCGCCTCCAGCAGATCGTCCGGCGCAGGCTTCATCAGGGCCTGCAACTCCTTCAATGGCGTCGAGGGATCGAGCCAACGCGCCCAGTCCTTCTCGTCGAGTATCACCGGCATGCGCTCATGGATCGGCGCGAGCGTGGCGTTCGCATCGGTCGTCACAACGGCGCAGCTTTCGATCTCGCTTCCATCGGCCGTCATCCAGTTGTCCCAGAGGGCAGCCATGGCAAAGGGCCTGCCGTCACGGCGGCGTATGAGATAGGGCTGCTTCGGCCCCTTCGGCATCACCTTCCACTCGTAAAACCCATCGGCCGGCATCAGGGCGCGGCGATGGCGAAAGGCCGCGCGGAAAGAGGGTTTCTCCGCGATCGTCTCCGCGCGCGCATTGATGAGAAGAGATTTCGGCTCTTCCTTCGCCCAGGAAGGAATGAGGCCCCAGCGCACGAGAACGAAATGCCGGCGTCCGCCTTCGAGGCGGATGATGGGCACGGGCTGGGTCGGCGCTATGTTGTAGCGCGCAGGAAAATTCGGCTGCTCGTCGAACTCGAAGAGGGTCCGCATCGCCTCGGGAGGCAGGGAGATCAGATAGCGTCCGCACATGGTCCGCGAGCTTAACCGCCGCGGCGGGACAAGTCCTCCCGATATGTTGTAACATCGCCGCCATGGCGGAAGAGAGGAAAGCGGCGCGCAAGGCGCCCGCTCAAAAGCACCAGAGCGGCAAATCCCGGGAACACCGGCTCCACGACCATGATGTCTGCGTGGACGAAGCCATGAATGTCGCGCGCGCGCTTTGCGAGGAGCGCGCGGTCGCGCTCACTCCTATCCGCGAGAAGGTGCTTCAGATCGTCTGGCGTTCGCACAAGCCCGTGGGCGCCTATGAGGTGCTCGACGAATTGTCGCGGACGCACAAGGCGGCGCGGCCACCGACGGTCTATCGCGCGCTCGATTTCCTGATGGCGGAAGGGCTCATTCACAAGATCGAATCGCTCAACGCCTATCTCGGCTGCGTCGAGGCGGGCGCGCCGCATACGAGCCAGTTCCTCATCTGCCGCAAATGCGGCACGGCGGAGGAAATCGTCGATCCGAAGCTCGACAAGGCGCTCGACGCTGCGGCAAGGCATGTCCGCTTCATCGTCGAGCACAAGGTCGTCGAGATCGCGGGGCTCTGCGCGCCCTGCGCCGCCGATTCGGTGGAGCGCCCCTGAGCCTTCCTGTCCGCCAACCCCATTGAGCGGAAGCGCGCGGACAGGCATAAACTATCCCCATCGATATTCACCAATCCGGGGAACCATAATGGCTTACAAACCTTTCGATCTGACCGGCAAGGTCGCACTCGTCACCGGCGGCAATGGCGGCATCGGGCTCGGCATGGCCGACGCTCTGGCGCAGGCCGGCGCCAACGTCGCCATCTGGGGCACGAATGAAGAGAAGAACGCCAGGGCCGCGACGCAGCTCAAGGCGCATGGCGTCAAGGTCTATACGCGCAAGGTGAACGTCGCCAACGAGCAGGAAGTCATCGACGGTATCGGCGCGACGGTGCAGGAACTGGGACGTCTCGACAGCGTGTTCGCCAACGCGGGCGTCGGCTATGGCGCGCCCTCCTTCCTCGACATGTCGACGGAGATCTATCGCAAGACGCTCGCCGTCAATCTCGACGGCGTGTTCTGGACGCTGCGCGAAGCCTCGCGCCACATGGTCGACCGCGCGAAGTCGGGCGACGCGGGCGGATCGCTCGTCGGCGTTGCGAGCCTCGCCGCCATCGAAGGCGCGGCGCGCAATCAGGCCTATGCGGCGACGAAGGGCGGCGTCATCTCGATGATCAAGTCCTGCGCCGTCGAATTCGCGCGCTTCGGCATCCGCGCCAACGCCATTCTTCCGGGCTGGATCGCGACGGACATGACGGCGGGCGCGCAGGCCAACAAGGCTTTCGCCGAAAAGGTCATCCCGCGCGTGCCCGCGCGGCGCTGGGGCGAGCCGGAGGATTTCGGCGGCGTCGCCGTCTATCTGACGTCGAACGCGTCCTCCTATCATTCGGGCGACACCTTCATCATCGACGGCGGCTACTCGATCTTCTGAGCCGCCCGCGGCGCAACTCCTGCAGGTGTTCCATCGCGCCCCGGCTTTGCGGGGCCGGTGGAGCCCTGGCGGAGTGGAATGGCACGCTCCTTGTGCAGTTTCGGGACGAGAGGCGCGCTTGCAGGCGGTTTGCTGGCGGCGTTCCTGATGCTCGCCCCTGGTCCGGCTCGGGCCGACCCGATGGCCGAAGGGCTCGAGCGCCTGTCCGAAATTCTCGGCGCGGCGCATCATCTCCGCGCCATTTGCGGCGCCAATGAGGGCGCGCTCTGGCGGAACAAGATGATCGACCTCCTCGATGCCGCCAATCAGGACGCCTTGCAGCGCCAGGTTCTGATCTCGCATTTCAACAGCGCCTATCACGAGGCGCAGGAGAAATTTCCGCGCTGCACCGAGGCTGCCGCTACGGAAACCAGAACCATTTTCGACGAAGGACGCGCACTCGCCGCCCGGCTTTCAGGGCCCGACAGGAGCGCACGCGCCTTTTGAACTGGCCATTTTTTCCGTAAGAAGGCCGACACGGCCCCTCGCGTTTTTCGCGTTAACCTCCCCTTCACGAGAAACGGGACTTTTCCTGCGCTTGTGCTACAAAGGCGATTGCAGGTGTACGAAACCGGTGCTTTTCGAGCGGCCGCAGGGCCGGTCATTCGCGCCTTACGGACGGTGCTCCTCAAGAGGCGCGACACAGAGGGCGTGATGGCCGAAGACTCATCCAGCGATACCATGTTCAATTCCTTCGACGAGGAAGGGCTCGATCCGTCGGCGCCTGACGAGGCCGAGCAGCGCCGCATGGCGCTTCAGAACATTCTCGATGCGTGGGACGAAGCGCTGGCCGAAGGCGTGTCTGCCGACATCCTCGCGACCACGGCGATCTTCGCCGCACTCTCGGACATGGTGGAAGCCTATGGCGAAGAGGCCGTCGCGGAAATGGCGACCGGCCTTGCTGACCGGGTCCGGCAGGGGGAATTCACTCTCAATCGGGTGATGAACTAACTTCGCCCCTCGCGCGGCCGCTGCCGGCCGCGCTCCCGCTCTTTACATTGTCGCGTTTCCGAGCCGCGTTTGCGGTCCCGGAACGCTTTCAGATCATCACCTCGATGAGTCGCGGTCCCTTCGCCTTCACGGCCGAAGCGAAGGCGTCCGCGAAATCCTCGACCGTCTCTACACGGACGGCCTCGACGCCCATGCCATGGGCGAGGCTCGTCCAGTTCAGCTCCGGATTGTGCAGATCGAGCATGGAGAGCGCCTTGGGTCCCGGGTTTCCGGCACCCACACGGGCAAGCTCGATGTTCAGGATCGCATAGGAGCGATTGGCGTAGATCACGTTCACCACATCGAGTTTCTCGCGCGCCTGCGTCCAGAGCGCCTGAAGCGTGTACATCGCGCCGCCATCGCCATGCAGGCAGACGACCTTGCGATCCGGACAGGCGATGGCCGCGCCGGTCGCGAGCGGCAGGCCCTGCCCGATCGAACCGCCGGTCAGGGAGAGGTGGTCATGGGGGTTGGCCGTCGCGGTCGCGATCTGCGCGCCGAGGCCGGAAGTCGCCGCCTCATCTGAAATGATCGCGTGCTCGGGCAGATAATGCGCGATGATCTGGCCGGCGGAGAACTGATCGAGCCTGCCGGTCGGAAGCGCGGGCTTGTTGAGCGGGGCGACCAGAGCCGGCTCCTTCGGCGCGCCGAGCACGTCGGCCAGCGCTTCCAGCGCCGCGACGCCATCTTCATGCGCATGGGCGAGATAGCGAATCTCGCAGCTTTCGGGCGTGCACCAGCTCGGCTTGCCAGGATAGGCGAAGAAGGAAACGGGCGGCTTCGCGCCGACGAGGATGAGCTTCTCCACATCCTTGAACGTATCGACGATCTGCTCGGCGAAATAGGGAATGCGCTCGACGGCGACGATACCCGCTCCACGCTCGAGCCGGGGCGCGAAGGTGTCGCACATGATGCGCGCGCCGGTCTTGGCCGCGATGCGCCCGGCAGCGGCAAGCCCGCGCTTCTTCAGCGCCTCGCCGCGAACGAGAATGACCGACTTGCCGCTGCTCTTCAGCGCCTCTGCGGCACCGTCAATGGCCTGCGAGGAGACGGACGCCGGCCCCTGAACGGGAAGCGCGGGCGCAGGCCCGTCGGCATCGAGCCAGGCGGTATCGGCGGGAAGGATCAGCGTCGCGATCTGGCCGGGCGCGGCGCGCGCGGCCTGCACGGCGCGGGCGCCGTCCGCCGCGACCGTTTTCGGGCTCGGGCTCGAATGGATCCACCCCGAGACGGGGCGCGCGAAGCCCTGAATGTCGGAAGCGAGCGGCGCATCATATTGCGCGTGGTAGGTCGCGTGATCGCCGACGATATTGACGATGGGCGTGGCGGCGCGGCGCGCATTGTGGAGATTGGCAAGTCCGTTCGAGAGGCCGGGCCCGAGATGGAGCAGCGTCGCCGCCGGCTTCTCCGCCATGCGGCCATAGCCATCCGCCATGCCGGTGACCGCGCCCTCGAAGAGGCCGAGCACCGCGCGCATGCCATCGACCTTGTCGAGGGCGGCGACGAAATGCATTTCGGAAGTGCCTGGATTGGTGAAGCAGACCTCCACACCCGAGGCGACCAGTGTCCGCACCAGGCTTTCAGCGCCGTTCATCTTCTCCATGATCTCCCCGGAATTTTTATATTTAAAGAAGCGGCAGATTAGCCGAGGTAACGATAGAGCACACGGCCGAGAACGACCAGACCGAAGAGCACGATAAGGCCGCCCGAGACGCGATTGACGATGACGAGAATGCGATCGCTCATGCGCTGGCGGAACATGCTGACGAAGCCGGAAAGCGCCGCCCACCAGAGCGCCGACCCGATGAAGACGGAAATCACCAGCGTCACCGCTCGGCCGTAACCGGCATCCTGAGCGGTCAATCCCGCCACGCCGCCGAAAATGGCGATGAAGCCGAGCATGGTCGCCGGATTCGTGATGGTGAGCACGAAGGTCGTCACGAAGACGCGGGCAAGCGCGCCGGACAGATTTTCCTGCGGCCCGTTCTCAAGATGCGGATGCGCGACAAAAGTACGCGCGCCGAGCGCGAGCAGAAAAATTCCGCCGATGAACTGCATCACCAATTCATAGCGAATGACGAAATCGATCGCGGCGGTCAGTCCGAAGGCGGAGATCGTCGCGAAAATGCCGTCACCCGTCGCAGCCCCCATGCCGGACAGAAAGCCCGTGAGCGTTCCGAAGCGCAGCGTCCGCCGGATGACGATGAGATTGACCGGCCCAATCGGCGCGGCGACCGCCACGCCGATCGCCGCCCCGCTCGCCACAAGCCCCAGATCCAGCATTCGTCAATCCGTCTTCCCGGTCACGCGACCACGACATCATTGCCGGGCGGGTCTGTATAGAGCTTTTCCACAAGCCCGGCGCGGCGGCCGAGTGCCACAGACTGGTTGATGTATCCCTTGTCGGTCAATTCGCCTGCATCGATGCTCGGCGGCTCGACCATGAGAAGCGCGCGCTCGACGCGCGTGCTCGAGCCGGGATTGGTCTTGTTGTGGCCGCGCAGGCCCTCCGCGAGCCGCTCCAGCACGGCCGGATGGCGCACGAGGTCTTCGATGGCGAGATCCTGATCGCCCGCGACATTGCGGCATGCGGGAATGTTGGGGAAGCCGAGCACGCCGATATAGGCGCGGTCGAGGCCCGCCACCAGCGCGTCCTGAAGCAGACCGCCCGTCGCCGCCAGCACATCGACGCGCAGCTTGCCGGCGCTGACCCATGTTCCGGTCGAGAGCTTGAAATCCTCCGCCACGCGGCCGTCGAAGACGAGACCTTCCAGCGGATTTTCGGGATCGACGAAGCGCGCGCCGTCGCCGAGCCGATAGAAGCCTTCCTCGTCATAGGCTTCGCGGGTCTTCTCCGGATTCTTGTAATAGCCCGGCGTGATGCAGGCGCCGCGCACGCGCACTTCCATCTTGCGTCCAACCGGCGCGAGCTTCAGCTCGATCCCCGGCAGCGGCAGGCCGATGAGCCCCATGCGTTCCGTCGCCCAGTGGACGTTCATGATGGTCGGCGCCGTTTCCGTCGCGCCGTAACCGGACGAAAAGATGATGCGCTCGCCGGCCGTGCGGATGGCAATTTCCTGAATGCGCTCGTAGAGGTTCTGGCTCAGCGCCGCGCCGCCATAGGCGAGCGTTTTCAGCCGCGAGAAGAAGTTGTGGGCAAGCGCCTCGTCCCTCTCCAGTTCCTCGACGAGAAGCGTATAGGCGGCGGGCACGTTCGAATAATTGGTCGGCGCGATCTCCCGCAGGTTCTGCACCGTCTCGGCAAAGCCGCCCGGCACCGGCCGGCCGCCATCGATATAGAGCGTGCCGCCCGCGACGAGCAGATTGTTCAGGATCGCGTTGCCGCCGAAGCAGTGGTTCCACGGCAGCCAGTTGAGAAAGACCGGCGGCTCGTCGCCCTCCTCGACCACCGTCACGCTTTTCGGCATGACCGAGTTCACGCACATCATGCCGCTCGTCATGATGACGGCCTTGGGCATGCCGGTGGAGCCGGAGGTGAAGAGATATTTGGCGACCTGATCGTGGCCGAGCCTTGCGTAGCTTTCTTCCACCGCCGCGCCCGGCGCCGTGGAGACGAGATCGGCATAGGCCGTGCCTTGCGACCCGTCGACGGTGACAAGCTCGACGCCATCGAGAGGAAGCGCCTTCAGAGCGCGCGCGAAGGGAGCGGCCTCCTGCATGAAGATCATCTTCGGCTCGATGAGGTCGAAGACATATTTCAGCTTCTCGAAATCGGAGCTGATCGTGCTGTAGGAGGGCGAGACGGGCGCCACGGGCACGCCCGCGAGAATGGCGCCATAGGTCATGAGCGCATGCTCGATCGAATTGCCCGAGAGGATCATCAGGGGCGTCGACTGATCGAAGCCGCGATCGAGGAGAGCCTGGGCGATCGCGTTCGTCTTGCGCTCGGCATCGGCATAGGTGAGCAGGTCCCATTCGCCGAAGCCTTGCGCGGCGGGCTTGCGCTTGCCGAGCCAGACGCGATCCGGTGCCTCGGCTGCCCATTTGCGGATGGGGGCGATCAGATTGACCGGCACCTCATGCAGCGGGTGCGGATTGCGCAGCAGGATCGAGCCATCGGCGCGATGCTCGACCTCCACGCGGGGCTCGACATAGTTCGCCTTGCGGAAGGGCGGCTTCGTCATCTGTACGTTCATTTCTTCTCCCCCCGGATGCGGCTCACGCCTTCACATCGACGACGACCCGCCCGCGCACCCGCCCCGCAATGATCTCTTCGCCGAGCGCCGGAACGTCCCCGAGCGTGGCGCGGCTCGTCATCCTGTCGAGCGCCGCGAGATCGAGATCCTTCGCCAGACGCGACCAGGCTTCCACCCGCTTCGCCTTCGGCGCCATGACGCTGTCGATGCCCGCAAGCGTCACGCCGCGCAGGATGAACGGAGCGACCGAGCCCGGCAGGTCCATGCCCTGCGCGAGCCCGCAGGCGGCGACCGTGCCGCCATAGCGCGTCATCGAGAGCACATTGGCGAGCGTGTGGCTGCCGACCGCATCGACGGCGCCTGCCCAGCGCTCCTTGCCGAGCGGCCGAGCGGGCCCAGAAAGCTCGTTGCGGTCGATGATGTCGGCGGCGCCCAGACCCTTAAGATAATCGACCTCAGATGCGCGGCCCGTCGATGCGATGACGCGGTAGCCGAGCTTCGCCAGAAGCGCGATCGCAACCGAGCCCACGCCGCCAGCAGCGCCTGTGACGAGCACATCGCCCTTGTCCGGCGTCACGCCGTGGAATTCGAGCGCCATGACGCAAAGCATGGCGGTGTAGCCCGCCGTGCCGATCGCCATGGCATGAGCGGAGGAAATCGGATCCGGCAGCTTCACCAGCCAGTCGCCCTTGACCCGCGCCTTCTCGGCATAGCCGCCATGATGCGTCTCGCCCACGCCCCAGCCATTGAGCACCACCCGGTCGCCGGGCTTGAAGCCTTCATGCGTCGATGTCTCGACCCGGCCCGCAAAGTCGATACCCGGAATGAGCGGCCAGGTGCGGATGACGGGCGCCTTGCCGGTAAGGGCGAGCCCGTCCTTGTAATTGACCGTCGAATATTCGACCGCCACCGTCACATCGCCTTCCATGAGGTCGTCAAGGCCGATCTGCACGAGTTCCGCCTTCTGGCCGGAATCGGTTTTCGAGACGCGAATGGCGCGAAATGGCTCGGTCATGGGTTTCCCTGTCGTTTCCTGGAAATCAAACGGGGCTTCTTGCGATCCCCTCGGCGCACAAACGAACCCAAATCCGGGCGCCGGTCAAGGCCGGGGCTGCCCGCCGGGGCCGGGCGGGCTAGACTTCCCGTCCTGTTCATTTCATCCGCGCCGCTGCCCATATGGGCATGAGACAGGAGGAAAATGCCCATGAAACCCGCTCTCACCCATATCGCTCTCCATGTTCGCGATCTCGACGCGTCCAAGGCGTTCTATGCGGAGTTTTGCGGCATGAAGACGGTGCATGAGCGCGGGGACAAGGGCGAGCGCGTGGCCTGGATCGCGGAAGACGGCAAGGAGCACGCCTTCGTCATCGTCATGATCGAGGGCGGCAACCGCCCGGCCCAGCGAGGCGACGACTTCACGCATCTCGGTTTCGCGCTCGCGAGCCGCGAGGCTGTGGACGAGATCGCGCGGCGCGGCGCGGACCATCTCGTCTGGCCGCCCAAGACGCTGCCCTATCCCGTCGGGCATTTCTGCGGCCTTGCCGACCCGGACGGAAATGTCGTCGAGTTCAGCTATGGCCAGCCGCTCGGACCCGATGCCGACGAGCAGCGCTCTCCCTGAGCGAGTGCCAGAATTTTGGCCACATATCGGGAAAAAATGCGCTCGCGCGGCGAGGATCATCGACGACGACGCTTGCTCTTCACTAGACTCGTTCATCGGCATAGGCCCATCGAGACGGCGAGCCCTGCGCTCGCCCAGAGACAGAGGTGCCGAAGTGACGACAGCGACCGAATTCCAGAAGATGCTCGACGGCTACCGGCTGGTGACCGCCGAAATCCTCTATCGCATGCCGGATCATCCCGATCTCATCCAGACCTATATCTGGCAGGAATACGATCTAGAACCGCGCTACCCCGTGCTGACGGACTTTCTCCGGTTCTGGGAGAAAAATCTGGAGGGGCCGCTCTATTCGGTGCGGATCGCCACGCGCCGCGTCATCAGCCCTTCAGAATTTCCGTATGCGAATTATATGGTGACGCTGCACTAGGCAGAGCACGCCCCTTCGCACGCCACTGACAATGGATGCCGGAATCCGGAGCGGCAGATTCCGGGCGGGCGGCCCCGGATCCCGCGACAAGCCCGGGATGACGAGTGAGGGCGACAGCCGTCGCATAGCCCCGCTTCATGCGGGGCATCCACGACGTCGCGGCCGCGCTGCGAAGAACGGAGGGCTATCCCCTTGGCAGCGCCTCGAGGAAGGTGACGGGCTCACCCGCCGCCGCGCCGATGATCTCATCGTCCCACATGACGCGGCGGCCGCGAATGACGGTGCCAATGGGCCAACCCGTCACGGTCTTGCCGTCAAAGGGCGTCCAGCCGCACCGGCTCGCGATCCAGTCATTGGTGATGGTGCGGCGCGCCTTCAGATCGACGATGGTGAGGTCGGCGTCATATCCGACCGCCACGCGGCCCTTGCGCGCCATGCCGAAGACACGCTGGGGGCCATGCGAGGTGAGATCGACGAAGCGCTCGATGCTGAGGCGTCCGGCATTCACATGATCGAGCATGATCGGCACCAGCGTCTGCACGCCGGGCATGCCGGAGGGGCATTTCGGATAGGTTTCGGCCTTTTCCTCGCGCGTGTGCGGCGCATGGTCGGAGCCGAGCACATCGACAATGCCGGCGGCGAGGCCCTGCCAGAGCCCTTCGCGGTGACGGGCATCGCGAATGGGCGGGTTCATCACCGCATAGGAGCCGAGTTCCTCGTAACATTCGGGCGCGGCGAGCGTCAGGTGCTGCGGCGTCACCTCGACGCTCGCAATATCCTTCGCGGCGGCGAGCAGCGGCATCTCGTCGGCGGTCGAGACATGCAGCACGTGAATGCGCTTGCCCGCCTCGCGCGCGAGCTTCAGAAGCCGCGTGGTGCAAAGAACGGCCGCCTCGGCATCGCGCCAGACGGGATGCGTCTCGATCTTGCCCGTCTCGGCAAGCGGCCGGCGATCGCGCAGGCGGAACTCATCCTCGGAATGGACGGCGGCGCGGCGGTTGATCGCCTTCAGCACGCGGCGCACATCCTCGTCGCTCGCCACGAGAAGCGTGCCCGTCGAGGAGCCCATGAAAATCTTGATGCCGCAGCAACCGGGTGAGCGCTCCAGCTCCGGCAGGAGATCGACATTCTCCGTCGTCGCGCCGCCATAAAAGGCGAAGTCGCAATACATGCGATGGCGCGCGCGCGCGACCTTGTCGGCAAGTAGCTCCGGCGTCGTCGTCGGCGGCTTGGTGTTCGGCATCTCGAAGACGGTCGTGACGCCGCCAAGCACAGCGGCGCGGCCGCCCGTTTCGAGGTCTTCCTTGTGCTCGTTGCCCGGCTCGCGCAGATGAACCTGGCTGTCGACGACACCGGGGAGAACGTGAAGGCCCGTCACATCCACGATCTCGCCTGCGCTCGCGGTGGCGAGATCGCCGATGGCCGCTATGCGCCCGTCTCGAATGGCGATGTCGGCCTTGCCGACGCCATCATGATTGACGAGGGTGCCGCCGCGAAGAATGAGATCGAAAGATGCGTTCACGCGATTTCCTTTGTTTGCGAGGAAGCGGTGCGGGCGAGAAGTGCCACTGCCGCCTCATATACCTTGTCGACGGTGAGGTCGTGCATGGCGCTCGGCCCGGAGAACTGGCTGCCTTCTTCCGCGATGATCTGTTCGTGAGAGCGGGGCCCGCGCACCTGCGCCGTGTTTTCGCCCCAGGGATCGTAGCGCCCGTCGGGCGTCGGGCCGAAGAGGCCGAGCGTCGGCGCGCCAGCCGCGGCCGCCAGATGCATCAGGCCGGAATCGTTCCCGACATAGAGCCGCACACGCTCGAGAGAGGCCGCGACTAGGTTGAGATCCTCGCCGATGAGTTCGATCCGGCGCTCGTCGGGCACGGCCTCTAGGATCGGGCGCACGAGATCGCGCTCGCCCGGCGCGGCGGCGATGAGCACATGGGCGCCAGCGAGCGGCGCTCCCGGTCCCGTCAGCCGACCGATCAGCTCGGCGTGATATTCCACCGGCCACATCTTGCGGGGCCAGGCGGCCGAGGGACCGACGGCAAGCACGGTGCGGCCCTCGGGGATGAGTTCGCGCGCGCGGGCGCGGGCCTGCGCACCCGGCCAGACGCGGGGCGAAGGCGCCGGATCGAAGCCCGCCACGCTCGCATTGTGGATCACTCGGTGCAGCGTATGGTTCGAACGCAGCACATGGCGCTTCTTCGCCCAGAGCAGAAAGGCCGTCGCCGACCCTCTCAGATCGACCACCGCCTCGAAGCGGCGGAACATGGTGGCCGAGAGAAGTTTGCGCCAGTGGCCGGCATAGGGCTCTTTCCTGAGCTCGATGACCTTTTCGACGCCCGGCGCATGCCTGAAGAGTGGCGCCGCGAGGGGCCCGCAGGCCACCCAGAAAAGCGCGCCCGGATAGCGCTCCATCAGCCCGGCGAGAAGGCCCGTCGAAAGCACGCCGTCGCCGATCCGGTTCGATGTGATGAAAAGAATGCGCATTCCGGCGGAGGGCCGATCCTGGCGTGGGGTAAGGAAAGCGGTGCGGAGTATAGGTGCGCCGCTCCATGCTGCCAAGGCCGGACCCGGAGCATATGTGCGCCTGCGGCGGCGGCGGGGCCGCCCCGAAGTCAATCCCGGCCGCGCGAACGCGATCCCGCAGCAAAATCGGCTGGACTTGCGCCTGATTAGGCGGTTGCCTAAATGAGGCCTCGGGCGCCGTTGCTGAAGGGATGAGATGTGAGCATGAGTGAGCTGAAGGCTGCAATCCTGCCCGACCGGGGGGTTCTGCGCGTCGGAGGCGCGGATGCCCGCGAGTTTCTTCAAGGGCTCGTGACGAATAATGTCGATCTGGTGAAGCCGGGCGAGGCGATCTATGCGGGCCTTCTGACGCCGCAGGGAAAATTCCTCTTCGACTTCTTCATCACGAGCGAGGACGGCGGCTTCATCCTCGATTGCGATGGAGGACGCGTTGGCGAGCTGCAAAAGCGCCTCACCTTCTACAAGCTGCGCGCGAACATCACGCTTGAAGACCTGAGCGCGGAACGCTCGGTCATCGCTTTCTGGGGCGGCGCGCAGGCGGCGTTCCCCGATCCCGCTTCCACCGATCCGCGCCTCGCGGCGCTCATGTATTCCGATCCGCGCCTCGCGGCGCTCGTTTATTCCGATCCGCGCCTCGCGGCGCTGGGGCACCGCGCGATCTCGAGCGCGCCGGAAGCAGCGATCGCCGCGGCGGGCGCGAGGTCGGCCACGCCCGCTGACTATCACCGCCATCGCATTGCGCTTGGCGTCGGCGATGCGGCGCAGGACTTCGAGCCCGATCGCAGCTTTCCTCTCGAGGTCAATTTCGACGAGCTCCATGGCGTCGATTTCCACAAGGGCTGCTTCGTCGGCCAGGAAGTCACCTCGCGCACGAAGCGGCGTGGGAGCGTGAGAAAGCGTCTCATCCCCTGCCGCGTCCAGGGCGACCTTCCGAAACCGCGCACGCCCGTGCGCGCCTCGGGCCGCGAAGCCGGAACCGTCTTTTCGGGCGATGCGGAAACGGGCCGCGTACTCGCGCTTCTGCGGCTCGATCTCATCGAAGGCGCCGTCCTCGAAGCGGGCGAAGCGACCCTCACGCCGGAACGGCCCGACTGGGCGGCGTTTTCACTCGCGGAGGAGAGCGATGAAATCTGAAGCTCCGCAAGGCTGCCCATGGCCGGGCGACGATCCGCTCTATCGCGCCTATCACGACGAGGAATGGGGCGTGCCGGAATTCGATGACCGGGCGCTCTTCGAGAAGCTCGTTCTCGACGGCTTTCAGGCCGGGCTCTCATGGATCACGATCCTTCGCAAACGGGAAAATTTTCGCGAAGCGTTCGACGGCTTCGAGCCCGCGCGCATCGTGCGCTACACGCCGGCGAAGGTGGAAAAGCTCCTCAGGAATGAAGGCATCATCCGCCATCGCGGCAAAATCGAGGCGACAATCGGCAATGCGCGCGCGTGGCTCGACATTATGGATCGGGATGGAGGTTTCTCCGGCTTCGTCTGGGATTTCGTCGGCGGCGCTCCGGTGCAGAACGCCTGGCCGAAGATGAGCGCCGTTCCCGCCGAGACCGATATGAGCCGCAAGCTCTCGAAAGCATTGAAATCAGCGGGTTTTCGCTTCTGCGGCCCGACCATCGTCTATGCCTTCGCGCAGGCCGTCGGCATGGTCAACGATCACATCGTCACCTGCCCGCGACACAAGGAATGCGCCCGCGTCGTGCAATCGCGATCACGCTGAACGCAATTCCTTTTCGCTGCCTCACGCTTTCGCCACATTGTGGACGCATCCCGACCAATTTGTGGCGATACGGTCATTGCTCGTTTCAATGTAGCGTAGGGAGGCCAGGGACGATGTTCAAACGCCCGAAGGACACTTCGGATTCCAAACCTGCGGGGGGGTCCGCCGAGCCGCTCGCCCAGAGCGGCACCCGCATCGTCGAGAAAACCTCCCAGAGCGAAAGCGACACATCCACAAATCGGGTGGTAACCCCAGCCTATGAGGTGAGGAAAGCAGCCGTGCGCACACTTCAGAGCAATTCTCCGACGCCCTCTTCGTCGAGCGCGACGCCCGCAAACCTTCATGTGGGGCGCGGATTGAAGCTCGAAGGCAAGATCCAGTCCTGCGACACGCTCGTCATCGAGGGCGACGTGCAGGCGACGATCGAAAGCGGCTCGCTCACCATCAGCGAAACCGGCGAAGTGCGCGGCGAAGCGACCGTCGATCAAGCCGAGATCAACGGCAAGTTCGACGGCACGCTCATCGTGAGGAAGTGCCTCACCATCAATTCGACCGGCAGGATCACCGGAACGGTTCGTTATGGCGAACTCAAGGTGGAGCAAGGCGGCAAGATCACGGGCGAGATCGAGTCGACCGAGGCCGGTGCCGCAAGCAGCCCCCTTTCCCGGCCCGAGCCGAAAAGCGCGGCGATCAGCCCGGCGGCGCAGGCCTGAGGCCGCGCCCGGCCGGCCCCGCCGGCATGCGCGCGTCTCCCGGTGCTCTCCGGAGATTGCGTGCAGGCCGGTGCAGGCGGCCCCTGCGTTAACGACGTTTCCACCATCGGCGGACGGGCCTCGCCATAGGGGCAGAAGTACCCTTTGCCTATAGGCAGTGGAAACCCTCCTGACAGTGTTCTAGATTGACCCTGGCCAAGGCGTGATCCGGAAGGTCGCGGACTTTCCGGACAATCACGCTCAAGATTCAACAGTCTGAGCGCGATCCACCCCAAGGCGCTTGCGTGCTTGCGGGTCGCGTATAGGGGGAGGATCGCCGGTGCCGGGAACACGCGAAGGCCATCGAGCCGGCGCGTCCGGAGCCGCGCGCGAAACAATCAGGTGAGAAATTGACTCAAGTCGTCATCAGCGGGACCGGCGTTTTCACGCCGCCCTACTCGATCAGCAATCAGGAACTGGTCGAAGCCTTCAACACATATGTCCGGAAATTCAACAGCGACAATGCCGAAGCCATCGCAAGGGGCGAGGTGGAGGCGCTGAACGAGTCGAGCGTCGAATTCATCGTCAAGGCTTCGGGCATCGAGTCGCGCTTCGTGATGAACAAGTCGGGCATCATCGACCCCGAGATCATGGCGCCGCGCCTGCGCCAGCGCTCCAACGAGGAGCCCTCCATCCTCGCGGAAATGGCCGTCGACGCGGCGAAGAAGGCGATGGCGCGGGCGAACAAGACCGCCGCCGATATCGATGCCGTCATCGTCGCCTGCTCGAACCTCGAGCGCCCCTACCCCGCCATCGCGGTCGAGGTGCAGGACCTTCTCGGCATCGAGGGCTTCGGCTTCGACATGAACGTCGCCTGTTCGTCGGCGACGTTCGGCATCCAGACCGCCTATGACATGCTGCGTTCGGGCTCGGTCAATTGCGTCCTCATCGTCGACCCCGAAATCTGCTCGGGTCATCTCAATTTCCGCGACCGCGACAGCCACTTCATTTTCGGCGACGTGTGCACCGCCATCATTCTCGAACGCGCCGAGACATGCACCGCGCAGGGCGCCTGGGAAATCCTCGGCACGCGGCTCCTCACCAAATTCTCCAACAACATCCGCAACAATTTCGGCTTCCTCAATCGCGCGACGCCCGAGGGCATCGGCGCCAAGGACAAGCTCTTCGTGCAGGAGGGCCGCAAGGTCTTCAAGGAAGTCGTGCCGATGGTCTCCAAGCTCATTCTCGACCACATGGCCGATGAAGGGCTCGATCCGAAAGACCTGAAGCGCATGTGGCTCCATCAGGCCAACAAGAACATGAACGACCTGATCGGCAAGAAGGTGCTGGGGCGCGACCCGGAGCCCGGCGAGCAGCCGAACATTCTCAATACCTATGCGAATACGAGTTCGGCCGGCTCCATCATCGCCTTCAGCCAGTACAGCGAGGACCTGAAGCCCGGCGATCTGGGCCTCATCTGCAGCTTCGGCGCCGGCTATTCGGCGGGCAACGTGCTGGTGAGAAAGCGCGCCTGAAGAGCGGCCGCGAAAGCGCCGGGCCGTTTCCCGTGAAACGGCCCGCAAGCGGTGCCGAGCCCCCGGCCTATCCCTTCACATAGGGCTCGACGCTGACGATACGGAAGGCACGCGCCTCGCCATCCCGTTCGTTCACGGAGAGATACTCGCCGGTCTTCACCGCGTGGCGATCGAGCTTGAAGAAGGGCTCCTCGTCGCCCACCATCGTCTCGTCATAATCGATGAACCAGTTAGTGCCCGCATGGCGCAGGCGGCCCCTCTGGTCCTCCTGCCCGCCCCAGAAGCGGCGGACGACGCAGTCCTTCGCATGGCTCTTCCAGGATGTCGGGTCGAGCCTCCCCTCCTCATCGAGTGGCACGACGAAGTCATAGCCATGCCGCGACGAGCCTTCGGGGAATTCATCGTTACGGGCAAGGACCATATGAACGCGGTAAAGTGTCATTTTCCTTTTCACCCCTGATGAAATGCGGGTTCAGTGCGCCATGAGAACGGGGATCGTCGCATGCGAACGGATATGGTGCGTCGCGCCGCCGATGATGTATTCGCGCAGGCGGCTGTGTCCGTAACCGCCGACGACAAGAAGATCCGCACCCGTCTTTTCGCATTGTTCCAGCAGCACCTCGCCGACGGGCCTGCCTTGCGCATCGACGAGGCGGGCATCGGCGTCGATACCGTGAAGGGCGAGATAATCCGCGAGCATGGCGGTCGAGGCGGGATCGGGCTCCTTGCCGCCGATGCGGAAGATCGTCACCTTCTTCGCCCGCTCGAGAAACGGGATCGCGGCCGTGACCGCGTGAGCGGCTTCCGCGCTTTCGTCCCAGCCGATCGCGACCGAGCCGCCGATCTCCAGCGCCGCCGCCTGGGGCGCAATGAGAACGGGGCGCCCGGCGTTCATCATCGCCGCCTCGAGCGTGCTGCCGCCTGCAATGCCAACATTACCCTCTCCGAAAATCACGATGTCGGAGAGCCTGCTGTGAGCGGCGACGATATCGTCGCGATGGCCGGTCACATCGAGAAACCGCGCTGAAGGCAGCTCCACGCCGCCGCCCTTGCTGGCGAGCGGCACGCCCACTTTCGCGGCCGCTTCCGAGAACATCGCGCGCGCGCTCGCCGAGGCGCGGTCGGAGCTTTCCTTCGCCGCCCGAAGCAGGTCCTCGATCACCTGGCCCGACACGCCGTCGCCGAGATAGGGCAGCGCCTCAGTCGGATCGGCCCTGACGAAGAGCCCCACCGTCTGTGCGCCGAATGTTCGGGCCACCGTCATCGCCGTCACGATCACGGGCCCCTCGGCCGCGGCACCGGAGAGAGGTACAAGGACCTTTCGGACGAGCATGATTCAAACTCCTTTGGTTTGCTTTTCCGGTGCCGGGCGGAGAGTACGCTCGCCGCCAAGCAAAAGCAGAGGGCAGCCCGCCGCGGCGGAGAGCCTCGCTGCATCATTGTCGTCGGCCAGCCAGTCCGCATTGACGACGATCAATCCGGCGCCGGCCTTTCTGGCGGCGGCGGCGATCTCGGCCGCTCCGCGTTCGCGCAGATGGATACGGACAAAGGGCACGCCCGCCCGCTGCGCCAGCATTTCGGCAAAAGCGCTGCATGTCTCGCCCGCGCTCGAGCCATCGTCGATGGTGGCGATCGGCCGGACAGCCACACCAGCGGGAGCGGACCCCGCGGCGCCCGCGCCGAGGACGCCTTTCGCCGCGACGCCGCGCGCGACCAGAAGCACATCGGCGTGCCCTTCCCGCGTTGCCGCCCGGACCGCGCGGCCCACCTCGCGCGCGGGCGCATGCGGCGAGCGGATGACGAGCGTATCCTCCGCACGCGCCGCTTCCGCCAGCGAGGCGAGCGAGCGGCCGCGCAGCACATCGAAACTCCAGTCGACGCGCGCCTCGGCCGCGATGCGCTGGAGCACGCGCCTTGCGGTTTCGGCCTGCGCACGCAGGGCACGCAGCATGTGCTCAGGGTCGACCGCGCGGACCTCACCCGAAAAGGAGATTTCCCGCGCGAAAGGAAGCTCGCATAGCGAGAGCAGATTTTCGTCCTCGACGAATACGCCCTTGAGGCGCGCATCAACGGATGCGGCAAGGCGCGCGGCAAGCGCCAGCGCCTCACGCGTCATGAAATGCGTGTCGAGCCCGATCACGATGCGGCTCTCGGGCTTCTGCGTATCCTTTGTCACCTGGCCGGAACGAGCGGCCGGCGTCTCTCTCGCCATGACGCTACTTCTTTCCGTTCTCATCGGCGCGTTGCGCGAAGCGGCGCTGATTTTCGGCAAAGGCGGCAAGCCGCGCCTCGGCCCGCGCATAGACGCTCCCTTGCGGGAACTTTCCATCGGACCCCCGCTCGCCCGCGGGGCAACCCATCAGCAATTCGACGCCATCCTCGATGCGCTCGATAGGATAGATCGCGAACATGCCGCGTTCCACCGCGTCGACGACATCCTGCCGCAGCATGAGGTGCTTCACATTGGCGGCCGGAATGAGCACGCCCTGATCGCCGGTGAGCCCCCGGCGCATGCAGATGTCGAAAAAACCCTCGATCTTGTCGTTGACGCCGCCGATCGCCTGCACTTCCCCGAGCTGGTTCACGGAACCCGTGACCGCGAGCGCCTGGGTAATCGGCATTTCAGCGAGCGCCGAGATCAGCGCGTAAAGCTCGGCCGACGAGGCGCTGTCGCCATCGACCCCACCATAGGATTGCTCGAAGACGAGGCTCGCGCTCATGGAGAAGGGGATTTCCGGCAGGAAGGTCGCGGAGAGATAGCCGGAGAGAATGAGCACGCCCTTGGAGTGGATGGGGCCGCCGAGATCGACCTCGCGCTCGATGTCGAGTACGCGGGCCGCGCCCATGCCCATACGGACGCGCGCGGTGATCCGGCTCGGCCGGCCGAAGGACACCGCCCCCATGGAGAGGACGGAAAGGCCGTTCACCTGACCGGCGACGGCGCCCTCCGTGTCGATCATCACAATGTCGCGCGTGATCATTTCGAGGCTGCGCTCGCGCATCCTGTCGGCTCGCGCGATCTGCGCCTCGATGGCGGCGTCCACATGCCCCGCCGAAATGCACGCCTTGCTTTCTGACCGCGCGACGAAATCGGCCTCGCGCAGCAGGTCCTCGATCGGCCGCATGGCGGTGGTGATCTTCTCCGCATCCTCCGCGAGCCGCGAAGCGCGCTCGATGACGCGGCCGACGCCCGACCTGTCCAGCGGCAGCAGCTCTTCCTTGCGGCACATGCCGGCCAGAAGCCGCGCATAGAGAAGATCGTTCTCCGCCTCGCGGTCGATCTCATCCTCGAAATCGGCGGCGACCTTGAAAAGCTGGCCGAACTCCGGATCGAGATTGGAGAGCATGTAATAGAGGTAGCGCTCGCCGAGCAGAACGACCTTGAGATCGAGCGGGATAGGCTCGGGCTCCAGCGAAACCGTGCTGACGAGGCTCAGGAATTCGCCCGGCGATTCGATGACGATCTTGCGGCGGCGCAGCGTGCGCTTCAGCGCGTCCCAGGCAAGCGGCTCGCGCAAGATCTTCAGCGCATCGAGGACGAGGTAGCCGCCATTCGCGCGGTGGAGCGAGCCGCCCTTGATGAGCATGAAATCGGTGATGAGCGCGCCCATTTGCGGCAGATGCTCGACGCGGCCGACGAGGTTCTGAAGCGTCGGGTGATCCTCATAGACGATGGGCGCGCCGCCGCCGATATAGCCGCCCGTATCGGGCTCCATATGAGCCTTCCATGGCGAGGTTCCGACCGAGCGGGGCACATTGTTGTTCTCGACGATCACATTGACTTCATAGCGCCGGAAGGGATTGAGCGCGCCGAAGGGAAGCGGCTGGCCCTGCGCCATGGCCTGAAGCGCGATCGTCACCTGTTGCTGCTGCTGGTCGCCCTGCCCCGCAAAGATGCCGATATTGTCGACGAGATCGGCGGCGACCGCCGCGAGCCAGTCGCGCACCGCCGGCATGGTGTCGAAGCGCTGGCGCAGATCGCGCATCGACTGCTCGATGAGGCGTTCGGCGATCTCGCGATTGAGCTTCGTCACGCGGTCGCGATGTTCCTTCTCCCAGGCCGGAATATGTTCGAGAATTTCGGCAAGTTCTTTCTGCAGGGCCTGTATCATCGTCTCGATGCGCTTGCGCTCGGCTTCGGGAAGTCTGTTGAATTCGTCCGGCTTCAGCACTTCGCCTTCATGCCCGTCGCCATGATGGATGGGCGCGAGCGCAAAGCCGGAAGGCGTGCGAAGAAGCGCGATGCTCTCCGCCTCGGCATTCATGCGAAGTTCCTCGAACGCCTTTTCCTGGCGCTCGCGATACTCCTCCTCGATCGACTGGCGGCGGTTCTGATATTCCTCGCTCTCCAGGATCGCGGGCACCGAAATCTTGAAGTCGTCGATGAGGCGCGCCATCCCCTCCTTCAGCCCGCGGGCGGAGCCTGCGGCCATTTCCAGCACGATCGGCTTGTTGGGGCTGCGAAAGTTGTTCACATAGGCCCAGTCCGAAGGTGCCTTCTGGCGAACGGCGAGATTGGCGAGGAAGCCCAGCACGGCCTCGTGCTTGCCCGCGCCTTCAGGGCCGAGAACGAAGATATTGTAGCCATGCCGATGGATCGAGGTGCCGAAGCGCAGCGCTTCCACCGCGCGCTCCTGGCCGACAAGCCCCGGCAGATCCTCCAGATCGGCGGTCGTCTCGAAGGTGAACTGCTTGAGATCGCAGGCACGATAGAGGAGATCGGCCGGGATGGGATCGACAGCCATGCTTTTCCTGCGTTGTCGGTTCTGCGCCCAGTCGGACACATGCAAGCGGACGGATCAGGAATCTTCATGCGGAAGAAGCACCGCGGCGAAGACCTCATGACACGCGACTCTATGGCTTGAGACTCTATGACGGGGGCCAGCCTGCGGCAAACCCCGGAAAATCCCCTATCGGCCGGGCGCGGAGCCCATCCGCGGGATGACAATCCGGTGGCCGCGTCCTAACTTGCACGGCCTCAACTCAAGGATGACGACATGGCCAGGCCCGGCCCAAGCAAGGACAAAGGACCGCGCGCGTGGCAGCGCATGCTGAGCGGGCGCAGGCTCGATCTTCTCGACCCCTCGCCGCTCGATATCGAGATCGAGGACATTGCGCATGGGCTCGCCCGCGTCGCGCGCTGGAACGGGCAGACGAAGGGCGACCATGCCTTCACGGTCGCCGAGCATTGCGTGCTCGTCGATGACATCTGCGCGCGGTTCCGTCCCGGCTGGCCCGCCCGCTGGCGGCTTGCAGCGCTCCTTCACGATGCCCCCGAATATGTGATCGGCGACATGATCAGCCCTTTCAAGGCTGCCCTCGGCATCGATTACAAGGCGTTCGAGAAGCGGCTTTCCAGCGCCATCCACATGCGCTTCGGCCTGCCCGCCGAATTGCCGCACACGGTGGAGGAGATCATCAAGCGCGCCGACAAGGCATCGGCTTTTTTCGAGGCGACGCAGATCGCGGGTTTCGAGGATGAGGAGGCGGCGCGCATATTCAGCCGGCCGAGGGGGCTTGCGCCGATCAGCCTGAAGCCGCTGCCGACGCGGGAGGCGCAGGCGCGGTTTCTCAAGCGCTTTGAGGAGCTGACGGCTGTGTGAGGCCGTCACAAATCTTTGCGCGAATCTGGTAAGCTGCTGACAGAGCGGCGCTTCGCCGGATCTTTTTACGGATTTGTGCTATTCTCCCACGATGATTTACGTGAGCCCCCTCAGCGCCGTCATCGACGCGATCCGGACCGTCCGGCCGTCTCATCTGGTGAGCCTGCTCGACCCCGAGACGATGATCGACACGCCCCAGGGCGTGGCGCGGGAGCTTCACCTGCGGCTTGCAGTCAACGACATCGCCGAGCCGAACGACATGCTGGTCACGCCCGGCGAAGGACATATCTCCGAACTCATCGGCTTCGTCCGGAGCTGGGATCAGCGCAGCCCGATGCTGCTCCATTGCTGGGCCGGAATCAGCCGCTCGACCGCCGCCGCCTTCATCGCACTTTGCGCGCTCAACGAGGATCACCCGGAAGACGAACTCGCCCGGCTCGTCCGCGCGCGCGGCTCGCATGCCCATCCCAATCGCCTGATGGTGAGGATCGCCGACGACCTGCTCGGCCGCAACGGCCGCATGCGCGAGGCCGTCGAGGCGCTGGGGCCGGGCCGCGCGGCCTGGGAGGGCGAGCTTTTCTCCCTCCCAACCCACCCTGAACGGACGGCCCCATGACCGCCCCCGCGGGCGCGGCGACAGGACCAGCAAGG
>WBZO01002350.1_pt1 | contig 24887 bp, 23 predicted proteins | sample 5204261 | NCBI WGS metagenome assembly WBZO01 (sample SAMN12412400, study PRJNA552823) | activated sludge metagenome | isolation source: activated sludge from anammox sidestream of wastewater treatment plant... | place: USA: North Carolina | collected 2017-09
TGGGATCAATCGGCAATATTCCGCCCGTTGAGGCAGAACAACGCTATTATCAGCAACTCGAAATGTCCCAAAAACAAACCGTTTTACTTTGACCAAACAGCCTCCTCAAAACCCGGGGCGGTTCAGCGTGCCAGAAAAAAGCTGGCTTCCCTGCTGGGCAACGAGGACGAGAAATGATCGTCAGCCTTCAGCAGGGACTGGCCCAAGACGGATTCAAAGTCAGCCTGGTCAAGTTGTGCCAGTGGTTCGAGATGCCTCGGCGCACGGTGTACTACCGCAGCACCAAGGCAGCGCCGAAGGTTCAGGAGCACTTCGTCAAGCCCATCAAGGCGATGATCGAAGAGAACCCGTCGTTCGGTTACCGTACCGTGGCGCACTTGCTTGGCTTCAACAAGAACACCGTGCAGCGCATCTTCCAGCTTAAGGGCTGGCAGGTTCGCAAGAGGCCCGTGGGCTTCAGGCCTCGCATCCAGGCATTGCCCTCGGTGGCCAAGGCGCCTGACGAGCGCTGGGCCACCGATTTGTGCCGCGTGTGGACCGGGCGTGATGGCTGGGCCTCCCTGGCCTTGGTGATCGACTGCTACAGCCGTGAGCTGCTGGGCTGGCACCTCAGCCGCAGCGGCCGATCCAAAACCGCTGAGGCTGCCCTAGAGCAAGCCTTGATCGCTCGCTACGGCTGCCTGGGCAAGGTCAAGCAGCCGTTCTTGCTGAGATCAGACAACGGGCTGGTGTTCACCAGCCGCAGCTACACGGCCCTGGTCAAAAGCTATGGCCTGCAGCAAGAGTTCATCACTCCGTACAGCCCGGAGCAAAACGGCATGGTCGAGCGCGTGATCAGAACGCTCAAAGACCAGTGTGTGCACCGCCACCGGTTCGAGACCCTGCAGCATGCCAGCCGCGTGATCTCAGACTGGATAGGCTTTTACAACCAACGGCGCCCTCACCAAGCGCTGGGCATGAAGACACCTGCTGAAGCTTATGCTTTAGCAGCCTGACCTGTGCAGAAACCGCTGGGTCAATACACCGCACGAGTACGCGGGAACCGGCGCGATCAGGCAAGAAAAAACCCCAACCGAGAACGGTTGGGGTTTTGTTATTGGTGGCCGAAGGGGAATATGAAGTCTCGTTCGGAATGGTGCGGATTCGTGCGGAAAGATGCGGGTTCCTGCGAATCAGTGAGGACTCATGCTTGGCTCATGGAAGGCTGTCTGAACAGATGGCGCGGCAGCCACCACAGGTAGAACGCCATCCCGAAAAGTTCTACCAGCGACTGGAAGACGACCACCACAACCGTGGTCTCCCAGCCGGCTGGCAAGGCCAGCGCGAACGGCAAGACGACGAAGGAATTGCGGGTGCCGAGGCTGAAGGCCAGTGTGCGCCCCGCGTCCAGGGGCAGTCGCAGCCACCTCGTGAACCCCCGCGCCAGCAGCGCGGCGACCAGCAGGAAGCCGACAAATACCGGCAGCACCGACAGCAGCACGGGTCCTGCATCATGCACAGTGCCGACCTGCGCACCTGCGATCAGGAATACCACCACGGCCAGCAGAGGCACTGGCCACCAGCCCAGCCGCTCGCGCCAGACGGCCCGTTCCGGGATTGAGGTTGCCCCCGAAAAGTGGAGTTCTTAGCTCATGACCACAATGCTGGAAAGGAGCGAAGAAATGGTCGACAAGCAGGTACGGGGCAAGTACACCCTGGAGTACAAACTGGAGGCTGTCAGGCAGGTCAAGGCCGGGCAGTCTGGGGCGGTGGTGGCCAAGGTGTTGGGCATCCCGTCATCAAATGTATCCAACTGGGTTCGCCTGGAGGCCAAGGGACAACTGGGCGGCGTTGTGCCGAGCCAGAAGGCCCCGGAGGTCACGGCCGAGCAGATGGAGATCGCACGGCTGAGGGCTGAGAACGCCAGGCTGAAGATGGAGCGCGACATCGCAAAAAAAGCCGCAGCGTACTTTGCGCAGGATGTGCTGCAAAGTACGCTTGGATCTGGCAAATGAGCGGGAAGGCCTGGCCTGTGAGCCTGATGTGCGAGGTGCTGGAGGTCAGCGCCAGCGGGTACTTCAGCTGGAAGCGAGGGCAGGATGAACCTGACCATGGTCCCAGCCGATTTCACAGCGACGAGGCCTTGCTGGCGCACATGCGGGCCATCCACGCCGAGATCAAAGGCGAGTACGGTTGGCCCCGCATGCACAAGGAGCTGCTGGCCAGGGGCATCCGCGTGGGCAAAGAGCGTGTGCGCGTGCTGATGCAGCGCCACGGGATCAAAGCCCGGACGAAGAGGAGGTTCGTCGTGACCACCGACAGCAAGCACCACCTGCCGGTGGCGCCGGATCTTGTGCAGCGGCGCTTCAACCCCGAGGCGCCCAATCTGCTGTGGAGCGGCGACATCACTTACATCCCCACCGATGAGGGTTGGCTGTACCTGGCTGCGGTGCTTGACTTGCACAGCCGCCAGGTGGTGGGCTGGAGCATGCAGCCGCACATGCAGACCAGTCTGGTCAAAGACGCGCTGCTGATGGCCTGCTGGCGCCGCAGGCCAGCCAAGGGGCTGATCTTCCACAGCGACAGAGGAAGCCAGTACTGCAGCCATGAGTTCCAGACCACGATGAAGGCCTGGGGCATTGACTCATCAATGAGCCGCAAGGGCAACTGCTGGGACAACGCGCCCACCGAGAGCTTCTGGGGCCATCTGAAGGTGGCTTGCGTGCTGGGGCAAAGGTTTGCCACCCGAGAGCAGGCCAGGGCCGCCATCCTGGACTGGATGGCCTTCTACAATCACTCTCGTCTGCATTCGGCGCTGGGCTACCTCAGCCCCATGCAGTACGAGCAACGCTGGCTGGCGGCTCAGCGCAAGAACGCCGCATGAAACCCGGGCTAAGCGCTCCGAAATTCAGGGGCAACCTCAGATGGCCTCGACCCAACGCTCGGTGAGTGCGGCAGCCACAAGGGGCACGCCGATCAGCATCAGCGCGGCGGGCAACATTTCTTCAGTCTTGATTGCGGTACTGAAATCAGCTGCTGGCAGCATCAGCCACAGGTAAGCCGGCAAGAGCAGCAGTTGCAGCAGCAGGTTGAGCGGGGTGACCGCGATAGCCCGCGCGGTGTTGCCCTGGCCGAGTTGGGTGAAGGTAATGAACCAGTCGGTGCAGGGCACCAGCAAAACCAGCAACACGCCGAGGTGCAGTGCCGGGTCGTCGGGCAATGCATGCAGCGCCAGCCAAACGAGCAGCGGGATGAGAATGAAGTTACCGAGCAGGATCGCGAGGACGAAGCGGGCATCGCGGAATGCATCGCGCACGTGCAGCAGCGGCACCTGTACGAAGGTGGTGTAGAGCAGCGCGGCCAGCACCGGCCACAGCAAGGTCTCGAAGCGCGGCCCGACGCCGGGTGCGAGTGTGCCCAGCGACAGGCCGCCAACGATGGCGGCCAGGTAGATCCAGACCTGGTGGCGTTCGAGGCTCAGACGGTTCATCGACTACGCACGAAGTAGACGTCCGACACCACCGAGGTGGTCGTATGGTGTGTAGCGAATAGATGCACTCTTCCTCGGTAAAAGCCGCATTTTCCATTCTCCGAATTGCGGCGGGTTCCTGTGACCTGTCCCCACCAGCGTTACCAAGCGAAACTAGAGAAGCCCGTCAACCCAAGAGAATGACGGACCTGAATAACAGCTGCTCCTGGTAGTGAGTAATCAGTGCCGTCCGTTGTCGCGGGCACATGGCGCCCGCGAACAAATCCAGAACGTGCTTGGAGCTGGCAGCCGGTGTGAAGTCACTTCAGCATCAGAATACGCCGCGCACCACTTAGCACCACCAAGCCGATGATGGTGCCAATGATCAGATCGGGGTAAGGAGATGCGGTCCAGGCCACCAACACGCCGGCCGCGATCACACCTAAATTTGCGATGACATCATTGGCTGAGAAAATATAGCTGGCCGTCATATGCGCGCCGCGGTCCCGCTTGCGCGCGATGAGCACAAGGCACGTCACATTGGCCACGAGAGCAACGAGCCCCATACCCATCATCAGGCTGGATTGCGGCTCGCTACCAAACGCAGCCCTGCGCGCGACTTCCACGAGAGCGCCAAGCGCCAAAGCCAATTGGAGCCAGCCAGCGATGTGGGCAGCCCTGATCTTCAGGTTTGCTCCGCGCCCGACAGCGTACAGTGCCAAGCCGTACACGGCCGCATCAGCAAACATGTCGAGAGAATCGGCGATCAGGCCTGTCGACTGAGCGACCCATCCGACCAGCATCTCCAAGACAAACATGGCGCCGTTGATGGCCAGCAGCAGCCTAAGTGTCCGAGCTTCAGACGCATCGCCATCTGCGTCCAGCTCGGCCAATGCTTCATTGTCTTGGCGCACTGACTCGATGAGCTGCACGCCCAGATTCAAGAGTGCCAACTTTTCGAGAACTGCCTCAGACGGTCCCGAGTGGATGACCAACAACTCTCGCTTGCTCAGATCGAACGATAGCGCGCCAACGCCGGGCAAGTTCGCCAGCGCCATGCGAATGAGGTTTTCCTCCGCTGCACAGTCCATCTTGGGGATCGAGAAGCGCGTAGCGTTGCGATTGGTTGGCGTCGCTTGAGCAGTCTCAACCAATGTCGCGCCAAGGTTTAGCGGCCGGAGCTTCTCGGTGATGCGCTCCGCCTCGCCGGTATGCGTAACCTTCAGACGCTGCGCTGCCAAATCAAACTCAAGTGTCGCGACGGCATCGACCCCCGCCAATGCCATCCGGATCAGGTTCTCCTCCGATGGGCAATCCATCTTGGGTATGACAAAAACGCTGGAGAAAGTCTTTGGGCGATCCACCGACACGGCGTCGTGCGAAATGTTTGAGCTGACCGGATTTGGTGTGCAGCTGCTGGAACAGCCACTGTTTTGACATGTACTCACGAATTTTTTCCTGACGATATTGAAACCAGTCCTGTCAACTCCCACATCCCCTGGGACAGCCCCAATCGCACCCGACTGAAACCTGCCGTTTTGGTTGCGGTGATACCTGCATTCTCTATTATCCGAATCGGGGCGGGTTCCTCCGCCTGCCGATGCTGAAAATCAACCGCTTGATTCATCCGCGCGTAACCCTTTGATCTGTAAGAGCCTGCGTTGCGGCCTTTGCGGACTTCGGGCCACTCTCACAGAGCGAGGCCGGAGCGAGGAAACGCCAGGAGAGAGTGAAAACGGGCGTTTTCAGGCGTCCGGGCGCCGAGGCGAAGTCCGCAGGAATCCGCACGAACCCGCGCAGATACGCGGGACTTCAAGAAAAATGCCCAACTGCATACACAGTTGGGCATTGGTATTGGTGGAGGCGGCGGGAATTGAACCCGCGTCCGCAAGTCCTCTACAGACAGTTCTACATACTTAGCCATGTTGTTTGATTTAACCCGGCATCCGCCAACTGGCAGGCTGATGACAGGCGAGTTACCTATTTTTTAGCGCTCTGCAAAGTAACCCTGCAAAACGCGATCCTCGTTAATGACTCCACTGTCTGTTGCCAGACCCGGCGTTGAGGCCCACCGGTGTGGAGTTTAGCCGGATTAAGCGGCTAAAGCGTAGTTTTCGTCGTTTGCGACTATTTTTTTTCAGCTGTTTTACGAGGGTACTGAACCTCGGTATGCCCTGCACTGCTTTGCAACCCACGTCGAAACCGGATCGCCCCCTACTGTAAATAAATTCTTGTTGTTTAAGAACTGGTATTGACGAGAAAGTTCAACCGGGGGGTGGATTGTAACAGATTAAATGTGATGCAGCAGATCATGCGGGTGATCGATCAATTCAGCAGCACCCCATGTTTCCGGTGGTGCACAGTTGCCAAGATAACCGTAGAGTGCCACGATGGGTTTCACCCCGGCAGCGAGGCTGGCCTGTACATCACGAATATCATCACCCAGATAAATACAATGATCGGGGGCTACGTTTATCTGGCGGCAGGCAGTAAGTAATGGCTCAGGATGCGGTTTGCTATAGGGGGTATCGTCCCCGCTGATGATACAGGCTGCACGATGATGTAAACCCAGCAGTTGCATGAGTGGCTGAGTAAATCTTGCAGGCTTGTTGGTGACGATTCCCCATGGAATAGCCTGATTATCCAGTTGTTCGAGCAGTTCGGTAATTCCTGGAAACAGGCGAGTATCCTGACATAGTTGCTCGGTATAAAACGAGAGAAATTCCTCTCGCATGGCCTGATATTCGGGGTCGCCCGGTTTCAGGTTGAAACCGAGATTCAGCAGCCCGCGTGCTCCGGCAGAGGCTTCAGTACGGATCAGTTCAATCGGCAGGGGAGATCGGTTGCGGGCGACACGCTGCCGGTTAAGTGCGCGACCAAGATCCGGTGCGGTATCTGCAAGGGTGCCGTCGAAATCAAATAATACGGCTTTGATCATCCGTCGTTAAGTACATTGGCCCTGGATCAGGCCTGGAATGCCATGATGTAATTGACACTGGTATCTGCCGCCAATGCATAGACTTTTGTAATTGGATTGTAAGTCATGCCAACGATCCCGGATTCCATAAGTCCAGCACTGCGAGCCATGTGCGCCAATTCAGAAGGCTTGATGAACTTTGCATATTCGTGCGTTCCCCGCGGCAGCAACCGAAGGATGTATTCAGCGCCGATGATGGCATAGAGATAGGATTTCGGATTACGGTTCAGCGTCGAAAAAAATACCCATCCACCACTTTTCACAAGGCGAGCACAAGATTGAATCACACTGGCAGGATCAGGCACGTGCTCCAGCATTTCCATACAGGTAACGACGTCGTAGTAGCGGGGGCGTTCCGTTGCAAGTGCTTCCACGGTTATTTTACGGTAATCAACCTGGTTGCCGCTTTCCAGCAGGTGTAATTTCGCTACTTTCAACGCCTTGTCGCTCAGGTCGATTCCTGTCACGCTGGCGCCACGTGCTGCCATGGATTCTGACAATATTCCGCCACCACAGCCAACATCGACGACTGTTTTCTCACTTAGCCCGCCAACAATTTCATCGATATAGTTCAGCCGGAGTGGATTGATTTCATGTAACGGTTTGAATTCACTGTTTGGATCCCACCAGTGGTGTGCCAGTTGGCTGAATTTTTCCAGCTCCATTGGATCTGCATTGATACCATCATTATCCATACGATTACTTACCTGAAAATTAACCGGAAAAATGCTTTTGCCAATAAACCATACGCCTAGGTGATTCGTGGCTTGATCCCAGTATAACAAGTTCCCGATCGGGATCTCTTTAATACTAAAAAGCCCTGCACACTGGCAGGGCTTTTTAGCGATCCAAACGAATATGAATCAAATTTTAGTTAACGGTTTCTCTCGTACCGGCAACTTCAATTTCCACACGACGATCCGGTGCCAGACAATCGATCAAAGCTCTGGTTGCCTTGGTTCCATGGCAGGAATCACCCGTAACCGGGTTGGCTTTACCTTTACCATCCGTGAAGACACGATCAGAACCGATTCCTTTGGAAACCAGATAGCTCTTGACTGCCTCCGCGCGTTTTATGGACAGGTTTTTGTTATAAGCCTCCGAACCGATACGGTCGGTATAACCTACAGCAATGATCAAGTCGTAATTCACGCCTTCCAGGTTAGCAGCAAAATCATCCAGTGCCTGTTTGCCGGCTGGTTTCAGGACGGCCTTGTCAAAATCGAACAAGGCATCAGCAGAAAAAGATACTTTCTCAGGTTCGGTAACAACAGGAACTACCGGTGGCGGTGCCTCAACCACTTGTTCAGGTTGTTTGACCAGATCAGGATCGCACTCATAGATAGCTTTGGCAGGTGTCCAGTAGCCGGTACGCCAGCACAGGCCGGTTGAATTTCTCGCTACGACACCACGATCATCCACGGCGTAAGCCTCAGCTTTGTCCACCGCGCTCAAACCCTGTCTTTCTTCCTCATGTGTATTGGCCATTATGGCTCCGGATGCCAGCAATCCGGGCAAAATAACGGCTCCCATCAGGTATTTCCTGGCTAATATCATTTTTTTCATGCTGTTGTCCTTATCCTCAGGTATAAAAATACTGTGTCAATCACCACACTCACTCTTTTTATACGACCACTCGCACTGTCACGATCCTCCCGCTCATCGCAATCAGCATAACTGCTCGCATACTACCGGCGTCGATTATGATTTGATCCTTTTACCTTTGTCAAACCGAAGTGTATCTTCTGCACAACACTGTATCAAAGCAAATGACTCAGAATGGACTAAACTGCGGAAAGTTTTAATACAGTAAATTTCATGACCTTATGATAACCGCGAGATTGAGGGAGCAGCCCTTTTATCGGAAAAATCTGCCGGGACGAGTAATATAGTGAGGTGCAGATCTGATAATGTTTATTGATGTGACCTCGAACAGCCCTCATCCAGTCATTGAAGCCAATGGGTTAAGCCGTCATTTTGGCGATCGTGTCGCCGTACATGATGTAAACCTGAAATTGCACTGTGGTGACATTCTCGGGTTTCTGGGGCCAAATGGCGCCGGCAAAAGCACCACCATGCGAATGCTGACCGGCAATCTGGCACCGAGCAGTGGAAGCGTGCATATTTGCGGAACCGATCTGCTGGACGATCCGCTGGAAGCAAAACGCCATATTGGTTATCTGCCTGAAATTCCGCCACTCTACAAGGAACTGACAGTAGATGAGTATTTACGCTTTGCCGCCCGGCTGCATGGTCTTGCCAAAGCATCGCTGCAAATTGCCCTGGATGAAGTAAAACAGCAGTGTGAATTGAATGATGTGGGAAAACGGCTGATTGGCGTTCTGTCGAAAGGTTATCAGCAGCGCGTTGCAATTGCGCAGGCGATCATCCACCGGCCGCAACTGATCATCCTGGATGAACCCACAGTCGGCCTCGACCCCAACCAGATCCAGAAAGTGCGTGCACTGATTCGTGAACTCGGCAAAGTTCACGCCATCATTCTTTCCTCGCATATCCTTTCAGAAGTAGAAAGTGTATGCAATCGCGTGCAAATCATGCATCAGAGCAAACTAGTGCTGGATGACAGTCTGGACAACCTGAAACGGCAGAACATGAATCTGGAAAACATATTCGCCCGACTCACTGCCGGGAATACACCCGCCAGGGAGTCAGTGCAATGATGATGCTTACCATTGCCGGCAAGGAGTTGAAACTGCTGTTCGCGTCATCACTGGTATGGATCTTTCTGGCGGGAATGCAACTGGTACTGGCCTGGGTATTTCTGGGGCGGCTGAACACTTTTCTCGAAATACAACCCCAACTGGCACAACTGGCCAACCCGCCAGGTGTTACTGAAGTGATCATCTCACCCGTTTTTTCCGTAGCCTCTATCGTACTGCTGGCCGTCACACCTGTGCTGAGCATGCGCCTGTTTGCGGAAGAGCGCCGCAACCATACACTGGCCATGCTGATTTCTGCACCGGTTTCCACATCAGCCATCGTACTGGGTAAATTCATGGCACTGATGATTTTCTTCTGCCTGGTGCCCTTACTAATCGTGGCACTGGCCATTTCATTACTGACCGGGGGAACACTGGATTTTGGCCTGCTGGGGAGTAATGTGATCGGATTGATTCTGCTGGCAGGCTGTTTTGCTGCACTGGGGCTGTATATTTCCAGCCTCACATCCCACCCGACCGTTGCAGCACTGGGTTGCCTGGGCGTGCTGCTGTGCCTGTGGGTAATGGATATCGTGGCAATCGAGTCGGAAAGTGCCGTGCACCACTTTTCCCTGTTCAGACATTTCGAAAGTTTCAATATCGGCCTGATCGACTCGTTCAGTCTCGTCTTTTTTCTCCTGTTCACCATCACCTTTCTGGTATTGACCATCCGTCATCTGGAAGGTGAACGACTGAATGGCTGAACTTTCCTTCCAACCGGTTTTTTATGGCACGCTTCAATAAAAAGTTACGGTTACGATCCCGCTGGCAGAACGGTATATTCATCGCCCTGTTTCTGGTACTGGTAGGGACACTGGGCTATCTGGCGCAGGAGTTCCGCATCCAGTGGGATATCAGCCAGAACAGCCGCAACAGCCTGAGCCAGGCCAGTATCGATCTGCTGCAAACACTCGATAGTCCTCTGCATGTCACGGTTTATGCAACGCAGCAAGATCTGCAGCTGGGAGATATTCGCGGAATCATCAGCAACTTCATCAGTGTATATCAGCGAATCAAGCCCGACCTGACCCTGAATTTCATCGATCCGGTAGAGCAACCACAACAGGCACAAAGTGCAGGAGTCAGGCTCAATGGTGAAATCGTCATCAGTTATAAACAGCGCAAGGAGCGCCTTACCTCCATCAACGAACAAGCATTTTCAAACGCATTGGTACGGCTGGCACGCACTGAAAAAAAACAATTGCTGGTATTGTCCGGCCATGGTGAGCGGAAAATGGATGGTATCACTCAGCGGGATCTGGGAAATTTCGGTAAAAAACTGCAGGAAACCGGCTTCGAAAGCACACTATTCAGCCTTACCGATCAACCTGAGATTCCGGATACCGGCATACTGGTCATCGCCTCCCCGCAAATCGAATTGCTGGAAGGGGAGGTGAAAAAGATTCTGGATTATCTTGCCCGCGGCGGAAATCTGCTGTGGCTGGTGGATATCGGCTCATTGAACGGATTACTGCCTCTGGCCGAGAAACTGGGAATCGTATTTACCCCCGGCGTCATTGTCGATCCTCAGGCAAGCCGGCTGAGAGTACCTACCACTTTCGCACTGGCAACACGCTACGGCGCACATGCCATAACGGAAAACTTTGACTACATCACAGTATTTCCTTTTGCGCGCCAGCTCATCCTGGAGGAAGGTACCGAGTGGCACCGTACCATCCTGGCGGAAGCTGCGCCTGAAGGCTGGGTGGAAACCGGCTCAACCGATTCATCGGAAGGTGAAATCACCTTTGATGAGGAAAACGACGTTTCAGGCCCGATAAGTGTTGCCGTGGCATTGAGCCGGGTAGCGGGGGATCGCGAACAGCGGATCATCGTGGCGGGCAGCGGACATTTTCTGGCCAATGGCTATCTCGGTAATGGCGGCAATCTGGATCTGGGCATGAACATGATCAACTGGCTCGCCGGTGATGAAGCGTTTATCCCGATTCAGCCACGTGCCACCCTCGACAGCCGGCTGGCGCTGAGCGAGCTGCAACTGACCCTGATCGTCACCGGCTTCCTTATCATCTTGCCGCTGGTGTTTCTTGTCAGCGGAATTTCTATCAACTGGTACCGCAAGCGCAGATGACGTGCGATCCGGTCTCTGCTGCTCATTGCTGGCTCCTGCCTGATCATGCCGGAATTACCTGAAGTCGAAATCACCCGGCACGGGATCGATACCCATCTAGCCGGCAGGGCCATTACGCAGGTCAGCATTCGCAATCCCGTTCTGCGCTGGCCGATATCTACCGGGTTGATTGCTCTGTTACCCGGACAGCGGATCAATGCAATCGCCCGGCGAGCCAAATATCTGCTGTTTGCCTGCAGCAGAGGAACGCTCATCATGCACCTGGGCATGTCCGGCAATTTGCGTGTGCTGCCTGAATCGACTCCACCACAATTGCACGATCATTTCGATCTGCAAGTGGACAATGGAATGATGCTGCGTTTTCGTGATCCGCGGCGGTTTGGTGCCATCCTGTGGTGGGATGGCGATATTCGTCAGCATCCGCTATTACAGAAACTGGGTCCTGAACCTTTGAGCGATGATTTCGATGGACAGTTTCTGTACACAAAAACACGAGGGCGCAACGCCAGCATCAAGGAAATGCTCATGAACCAGCACATCGTGGTCGGTATAGGCAACATTTACGCCAATGAAGCTTTGTTTCACGCCGGGATTTCCCCTCTGGCCGCGGCTGGCAGTCTGAATACCATGCAGTGCGAACGGTTGGTTGATGCTGTCAAGGCGACCCTGCTGCGTGCAATCGAGGCTGGAGGAAGCAGTCTGCGTGACTTCACTGATTGCGAAGGCAGTCCGGGTTATTTTCAGCAGCAGTATTGGGTGTATGGGCGAGCGGGACAGTCATGCCGGCAATGTGGAGCGCCAGTAAGTAAAACCCGGCAAGGCCAGCGGTCCACTTTCTTTTGTGCGCAGTGTCAACAATAAAAAATCAGCCAGCTTCAATCAAACTCCATGCTGCTGCAGCCAGGTATCCAGCAGTTGACGCAGCGCTTCAACCGGACGATAACCTGCAGTAATCAGATAGCGATCCGGCCCATGTTTCATCACAAGCGCCGGAAATCCACTTATTCCCCATTGCGCCGCACGCTGAAAACCTGCCAGTGTCCGCTGTTTCGCCTCATCAGATTGAAATACCGGGAGAAATCGTGATTCCGGTATGCCCAGATCCACTGCAAGTTTTTTCAGGATGGCAAGTTGGGTAACGTCTTCCTGCCCGACATAAAAAGCACGCTGTATCATGGCAAAAAAGGGAAATACCTTTTCCGGTTCGATCAATGAAACACTGACGACACCCCGGCAGGCAGGTTCGGTGTCGTAAATAAACCCTTCCGGCAAAGCATTTTCAAATGTGAAAGGCTGGCCAGTAGTGATATGTACTGAATGCCAATGATGCAGGATTTGTGCTCTTTTTTCCGGCAAAAGCGGGGAGGTCGTTCCCGGCCGCAATCCACCCGGCATTATCTTCACCGTTAAAGATACCGAATATTCCTGCCGGATGTTTTCGATCACCGGTGCAAATCCCCAGCACCATGAACACATAGGGTCGGCTATATACCACAGAACCGGTTTTTCCATGGCCATTAGCCAAGAATGTCAGGCTGCACTGCGGGATGCCCGTTTACGTTCGTGTTCCAGCAGGAAGCGTTTACGGATGCGGATGCTTTTCGGCGTAATTTCAACGAGCTCATCATCTGCGATGAATTCGATGGCCGATTCCAGCGTCAACTGAATCGGCGGCGTCAGCACCACTGCCTCGTCATGGCCGGATGCCCGGATATTGGTCAGTTGCTTGCCCTTGATCGGATTGACGACCAGATCATTCTCACGACTGTGGATACCAATGACCATGCCTTCATACAATGACTCTCCGGGGCTGACGAACATGCGTCCGCGTTCCTGCAGCTTCCACAGCGCATAGGCCACCGCCTCACCCATTTCTGCCGAAATCAGCACCCCATTTTTGCGTGAGGCCATATCCGGCCGCATTGGTGCATATTCATCAAAAACATGACTCATGATGCCGGTACCGCGCGTCAGTGTCATAAATTCCGACTGGAATCCAATCAGGCCGCGCGCAGGAATACGGTAATCCAGCCTGACCCGACCGCGCCCGTCAGTCACCATATCCAGCAGGTCACCACGGCGTGTTCCCAGCGCTTCCATTACCGCGCCCTGGTTGGCTTCATCGATATCGACGGTCAGGACTTCGAACGGTTCGCACTTTTCACCATCAATTTCACGGATCACCACCTTGGGACGGGACACCGCCAGTTCATAACCTTCCCGGCGCATATTTTCGAGCAGAATCGTCAAATGCAACTCGCCACGGCCGGAAACGAGAAACGAGTCGGTTTCACCGGTTTCTTCCAGCCGCAACGCAACATTGGTCAGCAGCTCCTTTTCAAGACGTTCACGCAACTGGCGGCTGGTAACGAATTTACCTTCCTTGCCTGCAAAAGGCGAAGTGTTGACCTGAAAATTCATCGAAAGCGTCGGTTCATCGACTACCGGCATCGGCAATGCCTCCGGATGATCGATATCCGCCAGGGTCGTTCCGATACCGAGTTCCTCGATACCGCTGATCAGCACAATGTCACCGGCCACGGCTTCGCTCAGCTGGATCCGATCCAGCCCGCGAAATCCGGATACCTGATTGACACGTGCTTTTTTCGGTGCCCGCTCACCTGTCAGCACCATGACTTCCTGCCCCGGCTTCAGGCGACCACGATTGATCCTTCCAATACCGAGACGCCCGACGAAACTCGAATAATCGAGCGCACTGATCTGCAGCTGCAGCGGCTGGTCGGGATCACCCACCGGCGCCGGAACATGTTTGAGTATCATGTCGAACAGCGGGCGCATGTCGCTGCCAGGCTGATTGGCATCCAGCGTGGCATAGCCGTTGAGTGCAGAAGCATAAACCACCGGAAAATCGAGCTGCTCCTCAGTAGCATTCAATTTATCGAACAGATCGAACGTCTGGTTCACGACCCAGTCCGGCCGTGCGCCGGGACGGTCGATTTTGTTGACAACCACGATCGGACGCAAACCGCAGGCTAGTGCTTTACGGGTCACGAACCGGGTTTGCGGCATGGGACCCTCAACGGCATCCACCAGCAACAGCACGCCATCCACCATCGACAGTACGCGCTCGACCTCTCCACCAAAATCGGCATGGCCCGGCGTATCCACGATATTGATATGTACGCCTGCGTAGTCGATTGCACAATTCTTGGAAAAAATCGTGATTCCGCGTTCGCGCTCGATATCGTCCGAATCCATCACTCGTTCAGCGACAGTCTGGTGAGCGGCGAAGGTGCCGGCCTGGTGCAGCAGCTTATCCACCATCGTGGTCTTGCCATGGTCCACATGGGCGATAATGGCGATATTACGGAGCAGGCGTGTCATAATTGAAAGTTCCTCGGCAGTCGGTCCGGACGATTCCAGACAAACTGTGAATTATATCAGTGATCGAGCTGCCCGATTGACCGGGGTCTCATCTGTTTGCGGCAGAATTCATTCAAAACCCGGAAAAACATGTTCACAGGAATTATCGAAGCAGTTGGCAATATCCGACACATTCATCCGGAAAAGGATGCAGTACGTATCTATATCGATCCCGGTAAACTGGATCTGGCGGATGTCGCCATTGGTGACAGTATTGCTGTCAATGGCGCCTGCCTGACCGTCACTGCATTTGAAGAAGGATGCTTTACCGTCGATGTCTCCGGTGAAACCCTGAGCTGCACACATGGGCTGGATATTCCCGGCAATCCGGTCAATCTGGAAAAAGCGCTGCGGTTCTCCGACCGGCTGGATGGTCATCTGGTCAGCGGCCATGTGGAAGGAATCGGCGAGGTCGTGGAATTCACGCAGACGGGTGACCGCTGCCTGCTGGCAATCGAATTGCCTACGCAACTGCTCAAATACGTCATCCCCAAAGGTTCGATCACGGTCGATGGTGTCAGCCTCACTGTGAATCAGATAGAGGACGGACGGGTTGAAATCAACTTGATCCCCCATACATTGGCCAATACGACTTTCGGGCAGTTTAACCCTGGCAGGAAAGTGAATCTGGAAACCGATATGATAGCGAAATACGTGGCACGTTTACTCGATCAGGCCCAAGGCAGACAACCATGACGATTTCCTCAACTGAAGAAATTCTGGCAGATTTCAGAAATGGAAAAATGGTCATTCTGATCGATGAGGAAGATCGCGAGAATGAAGGTGATCTGGTGCTGGCTGCCGACTTCGTCACACCCGAAGCGATCAACTTCATGGCCCGATACGGCAGAGGACTGATCTGCCTGACATTGACGGAAGAACGCTGTCATCAGCTCAAACTGCCTATGATGGTGGCAGACAACCATTCACCACTGGGCACCAATTTCACCGTTTCCATCGAGGCGGCAACAGGCGTGACGACCGGTATTTCCGCCGCCGACCGAGCTCGTACCGTTCAGGCAGCCGTCAAAGCCAATGCCAGACCGGAAGACCTGGTTCAACCGGGTCATATTTTCCCGCTCAAGGCACAGAAAGGGGGTGTACTGGCGCGTGCCGGCCATACCGAGGCAGGCTGTGACCTGGGACGTCTGGCAGGTTTGACTGAAGCTGCGGTGATCTGCGAAATTCTGAAAGAAAATGGCGAAATGGCACGATTGCCGGATTTGATCGAATTTGCCGGCAAACACACTCTCAAGATCGGGACGATTGCTGATCTCATCCATCATCGCAATCTCACGGAAAGTCTGGTATCACGTTTTGCCGAGCGCCCCCTGCACACTGCCCACGGCGAATTCAGGCTGATTGCCTACCATGATAAGATTGCCGGTGTAACTCATATCGCGCTGGTAAAAGGTACATGGAATACCGGCGAAGAGGTACTGGTGCGAGTGCACGAACCCCTGTCGGTAATCGACCTGCTGGAAGTCGATGATCACAGCCACTCCTGGAGCATTCATGACGCCATGGCGGTCATTGCACAAGCCGGAAAAGGAGTGGTCGTGCTGCTGCACCGCAAAAATGATGCCAGTGTGCTGACCGAACGGATTTTGCGAGCCAGGCCACGGCAACCGGACAAACCCGTGCCGGATCTGCGCCAGCATGGTATCGGCGCGCAGATTCTCAAGGACCTCGGAGTCAGTAAAATGCGCCTGCTGGCTACTCCCCGCCGCATGCCCAGCATGACCGGTTTCAGTCTGGAAGTCGCCGGGTATCTGGAACCGGGAAACCGTATTCGCAAGTAAAGCCGTTTTTTCTATCAGTAGTCGATAAGCCGATCTCAACAAGGAGGTACACGTTATGTCCTATTATGACAATATTCTGGAAATAGATTCAGACCTCGATGGAAACGGGTTGTGCGTCGGTATTGTCATGAGCCGTTTCAATATTGACGTGAGCGAAGGGTTGCTCGGAGCCTGCACGACAGAGCTCACCAGACTGGGTGTACAGGAAGCGGACATCGTTCTGGTAACCGTACCCGGTGCACTGGAAATTCCGATTGCCTTGCAGAAGCTGGCTGAATCGGACCGGTTTGATGCCCTGATCGCCCTGGGTGCGATAATCCGCGGTGAAACCTATCATTTCGAAGTCGTGGCCAATGAATCGGCACGGGGACTGGCGGCCGTCGGACGGGAATACAACATTCCGATCGCAAACGGTATTCTCACGACCGATAATGAAGATCAGGCGACTGCCCGCATGGCTGAAAAAGGGGGCGAGACAGCGCGTGTCGCGGTAGAAATGGCCAATCTGGTGTTGACCCTCGATGAAATGGATCAATCTGCCCCCACATAATGTCAACCGAAACCGTTCCCCCCGTAAAACGGGTACAAGGCCACAAAGGCTACAAAAACCGTCGTCGTCTGTCACGTGAACTTGCCTTGCAGGGGATCTACCAATGGCAAGTCACCGGAGGTAACGCTCGGGACATTGGTATGCAACTGCAGCAAGTCAGCTTTTTCAGCAAGGCAGATGGCCCCTATTTCTCCGATTTGCTGCAGGGTGTCCTGGAACACGCTGCCGACCTGCAAACGCAGATCCAGCCGCATCTCGATCGGCAAATGGCTGAGCTCAGTCCGGTGGAATGTTCGATTCTCCTGATTGGCACCTATGAAATGGTTTACCGCCCTGAAATTCCCTGTCGTGCCATCATCAACGAAGCCATCGAACTGGCCAAAAGCTATGGCGGAACGGATGGACACAAATACGTCAATGGCGTGCTGGATAAACTGGCCGCCCGGTTACGTGCCATCGAACTCCAGTACTCGCCTGTGCGAAATAAAGATTCCGGTTAAATCATCAGGCAGTCACACCGGCGCCGAACCCGCCGACAGTCTTCCTGCCGTACTTACGATAAGCGGCCATGAACTCAGAGTTTGATGTAATCAATCGCTACTTTACCCATCCCAGGCGTAATGCCTTGCTTGGGCCGGGTGACGATGCCGCGCTGATTACCTGCAAACCGGGAATGGATTGGGCGATATCGGTCGATACCCTGGTTGCAGGGCGACATTTTTTTCCCGATGTCGATCCTGCCACGCTGGGGCATAAAGTGCTGGCTGTCAATCTTTCCGATATGGCCGCCATGGGTGCCACACCATGCTGGGCAACCCTCTCCCTGACATTGACCGAAACACTCGCGCAGGATGATATCTGGCTAAAGGCTTTTTCCAGCGGATTTTTTGCACTGGCCGACCAGTACCAGGTCGAACTGATCGGGGGAGATACGACGGGTGGTCCGCTCAATATCAGCGTACAGATCATCGGTGAAGTCGAACGGGGAAAAGCCCTCCGGCGCAGTGGTGCCCAACCGGGAGATGATATCTGGGTATCCGGTCATCTGGGTGACGCCGCTCTGGCGCTGCAATCCCTGCAACAGCACGTGACACTGACAGCGCAGGAAGCCGCACCCTGTCTGGCTGCATTACATACCCCCATGCCTCGCGTCGCCCTTGGAAAAGCACTGGTAAATGTAGCGCATAGTGCCATTGATATTTCGGATGGCCTGCTGGCTGATCTGGGCCATATTCTGGATCGCTCCGGTGTTGCAGCCATGATTGATTTTGACCGCATCCCCCGCTCCCCGGCATTAAAAAATAAACTACAGCCGGAAAACACCATCACAAATACCACCTGTCAATTAGCCATTGACTGTTTACTGGCAGGCGGTGATGATTATGAGCTGTGTTTCACCGTACCGGAAAGCAAGCGCGATGCTGTCATACAGCTGGCACAGGAATCCGGTATTCTGCTTTCCCTCATTGGAAAAATCATACCGGGAAAAGGATTGACTGTTCTCGGTACTGACGGTAACCCGCTAATCTTTAAGAATAAAGGCTATGATCACTTCTCTGCCCGATAATTATTCGCCACAACGTCAAATTCCGATCAAACCGGATATCACTTTCGTACATGTCCGGCTCGCGCATTTCATTGCCATGGGTGCCGGTATCGGCCTGATCCGCTACCTCCCGGGTACCGCTGGCACTATTGCCGCCTTTCCGTTTTACCGTTTTCTCGATTCAATCATCGAGCCGGTATCGCTGCTGCTGATCATCGATGTTTTTTTCATCATGGGCATCTGGGCATGCGCAGTCACCGGTCGAGCCCTCAATTCACCTGATCACTCCGGCATGGTATGGGATGAAATCGTCGCTTTCATGCTGGTGCTGTTTTTCACACCGGATCACTGGACCTGGCAGCTCGCTGCTTTTTTCCTGTTCCGGTTTTTTGATATCGTCAAACCCGCACCCATCGGTTATCTGGATGCCAGACTCAAAGGTGGGCTGGGTGTCATGCTGGATGATTTGCTGGCCGCGTTCTACACGCTGCTTTGCCTCGCTGGCTGGAAATCGATGGTTCTGTTTGAAAGCTACTTTTGAGTACTTACCCAACCGTTCCAGATGACGAAACTCTACTGGAACTTGCTCGGCGAACCGGAAAATTACTCGAACAAAACGGACTGAAGCTGGTTTCAGCAGAGTCCTGCACCGGTGGCTGGATCGGGCAGATCATCACCGCCATCCCTGGCAGCTCCGCCTGGTATGATCGTGGCTTCATTACTTACAGCAATTCATCCAAGCAACAAATGCTGCATGTACAACTATCCACTCTCACGCAATCTGGTGCCATCTCCGAACAGACAGCCCGGGAAATGGCGCTGGGCGCACTTACTCTGAGCCAGGCACAGGTAGCCATATCCGTGACCGGCATCGCTGGCCCTGCCGGCGGTTCTGCAGAAAAACCGGTCGGCACTGTATGTTTCGCCTGGATACTTGAAAGTGCCTCTGCGACATCGGCAAACAGTAAAACCTGCCGGTTCAGCGGCAATCGCGAAGCTATTCGGCGACAATCCGTCGCCATAGCACTGCAAGGCATGCTCAAATTGCTGGAAAACACTACACCGCTGAATCTTGCCTGACAAAAGCCGGATAAAATATCGCCTGCAGCCATAGTTGAGCAGGTAATCGTTCCTGTTATGGATTAATCAGTGATTATCGACGAGACCGATTCAGTACAGTAGCTGGAATGGTAGAGACTAGAGATTGTTTATGTAACCCCATTTCAGAAAATGGGGTTACGGAGCAGCGGATTGTTTTTATCAGAAATTAAGCTTGATACTGGCCTGATAAAAATTATTGGATACATCACTCTTTACGTCGAATCCACCCGCAAAACGTAAAGCGAGATTTTTCGGCAGACCAAATTCGATGTAAGGACCTACCCAGTTATACACAACGCCTTCCAGGCTGCTGTCTATACGGTTTTTAGCCGCCCAAAGGTGTTCCCAGTGAATTCCGACAGAATTGATCGGTAATGTCTTGCCAAGGCCAAACAAGGCGGGTTTTACCCCGACATTGATCCAGTTATGCAAAAAATCCCTTGCACGCGGACCACGTGTTGCCATGTAGTAAGCAACGTAGAGATTCGCTGCAAAATAATCGTTATCGTAATTAACGACCAGATTAGGTACAACCCCTTCACCAGCACGAATATCTTCACCGACAACCTCAGAAGATAACAGCGAGCCGTTCAGCATCCCGATATTGGGATTGATGCTCAACGTATTGTCAAGAAATCTGAAATTCAGACCAATACCAAACTCTGTCCAGAGCCCCTGTCCGCCCACATTGTTACCACCTGATACCACGCTGCTTTTCCCGAAATTAGGATTGGTCCACAACCACGAGTAGAACGTGAAATCGATATTGTCAGCAACTTCATAACCCGCATCTAAGATAGTCTGAAAGCCAAAAAAAGCATCCTGCTTCAGAACTATCCCTCCATGAAACTTATGTTTATCGAATCCGTGGCTATCACCATGCCCTTCACTTTCTGATCGCCCTTCAAGCTCGGCAACCTTCGCCTCCAAGGCTTCTACTTTCTGCTTGAGCTCCCTGTCTTCCTCGGCAGATACACTTGTTGCAGCACATGCTAGACCCAAAAACACCAGACCTGCTATCTGCTTTTTCATTGATGAGTACCTTTCTCAATATAAAATTGAAATTATTGTTTTTCCAGGTCAGACAACGTCACTCCCCCTGACCAAAAAAACGATTAACGATATAACTGACCGCAAAATGGCTACCCGTGAACTAATAAACTAATGAACTGTCTGAGTAGTCAGACCGGTTGTTGACTAAATTTTTTCTTTTCGCTCCACTTTATAGAGCGAAATTTTTTATAACTGATTTAAAAAAACGGGTCAAGGTTTTTCTGCTGGAAATTTAGAGAACTTCTGATCAAATACCACATAGTCGCACATTGTGTTTTGCGAACGAAATGCAAGGCGAGTAAGACAGTGAATGGTTAGCCCTTCACAATGAGCTCGATGCTGCAGTCTGTCTCCAAACTCTGTTAGAATCACCGAGGAAGCTGGCTAGACAGTCGCTGCCTGGTGACAGGGAGAGGAAAGTCCGGGCTCCACAGAGCAGGATGCCGGTTAACGGCCGGCCGCCGTGAGGTGAGGAACAGGGCCACAGAGACGAGCGTATTAAGTTACGGTGAAACGCGGTAACCTCCATCCGGAGCAAGATCAAATAGGCAGATGATGACGCTGCTCGCTGAGTCTGCGGGTAGATCGCTCGAGCACACAGGTAACTGTATGCCTAGAGGAATGACTGTCCACGACAGAACCCGGCTTATCGGCCGGCTTCCCCATGAACAATCTCAACAACAGATTCAGATGGATACAAAAAAGGGACAGATTACTCTGTCCCTTTCTTTTTACAACCGTTTGATTAACTGATCGTTACCGATTAGAAATCGTGACGTACACCTACCGAATAGACATTACGATCAGTATCTGCTGCGATATTTCTGTCTTTCACCCAGACGCGCTGGTAACCGCCAAATAAACTGGAACGGCGGCTCAGATTATGAATCACACCGACAGTGATGTTTTCGACATTACGTTTTGCATAGTATGGATCCAATGTCAAAATATCACCCGTCTTTTTCGCTGTAGTCATACCACCTTGTGCAACCAACGTGGTATTGCCAATTGTGTAATCAGCACCTGCTATCCACAGATCACCGTTACCGTTCGGGTTCATAGCGGAGTTACACTGGCCACGGCCACCATCAGCACTTTGAGTAGGACTGGCCAGATTATAATCTCCGAAAGCAGATGCATGGGTACAACTTGCTGCCCCACCAAACGGATTGGCATTGTAAACACGCTCATACTGACCACGCAGACGAAAATCTCCTACGCTGAAGATCGCACCACCCCGCCAGATTTGCTCATCCTTAGATGCACCCAGCGATTTTTGCAGTTTACTGACGTTATCTCTGGAGTAAGCACCAAACACATCCACGCCAACCGCATCAAACTGTCCACTGTACTTGGCGGCAACCTGGAAATCCCATTCACCATTCTCACCACCGGCATATGATGGATCGCGTGTTGGATCATTTTTGTCCGCATCGCCCGGCATCAGCAAACCGGCAACCGAGAAACCTTCCACTACCGGTGAATCAAAACGCACAGCACTGTTGACAAAACCATGGTCACCTGAACCATAGCCATTATCGGATGAAGCCATCAAGCCACCACTACCGTTTGCGTGCAGACTGGTGTAGGCAAATGGATCAACAGTATGACCACCAGCAAAATCTTTGAGTACGGATTGAACGCGACCAAATTTCAGTTCACCCCATTGATCACCACCCAATCCTACCCATTGTTCACGAGCAAGGTGTTTATCCTCACCACCACCTGGATTGAGTGAGTACTCGATACGGCCAATGGCACGTAATCCTGCACCCAGATCTTCAGCAATCTGCAAACCCCAGCGGGATTGCAGTGCATCATCCGCTACAGCGGTTTGTGCATTGAACCCGTCCATATCAACAGTTGCGTATTCAGCCTGCAAGCGACCGAAAATGGTGACATGCGTACCTTCCGCTGAAGCTGCCAGCGGAGCTGCCAATGCGCCGGCCACTGCCAGTGCCATCAGTCTTTTATTCATTTGAAACTCTCCTTAAAGAAAAACAACCTGGGTCAATAAAGATAGATCGTAATACCGTGCTTCCCACATTTTCACTACTTCTGTTCCAACCTGACTGAAAGTGTTGCGTGTTTCCTGCCTTTCGGTCAGAAGGGTTGAATGGATTGTGCCCAAGCAGAATCTGTTGTGCAACATTAAACAAGCTTTTTACGCTCTTACAGCCAAATTATGTTGCGTTATTGCAACACACTGGCAATATCCGTAAAAATTCTTTCAACTTGCTGCATAACTCGTGAAACAAATCAGTCAGATATGACAAAGGACACTAAATCGTTACTCGCCACACTTTGTTTGTGGTTCGCAGCTAAAGGCCTGGCAGCGTGACGAGGGTACGGATAAACCCGTGGAAATCTGCTGGTATGGCGCTGAATGGTGATGATGTGAAAGCCGAAGTTTTATACGGGTTTCTCCACGCAACACGCTCCTGGCCGCCGATGTCAACTGCAGGGCGATGCGTTCTCCGCCAGCACGATCCTCACCGGCGACAAGATAGTCCAACGCCAGCAGGTGCCTGAAAACGATACGCCACCCTTCGGTACTCAATTCATGACCGATGCCAAAAGTGCTGATGCAATCGTGCCCCCATTGCCTGATACGATCTGTTCGTTTTCCGGACAGGATATCGATCAGATATTCCATGCCAAAGCACTGGCCCGTCCGGTAGACGCAGGACAACGCTTTCTGGGCAGCGATCGTGACATCCTGAACGGGTATCGTTTCCAGACAAGCATCACAATTGCCGCACGGCAGACTACTGGTTGGTTCACCGAAATAATCGAGTAGCGGTTTTCTGCGGCAAACCGTCGTTTCACACAGCGCCAGCAGCGCATCCAGTCGGGCAGCAGCCGCTTGTCTGATCGGGGCGGGCAACCGTTCTGTGCCGGATTCGGTCTGGGATCGCAGCCGGATGATGTCGCCGGGCCCGTAAACCATCCAGGCACTGGCCGGCAGACCATCACGCCCGGCACGACCGGTTTCCTGATAATAGCTTTCGATACTCTTGGGTAAATCCAGATGTGCGACAAAACGTATGTCCGATTTGTCGATACCCAGCCCGAATGCGGAAGTGGCGACCATCACGATACCGTGTCCCTGCAGAAATTTTTTCTGGTGCCGGGTGCGAATGGAGGTTTCCATACCAGCATGGTAAGCAAGCGCCGGAATGTGATTGCTATTGAGCCAGGCAGCTGTTTCCTCGACTTTTCTGCGGGATTGACAATAAACGATACCTGCCTCTCCAGCATATTGGCCGCGGATGAAGTTCAACAACTGCATCCGGCTATTGGATCGGGCCGTAATACGGTAGCAAAGGTTGGGACGATCGAAGCTGCTGATAAAGGAGCGGGCCTGATGTAAATCGAGGCAACGCAAGATATCCGCGCGAGTTCTGGCATCGGCACTGGCGGTCAGGGCAATGCGCGGTATTTGCGGAAATTTTTCCGGCAGAATCGACAATTTGCCGTATTCCGGCCGGAAATCATGCCCCCACTGAGAAACACAATGTGCTTCGTCGATGGCAAACAGGGCGATGGGGATGCGCTGCAGCAGCGCACGGAACCGAACAGTCAACAGTCTTTCCGGTGCAACGTAGACCAGATCATACTCTCCCGCCAGCATCCCTCGTTCGACAACCGTCGCAGCTTCGGGTGTCAGCGCTGAATTGAGATACGCTGCCCGCACTCCCTGCCGGCACAGTACGGCCACCTGATTCTCCATCAGCGCAATCAGTGGCGAAATGACAATAGCCGTACCCTTTCTCAATAATGCAGGAATCTGGTAGCACAATGATTTGCCACCACCGGTCGGCATCAGTACCAGGCAACTATCCCCATTCACCACATGAGTAATGATTTCGGCCTGCTGGCCGCGAAATTCGCTGTAACCGAAAATTTCCTTGAGCAGTGTCTGGGCGTGCGAGATCATTTCTCGCTCATGAAACGCTCCAGATCACGCCGGGCACGTTTGGTGGGTCTGCCTTTACCGGCGTAATGCGGCGGGGTCGGCTGCGATTTAAGGTTTTCTGCCACGGCCTCACGCGCCTGCCGGCTTTCTTCCGTTTCCTGATAAAGCAGGCGAGCTTCAGTGGCGGATCTGCGCTGGTTGGACAACGCCAGCACTTTTACCAAGTAGTGATAAGGCCCGATACGAATAGCAAGCAGGTCACCCGTATTCAGAATCCTGGAAGGCTTGGCTCGCATCC
>WBZO01002351.1_pt1 | contig 24887 bp, 18 predicted proteins | sample 5204261 | NCBI WGS metagenome assembly WBZO01 (sample SAMN12412400, study PRJNA552823) | activated sludge metagenome | isolation source: activated sludge from anammox sidestream of wastewater treatment plant... | place: USA: North Carolina | collected 2017-09
CGAATACGAAGGGACTTCCCACAAACCAGCATCGGGGTTGGTGCCCCAAGATTGGTGGTGCCGAGTCATCAATCTCAAGCTGAGAAGGGGAAGTCCGTGGAGCAGGTTACCGGAAGGCAGATCGTTCGGGTAGGTGTGGACCTGGCCAAGCGCGTGATCCAGGTGCACGCGGTGGATGCCGCAGGGCGCGTGGTGAGCGCCAAGGCGCTGACGCGGGAGAAGTTCCTGGCGTGGTGCGCGCAGCTGCCGCCCGGGTGCGTGGTGGCGATGGAGACCTGCAGCGGGGCGCACTTCTGGGCGCGGCGGCTGCGCGCGCTGGGCCTGCAGCCGCGCCTGATCGCCGGCCACCTCGTCGGCCCCTACCGCATGGAAGGGCGCAGCGGGAAGAACGATGCCAACGACGCGGCGGCGGTGTGTGAAGCCGCCAGCCGACCGCACATGCGCTTTGTGCCGATCAAGACGGTAGAGCAGCAGGCTGTGCTGGTCATTCATCGGCTGCGAGAGGGCTACAAGGAAGAGCGAACCGCGTGCATCAACCGCATCCGAGGGCTGCTGGCCGAGTTCGGCGTGATCGTCTCGCAGAGCCCCGAGGCACTGCGATCGCAACTGCCCGACGTCATCGAAGACGCCGGCAACGAGATGCCGCACCTGGCGCGAGTGGCGTTGCAGCGGGCCCAGCTGCAATGGCTCGAGCTCGAGTGCCACATCGCGTGGTGCGACGAGCGCATCGCCGCGCACGTCAAGGCAGACGAACAAGCCCAGGCGGCTGTGCGGCTCATCGGGATCGGGCCCGTCACCGCCTCGGCGCTGGCGGCCAGCGTGGGCGACTTCCGGCAGTTCAAGACCGCAGCGCAGTTCGGCGCGTGGCTGGGGCTGGTGCCCAGCCAGAACTCCAGCGGCGGCAAGACGAGCCTGGGACGCATCACCAGGCGCGGCGACGACTACCTGCGCACGCTGCTGATCCAGGGTGCGAAGTCGGCCGTCATGACGGCGGCCAAGCGACGAGACCGCATCTCGCAGTGGCTGGTGCAACTCACTGCGCGGGTGGGCTGGCAGAAGGCGGTGGTGGCGATGGCCAACAAGAACGCGCGCATCCTGTGGGCCGTGCTGACCAAGGGCCGGCGCTTCGATCCTGACCACAGCTCGGTCAAGCCCGAAGGTTCCGCCATGGCCGAAATGGCCACGGCGGCCTGAACGAAGACCGAACGAACAACGATCTTCCAGGAGACGTGCGCACGCAGATGCATCCACAGGTCAGACCGGCGGCGGGCAAGCTCGACTAACCCTGTGTCGAGCCGAAGGGCGAAGACGAAGAGCGAATGGAGCCCCGCCGAGCGGTTGGTATCTGGGCCCGCGCCGGCGACGAGCGCAACAAGGCCGCCTGTAGATGTGCAGTCTGTTCCTTGTGGTCCTGCAGTTGCAGTGCGCGCAGACCAGGAAGATCAGAACGACAGACCGATTGCGAAGAACCGTTGACTCGGTGGGAAGTCCCTGTAGTTGGGTTAGGCCCACACGCTATGCTCGCTGAGCAAGCAGTTGAGTTGCCGCTACCCTCGGTGGTAGGCAGGCGCTTGGACTCTTTCAAATGCTCTCACCGCTCGCCGCAGCGGCTACACGTGCCTGGCTCAGAAGATACATAGCCTCAGATTTCGTCTGAACGCCCGTTTGGTCGCGAATGACCCTGAGCACGCTCAGGAGCTCACCTTCGGTGAGTCTCTCGGTACTCGAGAAGATCTTCCTCTCAATAGCGGGTGACAGCCGCTTGCAGGTTAGCAATCCGACCACCAGTCCCGATGCGGCTCCAGCGAGCAATCCAGGCAACATCCCGAAGCGCCCGACTGCGGCCCCGACGAGCGTTGTGCCGCCTAGGCACGCAGCGTACGAGATATCCCGGCGATCTTTTGTCGAGAATAGGTTGAAGTCTTCCATGCAAACCTTCTCTTTAAGTGGGCCTAACGCCTGAATTAAGCCGCGCCGCGAAGCGGCGTCGGCTTGAATGAATTGTTAGACATCATTGGCTGGCACCAAGCAGTTTAACTGCTTCATATTTCACGAATTTAATGAACGCCGCCACCTGATCCGCACGAGCGGGCAAATAATCTTTTTCTTGCCCAAGATAAGCTTGCCTCGCATTCAACAGGATGGGCTGATGTTGAGCCGGCAAGCGTGCCATTGCCCAAGTGGCAGCAACATCCTTTGGCGCGATCTTGCCGGTTGCTGCGGTGTACCAGATACGAGACAAAGTAAGCACTACATTCCGCTCATCGCCCGCCCAATCTGGCGGCGAGTTCCATAGCTTCAGAGTATCGGCCAGTGCCTTGAATAGATCGCTTTCTGGGACTGAGCTGAAGAGATCCTTCGCCGCTGAACCTGCCAAGGCAATGCTATGTTGCTTTGCCTTTGTTAGCAGAATCGCCAAGTCAGAATCGGTTGTGGCGAGATCGAAAATGCCCGCAAGGATGTCTTTGCGCTGCCACTCTCCGAACTGCAGTTCCCTCCTGGCCGGATAACGCCAAGGTACGATGTCACTGCGCACGACGATGGTCACTTCCAAGGCGCGGGCTGCCTTGTTTTGGCCAGGGGAAGCTGAAACCTCCAAGAGATCGACGAGCAGAGCTTGCCGCACGGCCTCATTGAGCGGCGCAGCTACAGTCACCAGCAAATCAATATCACTGTACGGTTTCAATCCACCATCCAGTGCGGAGCCGTACAAATGTACGGCCAGCAACGTCGACTCCAAGTGGCGCCCGATGACGTTGAGTGCTTGTGATAGTTGCACCGAAATCTCGGCGGGCACTTTTTCACTCATGATGTCTAACGTGTTCTCGGGCGCAGTATCGCTGTACGTGCGGCCGCGAGCCTGCAAATCTGGCCGCCGGGGGCGTTCGGGGCCAGTCTGGATGTGCGAACCGGATAGGGGCGCAGCGGCCCGGCGAGGTCGCGCTTGCCTTTGGCGCATCCGTGGGCCATGCTGTATGTAAACACAGTAGCCGCCAGGGTTGCTTCCTCTGCCGCGATGCCTTCGCCGAGTGCCGGTGCGGTTGCCGCCGGCCCGGGCGGGCCACCGCGTCGCCTGCTCGATGCGCGGCGCGAGCGGCTTCGCTACCTGCACTGCAGCATACGGACGGAAGAGGCCTACGTCCATTGGGTGCGCGGCTTCGTGCGCTTTCACGGCTTGCGCCATCCCAGGCAGATGGGTGCCGACGAGGTGCAGGCCTTCCTGTCGTGGTTGGCTGCCGAGCGCCACGTGTCGGCGTCGACGCACAGGCAGGCGCTGGCGGCGCTGCTGTTCCTGTACCAGCAGGTGTTCGGCCTGCGCTTGCCGCGATCAGGAACTTGCAGCGGTTGGTGTCGACTCAGAAGACCCGCACCGACCGGCTCTCGAGCCCGCTGCGGCCGATGCCGACGAGCCAGGCGCTCTTCGTGTCGAAGGGCAGGCGCAGCGGCATCGCCTGCGGCATCGGCAGGGCCTGCCAGCGCCAGCCGCCGGCCTGCAGCGACCACAGCACGGTTTGCCGCAGCGGCGCGCCCACGCCCTGCGTCACGCGCAGCTCGCGCGTCCGCGGCTGCCAGGCATGGGTCGGCGGTTGCGGCGGCGGCTCGTCCAGCCAGGGCGTGGCGGGGGTGAGCGCGGCCTGCGCGTACGGGCCCGTGCGCAGGCGCGTGGCGATGCCGTCGCGGTCCTGCAGCAAGGCCACCATGCTGAAGTGCAAGTGGCCGTCGCGGATGGCGCCCGCGTGCCGCGTCAGGGCGACCTGGGCCAGCACTTCGGCGGCGTCGTAGGGATTGCGCTCGGCACCCAGGCGGCTCGTGAAGAGCCCGGGCCAGACGTGGCGACCCCGCGGATTGCTCTCGCGCCAGATCCGTTGCAGCACGGCAAAGGCCTGCGGCGCCGGCGCGATCGGCCAGTAGAGCTGCGGCGCCAGGTAGTCCAGCCAGCCCTGGACGAGCCAGCGCTCCACGTCGGCGTAGAGCTTGTCGTACTGGCTGAAGCCTTCGATGCCCGGCGGCCGGCGCTCCGGTCGCGGCAAGCCGAAGGGACTCACTCCCACGCGCACCCAGGGCTTCGAGGAGTGCACTTCGCGATACAGGCGCTCGACCAGCGCGTCGACCTGCGCGCGGCGCCAGGCGGCGCGGTCGGGCGTGCCGCCGGCGGCGAGGTGACGCTGCCAGGGCGCGTCGTCGGGAAACGGCTGCTCGGCGCCTTGCGCATCGCGGATCGGGTAGGGATAGAAGTAGTCGTCGATGTGCACACCGTCGACGTCGTAGCGCTGCAGCACGTCGCGCACCACCGCCAGCAGGCGCTCGACGGCGCGGGGCTCGGCCGGGTCCATCCAGTGCTGATCGCCGTAGGCGCGCACGATCTGCGGCTCGGCGTTCAGCACGTGCGTCGGTGCCGCGGGGCTGCGTGCCAGGCTGTGGCGTGCGCGATAGGGGTTGAACCAGGCGTGCAGTTCCAGGCCGCGCGCGTGCGCCGAGGCCACCCATTCGGCGAGCGGATCCCAGGCCTCGTCGGGCGCCTGGCCGCTCGTGCCGCTCAGGTACTCGCTCCAGGGTTCGAGGGCCGAGGGGTAGATGGCGTCGGCGCTCGGCCGCACCTGCAGCACGATGGCGTTGAGGCCGATCGCTTGCGCGCGCTCGAGCAGCGCATGCATCTCGGCGCGCTGCTCGGCGGCGGGCAGGCCCGGGCGGCTGGGCCAATCGATGTTGGCCACCGTCGCCACCCAGGCGCCGCGGAACTCGCGCGGCAGCGACGGCGGCCCACTGCTGGGCAGCACCGCGCACGAGGCCAGCCACGGTGCCGCGGCGGCGGCCAGCAGCCAGCGGCGGCGCTGCGGATTCATGCGTTCGCCTCGTCCTGCTTGCGCCCGAAGGCGCGGGGGATGCGCAGGCGCGCCGCCACCGCCACCGAGGGCAGGGTGCACAGGCAGACCCAGGCGAAGAAGAGCGGGTAGCCCAGGCGCTGCTGCAGCCAGCCGCTGATCATGCCCGGCAGCATCATGCCCAGCGCCATGAAGCCGGTGCACAGCGCGTAGTGCGCGGTCTTGCTCGGACCGTCGGCGACCCAGATCATGACCATCAGGTAGGCGGCGAAGCCGAAGCCGTAGCCGAACTGCTCCGCGACCACGGCGGCGGTGACGAGCGCCAGCGACGCGGGCTGCCAGGCGGCGAGCGCGACGAAGAGCAGGTTGGGCAGATGGATGGCCGCGACCATCGGCCAGAGCCAGCAGCCCAGGCCCTGGCGCGAGATCACCCAGCCCCCGAGCAGGCCACCGGCGGTGAGTGCGGCCACGCCGAAGCTGCCGTAGACCAGGCCCAGCTGCGCCGTCGTCAGGCCCAGGCCGCCTTGCGCCCTCGCGTCGAGCAGAAAGGGCGCGACGAGCTTGACGAGCTGCGCCTCGCCCAGGCGGTAAAGCATCAGGAAGGCGAGCACGACGACGATGTCGCGGCGGCGAAAGAAGGAGGCGAAGGTCTCGGCAAAGCCCGCCCACAGGCCTTGCGCCGGGGGATTCCTGTGGTCACCGGCAGGCCGCGGCAGCAGCGTCTGGTGCCACAGCGCAAGCGCCGCGAAGAGCAGCGCCAGCAGCACGAAGACGAGCTGCCAGGCGCGCACGACGCTGCCGTGGCGCTCGGCCAGCATGCCCGCCGCCCAGACCAGGCCGCCCTGGCCGCTGATCATCGCCACGCGGTAGAAGAGGCTGCGCACGCCGACGAAGGCGGCCTGCTGATCCTGGCGCAGCGCCAGCATGTAGAAGCCGTCGGCGGCGATGTCGTGCGTGGCCGAAGCGAAGGCCAGCAGCCAGAACAGCGCCAGGCTGAAGTGCAGCATGCGCGGGCCCGGCAGCGTGAGCGCGATCGCCGCCAGCGCCGCGCCAACGAGGAGCTGCATGCTCACGATCCACCAGCGCTTGCGCTGCAGCAGCTCGACCAGCGGCGACCACAGCGGCTTCAGCACCCAGGGCAGGTAGAGCCAGCTCGTGTAGAGCGCGATCGCGGTGTTGTCCAGGCCCAGGTTCTTGTAGAGCACCACCGCCAGCGTCATGACGACGACATAGGGCAGGCCTTGTCCCCAGTAGAGGCTGGGGATCCACCACCAGGGCGAGCGCGTCATGCCGGCCCGTCGAGCGCGGCGCGCACGCTGCCGCGCTGCGCGTCCAGCCGCGCCGCGGCCTCCTGCACCGTCACGCGCGCGCGCAACGCGACGATGGCCACCTTGACGCGAAAGCCCGCGTCGCGCAGCGCGCGCTCGGCGGCGAGCTCGTCGGCGCCGCTGGCGATCATCGTCAACGCCAGGGCGCGGCGGCGCAGCTTGGCGTTGGTGGCGCGCAGATCGACCATGAGGTTGCCGTAGACCTTGTGCAACCTCACCATCAGCGCCGATGAGAAGGTGTTGAGCGCGATCTTCTGCGCCGTGCCGGCCTTCAGCCGCGTGCTGCCCGAGATCAGCTCGGGCCCGGTGTCGAGCAGGATGCCGATCTCGGCTGCCGCCAGCAGCGGCGTGCCGGGGTTGTTGGCGATGCCGATGACGAGCGCGCCGGCTGCGCGCGCGGCTTCGACCGCGCCCAGCACGTAAGGCGTCGTGCCCGAGGCGGCGAGGGCGAGCACGACATCGTTCTCGCCGACTTCGTGCAGGCGCACGTCGATCGCGCCCTGCGCGCCTTCGTCCTCGGCGCCTTCGACGGCCTCGAAGAGCGCGCGGCGGCCGCCGGCGATGAGCGCCAGAGCGCGCTCGGGCGGCCAGCCGAAGGTCGGGTCGAGTTCGACGCTGTCGAGCAGTCCCAGGCGTCCCGAAGTGCCCGCGCCGACGTAGACCAGGCGTCCGCCGGCCTCGATGCGCGGCAGCGCGGCGTCGACCGCGCGCCCCAGATGCGCCGCCGCCGCCTGCACCGCGCCCAGGGCCCGCTGCTGGTCGGCCGCCAGCGCCTGCACGAGCGCGGCGGTCGGGTAGAGATCGAGTTCGGGGTGTTCGCCGCTCGGGGATTCGGTGCTCAGCATGGCCGGCAGGCTAGCGCATCGCGTGCCGCTCGCGGTATCACGGTTGCGGCGCCGCCGGCCGGAAGCTGGCATGCTTGCGCCATGTGGTTGTTCTTCATCGAAATTGCCGTGGTGCTGGCGATTCTCGGCGGCGCGGTGTGGTGGACGATGTTCTCCGGCCGGGTCAAGGACGAGCCCGCGGACGCGGGCGGCGACGGCGAGCCGCCGCGTTGAGCCCTGGCCGTCGGCTTCGGTGCGTGCCCGCTCAGCGCCGCGGCGGCAGCAGGAAGCTCAGCGGCGCGCGCCGCAGCCGAGCACGGATCGCCGCGCGGATGCGCGCGCGTTCGTGCAGTTCGATCCCGCGCGCGCGCAGCGCCAGCCGGAACGCGAGAAAGAAGCTCACGCTGACGTTGAGCAGCCCGGTGAGCGGGATCGCCGCCAGGCACCACCAGAAGGCGGGCGCGAGGAGCGCCTCCGTGCCCAGGCTGCCCAGCGCCGCGCCGAGCTGGCCCGACGAGAGGGTGACGTGGCGCACGTCCAGCGGCAGGCCGAGGAAGGCCGCCAACGGCGGCACCATGCCGAGCATGAAACCCAGCGAGGCGTTGGCGACGACGCCCGAGACGTTGTCGCGCCACCAGGTGGCCCAGCGTTGCGCGCGCGCCCGGCCCAGGCGGCCGACGATGCGCGGGTTCCAGGCGATGGCGCTGTCCAGCCGGTGGAAGACGAACCAGTTCTCGGCCCAGCCGGCCATCATCGAGCTGCCGTACAGCAGCACCCCGGTGAAGGCGGCGAAGAACAGCGTCGGGCCGAGCAGGTGCAGGCTCTCGAGCACGTGATGGCCGCTCTCCGCGCCGACCAGCGGCTGCCCGAAGACGATGGTGCAAAGCCATTGGAGCGCGAACACGAGCGGACCGCAGGCCATGACGTTGCCGAGGATGCCCGCGGTCTGCGATCGCGTGAGCTGTGCCACGCGGTCGACGAACCCCTCGAGGACCTCGGCGTCGTTGTCGCGCCCTCGCGGCAGGCAGTCGGCCATTGCCGGCGCCGTCATCGCCGGCTGCTTGGTGGCCACCGTCCAGTGCGCCAGCATGATGATGACGAAGCTGGTGGCGTAGTTGAGGCCGGCACCGACGCCGCCCCAGAAGGCCGAGAGGCCGAGCGCGAGGATGCCGAACTTGAGCAGCGTGGTGAAGGCCATCACCGCGCCGCCGCCCAGCGCCATGCGCAGCATGGCGAGGAACTCGCTGCGATCACGCGTGATGTAGTGGCTGCCGACTTCGGCATGGCGCTCCGCGAGCAGCCGCGCCAGCAGCGCGTACTGGCGCGAAAGCATGCTGCGGATGCCGCGCTGGCGTCCGGCCACCTGCACCAGGGCCTGCAGCAGGCGCAGGAGCTCGGGCTGCGGCTGCGGCGCGAGCAGCACGTCGAGCAGCAATTCGATGCGACGCAGCCGCGCGTGCAACTGGTCGACCTCGAAGAGGATGTCGACCGAGACACCGTAGGTCTCCAGGTGCGCGCGCACGCTGGCGGCGGCGTCGCGGCACTCGTCCAGCAGTGCGCGCAGCATGCGCGCCTGCTGCTGCAGTTCCTCCGGCGGTGCGCCGTCGGCGAGCGCCCGGCGCAGCGCGTTCGTGCTCATCGTGAGCTGGCGGAAGGGCTGGTGCGCGAGCAGGCTGCGGTCCATGCGCTGGCGCAGCGCCGGGGCATAGCCCGATGCGTGCACCGCGCTCACGAGGATCGTGAGCGCCTCGGCCATGGCGTCTCGCCACGCCGCCTCGGGCGTGGCCAGCAGCGCCGACACGCGGGCCAGCGTGGCCTCGTCCAGCGCCCGCAGCCACTCACCGTCCTCGGGCTGGAAGAGCAGGCCGAAGAGCTCGGCCAGGTCGCTCGTCTCGGGCGTTCCCGGCAGCAGCCGCCGCCGCAGCCGCGCGGCGACTTCGCTGCGCAGCGACAGCCGCGCGCCGAAGCCGAAATCGGCGAAGAGCGCGGCGGCGTCGATCTCCTTCCAGAACCCGGCCAGCAGCCCTTGGATCTGCGCGCGCACGTCCGGATGCTGCTCGATGACGTTGAGCAGATGACGCAGCCGCAGCAGCGGCAGCGGCGTGCGCGTCTCGCCGGACGTGCCGGTTTCGGCGTTCTCGCCCGCGGCGCGCGTCGTCGGCGCGTGGCGCAGCCACTCCATGAGCCGCACCAGCCAGAGGTGGCGCTCGGCCTGCGGCGCGCGCGCGTCGACCGCGTTGACCAGTGCGGTCAGATCCCAGATGGCGGGCATCGGAAGGTCAGTGCAGCAGACCGGGGAAGACGAGCTGGAACTCGGGCACCGGGGCCTCGAAGCTGCGCGCGTCCTCCGTCATGCAGAAGTAGGTGCCGCGCATGCTGCCGTGCGGCGTGGGGATGCGGGTCCAGCTCGTGTATTCGAAGCTCTCGCCGGGCTTGATCAGCGGCTGGTGGCCCACCACCGCGAGCCCGCGCACCTCCTCGACGCGGCCGTCGGCGTCGGTGACCAGCCACTGCCGCGCCACCAGCTGCGCGCCGATGCTGCCGCTGTTGCGGATCGTCACCGTGTAGGCGAAGGCGAAGGGCCCGTCGGGCGGCTGCGACTGCTCCGGCAGGTACTGCACGCGCACCTCGCAGGTGAACTCGGGTCGGCTCATCGTGCGATTATCGGGGCCGCTCCCGAATCCTGTCGCGCATGCCCACCTACCGCCTCGCCCCCTCGATCCTCTCCGCCGACTTCGCGCGCCTGGGTGACGAGGTGCGCGCCGTCGTCGCCGCCGGCGCCGACTGGATCCACTTCGACGTGATGGACAACCACTACGTGCCCAACCTCAGCTTCGGGCCGATGGTCTGCGAGGCGCTGCGCAGGCACACCGCAGCGCCGATCGACGTGCACCTGATGGTGCAGCCGGTGGATGCGCTGGCGCAGGCCTTTTGCCGTGCCGGGGCCGACCTGGTGAGTTTCCACCCCGACGCCAGCACGCACGTCGACCGCACACTGCAGCTCATCAAGGCCGAGGGCAAGCAGGCCGGGCTGGTGTTCAACCCGGCCGCGCCGCTCGACGTGCTCGAGTGGGTGATCGACAAGGTCGACCTCGTGCTCGTGATGAGCGTGAACCCGGGCTTCGGCGGGCAGTCGTTCATCGACTCGGCCCTGCGCAAGATCGAACGCGTGCGCCGCATCATCGACGACAGCGGGCGCGACATCCGGCTCGAGGTCGACGGCGGCATCAAGGTCGACAACATCCGCCGCGTCGCCGCGGCCGGGGCCGACACCTTCGTCGCGGGCAGCGCGATCTTCGGCCAGCCCGACTACCGGGCCGTCATCGACGCCATGCGGCGCGAACTGGCGCGCTGAAGCGGCGCTCGCCGAGCTGCCGAGGAGGCCCCGGTGAAGCTGAGGATGGCGAAGAACTCGCTGTTCGCGATCCTGTTGCGCAAGCCATGGTGGCTCAGCCTGGCGATCGCCTCGACCCTCGGGCTCGTCGCCGCGGCACTGCTGCCGGCGGCGTACAAGCTCGTCGGTGCCTTCAGCGGCCTGCCATTTCTCGTCATCGCGGCGGTGGCGGCGTGGCGGCAGGCGCGGCTGCCCAGCGCCGCGCGCGTGGAGGCCGCGCGCGCGGCGGTGGCGCGCATGCCCTGGCCGGCGTTCTCGGCGCTGCTCGAGCGCGCCTTCGTGCGCGAAGGCTGGGCGGTGACGCGCGCCGGCGAGGCGTCGCACGACTTCGTCCTCGAGCGCGCCGGCAGGCGCATGCTGGTGAGCGCACGACGCTGGAAGTCGGCCCAGACCGGGCTGGAATCGCTGCGCGCCCTGCAGGCCGCGCGCGAGCGCGCCGACGTCGCCGGGGCGCGATTGATCGGCCTGGGTGCGCTCAGCGACGCCGCGCGGCCCTATGCCGCGGCGCAGGGGATCGAGGTCTGGCAAGCCGCCGAGATCGCGCAGGCGATCGAAGGCTTGTGGCCCGAGCGCTGACGAATCGGCAGCGCGCGCTCGTGAAACGACGACGGAGGCCTGCATGCGTATCACCCTGCTCGGCGCCGGCCACATCGGCCAGAGCATCGCCCGGCTGCTGGCCGGCAGCAGCGACTACGAATTGACCGTGCTCGACCGCGATGCCGCGGCGCTGGCGCGGCTGAAGGCGTTGCCGCTGCGGACCCGTGTCGCCGAAACCGGCGATCCGGCGGTGCTGCTGCGGGCCCTGCACGGGCAGCAGGTCGTCGTCAACGCGCTGCCCTACACGATGGCGATCACCGCGTCCAGGGCCGCGCGCGAAGCCGGCTGCCACTACTTCGACCTCACCGAGGACGTCGCCGCGACGCAGGCCATCCGCCGCCTCGCCGCCGATGCGCCCACCGCCTTCATGCCGCAGTGCGGCTTGGCGCCGGGCTTCATCGGCATCGTCGCGCACCACCTGGCGCAGGGCTTCCAGGAACTGCAGGAAGTGAAGATGCGCGTCGGCGCGCTGCCGGCCTTCCCGACGAATGCGCTGAAGTACAACCTCACCTGGTCGGTCGACGGCCTCATCAACGAGTACTGCCACCCCTGCGAGGCCATCCATGAAGGCCGGCGCATCGACGCGCTGCCGCTCGAGGGCCTCGAGCACTTCTCGCTGGACGGCGTCGAGTACGAGGCCTTCAACACCTCCGGCGGCCTGGGAACGCTGTGCGACACGCTCGCCGGGCGCGTGCAGACGCTGGACTACAAGAGTGTGCGCTATCCCGGCCACCATGCGCTGATGAAGGTGCTGCTGGAAGAGCTGCAGCTCAAGCACGACACGCGCACGCTCACCGACATCCTGCGCCGCGCCGTGCCGGCGACGATGCAGGACGTGGTGCTGGTCTTCGTCACCGTCAGCGGGTTGCGCGACGGCGTGCTCCTGCAGGAGGTGTTCGCGCGCAAGATCTTCGCCGAGCGCGGCGGCGACGGCGTGCCGCCGCAGTCGGCGATCCAGATCACCACCGCCGCGGGCATCTGCGCCGCCGTCGACCTCTTCCGCGAAGGAGCGCTGCCGCCGCGTGGCTTCATCCGCCAGGAGCAGGTGCCCCTGCCCGCCTTCCTCGCCAACCGCTTCGGGCAGGCGTATCAGCAGTCGCGGCAGGTGCAGAGCATCGGGTGAGCGAGCCGGTCGCCGCACGCAGGGTGAGTTTCCATGCTCGCGGACGCGGGCAGGCTCGCTGCGGGACAATCGGCGCCATGGTGCGTCACGAAGCAAAGGCTCGACTGAACCCGCAGGGGTTGGGTGGGGCTGCTGCATGCTGCGCAAGTCCAACGGGTGACGTCCTGCACGCGACGTGCCCACATACCCCAGGCAGACGGGGCCAGGCGGCCTCTGGGAATCCCGACGCTGGGACCGCGAGTACTTCGAGCACCTTGGGCTGCACCGCCCGCGCGGAACGATCCGCCATCCCGGCAAACACCACCCCTGGCAACGGGAGTCCGCGTCATGCTGCGTGCCGACAGATCACCGGTGAGCCGTGTGCGGGGAATCCGCATGCACGGTTTGAACGGGGGTGTTGGCTTCGACTTGAACCTCATGGTCCGATAGGGGCCAATATCCACCAATGAACCCGCTCGACGCCTTCCCCATCACCCGCCGCTGGCCGGCGCGCCACCCCGACCGCATCCAGCTCTACTCGCTGCCCACGCCCAACGGCGTCAAGGTCTCGATCATGCTGGAGGAGACCGGCCTGCCCTACGAGGCGCACACGGTGAGCTTCGATGCGCAGGACCAGCTCACGCCCGAGTTCCTCTCGCTGAACCCGAACAACAAGATCCCGGCCCTGATCGATCCCGACGGCCCCGGCGGACAGCCGCTGCCGCTGTGGGAGTCGGGCGCGATCCTGCTCTACCTGGCGGAGAAGAGCGGGCGCTTCATGCCCGCCGAGGCGGCGCTGCGCTGGCAGACCGTGCAGTGGCTGATGTTCCAGATGGGCGCTGTGGGGCCGATGTTCGGCCAGGTCGGCTTCTTCCACAAGTTCGCCGGCAAGGACTACGAAGACAAGCGTCCGCGCGACCGCTACGTCAACGAGGCCAGGCGGCTGCTCGCCGTGCTCGAAGGCCGCATGAAGGGCCGCGCCTGGATCATGGGTGACGACTACACGGTGGCCGACATCGCGACCTGGCCCTGGGTGAACAACCTCGTCACCTTCTACGAGGCCGCCGACCTCGTCGGCTGGAGCGATTTTGGCGAGCTGCAGCGCGTGCGCGCGGCCTTTCTCGAGCGGCCGGCGGTGCAGCGCGGCCTCGCCATCCCCCCGCGACACGGTGCCTGAGGCATCGACGACGGCGGCGCCATCGGCGGCACCGGGTCATCGGCGCCTGCCGCCGCTGCAGGCCGCCATCGTCGACCTCGATGGCACCTTGGTCGACACGCTCGGCGACTTCGAGGCGGCGCTGGCGCGCATGGCAGCCGACCTCGGCTGCGCTGCGGTCGGGCGCGACTTCATCGCGCGCACCGTCGGCAAGGGCTCGGAGCACCTGATCGCGCGCACCCTGGCCGAAGTGGGCGCGCCCGCGTCGCTCTACGAACGCGCCTGGCAGCGCTACCAGCAGCACTACCTGCAGGTCAACGGCGCGCACGCGACGGTCTACCCGGGTGTGGTCGAGGGCCTGCAGCGGCTGCGCGCGCGCGGCCTGCGCCTGGCCTGCCTGACGAACAAGCCGACCGCGTTCGCGCAGCCGCTGCTGGCGGCCAAGGGGCTGTCGGGCTTCTTCGAGCAGGTCTTCGGCGGCGACGCCTTCGCACGCAAGAAGCCCGACCCGCTGCCGCTCATCCAGACCTGCAAGGCACTGGGCACGGCGCCCGCGGCGACGCTCATGATCGGCGATTCGAGCAACGACGCGGCCGCCGCCCGCGCCGCCGGCTGCCCGGTGGTGCTGCTGAGTTACGGCTACAACCACGGCGAGCCGGTGAGCGCCGTCGACTGCGATGCGGTGATCGCGCGCATCGACGCGCTGGAGGACTTGCTGGACTGACCGGGTCGGCGCGGATGCGGCGCGCCGCCTGGCCTGCTGCTAGACTGCCGCTCCATGTTTGCGGCCGACGCCCTCGAGGTCCTCGTAGCGACTGCGTGCGCAGGTTCCCGTGACCGGGGAGCCTGGCCTTGGCGTCGCTGGCCCCGCATTGCCTGACCCCGCGAGCGGGGTCCGACGCCTCCCGCCGGGCACGCCGTGCCCGTGCTCCGCAAGCATGACGCGCCCGGCACCGGCCGCGCGCGCGACGACCCCAAGGGCCGCCATGATCACCGAACTCGAATTCAAGAGCCTTGCCGCGCAGGGCCACAACCGCATCCCGCTCATCGCCGAGGCCTTCGCCGACCTCGAGACGCCGCTGTCGCTCTACCTCAAGCTCGCGGGTGGCCGCGCCGGCAGCTTCCTGCTCGAATCGGTGGTTGGCGGCGAGCGCTTCGGCCGCTACAGCTTCATCGGCCTGCCCGCCCGCACCTGGCTGCGTGCCAGCGGCTTCTCGACCGAGATCGTCAGCGATGGCCGCGTCGTCGAGACGCACGCGGGCAACCCGCTGGACTTCATCGCTGCCTACCAGGGACGCTTCAGGCCCGCGCTGCGGCCGGGCCTGCCGCGCTTCTGCGGCGGGCTCGCGGGCTACTTCGGCTACGACGCCGTGCGCTACATCGAGCCGCGCCTGGCGCGTACGCGCAAGGAGGGGGGCATCGACGTTCCCGACGTCCTCCTGCTGCAGACCGAAGAGCTGGCCGTGATCGACAACCTATCGGGCCGCCTCTACCTGATCGTCTGGGCCGACCCGACGCAGCCCGAAGCCTGGTTCAAGGGCAAGCGGCGCCTGGCCGAGCTCGTCGACAAGCTGCGCTTCTCGGTGAGCGCGCCGGTGGTCAAGCGCGGCCCGTCGTACGCGGTCGAGCGCGAATTCGAGAAGGCCGACTTCCTGCGTGCGGTCGAGCGCGCCAAGGACTACATCGCCGCGGGCGACATGATGCAGGTGCAGATCGGCCAGCGCCTGAAGAAGCGCTACACCGAGAGCCCGCTCACGCTCTACCGCGCGCTGCGCTCGCTCAACCCCTCGCCCTACATGTACTTCTACGACCTGGGCGGGTTCCAGATCGTCGGCGCCAGCCCCGAGATCCTGGTGCGCCACGAGCACACGCCCGAGGGCGACAAGGTCACCATCCGCCCGCTGGCGGGAACGCGCCCGCGCGGCGCGACGCCCGAACGCGACAAGGCGCTGGAGGAGGAGCTGCGCGCCGACCCCAAGGAGCGCGCCGAGCACCTCATGCTCATCGACCTGGCGCGCAACGACATCGGCCGTCTGGCGCGCACCGGCAGCGTCAAGGTCACCGAGGCCTTCGCCATCGAGCGCTACTCGCACGTCATGCACATCGTCAGCAACGTCGAGGGCCTGCTGCAGGAGGGCCTGAGCAACCTGGACGTGCTGCGCGCCACCTTCCCGGCCGGCACGCTCTCGGGCGCGCCCAAGATCCGCGCCATGGAGATCATCGACGAGCTCGAGCCCGTCAAGCGCGGCATCTACGGCGGCGCCTGCGGCTACTTGAGCTACGCCGGCGACATGGACCTGGCGATCGCCATCCGCACCGGCATCGTCAAGGACCAGACGCTGTACGTGCAAGCCGCCGCGGGCGTCGTCGCCGACTCCGTGCCCGAGATGGAATGGCGCGAAACCGAAGCCAAGGCGCGCGCCCTCATCCGCGCCGCGGAGTTGGTGGAGGAGGGGTTCTGAGCCATCGCCGGCGCCGGCGATCGCGACAATCAGCGCCATGAGCCGCCGCACCTCTCCCTTCACCTTCGTCAACCTGCACGGTCAGCCGCTGGGGGCATCGGACGCAGTGAAACGCAAGCAGAAGGCCGCGAGCCGGGAGCGCGCCCAGGCGTACGGGGCGGTGCAACTCTCGGCGGGCGAGGTCGAGCGCGTCTTCGACGCCCTGGCGCTCGCCGGTTGGCAGCGCGAGCGCAGGGCGCTGACCGCACTGCTGCGCGCCCTGGACTGGCGCCGCGATCAGGGGGAGCTCTTCGACGTGGTAGAGGTCGGCGTGGCGCTGCAGCAGCTAACGACCCAGGGCCGTGCGCAGACGCACGAGGACGGCGGTTGGTCGGCACCGTCCGCCGCGGCCGAGGGCCGTCTGGCCGAGCTGTTGCGCGACCCCGAACTGCCGCGCTGGTGGCGCAGCTGGCTGTGGGTGGCCAACGGCGAGCACGGCGCGCGCGACCAGCTGCCGCGCTACTTCGCCGAACGGGGGCCGCAGGAGTTGCAGGCCCTGCTGCGCATGGTGCTCGCCAGTGGCGCCGATCTTGCGCTCTACAGCGAACTGCAGCGCGGCACGCTGGCCTATACCGAGACGACCGAGCCGCTGTTGCAGGCGCTGGCGCAGCTGCAGCGGATGCAACTGCTGGATCGCGTCGACGCGCCGCTGCTGTGGCGGCTGCTGGAGTCGCTGGACTCGATCGCTGCGCTCGGCGAAGTGCCGGCGCTGCTGGACTGGGCCGAGACGCATCTGGCGCAGGCGCCCGCGGGGCTGGGTACGTCCTTGCGCCTGCGCATCGCCGAGCGCCACCTGCACCGCGGCGACGGCGCGGGCATGACCGCGCTGGTGGAAGCCGACCCGCAGGCCAAGGTCTTCCTGCCGCTGCTGCAGGCCTTGCTGCTGGCGCAGCAGGGCCGATTCGACGCCTCGGCCGCGGCCTTCCCCCCGGCCTGGAAGGCGCTCACCGCGCTCCTGGGCAAGCGCCGCGGCTTTGCGCCCATGAGCCTGCTGCAGTGGGTGCCGCTGGCGCTGATGGCCCAGTCTGACGCCGCCGCCTGGACGCAGGCGCGCAAGTTCTGCGTGGCCATGTCCGGCAGCCGCAAGCCGCCGCCCACGCAGCCTTGGGGCCTGTGGGCGCACGCGGTGGCGGTACGCCTGGGCGACGAGCGCCTGCAGGACAGCGCCTTGCGCGCCCACGCGCACTGGGATCCCGCCGAGTGCGACTGCGACCGGCTGGCCGACCTCGTGATCCTCGCCGCCTGGCTGAACAAGCCGCCCGCGGGCTGGACCGCCGCGCTGCTGCAGGGCGTCTCCGACGGGCTGCATCGGACCGGCCTGCCCTGGAAGGCCGACCTCCTGCTGCAGGCCTGCGTGCGCCTGAACCTGCCCGCGCCCACACGGCCTGCCGACGCTGCGCCGCCCTGGCCGGTGTCGTACTTCGCGCCGCGGCAGGACGCCTGGCGCGAGGCGCTTTCTGCCATCGTCGCCATCGGCAGCGCCGAGTCCGCCGACGCTGCCGAGGCCGCGCCGCTGCTGCACTGGACGCTGCACCTGGACGCCGAAGGCCGCGTGCGCGACCTGCAGGCCTTCGAGCTGGCGGCCAGCGCGCGCGGCAAGGTCAAGATGCTGACGCCGCTGCAGTTGAAGAAGCGCGCGCGGCTGCACACCCTGGATGCGGCGGTGGCGCGCAGCCTGCGCAGCTCGCCCTACCGCAGCAACGACGTCGGCTTCGACCTCGTGCAGGCCGCGCAGGCGCTGCTGGGCCACCCGGGCCTGAGCCTGGGCGACCAGCCCGGGCGCGTGCTCGAGCTGGTCGAGTCGCTGCCGGTGCTGGAGGTGCGGCGCGAGCGCCGCGCCGACGCCGAGCACTTCGTCTTTCACCTGCACGACGCGCTGCTGGCGCAGACCGAGCCCGACCTCGGGCGGCACGTCTTCGACCACGCGCAGCTCGAGGCCGAGATCGAGCGCCGCAACAGCCTGCGCATCGTGCGCGACAGCGCCGAGCGCGCGCGGCTGATCCGCATCACGCCGGCGCAGCGCCGCGTGGCCGAACTCGTGTCGCAGCGCTGGACGGTGCCGGTGCAGGCCAGCGCCGAGCTCGACGCCGCGCTGCGCGTGCTGGCCGGCCACTTCACGCTGCACAGCGACGCCAGCGCCGGCGAGCCGGTGGCTGCCGAGGCGCGCCTGCTGGCGCAGATGCGCCCGCGCGGCGAGGCGCTGGAGCTGGTGCTGGCGGTGCGGCCCTTCGGCGACTTCGGCCCGGTGCTCAGCGCAGGGCAGGGGCGCGCGCGGCTGCTGGCGCTGCACCGCGGCCTGAACCTGGCCACCGAGCGCGACCTGGACGCCGAACGCGGCCACCTCGCCACCGTGCTGGCGCGGCTGCCCTTCCTGGCCGAAGCCAGCGACGAACCGCCAACGGACGGCCGCTGGCTGCTCGAAGACCCCGAGCAGGCCCTGGCTGCGGTGCACGAACTGGGTGTCCTGGCCGCACAGGGCAACGCGCTGCGTGCGCTCGAATGGCCGCAGGGCCAGCCCGTGCGCGTGCTGGCGCCGCCGGCGCAGGCGTTTGCCACCCAGCTCGCGAGCGGGCGCGGCTGGCTGGAGCTGCAGGGCGAGTTGCAGCTGGACGAAGGGCGCGTGCTCTCGCTGCAGAAGCTGCTCGCGCTGTTGCGCGAGGCCGGCGGCAGCCGCTACGTGGCCTTGGGCGAAGGGCAATACCTGCGCCTGGCCGACCAGCTGCGCCAGCGCCTGGCCGAGCTGGAGGCGCTGGCCGAGGTGCGCGAGGGCCAGGTCAAGCTGGGCCTGACCGCCAGCGTCTGGCTGGCCGACGCCGCCGCCGAGCTCGGCGTCAAGGGCGACGCCGCCTGGCGCCGCCGTGCGGCGGAGCTGGAGCGTGCCGCCACGCTCGAGCCCGCAGCGCCGCCGACCCTGCAGGCCACGCTGAGGCCCTACCAGCACGAAGGCTATGTGTGGATGTGCCGCCTGGCGCAGGCCGGCTTTGGCGCCATCCTGGCCGACGACATGGGCCTGGGCAAGACCGTGCAGACGCTGGCCCTGCTGCTGGCGCGCGCCGCCCAGGGGCCGGCGCTGGTGCTGGCGCCGACCAGCGTGTGCGACAACTGGGCCGACGAGACGGCACGCTTTGCGCCGGGGCTGCGTGCGGCGGTCTACGGCCGCGGCGAGGTCGAGCGCGCCGGCCAGCTGCAGGCCGCCGCTGCCGGCGACGTCATCGTCGTCTCCTACGCGCTGCTGCTGCGCGACGCCGAGGCCTTTGCCGCGCGCCACTGGGCCACGCTGGTGCTGGACGAGGCGCAGGCGCTGAAGAACGCCGCCACCCAGCGCGTGCAGGCGGTGGCCACGCTGCAGGCCGACTTTCGCCTCGCGCTGTCGGGCACGCCGGTGGAGAACCGCTTGGCCGACCTGTGGTCCATCATGAACCTGCTCAACCCCGGCCTGCTGGGCAGCGCGGCGCGCTTCGGCGAGCGCTTTGCCGGCCCCATCGAGCGCCAGCGCAACGAGGCCGCGCGCGCGCGGCTGCGCCGCCTGGTCTCGCCCTTCCTGCTGCGGCGCACCAAGGCCCAGGTGCTGACCGACCTGCCCCCGCGCACCGAGATCGTGCAGCGCATCGAGCCCGACGCCGAGGAGCGCGCCTTCCTCGAGGCGCTGCGCCGCGACGCGCTCCTGCGCATCGCCGCCCTCGACAATACCGACCCCAACCGCCGGCGCTTCAACGTGCTGGCCGAGCTCACGCGGCTGCGCCGCGCCGCCTGCGACCCGCGCCTGGCCGCGCCCGAACTGGGCCGCATCGGCGCCAAGCTGCGCGCCTTCGAGCAACTGGCCACCGAGCTCGTCGAGTCGCGCCACCAGGCCCTGGTCTTCAGCCAGTTCACCGACTTTCTCGCGCTGCTGGCCGAGCGCCTGGACGCCTGCGGCCTGCGCTACCGTATGCTCGACGGCAGCACGCCGGCGCCGGCACGTGCGCTTCGCGTGGCCGAGTTCCAGCGCGGCGAGGCCGACCTCTTCCTCATCAGCCTAAAGGCCGGCGGCTTCGGCCTGAACCTGACCGCGGCCGACTATGTCGTCATCGCCGACCCCTGGTGGAACCCCGCCGCCGAAGACCAGGCCATGGGGCGCGCCCACCGCATCGGCCAGCAGCGCCCGGTGACGGTCTACCGCCTCGTCACCGCCGGATCCATCGAGGAGCGCATCGTCGCCCTGCACCACGACAAGCGCGAACTCGCCGACGGCCTGCTTGCCGACCAGGACGGCAGCGCACCCCTGGCCGCCGACGAACTCATCGAGCTGCTGCGCGACGAGGCTTGAGCGCCTGGCCGGGCGCCGCCCGCGGCGCGCGCGCTTACGTCGCCAGGCAGCCCGGATTGGGCAGAACCTCGCCGCCCACGACGGGGCCGACCGGGGAGTGGGGTGGAGCGAAGCCCGGCACGGGCCCGTGGCCAAGAACTCCGCTGACCATCTGCGCGCCCAGCCAGGCGAGGAAGAGCGGCGCGATCATCGCCGCCAAGGGTGTCGGCACGTTCGCCATCGGCGTCGCCTGGGGCCCTGGCCACGTGGCAAAGGCGTGCACGATGCTCTTCTCCCAGCCGATCCAGGCCGCCACGACAGGCGCGCTGGCGATCTGGGGCTCGGGCCCGCGCAGGCAGCCCGGCCCGCCCAGGGCCAGAGGGCCGTTGATGCTCACGCCCGAGAAGTAGGCCTTTTGCTTGAACCCCGCCCACCCGAATTCCACCGCACGCGCAAGGCCCTGGATCAGGCGCATGTAGCCCTCGTGCACCGCGTGCTGCATGGCCACGTCGTCGGCGGCGTTGGAGGCCGCGCGCACCAGCGCCGGCGGAAAAGGCATGGGGGGGTGGCTGGCGGCCGACCATTATCTTGAGCGCGGGTGCCAGAAGGTGTCGAGTTCGAGTTCCTGCCACAGCTGCAGGGCCAGCCAGCAGGCACCCCATTGGCGCGGGTGTTCCAAGCGTAGCTGACTCAGGCACACACCCACTGCATCGACGTCGTCGCAGCGCATGGAGCCTGAGGGGTACAGGGCAACTTGCCGGCGCCGGCCTTCGTCGCAGACCTCGATGGTCTTGCGCCACGCCTCGCGCTGGCTGGCGTTGATCTCGCCGAGATACAGCACCTGGCGCTGCGCCACGTGCCGTCGGCCAAGCGGCGGTTCCCCACCACGCTCCAGTACTCGTGGGTCTTGCCGTCCTTCTTGCGGCGTTGAAAGCGCAGGAACATCCGCAGCACTGTACGAAGCAGCCTTCGCAACAGCAACGACCAAAGCCTTCATTACAAGCGTTCTGGTGGGGCGCGACTTTACGAATCGAATACTTGCACGCGCAAGACAAGCCGACTTGCAGAGAAGTAACGGCGAGTTGAGAAAGTCGGGCTAGCGCTGAAGCCCCCGATGCGTGCGCCGTCTGCATGGAACCGACATCGCGTTGCCACGCACCGCACCCCGTCACGGCGCTCGCACGGCTGGCATCGGCTCGGACGCCGGCCTCACACGGGCGGCAACAGCTTCACCGGCACACCATGCCCCACCTGCGCCACCGGTACGAAGCCGGGAGGAACGGGCATGCCGGAGAGCCTGGCCATAGCGGTGACGAAGCTGACGAATGGCCAGGAGACTGGCTCGTCGTCCGCCCCACCCACACCAACCCCGAGCCAGGTTTCGCTGACCAATGCGACCGGTGACAGCGCCCGCTGCATCTTGTGGAGGATCTCGTCCAACGCGTTGCGAAGCGCCTGAGGGTCCACGGGCGTCGACGTGCTGCGAACCCGCACCGCGGCCTGCCGCGCCAGCGTCTGCAACCGCCGTGGGGCCTGCGCGACGGCAGACAGGCGCTGCAGGGCCATGAAGATACGGGTGCCGCGGTCAGCCGGGCCGCCGGAAACGTTGGCTTCGATTTTCAGTTTGCGCGCTTCTGCAGGTGCCGAGAAGCGGCCCACCCAGTGCTCCGGAAACTGCTTCAGATAGGCCAGGGTGCCGGCGTTGTCCTCGCCCCGAGCCTCGAAGAAAGTCGCCGCATATCCCGCCAAAACGGCCACGGGATCGTTGTAGAACACCGAATCGGTGCGATAGCGACGTGCGAACAAGGTAAGGGCAACCTCCAGCGCGATCTCGTCGACCTCGTCGCCATCACGGTCTGCAAAGATCTGCCATTGCCCGAGGTCCAGGTTGACTGGGATCGACAGCGTGAGCTCGCGCCAGAACTTCTTGCCGGCACCGCCAGACGGCACGTCGATCATGCGCTCGACATCGGTCCTCGGACTGCCCGTGGAGCGCGCGTAGGTGTCCAGCAGATCCTGCACCTTGTCGCGCCTGGCAAAGTCGCCGGCCATCGCGGCAAAGGCACCGTTGAGCGATGCAGTCAGCGCCGGGGTCACGCCCTGACTGGCCGTCAAGCCCAACAACACACCCAGGCGGGCCTTGCGGTTCATCCACGGATTGCCAATGGCCGTCTCCACACTCAGACTGCCCTTGGCCGCCAGGAGATCACCGGTGACGAGATCGACCTTCACACCCACCTCGCGCAGCCAACTGATGCTGCTGCCGATCTGCACACCGAAGAAGTTCAGGTTGGCGCGCTCATTTGACATCGTCTTGGCCGTTGACAGCATCCAACCCTCGGCCGACGCTATGGCGCCGGCCTGCTGCGCTGCTGCGATCAGCTGTGGCAAGGCGAGCAGCCTGCCGCCGCAGATGGCGTGATACAGCAGCTCGGACTCGGGGGCCATCGGCTGGCCGTTCTTGGGCGGGACGAACAGCACCTTCACCACCGCCTCGTCACGCAAGTCGCGCTTCCATTCGCTACTGAGGGTGAGCATCACCTTCTGCCGGCTGGCGTCGGTCAGCTTGGTCAGCAGCTTGCTACGCAGATCGGCGTAGCGGGCGATCGCCGCACGGATGGCCATTGACGCGGCGTTGTCGTCAAGGCGGTCGAGCGTGCTGTCGAACTGGGCGCCCAGTTCGCCTAACGGCTTCAGCAACGCATCCACGGCGTCCTGGGTCTTGTCGACGATCCGGTCCTTCAACTCGGTGATCGAAGCCTCCAGATCCTTGGTGGCCTGGTCCAGACCCTTCTTGACCACGGACTTCAGTTCTTTGTCCACTGTCAGGGCGTTGGCGGACGAACCCAGGACACGGTTCAGCCAGGCGGCCACCGCTTGGTTCAGATCCGCCTTGCCAGCACTGATATCGCCCAGCGCGCCATCGAGTACCTCGGCCAGGCCGCCGGTGAGCTTGTCCACCACCTGCTTCTTCAACGCCGATCCGTCACTTCCGCCAGTCAGCAGCGTGGCGAGGTCCTTCAGGGGCCCATCGAGCTTGGTCTCGATCACCGACGACAGCTTGCTGCCCAGCGCAGTGCCCGGCCGAGTCAGCTTGTCAAGCAGATCGCTGTCGAGTTCCGGCCAGGCCGCCCTCAGTAGACGTTCGGCACTGGCCGTCACGGCACTGAAGTCGGCCCCGGCACTGAATGCCACGGCCGCCTGCTGCTGTCGCTGGCGCAGGTCATGCAAGCTCACGCACAGACCCAGACGGCTATTGCCTTCCGGCAGCGGCACCACGGTGGCACGCAGCAACCAGTCGCTCTCGCGCCGCGCACTGAAGCTGGCATCAAGGCCCACGGACAGGCCTACGCTGGACTGCTCACCGTCGATGCTGAAGGTCCAGCCCGTACCGGCAGCCTTGGCCTTCACATCCAGCGCCAGCTGGGCCTCGCCCTGCAGCGCCAGTTCCAGCCCAAACCAATCGGTGCGATTGGCCAGTTGTAGCATTGCCGCCAGGTCGTCTGGCGAGACGAAGTGTCGCTGTGCCGATTCCAGCGCCTGCAGCATCGTGTCGCCATCTTGGGCCTGGACGAACCAGCGCACGCCCGTGCTGCGCCTGCCGTTTGCGGACGCGCCTACGCTGTGGAGTTGACCCCGTTTCGCGGACACCTCATCCTCAAGGAAGAAGGAGTCCGATATGCCGACAACGAAGCCGCCGTACCCGGCGGAGTTCAAGCAACAGATGGTCGAGCTGGTGCGCGCCGGGCGCACGCCGGCCGAGCTTGGGCGCGAGTTCAAGTGCAGCGCGCAAAGCATCTCGACCTGGGTGGCGCGCGATGCGGCCGACAAGCGCGCGCCCCAGCGGGCACGCCCGGCGCGCGAGCGCGACGTGCTCAGCAGCATCGAGCGTGAGGAGCTGGCGCGTCTGCGCCGCGAGAACCGGCAGCTCAAGCTGGAGCGCGACATCCTGGCAAAGGCTACGGCCTGGTTCGCAGGCAAGGACGCCAAGACGTCCATCGGGTCTACGAACTCGTGAACGCGAACCAGGCCGACCTTCCCGTGCGCACGATGTGCCGCGTGCTGCGCGTGTCTTCGAGCGGCTACCACGACTGGCTGCAACGCGCGCCCAGTGCGCGCTCGATCGACGACGCGGTGCTCGTCGAGCGTATCCGCCAGATTCACGCCGACTCCGACGCCACCTACGGCCGGCCGCGCGTGCGCCGCGAACTGCTCGCGCAAGGCCAGATGGTCAACGCCAAGCGCATCGCGCGGCTGATGCGTGCACACGGCATCCGTGGCGTCAGCCGGCGCCGCGGCTTCGTGCTCACGACCCGGCGCGACAAGTCCCAGGACAAGGCGCCCGACCTGGTGCAGCGCCGCTTCGTAGCCGACGGCCCTGACAAGTTGTGGGTGGCCGACATGACCTACGTTCCCACCTGGGCGGGCTTCATCTACTTGGCCGTGGTGCTCGATGCGTGGAGTCGACGCGTGGTGGGCTGGGCCATCGGCCAGGACATGACCACCGAACTCGTGCTCAAGGCGCTGAACATGGCCTTGCAGCAACGCAAGCCTCGCGGTGTGATCCACCACAGCGACCAGGGCAGCCAGTACACAAGCCTGGCATTCGGCAAGCGCTGCAAGGAAATGGGCGTCAAGCCCTCGATGGGCTCGGTGGGCGATGCCTACGACAACGCGATGGCCGAGAGCTTCTTCGCCACGCTCGAGTGCGAGCTGATCGACCGGCGCAGTTGGCCGACCAAGGCCGAAGCGCGCATGGCGTTGTTCACCTGGATCGAGGCTTGGTACAACCCGCGCCGGCGTCATAGTGCGCTGGACTACGACTCGCCGATTGACTTCGAAGTGCGACATCGCCAGCGCGAACGTCAGTCCGTCAA
>WBZO01002352.1_pt1 | contig 24871 bp, 20 predicted proteins | sample 5204261 | NCBI WGS metagenome assembly WBZO01 (sample SAMN12412400, study PRJNA552823) | activated sludge metagenome | isolation source: activated sludge from anammox sidestream of wastewater treatment plant... | place: USA: North Carolina | collected 2017-09
GCCGTAAATCTCCGTGGCGATACGCTCGATCTTCTGCTTGATGCTCCACTCCAGCGGGTACAGGAACTCGAAGTGGCCCGGCTGCTCGCAGGCGGCCACGACAGCCTCGGCCAGCGCCTTCGCGCCCTTGCCGCCATCCGCCCAGTGCGTGGTCTTGACCGCGGCGAACGCGCCCTGCTCCTCCGAATAGCGGCGGACCATCTCCATCTCGGCGTCGGTGTCGGTGGCGAAGCCGTTGACGGCCACCACCACGGGGATGCCGAAGCGCAGCGCGTTCTTGATGTGCACGCCCAGGTTGGGCAGCCCGGCTTCCAGGAGGCCCAGATTCTCCTCTATGTAAGCGGTATCCAGCGCCGCGCCGGGGGTGACCTTGGGGCCGCCGCCGTGCATCTTGAGGGCGCGGACGGTGGCGACCAGCACCACGGCGTTGGGGATCAGACCGGAATAACGGCACTTGATGTTGAAGAACTTCTCCATGCCGATATCGGCGCCAAAGCCGCTTTCCGTGATCACGTAATCGGCCAGGCGCAGGGCGATCTGATCGGCGATGATGGAGGAGTTGCCCTGGGCGATATTGGCGAACGGCCCGGCGTGGACGAAAGCCGGCTGGCCTTCCAGCGTCTGCATCAGGTTGGGCATGATGGCGTCCTTGAGCAGGACGGTCACCGCCCCGGCCACGCCCAGGTCCTCCAGCGAGACCGGCGTGCCCGCCTTGTTCAGGCCGATCACCACGCGGCCCACCCGCTGGCGCAGGTCGCGCAGGCCGGTGGTCAGGGCCAGGATCGCCATCAGCTCGCTGGCAACCGTGATATCGAAGCCGGTCTGGCGCGGGAAGACCGGGCTGGGGGAGCCATCGGCCAGCTTGTCATCGTTGAGGCCGACCTGAATCTGGCGCAGGCTGCGGTCGCAGATATCGACGACGCGGTTCCAGGTGATGGTGGCCGGGTCAATATCCAGCCGCTTGAGGCCGCGCTTGGCCAGCCCGGCGTCGCTCTGGCGACTTTCGTGGTACAGGCGGGTATCGATGGCAGCGGCGACAAGGTTGTTGGCGATGGAGATGGCGTGGATATCGCCGGTCAGGTGCAGGTTGAAGTCCTCCATCGGGATGATCTGGCTGTAGCCGCCGCCAGCGGCGCCACCCTTGACGTTGAAGGTCGGGCCCATGCTCGGCTGGCGGATGCAGGCCATCACGTTCTTGCCCAGCTCGCTGCCCATCGCCTGCACCAGGCCGACCGTGGTCGTGGTCTTGCCTTCGCCGAGCGGGGTGGGGGTGATGGCGGTCACGTCGATATACTTGCCCTGTGGGCGATCGGCGTACTTCTGCAGGACATCCAGGTGGACTTTCGCCTTGTACTTGCCATACAGGTCAAGATCATCCTCAGTCAGGCCGAGTTTGGCGGCGATTTCCAGAATCGGGCGCAGATCTGCCGCCTGAGCAATGTCGATATCACGGGGTACGCTCATAGCTCTCTCCTCCAGGAGTCAACACACGGGTGGGCGGCCCTCCTGTCACTGCCGGCCGCTGACCATTCAGGATAGACGATCTGTAACATATTGCACAAGTGCGAAGCGTCAGGAAAAGAGGGTGACTTTTCCCTGCCGCCCGGCTTCTCCCGCGCAATCCGGGGGAGGAACTGGTATAACAGAGCGTGGTAAAGCGCGGGCTGCAACAGGACAGGGGATTATGTCGCGACAGGGGCGTGGTGTCTGGTCAATCGTGGTGGTGGGGCTGCTGCTGGTCGGGATCGTCGGGCTGCTGTTCGCGCTGCAGAGCGGCGGGGCGGCGGCGCCGCTGGCGGTGAGCCTGGCTTCGCTCCTCATTTTGCTGGCGGCGGCGCAGATTCTGTGGCGCTCCCTGCAGCCTTCGCGCCAGGCCCGATCCGGGACCGATCTGGCCGTCCCGCTTCAGGGATTGACCGCGGCGGCGCTGGACCTGCGCTTCGGTGGGGGGCGGCTGCTGGTCGAGGCAGGGGAGCCGCCGACGCCGGACGCTGGCCCGCCGCTGTTATTGGCCGGGCGCTGCCAGGGCGCGGTCCGGCAGTCGTTCGAGGCGGCGCGGATCGCGCTCCGCCAGCCGGCGAGTCTTTTTCGCACACAGGCGGACTGGCGGCTGGCGCTTGCACCGACAGTCCGCTGGACGGAGCTTCATCTGATGCTGGGGAGCGCGAGCGCCGATCTGCGCCTGGCCGATCTGGATGTGGAGCGGCTGTGGCTGGAAACGGGCCGGACCGCGCTGGAAGCGACTCTGCCGGCGCGGGGAGCGGTGACGCTCCACCTGGGCGGAGGGCGGGTGACTTTGCGCGTCCCGCCGGAGGCCGCCGTTGTCATTGACAGCGCGATCCGGCTGGGCGAGGTGCGCGTGGACGAAGCTCACTTCAGGCCGGAGGCCGGGGATGCGAACGTCGCAGCCCGCTGGACGGCGGGCGAAGCCGCGCCCGGAGGCTGGCTGTCGATCACGCTGCAGGGCGGCCTGGGCACCGTGCTGGTGGAGCCGGCCGCGCCGCCGGTCAGGTGAGCAGGTTGTCCACGCGGCGGACGCCGGGAATGCCGGCGATTTTCTTAAGCAGCGCGTCCGGCTTGCGGCGGGGCGGCAGGCTGCCCATCACGGCCACACGTCCGAAGTCCACCCGCGCCCACACCCCTGGCGGCAGCACCTTGCCGACCGCCAGCCGGATGCTTTCGTCATAGTGGATGTCGTCGGTGTGAATGGCGACCACGCCGGGCATATTCAGCAGATTATCGTGCAGGACGCGGTAGGCAATGGATGACTTGATATTGCCGCTCAGGGTGACCTCACCCTCCCGGACCGTGACCGTGAACCAGTGCCGGGACTGGGTCAGCGGAGGGTAGTCGCGCACCAGGGCGGCGATATCTTCGGCAATATCCATATCCGAGCGCTGCGTTACGGTGGTTTGAAGGGCGTCTGCCATCCTGTCGCCATCCTTTCAGTGAGCCTGTGCGTTCTCAGTTTATGCTGCCTGTATTGTGCCCCCAAACGCGGCGTATTGCCAGCCGGCGCTCACGTGCGGGCGGCGATTTCTTCCAGCCGGCTGACCGCTTCCTGCAAGTGTTCGCGCACGTCTTTCCAGTCCTCGGGGCAATATTCCAGCAGCTTTTGCCAGCCGCGCAGGGAGGTCTTGAGCGAATCCTGTGAAGGGTAGATCGCCAGGGCTTTTTCCAGCGCGCTGCGCGCTTCGGCGAACTGGGTGGCGGTGCGCCGCCCGAGGATAGTCCGCGACTGGGCGATATCCATCCACAGATAGTAGTCGTTGGGGTTCAGAATCTGTTCGCGCTGGGCGTCCTGCACCGTAATTTCGAAAGCGTCCAGGGCGCGCTGCTGATCCGCTTTGCTGCCGGTCTGGCGCGCCCTGTTCAGCCGCAGCGTCGCCAGATTGCCGGCGGGATAAGAGGAATTGGGCGTGACGAGCAGGGCCTTCTCGTACGCTTCCATGGCGCCGTCCAGCCGCCCTGTCTCCAGGCGGATGCCGCCGACAGACCCCCAGAAGGACTCGTTGTTGAAGTCTCTGAGGCGAGGGGCGTCGGCCAGAGCGCCCAGCAGGGCGCTTTCTGCCTCCAGGAACAGGCGGTCGCGCTCCTCACCGGTGACGTGGCGGGCTTTGCGGCGCACTCCCACGCCGTAGGCGGCGCGGACAGCAGGCCAGTCGCGCTTGATCTCCATGACGTGGCGCAGGTGCCCGATACCGGCATCCAACTGGTCCATTTCGTGCACTTCCAGCCAGCCGGCAATATAAAGGGCCAGCCAGTTGTTGCTGTCACCCTCCAGCACCTGGCTGGCGAATTTGTACGCTGTGTCGTAGTTGCGCAGGCGGAACTCCTGGTCGGCCTGCAGGACGCGGGCCACATTGTCGATGGTTTTCTCCAGTTCGCGGCGGGATTGTTCCAGGTCCTTCCGCAGGTTGTGCAGGTCCTCCAGATAGGGGCGGTAGGTGCGCAGTTCGCCGAGCTGGGTCTCGACCTGCTTCTGCATCTCTTCCATCCGCTTGAGCTGAGCCTCAACCTCCTGACGGATCTCGGCCGTGTTCTCCTTGAACTCCTGGCGGGCCTCCTGTGTGCTGCGCAGGCCGTACAGGGTAGCCGCTGCGAAGCCCAGGCCGATGATGACGGAGAGGCCCTGGATGAAGCTCAGCATCAGGTCTACCGAGCCGACGGCGTCTTCAGCGCGCTCGAGGATCAGGGCAGCCCCTTCGGCGGTCGAAGCGTCAACAGGCGTGATGGTGTCGTGGGCCATATACAGGATGTACACGACATTCGTGATCAACAGGCCGCTGAGCGCGACAATCGCCGCGGCGATGGCGATCCCGATCAGGATGCGGTTGATGAGACTGCTCCGCTGTTCTGTGCTGGCCATGAGCACCCCCCGTTTCAGCCCCCAGTTGTGCACTGTCCATTATAGCCCGGATTTCATCTGCGCGGCGGAGCGCGGCGCGGGCAGCGCCTAACACCAAGGAACTATTGGGTTCGCGAAGCAATTCGGTGACAATAAGCGTGTAAAATAGGTTCTTCGTAATGCTACCAGTATCATGGTAATCGAGCGGCGCAGCCCTCGATGCGCCCGGGAAAGCGGGTGCCAGGCAGGATTCAGGAAGGAAAAAGATCATGAGCAGTGCGATCAAGTTCGGTGTTATTGTGCTGTTCGCAGCCGCGGTGATTCTCGGCGCAGCCCTGATCGGCGGCCAGCCGGCGGCGCTGGCGCAGGGCGATCAGGCTCTGGTCTGGCAGGTAGGCGGCGCCTACGGCCGGCCAGAAGGGCTGGGGGCGCTGCTCTGGCAGACGGGCGGCGAAGAACCGGTCGAGCTGGCCGATGTGCCGGACGAAGGGGCCGGGACCCAGGTCTTCCCCTGCGGGGCGGAAGCGGTGGCCCCGGACGGCTCCTACATGATGGCCTTCATTGGTGCGGAGCGGGGCGGGCTTTATAAGCTCACGCTGCACGGCGAAGGCGAGCTTTTGCGAATCGCCAGCGCCCACACCCTGGCCTGCTTCGGCCACGGCCGGGCGACCTACAGCCCGGATGGGCGGCGCTGGGCCTATATCGACTACCCGGCAGATATCACCCGCACCAGCCTCTACGCTGAAGGGACGCTCCGCCTCCTGAACATGCCAGCGGGGACCGAAACCGATTCAGTTGAGGGAGTTGTGGCCTTCGACCTGCGCAACGACGGGGTCTTTTATGTCCAGTTCTTCACCAATTCTGCGGGGCAGGCGGATGAAGCGGCCGTGACGTGGGAGGACCGCTCCGGCAGCCGCGAATGGGCGGCCTTCACGCCCGACGAGAACTGCGAGTGGACCAGCGCAGCCCTCGACTCCAACGCCCGGGGCGATAAGGTTGTGCTGTCGCTGGGCGAGAGCTGCCGCAACCGGGGTTCGCAGTGGCGTCTGTATTCCGTGACTGCTGACGCGGACCCGGTCGAGCATGTTTATATACCGAGCGGCGGGCGTTACCAGCCCCAGGCGAATGACAACCAGGTTTACTTCCTGCGCGATGAAGACCTGGCGCTGGCGACCTATCCCAACGGCCGGGGGGCGTCCATCGCTAACCTCGTGCTGGTGGACCTGGCGCGCAATACGGTCACTCTGGTGACCGAAGGCATAACGATCGACGCTTACAGCCGCGGCGCGCGCGCGGCATCCTCCGCCCTTCAGTTTTCGCCGGACGGCCGCCGCGTGACGTATGTCAGCTCCACGGCGAACGATGAGCACGCTCTGCACCGGCTGGACCTGGATGGGGGATACCAGCCGCTGACGATCACCGCCGGCTCGCGCGGGGACGCCATCTCCGGATTTGCGACCCGGCCTGATGGCGGGATTGTCTACGTAGCCGGGAGCGTCGATGGGGGGAATAACGCCCTGTATCTGCTCTCCGCCGGGGCCGGCGCGCCGGAGCGCCTGACGCGCGGCAACTTCCTGCGCGATAACCTGGTGGCGACTGACGCTGGCGCGCTGGTGCTGAATTATGTCGCGCCGGATGATGATAACCGGACGGCGGCGGCTAACTTGCTCGGGGTGACTTCCGACGGCGGCAAGTCGCTGCTGGTGGACGGCCGCCAGGCGCAGGCTGTCGCCTACCCCCTGTGGCTGCGGTAGAGGCCTTCACCGGTGCGGCTTTTCATACGCCCCTGACCAGGGAGGGGCGCGTTTCAGACTGGGGGCAAAAAACTGGAACCGCGGAGGCGCAGAGAACACAAAGAAAGACATCTCCTTCTTTTCCTCTGCGTTTCTCTGCGGTTCAAAGTCTTTTCTTCTCGAGATACCCCCGATCTGAATTGCATCCGCTCACCGGGTGCATACCGGATTGGGGGCGATTTTTCGGCGTGACCGAACAACATCGCGGCACCGTGTCAGGGAATCGCCCGGAACAGACACGAAGCCTCCCGATCACTACGAATCCTGCCCCAAATCTGGAATGCACCTCCCCAGAGAGCCGGGGGTTTTAATCCGCGCGGTTTCCGTGCTACCATAGAAATTGCGCCGGGGGATATCGGAGTCATCCGGCAGGGAAGGCCGCCGCAGGAATCAGCCGCGCCGACGAAGGACGCGGGAGGGCGGAGCCAGGCGCGAGGATGGAGGCGTATGAGCGACAATCCGAAGTTGAGCGAACCGGGCAGCGAGCTGATCGGGCGCCAGATCGGGCAGTATGAGATTGTGCGGGAGCTGGGCCGGGGCGGCATGGCGACTGTCTACCTGGCGAACCAGATCAATATGGCGCGCCAGGTGGCGATCAAGATTCTGCCGCGCGAATTTTTGCATGACCCGCAGTTCATCCAGCGCTTCAAGCGCGAGGTCCAGCTCATCGCCGAGCTGGAACACCCGCACATTCTGCCGGTCTACGATTTCGGCGAGCACGATCGCATCCCCTATATCGTGATGCGCTACCTGGGCGGGGGCAGCCTGCTCGACATGCTGAGCCAGGGGCTGCCGCCGCTGGCTGATTTGCAGCATCCGATTGAGCAGGTGTGTAACGCGCTTGATTTCGCCCATGCTGAAGGGATCATCCACCGCGACCTTAAGCCGTCCAACATTATGCTGGACGAACGCGGCAACGCCTACCTGTCCGATTTTGGCATCGCCCAGATCATGCAGGACGCCGGGCGGCTGACCGGCTCCGCCGTGATCGGCACGCCAGCGTATATGTCGCCGGAGCAGGCGGAAGGCCGGCCGCTGGATGCCCGGTCGGATGTCTACGCCCTGGGCGTGGTGTTGTTCGAGATGGTGACCGGGCGCGAGCCTTTCCAGGCCGATACGCCGATGGCGATGCTGCTCAAGCAGATCACCGAGCCGATGCCTTCGCCGCGCATGTACCGGCCCGACCTGCCGACTTCGGTGGAACAGGTGATTCTGCGGGCGACGCTCAAAGACCCGGCTGGCCGGTATCCCGCTGCGTCCGCCTTTGCCGCGGCTTTCACCGAGGCGCTGCGCAACCTGACGCCGGAGCAGGGGGGCGCCCGCCTCCCGCGCCCGCCCGCGACGCAGTTGACGCGCCCGGCTCAATCCGCCCCTCCCAGGCCAGCGGCGGTGCAGGCGGACGAGAATCAACAGACATTTGTCGGGGAGCAAGCCCCGGCTTACGCCCCGCCGCCGGAACCGGTGATTCCGCCGGTAGTCGCGACCTACACGCCGACCCGGCCCATGGTTGAAAGCGAAACCCGGGTGGCATCTTCGCAGCCGGCAGGCCGGCGCTGGCTGTGGATCGGGCTGGCCGCCGTCGTGGTTGTCGTGCTGGGCCTGGTCGCGCTCGCCCTCAGCGGGGGCGGCCAGCCGGCAGCGCCGACGCTGACGCCGCTGCCGGCTGCTCTGGCCGGCGGCAACACCTATCGCGGGCCGGATAACGTGTACCAGGTCACCCTCCCTGCCGACTGGCAGCGTCAGGATCTTTCCACGACTGGCGCGCCGGCCGCCCTGTGGATGGACCCGGCGGGCGACGCCTACGTGGCGCTGCATGTGCTGCCCGCCGGAGAAAATGCGTCAACAGCAGATCAGGCCGGGGCGTATGGCCGGGCGGTATTCGGCGACGCGACGCGCTTCGTCCCGATTGATCAGGCCGCCCAGCCGGACAACAGCCTGCGCATCAGCTATCGCGTCCCCCAGCCGGAGACGCTGTACGATCGCTTTGGACAGGGGCAGCTCGATCTGTTCTATGAGCGGGCAGGCTCCTACTTCACCGTCATTGAGGTGTTCACGGCTGACGGCGCTAATCTGGGGGCGCTGATGCCGATCCTGCAGGGGGTGCTCGATTCGGTTGTGGTTGATGCCCGAAACGGGGCGGGGACATCGTCGTAAGTGGGGGGAATTGAGAGAGAGGCACAGAGGATGCGAGGGCATTACAGAATTGGGATCGGTTTGCTGCTGGTTATCTTCCTGCTGGCGGGCTGCGGCCTTGTGCCGGGGCTGGACGCCCTGGCTACCCCCTCCGGCGGCGGCAATACCAGCGGCGCGCCGGCGGCTTCCAGCCTGCTGCCGAATCCGCCGGGCTACCTGCGCTTTGAGGCGCAGCGGCTCCAGGATTACATCGTGGGCCTGGGTCAGGCTGGCTCGGCCCTGCTCGGGCAGTTCCAGGCGCTGGGCGTCATCACCGTGATCGATCGCGTGGCCGATTGTTATCAGAATCAGGGCGTAGTCGCCGCCAGCGGGTACGCCCGGGCCGACCTGCCGATCGTGGCCGGCTTCGTCGCCGTTGCCAACCGCAACCGCCTGCTCGACCCCCAGACATTCCTGGGCTGTATCGGGCTGGCCCAGCAGCAGAGCGCGATGGCCGATGGGCAGGGCGGCGGCGGGCTGACCCCGTGCGCCTACAGCTACTCCATACAGCTCAGCGGCGACACCTTTGATATCCTCTACGCCGGGACTGATCTGGAGATATGCCAGGTCTTTTGCCGGTCGCTGACGGGGTGCACCGGGCATTGAGCGGCCTCCATCTCCGGCTCTTCATCCGCTGCGGAGAAAGGGAAACTGTATTTGCAGGACGGGTAATACTTTCAATTGACGCTGCTGTTGAAGAGGCTATAATCCGTCCAACGAGAAAACCAATAGCCATCGGGCGGTAACGAGGAGATGTTGAGTGATGAAAAGACGCTTGTTTGTAGTGCTGATCGTGGCGCTGACCCTGACAGCGCTGACCGGTGCGGCTTCCGCCCAGCAGGCGGGGTCATGCTTCGGCGACCCTTCCCGGGTCTGGATATGCTACCTGAGCGGGCTGGCTCTTGATGTGACGCGCGTCGATTCCAATGGCGTGGGTGTGCATATCGGGACCTTCCCTGGCGAGGTGTTCCCCTATGCCGCCGCCAATCTGGACTCGCCGACCTATATGACCCGCATCACGGGCGGGGACGGCTCGGCTGCTGACCTGTATTTCACCGGCAAGATTCCGCTGGGGGACGGCGGATACAATACGACATGGTCGATCGTCGTCTTCGCGCCGGGCGGCGGGCACTGGGCGTCGCAGGACTTCTCGCGGCGGGCTTCCCCCGCGGCGGTGACCCTGCCGTTCACGCCGTCGGCGGCGCCGGCGAGCGGCCGGACGGGCGGTGCGGCGGCAGCGCCGGCCCCTTATACCGGCACGACAGTCACCTACAGCGGCGAATACGAGCCGGCGATCGTCCAGCAGGGATCAGTGGCCGAATGTCTGGTGCGCAATACTTTCACCGTCCGCATGCGCGAGGCGCCTTCTACGACGGCGCCCATAGTGGGCCTGGTGCCTTATAACACGTCTATGCCGGCTGACATGAAGACGGCGGACGGCGGCTGGGTGCGGTCATTCTTCGTGGGCGAGGGGGGCGTGGGCCATCTGGGCTGGGTTTCCGCCAGCTACCTCAACCTGAGCGACGCCTGTGCCGGGCTGACGCTTGTCGCTCCGATCGCGGGGCAGGTCGCCAGTGCCGCGCCGGCGCCGGCCGCTCCCGCGCCGGCCAGGCCGGCCGGTCAGGCGCCAGAAGCCACGCCGACCGCTTTTGACCCGACCTTTGGCGGCCAGATCGATCTGTCTATTGTCGTGCCCGGGACGGTCAACAACTGCCTGGTGCGCACGACATTCACCGTCCGGATGCGCGCCGCGCCTTCCACTTCCGCGCCGGTGGTGGAGAATGTGCCGTATCGCACGTCCATGCCCGCCGATCTGCGCACCACCGATGACGGCTGGATCCGGGCCAACTACCTGGGCACGCTCGGCTGGGTGGACAGCAGCTTCCTGGCGCTCAGCGACGCCTGCGCCGGGCTGGCGGCAATTTCGCCCATGCCGTAATCGCGTAACAGCCGCGAGATATCTACAGAGACGGCCCGGGCTGCGCAATGCGGTCCGGGCCATTTGATTCACAGAATCTCGCCATCGCGCACCGGCCGCCAGAAGGTCCAGTAGAGGGATGCCCCCAGCAGGCCCAGCGCCATGATGATCCACAGGACGGCCCACAGCGCCGCCGGAAGCAGGGGGATTTCCGCGGCCATGGCGTAGGCGTCGTTGGGGACATTGCCCAGTGTCGTGATGACGCTCGCGTTCAGGCTGTGCAGCAGGCCCCACAGGTCGAGCACGGCGTTGAGGGCGGTCAGGAAAGCCAGGATGTTGAGGCTGAGCGTGGTCAGCCAGAGCGGGGCCTTCCGCCCCAGCAGGATCAGCGCGCCGCCGGTCACCAGCCCGGCCAGGATAGCCGGTATGTTGCGGGCGAAGAGCACCGTCAGGATCAGGAAGGCGATCCCCAGGCCGGTGGCGATGGCCCGCGCGAAGCGCGTCCGGTTGGTGAAGTAAAGCAGGGCCGCGCCGAACAGCGCCGTGCTGAGGTAGCCCGCCGGGATGACCAGCCAGCGCCAGCCGCCCGCCGAGGTGGCGACCCCGGCCCCGCTGGTGTAAACTTCATAGTGGATGAACTGCCCGCCTGTGAACAGCGCGGCCAGGCCGTGCCCCAGTTCGTGGATGGTGGTGACGAAGTAGCGGAACGGGGCGAGCAGGATGTTGAGATCGGGCATCTGCCATACGATCAGGACGATGGCGAAGGCCAGTGCGGCCAGCAGCAGGGAACGGCGACGGTCATCACGGGTCATCGGGGGACTCCTGGGCGTTTGATGCGCTATCTGTTTATACGCGCGGACGGGGGCAGGCGTTGCGGACGCCCGCTCACCCTCAAGTATGCCTGAGTGTATGACAATGTTGATTCTTGCGCCGGGAGGTTCGGGCGAAAGGGTCTTGCGAGATGCGCCCAACAGAGTGGTGGATAGCTAGGCAGGCCGAGGAATTGTTCGCACTGACGCTGTTCGCCGCTCCAGCAGCGGTGATACTGGCGGAGTTCATCCACGACGATTGGGTGATAATCCTGGTGGGCTCGCTCGCTCTGTACGCGATTCCCGCTACCCTGGTGAACCTCGCTTTCTGGAGGCTGGTGCGGAAGCTCTTTCCTCCCCGACAGAAAGCGCCGCCTGTGCCGCCGGCCCGACGGGAGCCGATTCGCCCGGTGACCGCTTCGCCCCCGCCTGAGAAGGACCCGCGCCTGACCCTGCTGCTGGAGCTATTGAGCGATGAAGAGCGGCAGGAGATGGCGCGGCGTTTATTCGATGAGCTGCGGATGGATGGCGAAGTGATTGCGCTGGAAGAGCTGCTGGCCGAGATGGGCACGGATCGGCTCGATTATCCCCCGCCCAAGAAGAAGCGCTCCTGATGTCCCCGGGTTTTTGCCTCCTGCTCCCTGTTTTTATGCGATTCTGATCCTTGACAGGTTATAGAGAACCCGTTAGACTGCTGAATAATACTGAAGAAAGGAGCAGGCGCATTATGCACAGCAATAGTGCTACCACCCGTGTTCGTGTCGTTCTGGGCGATGTTGAAGTTGCCCCGGGGACGATTGCGCCTGCCAGCCATTAGTGTGCCGCTAAGAATCAGGTAACACGAGGCCGTGGGCGCACCCCACGGCCTTTTTCTTGCCGCGCTCGCTTATGCGGCGAGATCCACCGATCAGGTGACAGGCATTCAGGCCGTGGGGATCACTCCCGCGGCCTGTTTTGTTTATGAGTGTGTTTGTGGAATGCAGAGGGGGCTTTGATGAAAGCTGCGATAGATCGAAATCAGGACGCGCTGAATGTGCGGAATGTCACCAAGCGCTTCAAAGTGAGCAAGCCGCCTTTCTGGACGCGCTGGCGCGCGCAAAAGGGCGCCACGGGCAACGGCTCGACGGCCAGTGGGGGCCGGGGTGGCGACGCCGGGATGCAGGGCGTCGTCGCCATCGGCGGTGTATCGCTGGATGTACACCGCGGCGAGATTTACGGCATTCTGGGGCCGAACGGCTCCGGCAAAAGCACGCTGGTGCGTATGCTGTCCACGCTGCTCATCCCGGACGAGGGACAGGTGCTGGTCTTCGGGCTGGACGTAGTCCGGCATGAAATGGAAGTCAAGCGCGTGATCAACCGCGTGTCGGTGGACGCGGCGTTCTTCAAGAAGCTCAGCCCGCTGGAGAATCTGCTTTACGGCGCGCGCCTCTACGGCATGACCGGCGGCGAGGCGCGCCGGAAGTCGATCGACATCCTGGGGCGCCTGGGGCTTGAAGCCCGGTCCTACACCCAGCCGATGGATGAGATGAGCCGGGGGATGCAGCAGAAGGTCGCCATCGCTCGCGCTTTCCTGACACAGCCGATCCTGCTCCTGCTGGACGAGCCGACCACCGGCCTCGATCCGCGCTCCAAGTACGAGGTGCAGGAGTTTGTCAACGAGCTGCGCGACTGCCACGACGCCACGATTCTGATCACGACCCATGACATGGGCGAGGCCGACCGGCTGTGCGACCGGATCGCCATCCTGGATGAGGGCCGGATTGTGGCCGAGGATACGCCCGCCGGGTTGAAGCGCCTGATCCGCCGTAACGGGCACGAGCCGACGCTGGAAGATGTCTTCATGCAACTGACCGGCAAGAAGCTGAGCGGCGCGGAAGAGTTCGACCCCGAGCCGGTCGAGGTCGCCAATTAATCTTGAATCATGGGCGGGGGAGGGATACGGGTTCTCTCCCCCGGGTAGGGGAACTTCAATATGTTCGCAAGGCTGAATCTCAGGACAGAAGTGCTGCAAAGCTACGCCTTTGTCGCCCGCAACTTCAACCTGATCAAACGGTACTGGGGCTGGGAGCTGGTGTGGCTGGCTTATTCCACGGCGACCTCGCTGGCCGTCGTGTTCATCGGCGAAGGCTCCGCCCTGATCACGGGCGCCGAGGACATCGATACATCGTACTTCGTGCTCTATCTGCTGCTCGGGACGCTGGTCTGGGGCTTTTTGTCCGGGCTGTTCAACGACATCAGCGAGATGATCCAGTGGGAACGGTGGGAGGGCACGATCGAGTACACCCTGATGGCGCCGGTGCACCGCTTCACCCAGATCATCGGGCAGGCCGGCTTTGCCGTGCTGCACAGCCTGCTGTTCACCATGACTATCGGTGTAGCGATGATCATCTTTTTCTCGCTGGACCTGAGCGACGCCAATCTGTTCGGGGCGCTGCTGGTCCTGCTGGCGGGGAGCCTTTCGCTGGTGTCGCTGGGGGTGATGGCCAGCATCCTGCCGCTGCTGTACACGGAGCGCGGCACGCAAATGACACATATCGTACAGGCATTCCTGCTGCTGATCTCCGGCGTGTACTATCCGATTGAGGTGCTGCCGTCGGTGCTGCAAACGCTGGCCCGGGTATCGCCGGTGTACTACGTGCTGAACGGCATCCGCTCCGCTGTGCTGGAGGGCACGCCCACTTCCGAGCTATGGGGCTACATCGTGCCGCTGCTGATCATCGGCGTGGTCGGCATGCCCCTCGGCGTCTGGGTCTTCCGCCAGGCGGAGCTGTATGCCAAGCGCCATGGCAAGCTCAAGCGCGTCGGGTAGCGCGCCGGGCGGGGCGGGTACACCTGAACAACTGAGGAAGGGGGGCTACGGCTGCGGCGGGGAATGGCGCGTGTCGATCCAGATGTTGATGGCGGCGCACAACTCCGCCGCCAGCAGCAGGATCGCCGCGCTGATATAGACGTAAAGCAGCAGGACGATGGCGGTCGCCAGTGAGCCGTAAATCTGGTTGAGGGCGCTGAAGTTCCGCAGATACCAGACGAAGACGTTCTGGGCGATCAGCCAGCCGCCGCCGCCAGCCAGCGCCGCCGGCCAGATCGCCTCCCAGTGGACGTGGACGCGCGGCGCGTAGCGGAACAGCAGGGCGAAGATCGTCATGTTCAGGCCCAGCGGCAGGAACTGCAGGATCAGGTTCAGCGTGACGCCGGACTGGCTGAGCGTGAAGATGCTCATCAGGCGGATCGTGATCGACGTGACCAGGGAGCCGAGCAGGATGATGCCCAGGACCGCGTACATGAGCAGCGCCAGCAGCCGCTTGTGCCACAGCGGGCGCCAGTAGGCCGGGTGAAAGATGGTATCCAGGGCGATCGTCAGGTTGGAGAATAGCGAAAGCGCCGACCACCCCAGGCCAACCAGCACCAGCAGGCCGAATGATTGTGACTGCTGGAGCGCGAACCGGACGGTGTCTTCGACCGGGCTGATGACTTCAGCGGGGATGAGGAGGTTCAGGATGCGCAGGATATGTTCCTGAGCCAGCGCCGGGCCGATCAGGCGGCTGATGAAGGTGACGATCAGGAGGACCGCCGGAAAGAGGGAGAAAATGGCAAAGTACGAGAGAGAGGCCGCGAACTGCGTATCGCGCTGGACAAAGTGCGTCCAGCCGGTGAGCAGATGTGGCAGCAGGCCGTTCGTGCGAATATTGGCCGCTTCATAAGTGCGCACGGTCAGATCGTTGGCCCGCTTGATCTGCTGCTCAAGGCGCAGCGAAAAACGGACGAAGTACGAGGTGGACTCATCGGGCGAAGGATCACGGCGTTTGGGCAGCAACAGCATTTTTCCTCGCTTACCGGGTGGAAAAGTACCCGTATCTTACCATATTCCCGCCGGGGCTGTGGAAACGGACCTCTGGCGGGACGGCGGCAGGCGGTTTTTTTGCCTGCCGCCGCGAAGTGTGCGAGGGGGGAATTGCGTGTGGACGCTCCCCATGCGGCGCTGACTTTGATAGATAAAGGAAAGGGGGATTCTATGACGACAATAATGAAGACCGGGGTGTTCAGCCGCCCTGGCACGATGGATGATGCTCCGGCGGTGGCGGAGCTGGCTAATGCGGCGCGCCTGGCGGAGACAGGCCGCGCCGGCATAACGACTGCCGAGGTCGCTGAACAGTGGTCGTACGAATACTTTCAGCCAGGGCGCGATTTGCACCTGATCTTCAGCCCTGCCGGGACTCTGGCCGCCGCCTGCGAGTGCTGGTCGCGCGCGCCGTACACCGAGCCGTACTTCTGGGGGGCGGTGCACCCTGACTGCCGGCGGCAGGGCTATGGCTCCCTGCTGCTGGACTGGGCCGAGGATCGGGCGGCGGACAATCTGCATCTGGCCCCGCCTGAGCTACGGGTAGCTATGCGCCTCCAGGCGGATGCGCGCAACGAGGGCGCGGCGGCGCTGTTCACGCGGCGCGGTTACGACATTATCCGGCACTTCTGGGTGATGCAGATCGCGCTTGATCCCGACCAGCGCCCGGATGTGCCGCCGCTCCCGGAAGGGGTACGTCTGCGGACGCATACGCCCGGCCCGGAACAGGACTATGCCGTGTGGGAGGTGTTGGAGACGGCCTTCGCCGATCACTGGGGGTTCATCCCCACGCCGTACGCGCTTTATCGCCAGGCGATGATCGACGCGGCGCACTTTGACCCGTCGCTGTGGTTCCTGGCCGTGGCCGATGGCCCGGAAGGCGAGCGCATTGTGGGCGTCTCGCTGGGCCGGATGGGGTGGAGCGGCGACTCCGACTGCGGTTTCGTGATGGAGCTGGCTGTCCGGCGCGAATACCGCCGGCAGGGCATCGCCCTCTCGCTGCTGCGCCACACATTCGACGCTTTTCACCGGCGCGGCATGTACCGCGTCGCCCTGGGCGTCGATTCGCAGAATACGACCGGGGCCACCCGCCTGTATGAGCGGGCAGGCATGTCCATCCTGGAGCGGACCGATCTGTATGAGAAGGTCCTGCGCGATGGCCTGCCTCCCGCGGTGGAATGAGATAGCAGGAAACAGGAAGCAGGTGGCGCGGAGGGGAACATCCCGCCAGCCGCCGCCTGCTCCCTTCTTCATCCGGTATTGGTCAGGGTCACACCCCGACCGACAGGCTAATGGATAGCTCTATGACAGCCATACGATACGACGACGATGATCTATATCTGCCGGCTCAGGCCGAGCGAGGGGCGCGCCGCCATCGCAAGCCCCGGCCTAACCCGCACGATCGCCAGGCGTCCCGCGCGGTATTGACGGAGGCAGTGGACCCGATCGAGCTGGAGGGCGGCTTTGTCACGACCTACCGACCTTCCAGACATGAGTGGGGCTGGCTGCTGCAATCGCTGGAGGACTTCTACAACCGCGGCCTGCTCAGCGATGTGCTGGCTATCATCAAGGGTGGCAAGGAGGCCAACGTCTACCGCTGCCGGGCGCATCCCGATACCGGGCTGGGCCTGGTGGCGGCCAAAGTCTACCGCCCGCACAGCCTGCGCCAGATGCGCAATGACCAGGTTTACCGGCAGGGTCGCGAGATTCTGACGCCGAATGGCCGCCCGGTCGGCAAGGAGGCTGAGCGGATGGCCCATGCCATCCAGAAGAAGACCGCGTACGGCCGGGAGGCGGCGCATACATCCTGGCTGATGCATGAATTCACCACCTTGCAGACGCTGTACGGATCGGGCGGCGCGGTGCCGTATCCGGTCGCCGCCGGGCCGAACGCCCTGCTGATGAGCTACCTCGGCGATGAGAAATTGCCCGCGCCGTCCCTGCACGAGGTGGCTATCGAGTCGGACGAAGCCGGGCCGCTGTTTGACGAGGTTCTGCGCAATATCGAGCTGATGCTTTCCCATGGCATCGTCCACGCCGATCTTTCTGCCTACAACATCCTGTACTGGGAGGGCGAGATCACGCTTATTGATTTTCCGCAGGTAGTTGACGCGGCGGCCAACCGCCAGGCTTATGACATCCTGGAGCGCGATATCGCCCGCGTGTGCGGGTACTTCGCGCGACACGCGCCGCGTGATGCGGCCCGGCGCGGAGACTGGCGTGACCCGCGCGGGCTGACCGGGCGGCTGTGGCGACGCTATATAGGCCAGACGCCGCTGGAGCGCGATGTCAGCGAGGCCCGCTTGTACCGGGAGGACGAGATCTGAAGTGGCGACCGGAGCGCGTATGACGGAGACAACCTCCGCGCTCAGTCGGGCAGTGGGGTGTCCGGCGCCGCTATATCGCCGTAGATGCGCTCCTGCTGATCGGCGCGGCGCTGGTACAGCCAGGTGATATGGCCCAGCCCCCGGTTGGCGTGTTCCATCTGTTCTGGTGTGAAGCGCCAGGTCCAGTTGCCCGCTGGCTTGCCGGGGGTGTTCATGCGGGCTTCCGGGCCGAGGCCGAGCACATCCTGCATGGTGACGATAAAGGTATGGGCGCAGGAGCGCATGCCGAGCACCATCATCGTCCAGGCCGGATCGTAGACCTGAGCGCCCAGATACTCGGAGATGAACTGGCGGACGCTGTCGTTTGTTTCTTCCCGCCACCAGCCGAGGGTGGTGTTGTTGTCGTGGGTGCCGCTGTAGACGACGCAGTTGGGGACATGGTTATGCGGCAGAAACAGGTTGGTGGGGTCGTTGCCCCAGGCGAACTGGAGCACCTTCATGCCGGGCAGGGCGAAGTCGTCCCGCAGCTTCTCCACACCCTCCGTGATCAGGCCGAGGTCCTCGGCGATGATCGGCAGCTCGCCCAGGCTGGCTTTGACCACCTCGAAGAAGTCGTGGCGCGGACCGGGGACCCAGCGGCCATGCTCAGCGGTCTCTTCCTCGGCGGGGATCTCCCAGTAAGCCTCGAAGCCGCGGAAGTGGTCGATCCGCATATAGTCTACGACGGTCAGGAGGGCTTTGAAGCGCCGGATCCACCAGGCATAGCCATCGGCCTTCATAGCCTCCCAGCGGTACAACGGGTTGCCCCAGCGCTGGCCGGTCGGGCTGAAGTAGTCGGGCGGGACGCCGGCAATCACAGTCGGGCGGCCGGCGGTATCGAGATAGAACTGGTCGCGGTTGGCCCAGACATCGGCGCTGTCGTGGGCGACGAAGATGGGCAGATCGCCGAACAGCCGGATATCCCGCGCGTTGGCGTATTCCTTGAGGGCGTGCCACTGCGTGTGGAAGACCCACTGGCGGAAGCGGTGTTCGTCAATTCGCCCGGCCAGATCGTGGCGGACCCGATCCAGCGCGGCAGGCTCCCGGAGGGCTTCGTCCTTCGGCCAGTCCACCCAGGGCTGCCCGTTGTGATGGTCCTTCAGCGCGGCGAACAGGACGAAGTCATCCAGCCAGTGGGCGTTCTCGCCGCACCAGGCGCCGAAGGCGGCTTTGTCAGCGGCGCTGCCCGCCCGGGCGAAGCGCCGGTAGGCCGTCGTGAGCTTCTGATCGTGGTAGCCGATGATCGCGCCGAAATCGACGCGGTCCGCCGGGAAGGCGGGCACATCAGCCAGATCGTCCGCCGTCAGCCAGCCCAGCTCCGCCAGCCGGTCCAGGCTGATCAGGTTGGCGTTGCCGGCAAAAGCGGAAAGCGTCTGGTAGGGCGAGTCGCCGTAGCTGGTCGGGCCGAGCGGGAGCACCTGCCAGACGCGCTGGCCGTTGCTTTCCAGCCAGTCAACAAAGCGGTACGCCCATTCGCCCAGATCGCCGATGCCGTAGCGGCCGGGCAGGGAGGTGGGGTGAAGCAGGACGCCGCTGGAACGGGGGAAGAGCGCCATAGAGTCCCCTTTGCCTGGTTCTGATGGATAAGGTCGCACAAATTCGACACGCAGTGCTGTACTTCGTGCGCTGCTATTGTAGCCGGGGGGGAAACCTTTGAGCAAGGAGAAAAGCGGGTGGCAGGAGCCGTGGAGACGTGGAAAAAGCGGCCCCTGTATCGCGACAATATTGTTTTGCATCGAGGATAAAGCGCGATGAAGAAGCTGGATGCGTACCGCGTTTATCTGATCACTCAGGGCAGCCAGTCCCTGATCTTCCGTATGATCTTCACCGTGGATCTGGTTTACCAGATCATCGTGGTCGGTCTTGATCCGCTCCAGCTTGTCCTGGTCGGCACGACGCTGGAGATCACAGTCCTTCTATTCGAGCTCCCGACCGGCATCGTGGCCGACATCTACAGCCGGCGGCTGTCCGTGATTATCGGCACGGCGCTGATGGGGGTCAGCTTCATGATCGAGGGGTCGTTCCCCGTATTTGCGGTAATCCTGCTCTCTCAGGTCATCTGGGGCATCGGCATCACCTTCATCAGTGGTGCGCTGGACGCCTGGATTTCCGACGAGATCGGGGTCGACCGCGCCGGGCGGGCCTACCTGCGCGGCGCTCAGGTGGGGCAGTTCGCCGCCCTGTTCGGGATCGCGCTGAGCGTCGCGCTGGGCAGCATCGTCCTTCAGGCTCCGGTTGTGATTGGCGGCGCGCTGTTCGTGGCGCTGGCGGTCTTCCTGCTGCTGGTTATGCCGGAGGAAGGCTTCGCGCCGATCCCGGTGGAAGAGCGTCGCTCGTGGCAGCAGATACGGGGTCAGATGGGCGGCACGGCGCGCGACGCGCTGCGCCTGCTGCGGCTGCGCCCGGCCCTGCTGGGCATTATGGCGATCAGCCTGATCTACGGCGCGTACAGCGAGGGCTTTGACCGGTTGTGGCAGGCGCAGCTTATAGAGGCGTTTACCCTGCCGGCCCTCGGCCAGATGGCCTTTGTCGTCTGGTTCGGGATCATCGGGGCGGTCTCGATGCTGCTCTCCATAGGCGTAACCGAGGTCGCTTTGCGCCGGCTGGTCCTGACCAATGCGCGCGTGGTGACGCGCGCTCTGTCCGTCCTTTTCGGCGCAATCATACTGGGTTCGATTGGCTTCGCCCTGGCCAGGAGCTTCCCGCTGGCGCTGGGCTTCTACTGGCTGGCTGCGACCTGTCGCGACGCTGTCGAGCCGATCTACACAGCCTGGCTCAACCAGCACCTGGAGTCTTCCGTGCGGGCCACAATGCTTTCCGCCGCCGGACAGGCCGACGCCATCGGGCAGATCGCCGGCGGCCCGCTCATCGGATGGGTGGCGGTGGCCCGATCGATCCGGACGGCGCTGGCGCTCAGCGGGCTGGCTCTGGTGCCGGCACTGCTGGTGCTGCGACGGAATCGGGTGGTGGAAGCGGCTGCGCCCGCCGGGCCGGCTGACGCTCTATTGCCATAGCCCGAACCCGGGCCGGGCACGGAGGGAAGCGTTTAGCATGGCTTGAGCGCGATCAGCGGGTCATGCTATAATCTCGGCAATTCAACGGGCCGTGTTATTTGTTCCGGATTCATTCTACCAGCGAAAGGGTCGGCGCCTATGACCGGTTTTGAGGGACTTACTCCGCAGCAGATTATCAACCTGCTGCTCCCATCCAGCATCTGGGACTTCCTGCTGTATATCATCCTGATCTTTGTTCTGATCACGTTATTTATGCAGCCGGAAGGCTCCATCACTGTCACGATACTGCTGGCAATCGTAGTGGTAGCCATCTTTATGGATAAGGTGCAGGCGCTCAATGCGCTGGGCCAGCGGCACAAGTGCAGCTTCGGGACGATGGGGATGCGCATCTCGTTCTTCGTCATTCCGCTCCTGATAGCCGGCATCACCAAAAATCCCAAGTCGCGCCTGCCGGCGATTGTCGCCGCCGTGCTGGGGCTGGGCTATACGCTGTTCCTGTGGGCCATTGAGATGCGCAATCCGGCCATCTGCCGCCCTCTGGATCGCGATATTTCAATGATTATCGACTACCTGCGCCTGACTCTGCTCTGATCGAACGCGGTGTTGCGAGGTAAACAACACGCCCCCATCACAGGATGGGGGCGTGTGCGTTCCGGGGGCAGGCCAGACGTGTGCGGCGTTTAATCGGCGGGCTGGGCAACCGAGCGATGAATCGGGGTCAGCCAGTTGGCGTATTTGCTGATTCTGCCACGCACGACATCGAAGTACAGGTTGCGAAGCTGTCCCGTGATCGGCCCCATCTTGCCGGTGCCAATTGCGCGGTAATCGACGCGGGTGATCGCGCTGACCTGGTAAGCCGTGCCGCAGGAGAATGCCTCGTCAGCGATATACAGCTCGGTCCGGTCGATGTTGCGCTCCACCACCTTCACGCCCATCTCTTCCTGCAGGAGCTGAATCGCCGAGCGGCGGGTGATGCCTTCCAGGATGTTAGCGGTGACCGGCGGGGTGATCGCCACGCCGTCGCGGACGATGAAGAGGTTGGCGGCGGAAGCCTCGGCGATGTGTCCGTCCTGGTTCAGCACCAGGCCGTCGTCGAAGCCGGCAGCTTTGGCATCGCTGATGATCAGGGCGGAATTGACATACGCGCCGGCGATCTTGCCGCGCGCCGGGATGGTATTGTCGTCCACGCGTCGCCACGATGAGATCGTGACGTGCATCCCTTCTTCCTTATCTACATACTGGCCGAAGGGGAGGGCGAAAATAGCCAGCTCGTCGTCCAGATCGTGCAGCCGGACGCCGATGGTGGGTGTTGCTTTGTAGACATAGGGCCGGATATAGCAGTCCTGCCGCATGTTCTCCGTGCGAAGCAGCTCGGTCAGGATGCCGACTAACTGCTGGGGCTGGTAGGGCAGATCCATTTTCAGCATCCGGGCGGAGCGCAGCAGCCGGGTGAAGTGATCTACCGGGCGGAAGACGTACAGCTCCTCCTGGTCTTCATTCCAGTATCCCCGTATCCCGCCGAACGCCCCGGTTCCGTAATGCAGGGCATGGGTGGCGATGCTGACCTTAGCCTCGCTGAATGGGACAATTTTGCCTTCGAAAAAGGCGTAGTTGGGCGAATTAGCCACGTAACAAACCTCCTCCTCATGAGCCAACCGGGTCTCTGCCTTTATTATACATCACATATACCGGGGCGGGCCGGATCGCGCGATCGCGCCGTCAGGGCAGTGAGGAGCCGAAAGAGCAGGAAACCGCAGAGAGGCAGAGAACGCAAAGAAAGACAATCAGGCTTTTTCTCCGCGCTCTCTGTGCTTCTGCGGTTTCGCTGTTGTTGAACTCCCGGCTGCCTGCTCTCTACTCCCGCTTACAGGTCCGTTTGCAGGGCGGCCTGGGCTATTCGCAGGGCCGGGCTGGGCGTGTCGCTGTAGAAGGCCAGGAAGCGGGCCGTATCCGGCGTGTCCACCCGCGCCAGGTTGTGCGCCCAGCGGTAGCCGATGGACTGGTAGAGCAGCTCCACCGTGATCGTGTACGGTCCGCCGGCCTGGCCCACTTCGACGATGTAGCGCAGCCGGTCGGAGCCGCCTGTAAAGTCTTCGTCTTCCGCCGCCGCCCCCTGCACGCGAATCTCTTCCGGGGCGCCCGGCTTATCGAACCCCTCCGGCAGCAGGCGGTTATCCTTGAGATAGCCGTTGCCGTAGAGCAGGCTGGTGGTGACATCGCCCTCTACCGTGCGCATGATGGCCTCGTAGATCTGCACCTGGCCGGGGTCGTTGATGCTGGTGTAGTGCGGCTCAAAGCGGGTCTGGTCGGCGTCGTTGTCATTGCCAGTGATGGAGCCGTCCGCGTTGAACGCGCCGGACTCGAACACGACGTCCCCGGCGGCATCGGTCACGGTGACGTGCAGCCAGGCGCGGCGGGATGGGTAGCTGGTGGGCAGCTTGTGGCCGGCCTGGTTGGTCACGGTAACCTCCACGACCAGGGCCGTGCCGTCGCGGCTGACGCTGTCGATGGTCACCCCGCCGGTGCTGGTCGCGAGCTGGGTCAGCACGCGGTCGATGTTCGCCTCCACCAGCGCGTCGCTGGCCGTGAATTCCAGCTCATCGCGGTGGCGGCGCAGCAGGTCGGGCATGTAGGCGTTGCCGCCGACGAAGATGTGCTGCATGAACGGACTGCGAGCTTCACCGCCAGTGACGGACAGCACCACGCCGTCTTCAGCCGCCGGCATGTGGCAGGTCTGGCAGGTATCCGTCTCGCTGAAGCGGCTGTGCAGCCATTCCGGATAAGCCATCTGCTCCGGGAATTCGCCGACGATCTCGCCCCGGGCATTGAGGCTGGGCGTGAAGAGGGTGTGGCAGGAGCCGCAAACGGCCGCGTCGCTGATGTAGTCTACCTGGGTGGGGATGAAGCCGGATGACGCCTGCATGACGATAGCCTGCGTCTCCGGGACGGGGAAGGGGCCAAAGGCGAGGCGCTCGCCCATAGGCACGGTCGTGTCGATCTCGTAGTGGCCGCTGAAGCTGTCCGGCGTGCCCAGCGTATCGCCCAGGAACTGGTGGCACAGCGAGCAGGAAATGCTGTCCATGGCGATCACATGCAGATCGTTGGCCGGGTCCAGGAAGCCGTCGTCCAGCGCCAGGCCGGGCTGATCGTGGACGTGATAGGTGAAGCGGGCCATCGGCATGTGGCAGGTCGCACATTTGTCCTGGATGAAGTCGGCGTAGTCAGGGCTGGTCACGATCTCGGCCCGGACGCTGGCCTGCCAGTACGGATCGCGGGCGGAATTAGCCATCATGCTGGCCCACCACTGGGTATCCAGCGAAACGTCATTCCCGGCGGCGTCGGTCATGCGCGTGTGGCAGATAGCGCACTGGCCGGACGTGGCAAAGTAGTCGTTCCGCTCGATGGGCAGCGTTTGTGCGACGCTGATCGGCTGAGCGGTGGGAGGGAGGACCTCGGCAACCGGCGTCGGCGCGGTTTCAGTCGGCGCAGTGGTCGGAGCCGCCTCTGTGGGTGCAACTGTTGGCGGCAATGTCGCTTCTATCGGGATATCCGTGGGCGTCACTGTGGCGGCGGTATAGTTGGGCTGGCAGGCGGCCAGCAGCAGGACCGCCAGAACAGCCAGCAGGCCCAGAGTCGGGAAGCGAAGCATGGCACTATCCTCCGGAGGACTTGGCGAGCCGGGCTGGCGCGGCGGGGGAGGGCTGGCTCGCGCAATACAGGCGAGATGGCAGCGCAAATCTGCGATTAACTGTACTTGCTTGCGCTGAATTTCACAAGGAGGAAGGAGGAGAAGGGAACAGCCGATCGGGTATGTCCTACCCGCTGCTATCGGCCTCCCGCTGCCTGCTCTCGCATCTCGCCGCCTGCCTCGTAGCGCTGGCGCAGCGCCTCCACGACGGCATCGAGGCTGTCAGCGACAATGATGTGTTCGCACTCCGCCGCCAACTGCCGGGCGTGTTCGCTGACCAGGAAGCGCGCCCGGTTGGCGTTCTCCTCGATCACCTTCACCAGCATACGGACAATCGGGACGTGGCGGAACCATCCCGGCACATCCAGGACGAATCCCCCGGGCACGTACAGGATGAAGGTCTGGCCGCGCTGGACGGCGCGGGCCGCGGCCCAGCCGGCTTCGGCCAGCCCGCCGAAGGCCGGGGTATAATGCAGAAAGACCATGACGACGGTCTCCGCACGGGCCATGACCTGCGCCTCGTGGCGGCCCATCTCCTCCGTCCAGGGCGATCCCTGCTGGCCGGGGTGAAAGTAAGTCACGCCCAGCTCGTCCAGCAGCGGGATGATGTGCTCCTCGCGCCATTCGCCGACGATAGAGCCAAACAATGCCACCTGAGGGGGAGCAGAATCGGCCATCATTATCTCTTTCTGTCACAGGGTGGGGCGCTGCGTAATAACGACTATAGAAACATGGGCGTCCCCGGCTTCCGGCCCGTTCGTAGATGATGACTTCGTACACCGCTATTTCCGCCCGGGGCATTCGCCAGCACGATCGCGCCACCCGCTTCGCGGCCACCCGAATTATACTGCACAGCAACAAAAACCGGGGCGGTGTGCGCCCCGGTGAACGGCCATACTGAAATGGGTTAGCTGAGGTAGTCCAG